>Ga0187848_10000483_pt1 | contig 36331 bp, 38 predicted proteins | sample June2016WEW_4_40_FD_132424 | JGI IMG/M metagenome (GOLD analysis project Ga0187848, IMG submission 132424) | Peatland microbial communities from SPRUCE experiment site at the Marcell Experimental Forest, Minnesota, USA - June2016WEW_4_40 | ecosystem: Environmental > Terrestrial > Soil >... | reverse complement strand
GGGTTTCCTCTTCTTTTAGTCTCAGCTGGAACTATCGCTTTGTTGACGAAAAGCCTGACAACCTCACAGGCTTCCATAATAGAACATGATCGGGGGCAGCTTAAATTCTGCACACCCCTAAACCTTATATAAATAAGCGCCTTCAAAATTCGCGGATTAATTTTCCAAAAATGTAACCGGCGTTTAGGTTGGCAAAGCTTTTATTATGTCACTGTGAAATTTTACATTCGGTTGAAAAAGAATATGCTTGCGACCTTTATGTGGCTCGGGTTGGTTTGGCGGCAAAGTTAACTGATTTAGGCTTCTTAAAAGGCATGATTGCTGAGTGTATAGTTTCCACTTATAACATAGATGGGAAACCTTCCGCTGCGCCAATGGGGGTCATCATGGAAGATGAGCAGCATCTTATAATACATCTTTTCAATTCGTCAACAACCTGCAGTAACATTAAAGCAAACAGGTGTGCGATTATAAATTTAACAAGCAACATAGAGGTTTTTTACAAAATAACTTTCAAAGAAGCAAACATTGACGGCCAACTGCCTCAAGGATGGTTTGAAAAAGCAAAAACCGTTAACGCTCCGAAACTGCGTTTGGCAGATGCAACCATTGATGTGTTAGTCAGTGACTTAGCGCCAATTGGCACATTAAAAACCAGAGCCACGTGCGACGTGGAGCTAGTGCAGGCGATATTGAAATTTCCTCAGGTGCACTGCCGCGCCATGGCCGCAACACTTGAAGCCATCATACATGCAACTCGTGTGAGAGCTTTTGTAAACGAAGAAGGGGAACAAAAACAAGTTAGCAAACTCTTGGAACTCATTGATAACTGCAATAATGTGGTAAATCGGGTAGCCCCAAACTCGTCTTACTCTTTAGTTATGGCTGATTTGATGAAAAGAATAAATTCATGGAGGCGCAAAACTGAAGATTAACGTTAAATCTTCCGCAATGGACCAATTACCGCCCTTTAACAAAGCGGGCAAAAGTTTGAGGGTCCTGTTGATTACAGGTGCACTTGCAGAGGACACGGTCAAACGCTATGCACAAGAAAGCAGCACAAAAACCGAAGCATTTGCCCTCAAGATTCCAGTTGCCGCCCTGTTAACGCCTGAAACCATCGCCAAAGCCCTAAAAGATGTTGACGTTAAGGGGTTTGACGTAATTTTGGTGCCAGGGCTCGTCCGAGGCGACACATCAGTAATTACAAAAGCATTTGGCGCCCAGACCTTTAAAGGTCCAAGGTACGCGGCTGATTTGCCAACCGTGCTGGATTCACTTGGAGAAGTTCAGCTTTCAACAGTTGTGCCCGCGTGCGATTTACTGCGGGAAAAGCTTCAGAAGAAAGCGTTGCAGGAGATAGAGAAGGCAGAGCAAAACCGTGAGGCGCTGCTTAAGAAACCTGATAGCATGCTGATTGGTGACTTGGCGGTTGGCAAAAGCTTCCCCATGCGCGTCCTAGCTGAAATCGTTGATGCACCATTAATGGATAAGGAAACCATTCAGAGGTTAGCAAAACACACAGTTGAGACTGGAGCGGACATTATCGATGTCGGTATGGTTGCAGGTGAATCCAGACCTTCAGATGCAAGACGCATTGTTCAAGCGGTTAAAGAGGTTGTGGATGCGCCTGTGAGCATAGATTCGTTTGACCCAGCAGAGATCCGAGAGGCGGTTCACGCTGGCGCAGACCTCGTTTTGAGTGCTGATGCAGGAAACATTAAAACGATTGCATCCTGTGTCTCTAATGTTGCTGTGGTTGTTATCCCGACAAATCAGCGCCAAGGCTATTTTCCTAAAAAAGCTAAAGAACGCGTCCGGTTCCTAGAGCAAATAATTCAGCAAGCAAAGAAGTTAGGTGTGACAAGATGCATAGCGGATTTGATTCTAGAGCCGTCAGACGTTTTGGAGTCGTTTATTGCTTTTCGCCAATTCGCTGATAGAAACCCGAATGTGCCATTGTTTGTTGGCGTTTCGAATGTTACTGAATTGATAGATGCAGATTCTGTTGGCGTTAACGCTTTGCTGGCACGCTTATCATCTGAGGTTGGCGCAAGCATTATGTTGGCAACCGAGAAAAGTGATAAAGCGAAAGGAACTGTAGGCGAAGAGGTTGTTGCGGCTAAGATGATGTTTCTGGCAAAAAAACGTAGTTCAGTACCCAAAGACCTCGGCTTAGACTTGCTGTTACTTAAGGACAAAAGGAACCGAGAAGAACTCTATGATAAAGCGTTTGAAAAAAACATGCAGGTAATTGCAGCGGAAAAACCAGATTTAACAGAATTGGATGCAATGGATTCCTTCACAATCGTGTTGGACCGCATTGGTACAGACATCGTTGCCTTGCATTATGCTTCTGCAAAGCTGGAGAAGCCAGATAAAATAATCAAGGGCAAAACCGCTGACGCCGTATACGCAAAAATTATCGAATTGAGGTTGGTTTCAAGAGAAGACCATGTTGCGTACTTGGGAAGTGAATTGGCGAAGGCTGAAATTGCCCTGCGAACTGGAAAAGAGTACATTCAAGATAAAGCGATGTTTACAAAGTAGTGGTTTTGGAAGGCAACTTTTCTTAGGGTGATTTTGCTTCATAAAATCTTATCTAAAAACAACACTTCAATATTGACATATAAATATAAATTTTGGCTGGTAAAAAAACATGGATAAAAACCCTCAATTAGTCGCCTGATTTTAGGGTCATTTTGCGTATAGCACCTATTTTTGAACCTTTTCAGTGGTTTCGCCAGAATGTTTAGCTTTTAGCAAATTTTAAATATAAATTGAAGCCAATTGTAACTTTGAGGTTATTAGAGTGGCTAAGGCTCCAAAGAAAGAAGATAAAAAGGGTAAAAAGAAGAAATAAGGCGCTACAAAGTTCGCCTAAACCCTCATTTTCTTTTTTCACAAAAACATTTGTTTCCTTCAATTATGTGGCAAAATTAGACAAAAAAGTGTTATAACTATTCAAAATAGTGCCTTAGCCTTTTTTGGCGGTTGAAGTAACTGGTTAAGTGAAGCTTTATCTTTTCAAAAGTAATTTTAACTAGATTGAACGGTGAATGTGTTTGGAAAGCAATCCGTTAAGTACACGCCTTGCAGGCTTGGAGTTGGAAAACCCGACCATTTTGGCATCTGGAATACTGGGTTACTCAGCTGAATCGCTTCATCGCGTAGCAAAGGGCGGCGCAGGAGCCGTAGTTACAAAATCTATCGGTATAGAACCAAGAGTCGGCTACCCGAATCCAACTGTGGTTCAGGCAGAAAGCGGATTAGTCAACGCTATGGGGTTGCCGAACCCTGGCATCGACTTGTACGCACAAGAAATAAAGTACTCTAAAATCGTTTTGCGTCTTCCGCTTATAGTTAGCGTGTTTGGTTACTCAGCTGAGGAATACGCAATAGTTGCCAAAAAAGCAGTTGCTGCGGGCGCCGATGCAGTCGAGCTTAACGTTTCGTGTCCGCATGTTAAGCAAACTGGCGCGGAAATCGGCCAAAACCCAAAATTCCTAGATGAAGTGGTTAAGGCGGTGAAGACGGCAGTCGGCAAACCTGTAATTGTGAAGCTTTCCCCGAACGTTGCAGATATAGCCGCATTAGCTCGGGTAGCAGTTGAGGCTGGCGCAGACGCTTTGACAGCCGTAAACACCTTGAAGGCAATGGCGATTGATTCTGAAACGATGCGCCCAATCTTAAGCAATATTAAAGGCGGCTTGTCCGGTCCAGCCATCAAGCCAGTAGCACTCCGATGCGTATACGACATTCACGAGGTGTTGCCTGATGTTCCCATTATAAGCTGTGGCGGAATAACGGGTTGGCGTGATGCCGTCGAGTTTTTCTTGGCTGGTGCTTCTGCGGTTCAAGTTGGCAGCGCCATCGCATTGGAGGACACGGAGGTTTTCCAAGCCATAACTAAGGGAGTTGAAGTTTATTTAAGAAAGAAACATTATGGAAGTGTGAAAGAAATTGTCGGCCTCGCTCACCGCAGTTAATACACTTAGAACGACGGAAATTGTGCAGGTTAAAGCGGAAAGTCCAACCGTTAAAACCTTCATAATGACTGACAGGTTATGCTCTAAGGCTAAGCCAGGGCAGTTTTTGATGCTTTGGATTCCAGGCGTGGATGAAATCCCGCTGAGCATAATGGACGTAAGCAACGGGCTGGTCTCCTTTTCAGTGAAGCAGGTTGGCGACGCAACAAGGAATTTGCACAGCATGGTAGCAGGAGAAACCATCGGCGTACGTGGACCTTTCGGTACCAGCTTCACTGAAAGCAGAGGCAGAGTCCTTTTGGTAAGCGGGGGAACGGGGACAGCACCTTTGCTGTTTTTGGCAAAGCAGCTTGCAGCTAAAACTGAACGGTTGTCCTTTGTTGAGGGCGCCAAAACCAAAGACGAACTTCTCTTTATTCGGGAACTTAACGGCGTCTGCAAAGAGAAAAGCTTGATCACCACAACAGAAGACGGCACTTACGGGTTGCAATGTATGGTAACTGAGCCACTTGGTAGCCTGTTGGATAGAGAAAAATTCGACATGATCTACACATGCGGCCCGGAAGTCATGGTCAAGAAAATCTTTGAATTAACAGAACAACGCAAACTACCCATAGAAGCAAGCCTAGAGCGTTTAATGCGCTGCGGCATAGGCTTATGCGGAAGTTGCATGATCGGCAAATACCGAGTTTGCAGAGACGGTCCAGTTTTTACCGCCGCACAACTACGGGAAGTTAAGGAAGAGTTAGGCATTTCAAAAATGGGCTTTGACGGCTCACGAATCCCCTTCTAAATGGCGTTTCAGATGTCTTTGCCTCAGCCGGAATTGGACGAGCTTGCACGAAAAGCCATCCTTCTCTATAATAGGGTTAGAAGCCCTGAAGTCACAGTCAAACTCGTATTCGCCTCGCCAGCAATCCTTACGGTTTCGTTTTCCGGAGGCTTCTGCTATGGTTGCGGAGTACTGGACTACGTTGAAGGTTTCGCTAACCAATTCAAATTGTTAACTAACAAGGCAAGGTTGAGAGTTGGTAAGACGAGGCAGATGAACCCAAAAATCTTCGAGGTAGATTATATTATTAAGATTACCTAGGTCAATTTTGTTTTCTGGAAGTCAGCGCAATTTTTTTCAGTTTGTTTTGGGTTGTTTTTTTGGGGCAGGGTTTGAATTGTTTGCAGGTTGCGCCATTATTTGACATTCTTAAAGGTCAAAGAGGGCGGCTAAATAGTTAGGCCAACAAATAATTATTTTCAATTTGAAATTGGAGCCCTTAAAGTTGTATTGAGGCTTAATGCACACATTTTACAAAAAGTAGATGAGGGGGGTTAATCTAGCTTGTGAAAATTGAGTGAAAAATTGTAGGGCGAGAGGTGTGCTTTTTGAGGAGTTATTTTAGAGGCAGTAGACGGGTTACTATGTTTCTTCTTGTGGTAACCCGATTTTTCGCAGGTAATCTTTTGCGTATCTAGGATTGTACGATAGCATCTCTTTGCTTCGTAGCAGTCTCCTCTCAAGCCTCTCTAATGCCACTCTAAAAGTTGGTTCAACACCCCAACCCTCGCTTGCACTAAAGAAGGTTCCCCTAACCGTCCTAAACTGCAAACGGCAATGAATCAGCGGTGTTCCCCTTAGGCTTGTGTTGCCATGACTTTTCATGTAGACAAAAAGTGTTCCTAACTGGAAAGCGTCTTGATACTTATGCGCGAAGGAATCGAATTCTTCCATCATGAATCCCTGCTGGTCAGAATTTACTTCTACGTCTTTAACGCCGAACTGCACTGATAGTTTCTTCTCAGCAACTTCTAACTGGGAGATTGGCTCAAGAAAATCACGCTTCGTCACGATGCCAACTAGTTTCTCGTTTGAAGCAACTGGTAAACAGGAAATGTTTTGATCATGCATTATTTTCTCTGTGTCGCGCAGGCTCGTTTGAGGTTCAACCATGATAACGGGTCTATTCATTATGCCTTTAGCTGGTACGCTTAATGTTTCAATTTTTTCTCCAACTATATCTCCGGTTGTCTGGCGCTTCTGCGGCCAATAAATATTCTCCAAAATATCTTGAACGCTAATCATTCCTACAAGTTTGCCGCTGTCAATGACTGGAACATGCGAAATACCATATTCCCTCATTAAACTAAGAACCGCTCCCACAGAACGATTTGCTTCAATGGTGTGAGGGACCCTGGTCATGATTTTCTCTATTGCAGTGTTACCCCATTCTTGAAGAACCGCCGCATGAATAATATTCTCATCAGTGACAAAACCCAACAGCTTATTCTTTTCAAAAACCGGAAGCTGCCTCATCTCACTCTCAATCATCAACTTAGCGATTTTACTTAAGGAAAAATCAACAGCAACCGGTGGCGCGACCTTCATCAACGTTCTGACCTTGGTCGCGGTAGAATCAAGTCTTGACCTTAAAATCGAGCGCCTAGTAATCATGCCTTCATACTTGCCTTTATCATTTAAAACAGCTAAAACTGGAGGCTTCCCTGTTTCGAATGCTTCTAAACACCGAGACAATGTATCAGTTTCTTGTACAGAGTTAAATCCATTTGAATAGATATCTTTAGCAAAAATTAAGCTTGCCATAATAATCCCTCTCACCTTAATGTTTAAGTAGAATTTAAACGTTGCAAAACTAAGCTACTGAATAAGGAAGAGTTTTTCTTGCCTAACAATCGTTATTAAAGTTGGTTTAAGATTTTATTTCAAGTTCTAGTCAAGGTAAGGTTCAGAGTTTGTGGTGGTTGGTGTTTTTTGTTCTGGTTGTTTTGGGTTGCTTTTTTGGTTTAAGGTTTGAATCGTTTGCAGGCTGAGTACACAGAACTACACCAAAGTACGAGGAAGTACGAGGAAGTATTTTTGCGTTCCTCGGGGAAAGTCGGTAGAGGGTGGTGAAGTTTAGGGTGCAGTTAACTCAAAGAGTTAATTTCAAACTACATTGAAGTGGGCGAATCGTTTACAGGTTGGGTCGGTAAGTCTTGGGAAAGTCTTGCAAAATGGTTCTGCTATGCTCTAATTCAAAATCTAATGTTTCAAAGTAGGCTTGACAGATGTAGGAATGTGCAGGTTTCAAAGTTATTTAGGTGGGCGTTTGCTAGAGATTTATGAAAGCGGCGAAGTTTCGGTACAGTCCTAATTAGATGATTTTTTGGAATAGTGGAAGTCATGCCCTGTCCAGATTTGCGCGAAGGCACCAAAGCAGTTAGGTTTTAAAACAGTTTCAAGGTGTCAACCAGGTGTCATGTTTTGTGATTTTTTTTGGTCGTGGTTGTAGTCTCAAGTCTATGGTTGGGAGTTTCTATCTTCCGGTTTCTGTGCTATGCGTTCTGGAAGTTGCGAGTAGCTGCCATCAGCGTTTCTGTAAGTAGCCAACCGTGCCAAAGTCTCCCAAATTTCCTCATTGAGGCGACGTGTCTGCACGTTAATTACCTCAACTGTTGGATCAGACTTCCCTGCCCAAACAGTTGAGGTCAAAAAATCCCCGTTATCCAGTCGATTCCTGAAGCTATCTTTAGGACGCGACGGAACAGACATAGCACTCACATTTACCTCTTCTTCTGTCTTTTACCACCGTTTTTAGCCAAGGCTTGAATTAAATCTTTATTCATCGCCACATTGAACATGTTGTTTATAACGGGGGATATAAGGGAAAAGATTCGTTCGCGGTTATCAGCGGATAATCCTGTAAATTGGCATTCGACTTCATCCCCACTATCTTGTAGATAAAGACTATTTCTCTAGCCATCTCTTTCAACATTTTCAAATCTTCGTCTTCACTCATATTCAGATACCAATATCGCAGTTACAGCGATTTAGGTTTTTAATTTTTGCTATATTAAATCAAGAACTGATAGAGGAAGCGTAGCCAGAAAACACATCAAATTTTATGGTTAGCAGTTAAAACACATTAATCGGGACAGTACCAAAGTTTCAGATAATTAGGCTGGCTTTTGTTTTCTGTTGTGATTGGATTTTTCGAGATTATTTGGTTTATTTATGACGTGTGACGCATGAGGGTTCTGTTTGTTGGATGGGAAGGTTTGTGAAAAGCTTGATTTGTTGAGTGAGCAATTCATGGTTTAGACGTCCAACGTTGGATTTGCTGTGTCCGTTTAGCTGCCTTACCCGTACCGTTCCCTACGTATCTTTCGTCTGCGGTGATTGTGGGCGAGAGAGTTAGCTGGGTTTAGATGTGTCCCTCGTCATACTAGCCGCTAGAGGGAACGAGATTACAATAGTTCGTAGACTTCGTGTGATATTATTACGAAATCTGGAATAATACGCGCAACAGAATGTGGATTATTACATGGAGTCGTTTATCTGAATTATAGTAAACTAGTATAGAAGAGGAGAGATTAAAGTGACTATAACACAATTTGAAAACAAGCCGAAAAGACGCGAAAAGCTCGTCATTATGACAGAAATCATAAACATCGCCAAACAAGGCGCTTCGAAAACTCGTATAATGTTTAAAGCCAGCCTTAGTTTCAACCAACTAAACCAGTACCTGTCATTCCTCTCGCGAAGCGGTCTTCTTGAGAAGTTTACAGATAACGAGAGAGAAATCTACAAAGCCACGCCTAAGGGTCAAGAGTTCATGGAGAGGCAACAACAAGTGCTGGATCTTCTAAATGAAGATGCACATGGTGAGATAAGCGTGAAAACGCCCCCGTCGGGTAAATATTGGTCTTGTTCGTATTCAGATAGAAAAAAACAAGTTTTCTTCTAGATGGTTAATATAGATGTTACATAAGTTACTGTTAATAGAGCACATGGTCAAGCATAGAGATAGGAGCAATCGAAAATGACAGCTCGCTCAGTAAATCGTCTTATCAGCTTGGTTCAGGAAGGGATTTATTAGATATGTCTGTGGATCAAAAAGAAGTAGTTGAAGAACTCAAAGTTGAGTGGAAACGACTGTGGCTTGAGCGAGTGGATGATAAAGTTAGGGCTGAAGGCGTAGCAATTCAGGATTATTCCTCGTTGTTTGTTGATAAGGGAACTGTGATTCATGCGACAAGAGACTTTAAAGCCTTAAATTTTAAGGAAATCTTAGAGCAACACCAGATAGACAACACAGACCGGTATATCCCTCCGACAAAAGAAGTCGGTGGCTGGAACAAATTCATTAAACATCAGATTACAAGCCAAAATCATCCTATGAAAAAACGTGCAGAACTCTACGAAACGCAGCATAAAGAAAAGCAGCAACCAAAAAAAGGTGGCAGAGGTTGGTTGCACGTCTAAAGTTATAGAAATTTTTCATTTGAATTTTTAGGGAAATCGGTTTTCTGAGTCTCGCACCTGCTGATTATCCAATGAAGGTTCTTTAGACGCAAATGTTGGCGATGCGTAGCTAGAAACCGCGGATTCTTTTGGTTTATGATATATTATGGTTTTGGAAATATGGCTTATATGGTTTTTTTGAGGTTTTTTGCTTTGTTTAAGGAGAGAAGGAGAATAGGAGAAGGGAAGGCTTCAATATTATTTTCGAGGAGCAAGAGGTTCTTTATGGCGGGTTATGAAGGTTAGGGTTTACTTTGCTTCATGTCCACTTCCGTCAGGAAGGGATTTGTTAGTGTTGATTCCAAGTTTCGGTTTGATGCTGGGAGCTTTAGCTTTTTTGGTTTGGTTTTGGTGTTGTTTGTGGGTGGTTTTTGTTGGGTAAGAATCGTGATCGCCTCTGCATTGTTGAGGCTATTTTGGAGGTTGTAAATTCGGTGCGCACAAGGCTTGTATTATTTTTGGGGCGAATTGGAGTTTTAGTCTTTGGGAGAAGTATTGGGGCGTTGTTTTGGTCGTTGGTTTTGTTCGAGTTGAGGGTTGTGGATACGAGTTAACTTTGCATGGTTGAGAATTTCTTAATCGGTATCGGTGTTATGAGCGTTATGTTTTAGTACAGAAGTTATTTGAGACTTTGGATTTTGAACGGGAGACGCTGGTTTTGAGCTGTGATTGTCAACGCACAATAACAAATCTATTTAAGAAGTGAGCGCTGAATAAAAGTTACGGTTGACTGTGTTGATATATTTCCATTTTTTCCATATCGTCTTAAATTAGAGTTGAACTAACAGATATGATTGATAAATGGAGTTGATTATACGTGGGGAAAGGAGAAATGCAAGGTGTCCATTCGACGCAGGTTATTATAGCTGCGTTGAACGAGGAGGAAGGCATAGGGCTCACCATCGCTGAGCTTAAGGCTAACCTTGATGCTCCACGTGTTCTGGTTGTTGACGGCAGAAGTATTGATAGAACCGTTGAGATAGCTAAGAATATGGGCGCAGACGTCGTTTTCCAAGATGGATTAGGCAAGGGTGATGCGTTAGCGAAGGCGGTTAAGTACGTGGATTTAACTGTTGATTACGTTGTCCTCGCAGACGCAGATTATACGTATCCTGCTGAGTACGTTACTGAGATGATTCGGATTTTAGAGGAGACCCCGAGTGTGGGCATGGTTTGCGGAAACAGGTTTAACAGTGAGCTCAACCTCGGCGAAAAGCATAATATACTTTACTTTGGAAACCGCTTAATTGCTTTCACCCATAACTTACTAAACGGAGTCCAATTAACTGATCCGTTGACGGGATTGCGTGTAGTGCGTGCGGAAATTCTTAGAAGCTGGAAGGTGAAATCCAAAGGCTTTGATGTTGAGGTGGAGCTTAATCATCATGTGGAGAGGGAAGGTTTTGGCATTCTGGAAGTGCCCATTCAATACCGAGAAAGACTGGGCCAGAAGAAACTAGGAGTTAAGAATGGCGCCGAAATCTTGAAGCGCATAATATTAGAAACAACCTATTAAACCTGATTCTTATTAGTGTAAAAGAATTTTCTCAGTCCAATGAATTTATGTTAAACAATGCAAAAATTAGAGCCTAATATCGCCAGCAAGGCTTTGCATGGATTTGGTTATAATCAGAACAGTTTGCCTTCTAGATATTTTTTACATACGCGTTTATTAAGGAATCTTGAGAATTAATTTAACGAGGGATAAATAAGAGTAAACTTTTCTGATTAGGCGCTCCTGTTGCTTATCTGCTCTCGTCAGAGAGGGATTATTTATTGGAAATTATTTGGATTATATTTCCCTGTTGTAATTAGTCTGGGGTTGTCGTTCTGCTCGGTTTAAATAGCGCTTAACAATGAAATTTAGTAATAACGTTGGAAGTTTTAGTATGAAAGAAAATGTGGTATATCGAACAGCTTTCCCTGTTTTTGATGAGGAAAGTATCCGAAAAATCCTATCAGATATGGAGTCTACACTGAGAAGTGGTGTATTAACAAACGGATTACACATTAAAGAATTTGAGAGAAAATTTGCTGAGTACGTTCAAACTGAGTATGCGGTTGCTGTTAATTCGGGGACTTCAGACCTTGAAATTGCTCTCCGATATTTTGGCGTGAAAAATTCTGAAGTCATAGTCCCCACGAATACTTTCGTAGCTACTGCAAATGCAGTTTTGTTCGCTGGGGGCAAGCCGGTTTTTGTTGATATGCGGGAGGATACATTATGTGTTGATCCTGTCGATGTTGAACGTCGACTTTCGTCAAAAACTGTTGGGGTTATAGTGGTTCATGTTGCCGGTTTAGTGTGCCCACAAATCCAGGAGCTTTCCAGATTATGCAAAGATCACGGTTTGTTCCTTATCGAAGATTGTGCTCATGCGCATGGTGCTATGTTTGATGGTGTAAAAGCTGGTGCTCTAGGTGATGCGGGTTGTTTTTCTTTTTATCCTACAAAGATAATGACTACGGGTGAAGGTGGAATGATAACTACGGATAATTCTGGTTTGGCTGAAGCTGCTCGTATGATGCGAAATCATGGTCAGAACTCGCAGTCACTTATGGTTACTCTTGGTTATAATTGGCGGATGGGTGAGATTAATGCTATACTTGGTGAGCATCAGTTGGAGAATTTGGAGTTTTTCGTTAATCGACGGAACGAGCTGGCTCAAGTTTACAATGAATGTTTGCTTAGTGTGGAAGGTGTTTCTCCGATCACGAAGCCATCTGGCGTGAGGCATGGTTACTACAAATACACTGTGAAACTTGACAAAGGCATTAACGTGGAAAAAGTTAGTAAGATGTTGAAAGCAGAGTACAACATTGAAACGGGGCATCTCTATTATCCACCCATTCACCTTCATCCATATTATAGAGAAAACTTTGGTACTGGCGAAGGTACGTTACCAATTGCAGAGGATGTTTTGCCAAGAGTGCTCTGTTTGCCATTGCATGTGGCGATAGCCGAGGAGAGCGTGCCTTACATAACTAGAGCTCTTGACAGCTGCATTCAAGCCTCAAAAACAAAGTGAATGCCGCTTTTTCTTCGGTTTCTTAGAGAAGGAAGTAATGAGAATGATTACATCCGGGCATCAGCCAAATTATCTGCCGTATCTCGGCTTTTTTGATAAAATGGCCCAATGTGATGTCTTTGTAATTCAGGATAATGTTCAGTACGAGAGGCATGATTTTCAAAATAGGAATCAAATAAAAACGGCAAAAGGCGTAACGTGGTTGACGGTTCCTGTGGAGCATATAGGCGAGACCTTGCCAATCAAGGAAATTAGAATTGCTAAACGTTTAGAGTCGGAGTGGGGATTACATCACTGGCGAATTCTTGAGTTAAACTACGAGCGGGCGCCTTACTGGAAGCATTACCGTGACTTTTTCGAGCAGGCATATCGCCAAAAGTGGGAATCTCTTATGGATCTTAACCTTCACCTCATAAAGGGTATAATGAAATTTCTTAGAATAAAAACTTTTTTAGTACTGGCTTCATCATTAAATGCCTCAGGAAAATCCTCTGACATGATTCTTGCTCAATGTAAATCAGTCGGGGCTGATGTTTATCTTTCAGGAATTGGCGGGCGAGTCTACTTGGACATCCCCCTTTTGGAGAATGCAGGGATCAAAGTGGTCTTCCAAGATTTTCATTATCCCGTTTATACCCAATTGCACGGAACCTTTGTGCCCAATCTTTCTGTAGTTGATTATCTTTTTTGTCACGGAGGAGAAGACTGGACGCCAAAGCAGACTTTTAAAACAAGTAGTGACGGAAACTAGCACAGAACGGTACAGCTGCTAGTTTCCTATATCATGAACAATTTGTTGATTTGAAGTTCAACATGACCTCGGCAGGCATGGATGAAATAACTATCGGATAAGGAACGATATTACGAAATCTGGAGTATCACATATTAACTATTGATTGAAAATAGTATTCATATATTAACTATTGATTGAAAATGTTCTGAGGTGTTAAGTGGTGGTTTTAAGATCTGATATCTTGATTGCGGTAGGAGCACACCCTGACGATGTTGAATTGGGCTGCGGGGGAACAATAAAGGCGGCTACTGCAGCTGGAAAAAAGGTAATTGCAGTCTATTTGACGAAAGGAGAAGAAAGTGGAAATCCAAATACAAGAATGTGTGAAAGCAAAAAAGCCCTATCGATTCTGGGCGTAAATGATGTTTTTTTTGGGGATTTCAAAGATACCGAGATCCCCAGTTCGCATGATGCAATTAAGTTCTTAGAGGACTTTTATGATAAATACCAACCAGACACAATTTTGACTCATACAACCCACGATACTCACCAAGACCATCGCCAAATAGCTTGGCTATCTTTAGCTGCATTTAGAAATGTATCCAAACTGCTTGCTTACGAGACTCCTAGAGCTACGGGTCAATTTTCTCCAAACTATTTTGTAGAAATATCAGATTATATTCAATTTAAGTGGGAAGCGCTAAAATGTCATCTCACGCAAAAATCAAAAAGGTATCTTAATTATGAATCAATGATTAATCTATCCTCTTTCAGAGGAAGCCAAGTAGGCCTTCACGCAGCTGAAGCTTATGAAGTAATAAGGTACGTAGATAAATAGAACTCTAAAGAAGCTGATGGTAAGCTGGAAGTGCCGGTGCCAGCAAGACCCGGATAATGTTCCAAGCAAACTTATAATAAATTACAAAATTTTCGGCAAATACTTAGAGTTAGCCTCGGTAATGGTTTCATCACTTTCAAAAGTCCCAACTCCGAAGTAACCAAAACCGGTTAAGAATTTTTGGGACGATACAAACTTTTTACTAACAAATACTCGAAAATTTAATGGCCCAACAAGAATTAAACAATTAGCGCAAATCTCTTGAACGGCTCTACCTAAAACCTGAATCCGCCACTAACACAAAGGAACATTTAGCTTGGAGGATACAACAAATAAACAACTGCTGCAAATTTCTCGCTGCCACCCTGTTCGTTTTCTTGGCGCTAGGTTCTTGCCTTTACAGCGAGCCTTATGTTTTTGCCCAAACCGACCAAACGACCTCGAAACTGCAGGCGGCCAATACTGCTATCGAGCAGGCTTTCAACGCTGTTTTGGACGCTGAAAAAGCAGGCGCAAACGTCACTGCCCTGTTGGCTCAATTAAATACTGCTGCCGGTATTTTGGCTCAAGCAGAAAACTCATACCGAGCCGGAGATAATACTACAGCCGCAGCCCAAGCAGACAGTGTACTCCCAATTGCACAACAAGTAACCGCCTCGGCTCAGGACGCCAAACAAACTGCTTTAGTTGTAGGTCAAAACGCTTTCTGGTCCACCATAGCATTTACAGTAATTGGTGCTTTTGTTTTCGTTTTGGCTTTGTTTCTGGTTTGGCGCCGATTCAAGCGGAGTTACATTAAGAGTTTATCAGAGGCAAAACCCGAGGTGAACAGCCAATGAAACTTGAAGGTTACAAACTTATTTTTGTTGTTATGGGCTTAATTGGCGTTTTACTTATTGCGACTCCTGCACTTGCCGGTGATATTCATCTTCCTAGTGGAGCGCAATTTTCTGAACTTTATCTTTTAGGTACAAACCAGATGGCTGAAAATTACCCCTCTAACATTGCCGTTGGCGAGAACTACTCCGTTTATGTGGGCGTAGGAAACCAGTTGGGGTCTTCGGCTTACTATGTTTTGTACGTGAAGTTTGGTAATGAGACTGATCAAATGCCGAATGATACCCTTTCGACGCCGAGTTCTCTTCAGCCCTTATATGAATACAGGTTTTCCATTCAGAATAGCCTGGATTGGGAAAATCTCTTGACTTTTTCAGTTTCAAACGCTTCAATCTCAGGAAAAAATTCACAGATCAACACTTTACAATTAAACGGTGTTGCGTTTAATGTAGATAAGCCCGCCATATGGGATTCAAAAAGCGCTACATTCAAATATCAACTTTTGTTTGAATTATGGATTTACAATAGCCGAACTAGTGCGATTTCGTATAATGATCGTTTTGTAGATCTTCAATTAAATCTTACAAGAACCCTGTGATAGGCTTTCCTGTTTTTGAATTAATGAATTTATAGTTTTAGCGTATGAAATATCATCTTTAATTAAAGGGCGTTGTTGAAATATGGATACTGTTGATAAAAAACTGAAAGTAGGCGTAGTCGGATTAGGAAAAATGGGTTTGCTCCATGCATCCCTCCTTAGTGTTATGCCTAATGTTCAACTCGTTGCATTATGTGACAAGAGCTGGCTTATGCGGAGACTTGCAAAAAGTACGCTTAAAAGACCTTTAGTTACCGATAAATTGAATGAGATGTCAAACCTAAATCTCGATGTAGTCTATGTCACCACGCCCATTCCTACTCATTATGGCATCGTGAAAGAGATTTATATGCAGAATATTGCGCGTAATGTGTTTGTTGAAAAGACGCTATCTTCACATCATGCCCAATCTGAAGAGTTATGCAGTCTAGCGTATAACTCAAAAGGGCACACGATGGTTGGGTACATGAAACGTTTTTCGGTTACATTCCGTAAAACTAAAGAATTGTTGGATCAAGGAGTATTAGGTTCTGTGCTTTCTTTTGATGCTTACGCTTATTCTTCTGACTTTTTTGGTGTACAGAGAGATTCAGTTTCTGGTGCTAGAGGTGGAGTTCTTGAAGATTTAGGTTCTCATGTATCTGATTTAGCCCTTTGGCTCTTTGGAGATTTACTTTCCTCAATCAAGGTCTCGTCATCAACTGATCCAAAGTCTGATTCTGTGCAATTCGAAGTTGTTGGCTCAAATAATTTTGCTGGCAAATTTGATGTTTCTTGGGTTAAGGATGGTTATCACATGCCTGAGTTTGGATTAGTAATTCGTGGCACTGAGGGTACTATAAAAGTTGATGATACTGAATTGGTATTTGCTTTAGATAGTGCGCAGCCGAAGACTTGGTATCGGCAAGACCTTGATGATCATGTCACATTCTTTTTGGGTGACTCTGAGTATTTCCGGGAAAATGACCAGTTCATTAAGTCAATATTTTTTAATGATAGGTCCGAACCGAATTTTCAAACAGCAACAAAAGTTGATTACTTACTTGAACAGGTAAGGTGCAAAGCTAATGAGTAAACGACAATTAGAATTATTAGTTGGCGATAACGCCTTCCACGGCATAAGCCACCTTTCTCAACAAAGAGCACGTGCTCGATCAATAAAGGATAATCCATCCAACGTAGAATATGCCACTCAATTGGTAAAGCTTTCTCTTCAACATGGTGCTAATGCTTTTATGTTCTCGGTCAGTGATACTACGCTTTCGATTTTGAAGGCGCTTGATCAAGACAAAAAGCCTGATTTATATGCGATTGTGCCTTATGCATATGAGTATGTTCGGTTAGCAACGCAAGTTGGAGGAATTTCTGGTTTAGCAAAAAAGGTTTCTCGGCAGATTATATTCTCCAAAAATGTAATTGCTGTTACACCAGGTATGATTGGTCTGATACGTGCTGATCCATCAGCGTTTCTTAAGATATATCTTGTCTATGAGATTTCTCGAATAAAATCCGCTGCGGGAAAGGACGCAAACCTGAAGTCTGTTTTGCTCCATGAAGTGATAACTGATATGGCTCTAGCTCTTGATTTGGATTGGCTTTTCAAATCTTATGTCACTTTTTTGTTAAAATCCAAAATCCGACCGGGCTTCGAAACACGAAATTTCCCATATCTCATACAGAAATTCAAGGAGTGGCACATCGATATGAGCAAGATAACTATTACTGCTTCATTCAACAAAGTGGGCTTTCAGATGAATCCATCTAAAATTGACTGCGAAAATGCGTTGCAGGCGGTTTCGGGAGCCCAAATAATTGCCATGAGTATATTGGCAGCGGGATATCTTGCTCCATATGAAGCAATAGAGTACGTTGGTAACCTTTCAGGTATTAGTAAAGTTGTAGTTGGTGTATCTAATGAACGTCATGCAATTGAGACATTCAAACTCTTAAGAAGCAAATTGCGCCTATCATAGACGGACTGAGAGAGCCAAAACTGGAAGGAATACGTTCTTGGACATTGTTTTTGAAATATTTTTAGGTCTGCTGACATTTCAAATATTAGTATTTGCAATTTTTAATTTGTTTACTCTTTGGGCTTCGAAGAGACCCCCAGCTTTTCGCAAGGATAAAGTACATACTTTTAAGATAGCTCTTGTGATTCCTTGTTACAATGAAGAAAAAGTAATAATACAAAAGCTTGCGAATTCTTTAGATGCGCTTTCTTTTATTGGAAACGCTACTATTTATGTTCTGGATGATGGCAGTACGGATAATACTTTTAAATTGGCTGAAGAATATGAGGTTCAGCATAATTTAAAAAACTTTTTTGTTTGGAAGAATCTTGCCAAGAATGGAAAACCTACGGCTTTAAATTGGATATTTGGAAAACTTAAAGAAGATATAATTGTAGTTACTGATGCGGATGCCTCGTTAGAAAAGGATTCAATTATTGAGTTAATAAGTAACTTTTCAGATCCATGTGTGGGCGCTGTTAATGGAAGAATAGTCCTTAGTGGGCAAAGCAGCTTAACACAAAAAGAAGAAAGCATGTATAGACGAATTTTCGATGTATGGCGAAGAGCAGAATCAAATCTTGATTCATGTGCCATCTTCAGTGGTCAACTTATGGCTTTTAGAAGAGAGCTATTTGAAAAATTTAAAATTGACGATAATACCTATAGTGACGATACTGATCTCGCCTACAAAATAAGAAGACTGGGCTACAAAGCCGTCTATGAACCAAACGCTGTAGTGTCTGAGTACCTAACCGTGTCCGTGCTTGCAAGAACAAAGCAAGAAATTAGACGAGCTAGAGGCTTGACCAGAATTACTCTTAAAAATATTGGTGTACTAGGAAGATTTGGATATTTCGGAAAGATAATATATCCTTTCTCGCTATTTAATTATGTATTATCTCCTTTAATTACACTTATGCTATTATTATTGTTGCCTTTCGTCGTTATAGAATACCCACTCCTTTTGGCTTTGTTGCTCCTGCTACTGATTCGACCAGTAAGAACTGCGGTTTTTGGTTATTTATATCGACAAATGGCTCTTATTATAGGGCTGATCACCCCCGACAGAGGAAGATGGAAACCCAGTCGAGAATAAAATAGGCTATTTTAATGATCCTTTGTGATAGCATATGTTCTCGATTTCCTTTGGTTCTTGGTCTTTTTCTAAGGCAAAAAGGATTCAAAACGATTTACGACCCAACAGTGAAATTCTACGAATATGCCCCTTTGACTCATGCGGACCCAATACAGCAAAAAACTATTAGAGCCCGCAAATTTGATTAGAGTTTGTTCAGTTTTAGGCATTTACTATTTAATAGAAAATACAAAAATATAGTTTAATTACACTTCCAATGAATTTCGCTATGCTTGTCATCGCTCCTTCCACTATATTAATTGGGCCCCTATTTCTGGTCCCTTTGACATTTTTTGAATTTACTTTTTCAGCGATCATATGGGGAATTATTGGGCTAACTCTATTGTTATCTTTGTTGTTTTCACGAACTCTATTGCGAACATTTCTGGATTTTGAGTAAGTCTTATTAAGGTGCTTTATAAAATTGTCGCCAGTAAGAACATACTCGACAAAATAGAAAAAGTTGAATCTACAAGGAGAAATATTTGATTCTTTATTTGAAAATATCCCGTTTTGTTGAAGTCAAAGCGATACTCTCCAAGCGTTTTGTACAAAGGCATTTTTCACTTGATTTTGAATATTCTGAGACTTTAAGGGAACATAGGTTTGCATTTGAGCGCATTACTATTGCTGAGGTTAATTAACTTTGGTTCGTGATCTCAAAGTAGCGTTAATATCGCTGGGTTATCCTCCGTTTTCAATTGGCGGTCACACGCCAGTTTGCCGTGATTTAGCATGGAACCTGTCAAAAAAAGGAGTGCACACCACGGTTTTTTGCGGAAAATCTAAAAAGATGGCCGTCGAAAACGTGAATAGTTATTTGAAGGTTGTTCGATTGCCACTTTTGGATCTATTTCCTAGACATGTATGGTTTCAACTTCAAAACACAACTACACTAATGAGTTTACTTAAAGGGTTTGATGTAATTCATAACATTGACCCTAGGGCAGGAATTTTCACTTACTTTAGGAAACATTTGAACACACCATTTGTTACGCACGTTCATGGGAGTACATATGGCGAGACTAGGGTATTCCTGAAATCTCCTGTTTCTTACTGGACGCCCGGAGATTTTGTTTTTGAAGTGCTTGAGTATCCAATGAATGAGTATTTAACCAACATGTGTTTGCGAAACTCCGATCATCTTGTCGTTTGTAGTAATGACAGATTCTACGAAATGAAGCGAAGAAATCCTAACCTGGATTTAGCTAAAGTCTCTGTAATTTATAACGGGATCGATTTTGAAAGAATTGGTCACGAAAACAGAACTGACCGAGAAAAAGAGAATTCAATTCTTTTTTGGGGGCGATTATATTACAACAAAGGCATTATCCAACTTATGAAGGCGATGGCGCTTGTTAAGCAAGGTTTTCCTAATGTGCATCTTGACGTATGTGGAAAAGGTCCATTGGAAGATAAGATAAGATCACTTACTCACAAGTTAAGTCTCGAGGACAATGTAACTCTTCACGGGTTCACAAAGAATGAGGCGTTAACCGAGAAAATCAAATCAGCGACTGTTGTTGCGCTTCCAAGCCTGTACGAGGGTCAGCCAATGGCCGCTCTAGAGGCTATGGCTTATCGAAAACCTGTCGTAATGTACGATTTCCCCTTCGCTCGCGAATACATAACGGATTTCGACAACGGTCTTATTGCCAAAGGCGGGGATGTCAAAGATCTCGCAGATAGAATTAATGAAGTTTTGTCGGACAAAAAACTTCGTGTAAAACTTGGTCAAAATGCCTATGAACGAGTAAAGAAAAATCACAACTGGGACGATTTGGTCTACAAGTACATGGATCTATACAGCAGTTTAACGTGACATCGTCCTTTCCTCAACATACCTGATAATAACTGGAAAGTTGTGTAAATCTTTTTGGTGATTTGAAAGTGGAATCTGATAAAAGAAGCAAATTTAAGAAAAATGTGCTCGTTACTGGAGGCGCAGGTTTCGTGGGTTCACATATAGCAGATAGATTGGCTAGTGAAAAGTCGAAAGTCTATGTTTTAGATAATTTGTCTACTGGCAGAGCGGACAACATCTCAAGTAGAACTGTTGAATTCGTTCATGGTGACATCAGAAATTCCGAATTAGTTGATAGCTTGGTCAAGAAATCGGACATTATTTTTCATCTCGCTGAATTTATTCCCGAAACTCGCAACTATGGTCCGGGTCATGTCATAAAATACTCGGTTGAAAACCCATTGTTAGACTTTGATGTCAGCTGCAACGGAAGTTTGGTTGTCTTAGACAAATGCAGAAAATACGAAAAACAAATTGTATTTACTTCCTCAGCCGCAGTTTATGGAGGCACATTGCCCGGATCAATTAACGAAGATTCTCCCACGCTACCATCCTCGCCCTATGGGGCGTCAAAGTTATGTGCGGAAACATATATGATGCTCTACTCAAGGCTTTATAAACTGCCTGTGACCGTTTTGCGATTCTGCAACCTATATGGCCCCCGACAACGCAAATACTTAGTATACGATATTCTACTCAAACTGATGAAAGACCCAAAGAAACTCGAAATATTAGGTACGGGTCTGGAAGAAAGAGATTTTATATATGTTGACGATGCGGTGAATGCAGTGCTTCTTGCAGCGGAAAACCCGAAATCAAATGGTGAAATATTCAATGTCGGCACTGGCGTTTCTACTTCAACAAGAAGAATTGTTGAACTAATTTTGAAAATTCAATGTATGCAACCAGAATTATTATTCACTCAAGCTTCATGGAAAGGCGATATAAAGAAGCTAGGCGCGAACGTTGATAAGATCGGACACTTGGGTTTTAGTTCGAAGTTCTCTCTAGAAGATGGTTTGAGGGCGACGATTGATTGGTTCAATACGACTCATCATTCAGATAGACATTTCGATTGATGTAAATGTATAAAATTTGGAGTTCAGCTTGAACCTACAAGAATTATCTAATATCGAGTTTCTAACGTAATTCCTCTAATAATAAAAACCTTAAGGAATATGAATAGACAAAAGTGCTCATCACAGGTTCCTTCTTTCTACTAGTTGTTACGTTTAGATTGGTTTGTGAAATAATTATGCAAATTAGCAAAGCGCATGCCGGAGTGCTCGAAATAAGACCTGGTGAGGAAGTTTTCGAATATCTTTTGAAAATATTGGGATTCAAAGGAAACTATTAGTGCTTCATACATCCAAATTGTTGCTATCTCATCAATTCGGAAAGTATGCGTGTGCATGTTTGCTCTTAAATTGGTTTGCGAGGTAGCTCATTATTCTTGTGTTGCTTTCGGCTATTGGATAGTAATGCGCCTTGCATACAAGAAGCAATGTTCAGAGCGCGCACCTTAATCTTGGCACCTCTAAAATGGATTTTCGGAACAGTTATGTGCGTTATTTAGAAAGTTGAGACTCCAATATTGATTCGCAGAAGAAATAGCTTCATGTGTTGATTATTTTTGGACGCTAAAAAAATGAAGATTACCTGGGCAAGTTCATTAATTCTAGATTTACAGCTACATCGAACAACCCAGATAGAAATATTAAAGAACCTGGCGATGATGGGGAACGATACTCTCTTAATAGGGATGAGATCTAGAGAAAGCCTAAAACATGAAGAAGGCGAAAACCCTAATCTGATTCAAATTCCAATCCGGTTTTTTCCAGCTGTCTCAGAATTGATTTATACGATTGTCCTTGCATTTCTTCTTCCTATACACATACTTCGTTCTAATCCGGATTTCGTAATTATGGACCCAGAAATAAACATTTTGGGGTCAATCACTGGAGTTTTTGTATCGAAATTCAAGAAGACAAAATTTGTTTTGGACATTCGAAGTACTCCTATTGACGTTCAAGGTTTTCTGGGATCCTTACATAGGTTGCAATTTGATATTTCGGTGTTTTTTGCAAGACGTCTCTTTTCAGGGATTAGTATAATTACTCCAATGATGAAAGAAGAAATCTGCAAGAAATATTTAATTGAAAGTAAAAAGGTGGGTGTTTGGACCTCAGGAGTCTCTGAGTCTTTATTTGACCCGGCTCTTTGGATCATCTCGGGTAAAGAGTTAAGAGCTAAACTTGGGCTTTCCGATAGTTTTGTTGTCTTTTACCATGGTCATCTTACCGCTCCACGCGGAATACTGGAAATTGTCGAGGCTACAAGAATTTTGGCACAAAGACGAAACAATTTTGTCTTATTCCTTTTAGGGTCTGGTCCAGTCGTGCCGATGCTTAAATCATTAATCAAGAAGGAAAATATTGAAAAGAACGTGATTATTCACGATGCTATCAGCTACGGAGAGGTACCGAAATATATTAGCATGAGCGACGTATGCATTATTCCTCTACCGGACAATCCCCTCTGGAGGTTTCAATCTCCTTTGAAACTGCTTGAGTATCTATCAATGGAGAAAGTTGTAATTGCAACGGATATCCCAGCTCACAGGCGAGTTGTCGGTAATGCTGAATGTTGCCTGTATCTTTCGTCGACGGATACTGAGGAAATAATTAAATTGTTGGAATTTGCACAGCTTTGCAAAGCCAAACTTGATAGTTGGGGGAAATCCGGCAGAAAAATAGTCTTAAAGGAATATACATGGAAAAAAGTTGCCCAAGATTTCCAAAGTTATCTTATGTCAATTAAATAAAGTTTCTTTGGTTTAATCTGTTATGAGATTTTGTTCCCTCTAATGCATTCAGTTATTGGCATTCTTTTAGTGCGCGATGCTGCCAATACAAGCTCAAAGTAAATTGCAGCGGTCCAAAATTCAACTCAACTCAGTGACAAGATATAGGCGAGGATGGTTGACTTATTACATGGGGCGACGCATTGGTCTCTCATATGGTATTATCTAATGAAAGTAGTCTTAACAAGTGCACGTTCGTGCAGAGTGGAATAACAGTGGCTATCTCCTAATATGAGTGGTGAATGATTGGTGAAAAAACCAACGGTAATGATAATTAAATCGAGTCCGTGGCGGGATTCTCATCTTAATAGAAATCATCCCGAATATGCGGCGATATTCAAACTTATTCAAGGATACAGGAAAAAAGTCAATTTTGTTTTGGTAGGAACTACTACAAAATTCTCCAGCGAGTTTGTCTTGAGCGAGGATATTTTAGCCGTTGATATAAGAGCAGGTGCGGCGCTGAGTTATTTGACCTATCAATTAGAATTGATTAGGCTGCATCTTAAACATAGACCGAATCTTACCATTGTACTAGGTGATCAGCTATTACCTGTGGCATTTTTTTCCAAGATTTCAAATAATTTCAAGTTTGTTCCTATAATTATAGGCGGGTTTAATTATTACGGGGAAAAAACTTATGGCAAGATACTCTCTAATGTTTATTTAAAATTTAGTTCATTTTTTCTAAGATTTTCACGAAGGAGCATACTGAAGGCTTTCGCACTGTCCTATTACAGCCGTGATGGCTTTGTGAGGTTGGTTCCGGCTCTTGACGGGCAAGTAAGTTTAATCTCCTATCCACTATCGATTAATTTCTATGCAAAAGCACAACAATCTGTTTTAGATTTTCCCAAGTCTCCAACAATATTAACAATTGCTGGAATAGAGCCAAGAAAAGGTCTGGAAACTCTCATCAGAGCAATTGCATTGGTCCAGCCAAGACCTAAAGTAATAATAAAAGGTGGAATTAGAAATCCCGCCTATTTCCGTAAATTAAAAGATTTGGTTAAACTTCTGGAAGTCGATGACAAGGTTACTTTTGTTACCGATAGAATTGGTTATGATGAACTAGTTGAGTATTACACATCTGCAACGCTATTTGTGCTTCCAACAAGGGAAGATTCTTTAGGTGTAGTTTTGTTAGAGGCATTACATTTGAATATTCCAGTAATCGCTACTTGTGTGGGAGGCATCCCTGATATGATTGAACATGGTGTTAATGGATTCTTGGTCAAGCCTGACGATCCGATTGAGTTATCAAAAGCAATTACACTGCTTTTGCAAGATTCAAGTTTGCGAGGGACTCTTGCAAGAAATGCACGCTCAGTACTAACAAAAAGATATTACCAAGATCGTATAACTTTAGAAGACGCTTTGTTTCAATCCGTTGCGATGCTATTTGTAAAATAATCCTTTTCTAGGGTTAGGGTTAGCAGATTTTGCTTTACCAGCCAGTTCCATCCTTGGTTTAGCGCACTCCACTCTGTTGCATAATTCAGACAAAAATAGATTTTGGTACGTCTAGTTTTTTCTCTCCCTATGTACCTTAATTTTTTCGCCTCGTTGCCTTTTCCATTTATTATGTGTTGAAGTATGTTTGTGAGACTGCTGTGTCTTGTCTTCCAAGGTTTTCTGCTGCTTCTCCGTTTAGAAATAAGCGCAAAAAGCTGTAAAGCGCTTGTGAAGCAATGTTGCCTATGCTTCTGATCTTGTTTATGGTCCCGACTCAAAGATAAATGTTAATCGATTTTAGGGACAAGCCGGCGTGCTACTTTAAGAGATAAGTAATAATGTCTCTTCCAAGCAATATTCTAATAATCTGTTAAATTTGAGATGACAAAGGTTAAAATTTGAGATGACAAAAGTTGAAAAAGGTTAAGATAGGTAAAAAAATATTCTTTGTTACGATACCCGATGGATCTAATGAAGAAAAATTTTGGGATTTGGTGGGGAAAGGCGGTTGGGAATGGGATACATACAGAATATTCGACCAGTTTATTGATAAGGAGCATTCCTATATTGACATAGGTGCGTTCGAAGGCGCAACTGTATTATATGGATCTCAAATTGCCAAGCATTGTTATGCAATCGAGCCCGACAATGTTGCATTTAAAATTCTAGTCGAAAATATAAATCTCAATCCTGGGCTAAAAAGCAAAATTACTTTATTTAATGGCTGTATAGGCAATGTATCAGGCGACGTGAAGCTGGGCACGATGACAAAATTTGGAGACAGCATGTCGAGCATTTCATTTGCAGAGCCAAGAAACTACGTAACCGTGAAGTCGCTAACTTTAGATGAATTCACAGAGACTAATGATATCAGGGACTGCAATTTTATAAAAATGGATATAGAAGGAGGAGAGTCTTTGATATTGCCAAATATTAAAGCATATTTGCAAAAGAATAGCCCCACCCTTTTCCTATCTATCCATCCATTCTGGTTTAAAGACAGAGAGCAAGATTCAAAACAAATAATGAGTGCATTGAAAACGTATAAGCATTTGTACTACGCTGATGGAAGGTACCTGGAACCAAACCGGCTGCTCAAGATACTATTAACATTAAATAATAGCAATTTTTCCATATTAGCAACAAATAAGTGGAATTTTAGCAGGAGATTACCTTATTTATTTAAAGGAATATTTAACGCGCCTGCGATATTCAAAGCGCGTGCGTACCATTTGGTAGCGCGCATCAAAACTTTTAAATCAGGCAATTAAAAGCCTTGGTTTTCTTTTCGAAGATTTCCAGAATTCTTTTGATTCTTTTTTCAAAGAAAAAGTGAGCGCTAAATAATGGATATTGATAAGGAAAACTTAAGACTATTAACATTTACTATTGGCCGTAGATTATAATTCTTAAAGATTGTTTCACTAAAAAGCAATTAGAAAAATGAAAAAAGAAAAACTAAATTGCAGACTTCAAAAAGTGCACTTTAGAATATTGGAACGACTTGAATGACAACAATTGTGTATTGCTTGTTAGTACACAAGAACCCGAAACAGGTAGGAAGACTGATAAGAAACATATAGTGCTCTTCTGACTTTTTTTATGTGAATATTTTTGGAAACAACTTTACGAAAGAATATTGGAAAAAAGAGTTAAAAGAATTTGAAAGCGATAATTTTTTTTGTGGTTTATAAATATGAGAAAGCTTGGGGCACTTTTCAACTAGTAAATGCAATTCTTGATGCAATGAAGAAGTTTACTTGCTTTGATCATAATTACTTCATAATTTGTCTGGGCAATGTTATCCATTGAAATCCATTGATTCAATAAAAAAGGTTCTATATGGTAAAAATTTAGCTTATATGGAATTTTTTAAAATACCCGAACCGCGTTGGGGGAAACAAAAAGGTCTCGATAGATTGGAGTATCAATATTTTGAAAACCCTTTTTCCATTTTGTATGACATTCTATTGAAAAAAATGTTAGGAACATCAGAACATGCTAAGAGGAGATTTATGAAGTTACCCCGAATAAATAGGCGAATACCATACAGCCTTGAACCATATGGGGGCTCAATGTGGTTCTGTTTAACGAAGAAACATGTTGATTACATCTTGGAATACTTGAAAGATAAACCAGCTCTGTTAGATTTCTTCAAACGCACTCTCGTTCCTGATAAACTCTTGTTTCAAACTATTATTATGAATTCGCCTTGAAAGATACTGTACTTAACGATAATTTGAGATACATTGATTGGTCTAAGAAAGGTGTGCCTCTTCCTACTATTTTAACTGTTGAAGATGCAGACAATTTGTTGAACTCGCCAAAACTCTTTGCAAGAAAATTCGATATTGAATCGAATGAAGCGATTCTAGATTTAATTGATAGCCAAAAGGATAACTAGTTCCCTGTCTTGTTTAGGGATTATGTATGTTAGCGCGCATGACTGCTTAGAGTTGTGAAAACTCAAATTTAGTTTTAGAAATTGTGCCTTATATCTAAAAACGCGTCCCGACACCCTACCGGATCGTCATAGACTTGCATTTTTCTGAAATTGAAACTAGTTTTCACGTCATCTCTGTTCCTAATCGATTGTGAAAAAGAGGTATAATAGTAAACCAGACGAGCCGCGCGCGTATGAGTATCGATTCAAAGAAATGGCTCTGATAGTTCAAAACAAATTAACTTTGAGTTGACGCTAACATGAGAAAAGTCTTGATGGTTATACCAGTAATGACTTTCTTTGCGAATATTGCAATTTTGTTAGGCGTCCCAATTCTTAGAGAAATCGTTGTTTTTATCTTCTTATCATTTATACCCGGATTTGCCATTCTCAGATTGTTCAAACTGAAGGAAATCAGTTTTCTGGACACTTTTCTCTTCTCGGTAGGTCTGAGTATTGCGTTTGTAATGTTTATGGGTTTGTTAGTTAATGAGTTGTATCTATTTCTTGGCTTTTCTCAATCTCTATCGACTGTCCCGCTAACAGTAGCAATATCTGCTTTTTCATTGACTGTTTTTTTCGTCGAATATAGACGCGATTTGTCAGAAACTTTGAAGCTAAAAACAAGTTTTGAAGGCGAACTCAAAAACGTTTTTCCTTTATCCATAATCCTATTTCTTCTTCCTCTTCTCAGCATACTAGGTGTTTTGTATCTTAATGTTTCCGTTATTCTCCTTTCAGAAGCAATAATCGCTACTTTGTGTGTAATAAGCGTTATTTCCAGAAGACTGGTTCCAGAAAACCTATTTCCCTTTATGATTTTTTCGATTTCCATAGCTCTTCTTTGTCAAATTCTGTTAACTTCAAAATATATTATGGGCGTCGACGCTAACCTTGAATATTACGTTTTCAGGTTGACCCAGATAAATGGGCACTGGGGTTTTCTTAATGCGAATGCTAACTCAGCGTTAACGCTCACGTATAACTCTATGCTATCGATCACCTTGTTGCCAGCAGTTTATTCAGCTTTGATGAACGCTCAAGGCGAAATAGTTTTCAAAATCTTGTACCCTTTCATCTTTTGTCTCGTACCGCTAACTCTGTACCGAATATGCGAAAAACAGTTTGGAAAATTGATTGGCCTCCTCTCAGCGCTCTTCTTTGTTTTCACTTCTACAGCATTTTATGGTGAACCCATTGGTCTCAACAGGCAAATTGTCGGCGAACTTTTTTTCATTCTCTCTGTTTTCCTTTTGATAAGCAAGACCATACCAGTGACAAAACGACGGTGGCTCTTGATTATTTTTGGGGCTGCCTTAGTAGTATCGCATTACTCCCTTGCTTATATTTATCTGGGTATTGTAGCTGTTGTTTTCATAATCACAAGAGTGAAGCCTAGATTTGATGACACACTTAATACCGTAACTGTCTTGTTTCTTTTTGTGATTACTTTCTCATGGTACGCTCTAGGACCCAACTCGCCACTGATATCATTGATTAACACCACTAAAGTGACTTTCGTGGAGTTAACAACAGGTGTGGTGTCCCATCAATCAGGGACAGCGTCTAGTATGTTTGGTACTCCCCAGGTTTTTACCGCGGCCAGTTGGATTAATCTATTAGTGTCAGGTATCGCAAATCTTTTCTTGATAATAGGAGTTCTCGCAATACTATTAAGACCAAAAGGAACAGGAATTTCCGCAAGGTATAGCCTAATGACGATTATAGCTGGAATTATCCTGGCCGTTTCGCTTATCGCCCCAAGCATTGCATCAACTCTCAATTTCACCAGATTCTACGGCATAACTCTGTTATTTTTGGCGCCTTGCTTCGTTTTAGGAGGCCAGACACTTCTATTAACAATAGGAAAAGCATGGACGAAGATTAAGCGACCTCTAAAACGTCAGAGTGCCTCCAAAAGCAAGAATATAGACATAGTGCTCTTGCTAATTGCAATCTTGCTAAGTGCATATTTTCTTTCCCAAGTGGGATTTGTAAATCGCGTGACCAACGGTGCCATTCACTCTTATAACGTTGATTTTTATAGAATGATCACGTCAAACGAAAGCCAAGTCAAAATTAGTCTTTATGATACTTACATTCCAGAGCAAGATGTATTCAGCGCAACTTGGCTATCAAACCATAAAGTTGAAACAGCAGAGGTATTCGCTGATGAGAAATCTGGATCTCACGTACTTCTTAGCTACGGTTTAATTCCAAACAAACTATTAATTCCCATAACTAATACAACAATTCCACTGCATGGTAGCTTTATCTACTTAGGAAGTTTAAACATAGTAAATGGTGTCATAACTGCTTATCCTACCGGGTCATTCAACACATCAGAAATCTCGTTCATTCTCGATCAAAACAATTTAGTGTATTCAAATGGTAATAGTGAGATATGGAGTGTTGCTCCTGTCCATTGATTCATCGGAGGAATTCAAAAGGCAATTATTTTGAATCATGAAAAACAAAATGAGAAAAGGTAATTTGGTGAAAAATGCTGATTGGGCGTCCAAATGTACTTACAATAGAATTAACAAACTGACAAATGCTAAGTCGGTATGACTATTATGTTCCGAAACAAAGGTCCAGTTGAAGATTATTACCTTCATGTCTCCGGATTCAAGTAGAGCAGTAGGACACAATGCCATGAAGAAATTCACATTATTCCTTCACAGATTATCCGAGAATAGTACGTGTGCTCTTTGATGTTTCAATAGAAGCGCGCGCTGCTTCAAGAATTCCCATTACCTTTTCGTTTTCAACAGGCGTCTTCTTGTAACAGTGTATGCTACACCTCTTCTTTATGACTTCAAACATGTTAGTATCGAATCCTTTTGTTTATTTCTTAATAATTTTTGAGAGCATGGTTTATAGTTTTTTTAGTCGTTGTCTCTAGTCAAATGGGTCCCCCCATAGCGCCCACTTTTTAGCGGTATAATCAGCGAGTTAGCGTGCTTCGTGCACTGCAGATTTATATATCAGGATTCAGATGGGAAACGAAAAGGCACGACAAAACGGCAATGTTCTAAATTCACTATTACAAAAGCAAAAGCTTGAGTATGATTGATATGGACATAAAAGTAACCATAGGATTATGTGCTAAGAATGCCGCGAAAATTGTGAAAACAGCTTTCAATAGTATTTCCATTCAAGATTATCCTCACAAATTGATGAAACTGGTAATCGTTGATAATGGTAGTAGTGACAACACTTTGTTACTCGCGATGGAATTTGCTCAAGAAACAGATATTAAGACTTTTGTTACCTCCAGCAGAGGAAAAGGGCTTGGAGCCACTAGGCAAATCGCAGTAGAGAATGCCGAAGGCGATTATATAGTGTGGGTAGATGACGATCTTGTGCTCTCAAAAGATTTCATAAGAAATCAGGTGGAGTTTATGGAAAAAAACCCAAATGTGGGTGCAGCCCGAGGTAAAAATACTCAAGTCACACCTCAAGGGACCATATTTAGTATAGCTGAATATGGCATTCTACTTCTACCACGCTTACAGAACCCGAAAACAATTGGTACTGGAGGTGCTATTTTTCGCCTTAAAGCTTTAGAAAGTGTAAGCGGATTTGATATTCGAATCAAAGGTGCTGGAGAAGACGTAGACGTTTCGCGTAGGATAAGAGAGTCAGGATGGGCGTTGTCAATTAATAATTCAGCAAGACTCTACAAAAAGTATCCGCCGACAACAGCGAAATCTTTTTGGAGAAAAAATTTTTGGTACGGTTATGGATCTCACTTCCTTTTTCACAAGTATAAAGATCAACGGTTGCTAATGGAATACTTTCCGCCTTTAGCCTTTTTAAGTGGACTCAAGTCGTCATACTTGATTTATCGCGTGACTAATATGAAAAAAGCATTTGTTTTCGCAATTCTCCATTCTTTTAGCATGATAATCCAATATATTGGGTTTATTTTTGCCCATTTAGAAGGATATGGTCATGCCAATAGCGGTTAAGGCTAAGATTCAGCTCTGTTTATTGAATAGAGTGTTGTTGAACTTCGCTCATGCCTGTTCCGATATTGGTAAAAATGGGGTTTATTCTCATTTTGTTCTTTCAGGCAGCAGTTTCTAGTTTCCATTCTGGTACCCTCGCTCGCACGCTAATGTATTTTCAAAAGAAGTCACCGATAGAATGCCCTATGTGCAGTGAAAAACTTATGTTCCTTCCAACTATTCGGATCAAGTTTTCATGGATGATAAAACTTAAATCTGCATAGCATAGCGATAGCCAAAACATAGACAAGAAACATACCACAAAACTGTGTGAATTTGAATCTAATACTTTATTACTTTCCCGTAGAATTCTAGAGGTAACACTGACAGAAGGAATTATCATGGTTGGAATCGATCTCGAAGCTTTGGTTTCGATTGCTTCGTTTGTGTTGGCATTTTTTCTTTTTGCGTTATCTGTAGTTGCATATAGGAGAAACAGAAGAAGTCGCCTGCTTTTCGTCATGGCCGCATTTTTTCTGTTCGCGGTTAAGGGAATTGTTTTCACACTTAATGAAATTTACTTTGAAGCAGGATCGTTGAACAGAGTGTCGTACGAATGGGTACCTCTCCTGCTAGATTTTGGCATCCTTATACTGATCTTTGTCGGACTAATTAAAAAATAGGCGTATTCGATGATTGCCGAATCCTGTGAGTTAAGAAATAAGTTGCTTGAAGTTGGGATTAGACAAAAACTCTTCACTCTCATCTCTGAATGTCCAGGATTACACTTCAGGGATGTCCAGAGAAGGACAGAAGCAGCTACTGGAAACCTCAGCTATCATCTTGAGCACTTGGTTAAAGCAGGTTTGCTAGAAACCGTCCGAGATGGCAAATATCTGAGGTACTACGCGTGCAACGAGATGTCTGTTGAACAAATAGGAATTCTCAAGCTCGCACGCCTGAAAACCGACAGGCACATTCTTCTTTTTTTGCTCCAAAATGAGACGAGTACTAACGAACAACTGTCAGAGATTCTTCACTTGTCGCCTTCAACCGTATCATGGCACATCAAAAAGCTAGTTAACGCACATATTTTAAATGCAAGTGCAGTCGGCAGAAAGATAATCTATTCCATCAGGGATTCTGAGCTCGTAAGTAGAGTTCTAATTAAGTATAAAGAGAGTTTTTTGGATATATTGGTTGATCGGTTTGTAGAGATGTGGGAACTGTAACATTTGTCATCATTCTCATTCTTCGACAATCGTCCCAGAAGCTATTTAGAGCCATTGAAAAGAACAATCTGTATTTGGAGCAATTTGAAGGTGAATTAAATGAATCAAGTATTTTGCGCGCCCGGTCAAGCTATCTATGATTTTTCCTTTTTCGCGACACGTCCAAAGACTCGACAGCTTTCATGATATAAAGTGCATTTACAAGGGAGGAGTTGAGTAGCGCGGTAGACAAGCTTTTTCCTTTCGTACCCGAGAATTCGCTGATGTTGATAAATGCCTTCCGAAGAAGGAGTGGACTAAATTTTCTCAACATAGCAATACGTGAGGAAAAAATTGATGTTTGCAGTACTTTGACTTTTGCAGGATCGCAACTTCAAAAAAAACTTTTGGGACTTATGGCTTATGAGATCAATGGGAATTAAGCAATTTGCATTAGGAATAATTGATAAACTTCCGATAGGACTACAACACATTATATACAAAACCGTAATCGAAACAGGCTTACTTGTTTTTAGAATAAAGTGGGTACTTAGAAATCCTGATACGCCAGATCCCTCGAGAATTTATTGGGTTTCTCCAGAAAGAATTAAGTATCATACAAACTATCTACCAAATAAGAAAACAGAAACAGTACCCTTTAGAGATAGAGCTATTAGGCCACCAACATTACGGGGAAAGGTTCTAGACGGTGATTGGGATATATCAGATTACGAATTCACTGACCTGGATGTTTATCAATCCTTCAAAAAAAGGTTTGATGATGGCGCGAAATGGCAGGACACAGATTTTTACAAAAGAGTCCTCGGACAAGTTGAATCCGGCGACTTTGTTTGGGACCTTAAAAATAAAGATGATCTTGATAACAGGTTTAAGTTTCTTGATTCGCTTTATGAGAGTATAAAAAATAACGGGTACCGTCTCAGTCGGACCAATTACGATAAAAACATTTCTTTTGATGAGATTGACGTAAATATTGGAAGAAACGGTGATTATCTTTTCCAAAATGGTGTACATAGACTTTCCATAGCCAAAATACTTGGAGTCAAATATGTGCCTGTAATGGTTTTTGTTCGCCACAAAGAATGGCAGGCGTTTAGAAAATATGTGTTTTCATATGCCCAAGAAGGAGGAGGCAAACTGTATCAGCCGATAGTTCACCCTGATCTTGCAGATATACCTTATGATCAATATGCTCACAACTATCAAGATCTTATGGCAGCAATCGAACATCACTTAGGAAAAAAAACGGGTGTAATGCTTGACCTTGGTGCGAATCAAGGTTTCTTTTGCCATAAATTCGAGGATTTAGGTTATCGATGTTACGCTGTTGAAAATGACCCTGTCGTGTTTCGAATATTGCAGAAAGTAAAGATTGCTGAAAACAAGAAGTTCCGTGCAATCAACAAGTCAATATTTGACGTAGAATTTATAAAAAAAATGGAGTTTGACGTTGTCTTAGCTCTAAATGTGTTTCACCATTTTTTGAAAACAAAACGAGACTTTCTTCAACTGATATACCTGTTGAAAAATTTGAAAACATCTGAGATGTACTTTGAACCACATATATATGAAGAAGATCAAATGAAAGGTGCCTACACAAATCTCAATGAAACTGAGTTCATTGACTTTATACTTCAATATACAGCTTTGACCACATCCGAAATTATATATACGGCAAAAAGTGGGCGCCACGTTTTTAAACTATCCAAGTAGGAGCACATACATGCACGGCAATTATGTAACGCTGACTAACGCGCACTGAGAATACGTTTCCATGCGTGCGAAACGTCGAGTATTAAGAACAGACTGTACATGTCGAGGCTTAAGGATTTCTGTCACGTAATCGCGAGTATGGTTGTTCCGAAATTGGTAAAAATGGGTGTTTATTCTCATTATACCCTTCCAGAGTTCCTAGTTCCATTCGGGTCTCATGCCTCGAAAGCGACCCTAGCCCAAAAATCAGACTTAAAACCAGTTTTAGCGCGCGCGCGTAAAATTTTTCTCTTGATTGGAGGTTAATAGGTGATAAACTCTAAAGAAGACTACTTGTTCTATTTGGCGGCTGACCGAATAGCTCTGCGTGCACGCTTCCCACATCCTAGGCTATTTAACGATGAAATATGGAAATTTCAAAGACGTCTACGCCAAGTGGAGTTTTTCGAGAATTGCAGGAAATATCGCCTAAATCCGATTTCATATTATTTTGCACGGTATAATCTTCATAGATTAAGCTTGCAATTAGGTTTCACAATCCCCTGTAATGTGTTCGGACCCGGTTTGTCTATTGCTCATCGGGGTACAATCGTTGTATCTCCAAGCGCCAAAGTAGGTGAGAACTGTCGCATACTTCAAGGTGTAACCATAGGTATTGCGCGCAAGGGTGATATAGCCCCTTCGATTGGCAATAACGTGTTTATTGGTCCCGGAGCGGTTATTTTAGGTGCCGTTACTATAGCTGACGGTATTGCCATCGGCGCTAATTCATATGTTGATAAATCATTCACTGAACCAAATATTACACTTGCAGGTTGTCCTGCAAGAAAAATTTCGAACAAATCTTCGGAAGACCTGTGGCTTAGAGCAACAGATATTTTAAGAGGAAACACCAAGCAAATTAGCTGTTGATTGCCATTTTGTGAAATATCCATTGTAGGCTAACTAGAGACTATTTCAAGAAAGGCACGATGAAAATCTATGCCACGAACCAAACAAGCGCGCGTGGTTGTTCCTAAATTAATTTGCAAAGTACCTGATGCTTCTAGACTTGCTTAATTTGTGCGTATTGATAGCTGCTTGAGCTGTCAGCAGCATTACAATAACGCAGAACTGAGAATGAAACGTGACTTTGGTCAATCCTTTGAGATTATGCTGAGTTAAGCTTGCTAAGTTCTTGAGTCTGCTGAAAACTCGCTTAACGGGCTGCTCTTTTTTTGTAGGTTCTTCTGAACTTTTGGGGGTCATGACTGCGAAATTTCCTATCAACCCTCAGAATTCCCTTAATGCTTTTACTTTGATTTCGTAGGTATGGAATAACAGGCAATGTTCCACGCTCTAATGCGGTAACGCGTTCGCTAAGGATATTTGAAAACGGCCTTGCTCGTATAGTAAGAGTCAGGCGCGGTGTTTCTTTTTTCGATATATTCCAATTTGGAAACTTGCTTTAAAAGCGTGAACCGTTAATTTTTGTATAAAGAAGGAAAGAGGCTATATGAATATCTTACAAAGAATTCGACGCGACATTAATGTTCTCGCAATTGATCCACTTTATTGGCTTGAAAAGATGCCACGCAGCCCAATAAACCCTTTACGGGATCCCGTAACCCGTGATGACTGCGAGAAGATTAAACAAGAGGGCCAAGACCCCTGCGAAACATGCGACAATAAAAACAACGACCTCGCATGTCATAACTGCCCAACCCGTGAAGTTTACTGCTACGGCATACTTAGCGGGCGTCAAGATGTTGCTTAATTCAACTTTAATAGTTTTTATTTTGGCTATGGTTTAGCTTGCAGTTTTGTCGCGATTCAGAACCAAAGTAGGCCCTGAAAGGCTAGCAAGAATAGTAGATCAAACCGTTAAAGTGCTCGTCACCAAAGGCGGAATCAAAGGAGAAGCCATAGCGTTAGATTCAACATTCATCAAGGCGTACAGCCGCCGTTAACACAAACAAAATTGGCAAAAAAAGAGGATTTAGATACTTCGCGAACTAATTTCGGAACGGGTATACGCGTTGTTGCTTCCTGAGGCTTAAGGTGCCCACAGCGGGTTGGGGTCATATTGTGTGCTTAATGCACCTGAGAATAGGTAAATGTAATAGTGCGTGTTTCCTATTCCTGTGCTGCCTATTTGAGTGGCACTTGGATACCGTGTCAAGTAGTCGCTGTAATAGTTTCCTTGTCCGTTATTGCTCCATGTGTTAGGGTAAGAATTGCTGCCAACTCCAACTACTGGTACAGCGTTGCCGTTTCCGAAGTTGTTATGGTAAATTGTGTTAGCTGTAGCACAATAGCCGATAGAAAGCGCGCTTCCACAATAGGGATAATAGCAGTTAGTTATAGTATTTCCAGTAATTGTGTTGCCGCCTGCATCAGTTGATTGTCCTGTGTTAAT
>Ga0187848_10000481_pt1 | contig 36364 bp, 25 predicted proteins | sample June2016WEW_4_40_FD_132424 | JGI IMG/M metagenome (GOLD analysis project Ga0187848, IMG submission 132424) | Peatland microbial communities from SPRUCE experiment site at the Marcell Experimental Forest, Minnesota, USA - June2016WEW_4_40 | ecosystem: Environmental > Terrestrial > Soil >... | reverse complement strand
GCGCACCGCTGTGTCGGCCGAGCCTGCCCCTTCGGTCCCCATGTCCCGCTCTGCCGTAAAGCCCGCCATCAGGTCGTCCCGTGCCGCGAGAGCCGCGGAAATCGTGCGCTGCGGCACCGACTCTTGGACGGTCTGCAAATCTTCAGCACCCGGATGCAAAAACAGATGCACGTGAACATCAATCAATCCGGGCAATAGCGTACGATCACCTAAATCGATGACCTCCGCTCCTGCCGGAGGCTTGACCGCCGAACCTACCTCGGCGATTCGTTCCCCTTGCACCAGCACTTCGCCGGGCGTGATTATTTTCCCGCTCTCGATATCCAGCAGCCGGGCGGCACGCAACACCACCGCGTGCCCCGATGTAGGCGGCGGAGATTGAGCCCATACACGGGAGAAAAGAATGCAACATACGAAGAACCCAGACAGCATTGCGGAGATGGAAGATTTTGTTCTCATAACGCACACGATAATACCACTAGCGAACGAAAAACGCCCTTCCCTGAAACTGGACGTCACGATGGCTTGGTAATCGGAAACCTGACTCAGGTCTTCAAGGTCATCGAGTTGTTCCGCGGGTGGCGCCGACATTGCCTTTTATGTCGGCGACCGTTGAGAAGCCAGGACAGGCCATGGATAGGAGGCGGTGACACAGGTATTGCGCGGGTTGGTGGGGCGCATACATGAAACACAATGTATGCGCCACCCGTGGCTTAATGGAGGGTGGCCAGACCACCGGCGTCGAAATCGCTCAAGGGGACGAGGGAATTCCTCCGGGACTGGACCTTCACCTCCAAGGTTTGAGACGGTTCCAAGCCGTCGGCGGTGACGCGAATGGTGATGGGCAAGGTCCAGCCCTTGCGCGTCTGGACGTAGAAGGCGATGCGCCCAGCTTCGAGATGAATCGGGCTCTCCCCAATGAAATTCCCATTACTGACCTCGATGAAAATCCTGCGATCCTCCGTCGGCGCCGGCGTGCCCTGCTCATCCACCGCCGTGGCCACCACGCGCGTCATATCGGCGCCGTCGTCGATCAGTTCCGTGTCATCGGCGCGCAACACCAGGCGGCGCGGGCGCCCGGGAGTGCGGACGATGTCCGTGGCCACGACCTTGCCGCCCATCCAGGCACGAGCCTGGAGTTCGCCAGGCTCGAAAGCGCCGACCTTGAAAAGAAACAGGGGATGCGGGGCGTGCGGAAATTCCGTCGGCTTGGCGCGCCCCAGAGGTTTTCCGTTCACCGACAGTTCAACCTCCGGGGCGTTGCTGGCGACATAGATTTTGCCCCCGCCGTTGTTCCGCCAGGTACTCAGGATCTTTAGCATGGGCCCGTAAATCGAAGGGTTGGCCTGGCTGGCAAGGGCGTACGAGTCGAACCCTTTGGGCAATCGGAAAATGTCGTCGACGCAATGGTGCGCGGTGACGGCGACGGGCGTATCGAATTCCGGCGAGTTGTAGTCGAGCGCCGCCCAGCCCACGCCTCCCGCGATTTCGGGATGGCTATAGAGCCGGTCCAAATAATTCATCCAGTGAAAAGTAAATTCCAGCAGTTCGCGTTCGCCTGCCCACACGGGGTACTGTTTGGGATTGCCGTATTCGGTGATGAGCCAAGGCTTGCCGGTGACAAGCTGGGGCCAGTGAGCAGGACCTTCCCAGTCCGAGTAGTCGTTAACGGTCATCACCTCTTCGGGGACGAACTTGCCGTGCCAGGCGTCGCTGAGGCGGGCCCCGCCCGGCGGCCGGGTGGGATCGAGTTGGCGCGCCAGCGCGTAGGTCCGCGTGTACAGCTCGCGATCATCTTCCTCGCGCGGCGAGGCTTCGTTCCCCCGTACCCCCCAGAGAATGACGCAGGGATGATTCCGGTCACGCAGGATCATGTCGCGCACGGCTTGCACGGCGTTGTCCTGCCAGCGCTCAGATTTCCCGATGAACTGCCAGGCGGGAAATTCATCCATCACCAGCAGGCCGATCCGGTCGCACTCATCCAGAAACTCCGGGTCGGGCGGATAGTGCGAGCAGCGCATCATGTTCAGCCCCATTTCATACTTCAGGATGCGCGCGTCGCGCCGCTCCAGCCTGTTGGGGGCCGCCCCGCCCACGTAGGCGAACGTCTGATGCCGGTTCATGCCGCGCAGCTTCAATGGCCGGTCATTCAAACTGAACTGGCCCGTGGTTTCGTCCCAGTGGATCGCCCGGATGCCAATCCAGGTACGCTCGCGATCCAGGACCGTGGAACCGTCGCGTAACTCCGCCATCATCACGTAACGATGGGGATGGTCCACATCCCACAGGTCGATTCCCCGCAAGCGGTCGAAGGCAAGCTTGAGGTCACGGGTGGCGCCGGCCGCAAGCGTCGCGGGAGTCTTGGTTAACGCCACCTCTTTGCCATCGGCGTCGAGAAGATGCACAACCAGCTCGCCATCCACGCTCTGCGGGCGGCCATTCGTTATGGTGATTTGAACGTCCTGCCGCACCTCCGGTTGGATGGCCGCCGTGGTGTAATAAACGCGCTCGATATGGCAAGGATCCACGACCCGCAACCACACGTCGCGCTGGATGCCGCCAAACAGGTAGTAGCCATACATCTTGTCGGCGCCCTCGGGCGGCACTTGCTTCTGCTCGCGGGAATCCACACGCACCGCAAGCAGGTTCTCGGCGTCGAACTTCAGAGCCGGCGTCAGGTCAACCGTAAAGGGAGTGTAGCCACCTTCGTGGTGACCCAGCAGACGCCCGTTCAGGTAAACATCGGCGACCGTCATCACTCCCTGAAACTCCACCAGAACATCCTTTCCCCGAAAGCCGTCCTGGGGCCGGAAATGCTTCCGGTACCAGGAGACGAAACGGAACATGTCGGGATCAAAGGTCTCGTGCGGCGTGAGGATATTGGCATGGGGCACCGACACGCGCTCGAACGAGTAGTCGTCAAAGCCCGGCTGCTCGGCCCCTGGAAGGTCTTTGGGAATAAACACCCAGCCAGTCGAAAAATTCAGTTCCTGGCGGGGAGAAATATCGAAGCTGCCGACGTCTGCCCCGAAGAGAACGGTTGATAAACTGAGGAAGGAACAAAGGATGACGACTGACCGCATTGGACGCATGGACGTACCCCCTCCCGCACTGGTCCTTACCCATATCTTGGGCTGCACACAGGGGGCAGAAGCCAGAAACTCAGCCCTCCCCCTTGGGAGGCTGTCTCAAAACTAGGTATTTTAGACTTTTGCACAGTGTAAGTTATTGATTATTCGTTCTAAAAACCGTGATTTTGCCAGTTCTGAGACGGCCTCCTTGGCGAGAGGGTGGCGAGCGTAGCGAGCCAGGTAAGGGGTTACTTGGTTATGTCGGCCCGTCTGATCCCTCCCCGCCGTGCAAGTGACCCCTCACCCGGCCCGCGCCGGCTGGTAAAAGCGCCGGTCGCGGTCCACCCTCTCCCCAAGGGAGAGGGCAGACCCATTTGCGATGCGCTCCGTTTCTGACATCGCGGCTAGCGGCCTTCGGCTATCCTCGCTCAGAATGACAGGCGGTGGCGTTTTCCTCTACGAAAGACGAACAACCCGTATCAAATCGGATTTCCGTCGGCATCAATGAACCGGATCTCGCCGAAATTCAACTCACGGATGCCGGATTCGATTTTGGCACGGTCGCCGACCACCACCCAGACGAGGTTATCGGGATGGATCACTTGCTTGGCGGCGGCATCCAGATCGCTTGTCTTCAGCGCGCGGATCTTGCCCGCCATGGTGTCGTAATAGTTGTCAGGCCAGCCGAATTGTACCAGGTCGGTGATGGAGGATCCGACGGCGTTCAGCGTCTCGCGCGACCCTGGCAGCGTGAGGGTCTCATTCGCCTGAATCCGCGCCAGCTCCTCTCCCGTCACCGGCCCGTCCGCCAGCAATGCCCTTAGCTCCTTGTTGACCTCTACCAGCGACTCCTTGGTTTTGTCCGTCTGCACGGGCGCAAAAATGAGAAACGGGCGCTGCGCGCGCGCACTCCACAGAAAGCTGTACGCGCCATAGGCCCAGTGCTTGTCCTCGCGCAGGTTCATGTTCAACCGCGAGCTGAATGTGCCGCCAACATCGTCGTTCATGGCCTGGATGGCAATCTCCTGCGGCGTGTTCGGCGGCACAGCCACGTGGCCGGCGAGGATCACCGATTGGCCGGCGCCCGGCTTGTCCAGCAGGTAGACGACGGGTTTGGGCGCGAACTGCACTGCGGAGACGTTCTTCACCGGGACCTCAGCCGGTTTCCAACCGGCAAACAGCTTTTCCAGCTTCGGCGTCATGTCAGCCAGCGTGGTGTCGCCCACTACAACCAGCGTCGAACTGTTCGGCCGGAACCACGTTTGATGGAATTTCACCAGATCGTCGCGCCGGATCTTCTGCACACTGGCAGTGGTTCCCGATCCGGTCAAGGGGTTGCCGTACGCATGGCCTGGACCGTACAGGAGTCTGGGGAAAACCCGCAACGCCATCGAGAATGGCTCCTTCTGCTCCTGCACGATATCGTCGAGTTGCAGCTTCTGTTCCCGCTTGAAATCGGCCTCTGGAAACGAGGGATTGAGGATCACATCGGCGAACAGGTCGAGCGAAGGGTCCAGCTTGGACTTCAGCGCTGAGAGCCGCACGTAACAGAAATCCAAATTGGAAAAGCCCCGCAACTGTGCTCCCAAGAGAGCTGCCTGATCGTTAATCTCGAGCGCGTTGCGCGTGCGCGTGCCGTCGATCAGAAGGGCTCCGGTGAGCTTGGCCGTTCCCGGCGTGGCGAACTGATCGGCGGCGTAGCCGGCGTCCGTGGACATCCAGAAATTCACCAGCGGGACGTCGTGCCGCTCGGCGAGAATGACCTTGAGCCCGTTGGACAGCGTGGCCCGCTGTAGCTTGGGCAATCTCAATTCCGGCGGTGTGCCGAGTGCTGGCGGTTTCGAGCGATCGGCGCCGGACTGTGCTGCCTTGTAGTCCGGGAACGGCATAACCTCGGCAATGTAGACCCCGTCGGCAAGCCAACGGTTCGCGGCCGACTTCAGGTTTTCGGTCGTCGCCTCGCGCACGCGTTTGAGCGCGGCCTTGTAGCCGTCGGGGTTGCCGGTGTAAACCGCGTACTGGGCCAGTTGGTCGGATTTTCCGCCGAACCCGCCAATACGCTCCACGCCGCGGAGGAAGCCCGCCAGGTACTGCGTCTGTACACGCTGCAACTCGGCTGGCGTGGGTCCGTCTTTGAGGAATCGCGCCAGCTCCTCGTCGATCTCCTTCTCCAGTTCATCCAGGCTGTGCCCGGGCCCCGCCGTCACCTGAACGTAGAACTGGCCGCCGATTTCGCGCGATTCGTTATAGACAGTCACGTCGCTGGCAATCTGGTCGTCGTAGATCAGCCGCTTGTAGAGACGCGAAGTCTTGCCCTGGCCCAGGCAGGCGCTGACCAGGTCAAGATAATCGGCATCGGCGCTGCCGAACTGCGGGACGTTCCAGACCATGTAAATCCGCGGCAAAGGGACGCGATCCTGCGTGATCTCGCGGTGAGTTCCCATCATCTTGGCGATCCAGGCCTGCTGGTGCGCCACGGGCGGTCCGGCAGGAATATTGCCGAAATATTTTTCGACCTTCGCTCTTGCCGTGTTGGCGTCGATATCGCCGGCCAGCACAAGCACCACATTGGATGGCCCGTAGTACGTCTTGAACCATTCCTGCACGTCCTTGAACGAGGCAGCATCCAGGTCCTCCATTTCCCCGATCACATCCCAGGAATAGGGGTGGGCGGCAGGGTAGGTGTTTTCGGGAATGTATTCCTCGGTGAGCCGGTAAGGTTCGTTTTCTCCTTCCCGCTTCTCGTTCTGCACCACCCCCCGCTGCAGGTCCAGCGTCTTTTGGCTCAGGTCGAGGTACGCCATGCGGTCCGACTCCATCCATAGCGTGTAATCCAGCGCCGAGGTCGGAACGTCCTCGAAAAAATTGGTGCGGTCAAAATAAGTGGTGCCATTCAGGTCGGTCGCGCCAACCCCTTCGAGCGCCTTGATGTACACTCCCTTGGCGTGTTGGCTGCCGCCGAACATCAGGTGCTCGAAGAGATGCGCGAACCCCGTCTTCCCCCGCTTCTCATTCTTGGAGCCGACGTGATACCAGAGGTTCACGGCTACGATGGGCGCTTTATGGTCTTCGTGCACGATCAGGGTGAGCCCATTATCGAGCACGAACTTCTGGTAAGGAATGTCAATATCTTGCGCTTGCGCCTGCACAAACGCACCAACGGCGAGAGCAAATAGAAGCAACAGCCGATTTTTCAGCATGTGGATCCCTCCAGGATGACTCTGAGGTAGCGCAGTCGCGATGAAGTATATTTCCGAGGTGGAGAAGGAGTCAAGCTGCCCTCCGGTCAAGTCAAGCGCATGGCATCCATAAGGTACGTGACGCAGGTTTCGGTTCTTGATGTCTGGGGTTTCCGTCACTCGACGGACTCGCAATCGGGATGATTCGCCTTTCCCTGCGGGAAATCGCAGACCCCACACTACCGGGGTCTGCGCCAGCCCGCACTTGCACCTTTCGCGGCGCGCAACGGTCAAACCTTTTCGAGTCGCATTGGTCAAACCAGTTGCTTACCATGAATCAGTTAGGCTTCGGCTTATGCAAATTGCCTTGAGCGCTTTGTTGATGTGGCTGGCGCCGGGATGTTTTCTGCTGATATTTGAATTTACTCCCCTCGGTCCCGCAGAGCGGGACAGAGGGTGTCCCGATCTGATCGGGACGGGTGAGGGGGTCACCCCGGAACGAATTGCGCAGGAGTTTCCTGAACACCCCTTATGTGAACAGTATTGCGGCTAAGGCGATTTCTCGCCTGGCTTCGCCGCAGGCTTATCGAAGAGCTTCGGATCGACGCTCGGGTTGATCTCCACTTCCTTGACCTCGGCGGTCGCTTCTTTTTTCCCGCCGCTGGTTCTCGTCTCTTTGAAGGGAAGGGTGAGGCCGGCGACCGATTTCCAGTCGGCGTATTCGACCACCGTTTCGCCGGGCCCGGCAGGCCCCATGGACTTCCAGGCCGCGCGCAGGATTCGTCCGCTTTGCGGATCAACGAACCAGCGCACCTCCGCGCCGTCGGCATTCACATCCAGGATCGTCGCCTCCACCTCACCGATCTTCTCAGACGCGCCGGCGGAGAAAGCAAACTTGGGATCGTCCGCGTGCTGAGCGACAAAGAAGGGGTTCCGCCTGATCTCCATTAGAGCTTCATCTCTCTGTGAGGCGGGCATATCCTGCGTTCCCATCGGCGTCGCCATGAAGGATGCGGCGGGAGTAAAGACCATCGTCATTTCGCCCATGGGCGTCGCCAGCTTCTGCCAGATCCGGTCCGGATAGATTACGACCTGCTCGACCCCAATGGACATCTCACCCTGCGGGGTATTGGCCAGGATGCTTAGTTTCTGGCGCATGGATTTTACCGAGCGAACTTTTTCTTCGCTACCCATGCCGGCGACGATTTTTGCCAGCAGCGCCTTACCTTCCGCATTGGAGGCCGCTCCCTCTTTCTCCGCGGCCGTCATTCCGGGAATCGAAATATCCAGCGTAGTGACGGGGCCGAACGAACTCAGCGGCCGGTCGAAGTCCGTAGCCTTCCCCACGACGAGCACCGCCAACTGGTCCTTATGGATGTACTGATGCGCCACTCGAGCCACATCCTGCTGCGTTACTTTTTCGATGCCCACGCGGTACTTTTGCAGAAAATCCGCGGGATAACCATAGAACTCGTAAGTCATCCGCTCGCGCAACACTTTCTCTTTGGAGTCGAATCGGAAGACAAACGAATTCAGAATGGACTCTTTCGCTTTGGTTAATTCCTCAGGAGTCGCCGGATTGGTTTTCAGGGCATCCAGTTCCACATTAAAGGCGTCGATAGCCGCGGCCGTGGTCTTACTTTTCGTACCCAGGAACAGGCGAAGGATGCCGGGGTGATCGAATTCGGTCCCCACGCCCCCGCCCACGGCATAGGCGAGTCCTTTCTTGGAACGGATGTTGGAGAACAGGCGGGATGAAAACGCGCCCCCGAAAAACTCATTGAAGACCTCGATGGCATAGTAGTCCGGATTGTCCCGCTTGGTCCCCAGATCGACCATTTGCACGGTGCTGGCCGTCACGTCGTCCTTTTGCACAAAGTAGATGCCGGGCTTCGGTGCCTTAAAAGAGGCCTGGATCTTGGGGGCTGCCGCGCCTTTCGGCCAGGATTCAAACGCCTCGCGCAGCTTGGTCTCCATTGCCGTCGAATCGAAATCGCCCACGACCCCAAGGATGATGTTATTGGGATGCACGTAGCGTTGATGCCAGCTCAGCAAGTCGTCGCGCGTAACAGCCGCCACCGTGGCATACTCGGGCACGCGCGCATAAGGGGAGTCTGCCCCATAGACCAATTTGGCCGCCTCGCGAAACGCGATCTGGAAGGGCTGGTCATTCCGCCGGGAGATTTCCGTATTCAATTGAGTCTTTGCCAGAGGCAGCTTGTCCTCCCGAAAATCCGGTTCGCGCAGCAATTCCGTGAACACCGCGAAGACTTCGTCAAAACTTTCTTTCAGGCAATCCCAGGTAACGGTGGTGGAATCTGTGCCTCCCGAAGTCTCCACCTTGGCGGCGCGCGCCTCCAGGTAATCATCAAGCTGATCGCCCGTCTTGCTCTTCGTGCCGCCCGTGCGCCACATCTGGCCATAGATCTGGACCAGGCCCACTTTCTCGGCCGGTTCGTCCCGCGAGCCGCCGCGAATCTGGGCCGTCCCGCGAATAAGAGGCAGCTCGTGATCCTCTTGAAGGAAGATGACCATCCCGTTGAACAGTTCCACGCGGCGCGGCTGCTGCGGATGAAACGCGTGCAGCGGCGGCGCCTGAATTTTTTTCCAGTCAGTCGCCTGCCCGTGCGAGGCTGGCGCGAAAGTGAAAAGACCGAGCGTGACCAGGATAGCGACAGTGAAGCGATTTCGGCGGTCCATTATTGCGTCTCCTTTCCGGTGGCAGGAGCCCCCTGTGCAAGCTGCGTAGACTCGATCATGCCCACCGTCCTGTTGGATTCTACGAACGTGGCATTCGCGACGCGCCGGAGGTCCGCCTTGCTCACCTTTCCGATGTCGTCCACATGGCGGAAGAGCCCCCGCCAGTCACCATAGAGCGACTGGGCAGTTCCCAATTGGAAGGCCAGGCCCTGGTTGTCACCCAGGGCGCGAATCAGGTCCGCCTTGGCCCGCGTTTTGATCATCTGGAGTTCGTCGTCCGAGATGTCCTCCTTCTTCACCCGCTCAATCTCCGCATGAATGGCGTCGCGGATCTCCTCCGGCGTGTGTCCCGGGGTCGAGATGGCAAAGAAGACAAAGAGGTTTGGATACTTGCCGCCCGGAAATCCGTTGAAGCCCCCGGAAAAGGCCGCGATTTTCTTGTCCCGCACCAGCGATCGGTAAAGGCGGGAGGTGCGGCCATTCGACATCAGGTCCTGGAGCGCGTCGTACACGGCGTCATCTTTGTCCCGCGCACCGGGTTTGTGATAACCCTCGATGAAGATGGGCTGCGAGGTTTCGTGCAGGATGACTATCCTCTCCGCGATCTGCGGCGGCTCGACGGTGCGCAGCGGCTCCGGCTTAGGCCCGGCGGGCAGTCGGCCGAAATACTTCTCCACGATGGGCAGAACCTCGCTGGCCTTCACGTCACCCACCAGCGTCACGATCATGTTGGCGGGAACGTAATACTTCTTATAGAAGTTCTCGGCGTCAGTTTCGGAGAACGATTCCAGGTCGGACGGCCAACCCAGCACCGGTCTTCCGTAAGGGTGGGCGATAAACGCCGCGCCCAGGAATTGCTCGAACAGCCGCCCGAAGGGCTGGCTCTCACTCAGGCGGCGCGCCTCGTGCACCACATCGCGCTCCTTGTAGAACTCGCGGAAGACAGGGTGCAGGAACCGGTCCGACTCCACGTACGCCCACAGCTCGACTTGGTTGGAGGGGAACGAGTAGTGGTAACCGGTCTCCTCATTGCTGGTGAACGCGTTCAGACCCGTGCCGCCCTTCCGTTCCACGATCTGCCCAAACTGGTTTTCCTCCACGTACTTTTGCGCGGCCTCGGTGGCGTCCTTCCAGGCCTTCTCCAGCTCGGCTAGCTTTTTGTCGTCACGGCCGACTTCTTTGCGCCGTTCCTGGTCGTAGGCCCGGTAGGCCTGCTCCACTTTTGCCAGCGCCACCTTTTCGGCTACGTAATCTTTGGTCCCGATCGTGTCCGTCCCCTTGAACGCCATGTGCTCGAACATGTGCGCCAGGCCGGTGATGCCCGGGTACTCCCGGTCCGAACCGACATCCACGTGCGTGAAGAACGAGAAGACCGGCGCCTCCGGACGCTCGCACACCAACACCGTCAGCCCGTTGGGCAGTATCTTCACCGTCATCCGTTTTTCAAATGACGCCAGGTCCTGCGCGCGCGCCAAGACAGCAGACACCGCCAGCAACACCCCCAGCATCAGTCCGTTCAATCGGAGTTTTTTCATGGGAGGTAATCCTCCAAAGCGCAAGTTCGCGATGAATATTTTCCTCATAGCATGGACCATCCGAACCGGAAATTCAAGCGAAAAACAGGGGGGTATGTAATGCCTCAGTTTTGGGCGCGTTCGTCAGGAACGCGGGCTTCTAGCCCGCACAGAGTGCGGCCAAGGATGGCCGCGCTCCCAGGGGTATGCGCCTGAAACTGAGGCATTACCGGGGTATTGGTGTCATTTGCGAGACCTAGTCATTCCCGCGAAAGCGGGAATCTACTCCGCAAACATTTGGAAATGTGCCGTCGTCGGACTGGATTCCCGCTTTCGCGGGAATGACCGGTGCTTTCGCGGGAATGACCGCCGGCTCGAGTGGATCCCCATTCCAAATGACACCAGCACCAGAGGTAGTGGGTCAGTTTGAAGATCGTCGCCAGTTTCCCAAATCGGGACTTTGAGGGACCAATCCCCACCTGACTGGGTAAATGTTCGCACTTCTGCCAGGTGCGCCTATTTACTTCAGACTCGCGTATTCGGGCTTGGCTTGCTGAAGGATGGGGATGGCGATGTCTTTGCAGAGGGCGAAGATGTCCTGAAAAACAATGTGGTCTTCGCCGGGGCTTCCTGAGTGGGACTAGAAATTCTCCAGGAGCCAGATGTTGCTATCAACCGTCTGAGTCTGAAAAGCCAGGTACTTGCCATCGGGGGACGGCCGAGGCCCGAATATCCATTGCCTGTGAGCGTTGTTCAACAGCAGTTTCACCTTGCCCGATAACGTAACGTGGACCAAGTTGAAAGAAGCCGGCAACAAAGTGGTGAGAAACAAGCCCTTTCCGTCAGCCGCCCAGACCACAGACTGATACATGCCCCAGCCTGGCTCCACAGCGATCTCGTGCCATGCCCGGTTGGGTTTGGATAAGGTGAGGATCTTGATTCGGTCCTTGTGACTGTAGTCAACTACCGCGAGTTGCGAACCATCGGGTGAGACGGCCCATTGGGGATAATACTTTTTATCAACCTCAATCTTGCCTAGCAGATCCCCTTTGCCTCGCACTGGATCAAATGCGTAGAAACGGAGACTTTTCCCTTCCCAATCACTCAGCCCGCTGACCGCGCGGAAGAAATCCGCTTCGCTGACTTCCCCGATGCCCTCGAGGTAATCAAACTCGCCGCGCCGAAAGGCCTCCAGCACCCGCGCATCGTCGCGCTCCAACAGCCGGGCGCCGGGCGTCTCCAGGGGCGACCCGTTCATCTCAGGACCTCGCAACGCAACTCCTGGATCTGATCCAGCACGGCCAAGAGCTTCTTGAGGATCACCGAGACCTCCGCCCGGGCCCGGCGAAAACGCAAGTACTCCCCACTCTTCTGCCGGATAGCCGCGACCTGGGCGGGCGGTAGGGAATGCAGGTGGTGCCGGCCGTTCTCGCTCCAGCTCAGCACCATGCTGCGGTGCAGTTGACCGCGCGTGCAACGGCAGCGGGGCGAACCGCAGCGCCGGGCGATCTCGTACACATTACCTTTGATCAACGGAGTGCGAGCCAAAGCCACGGCCAGGACCTGCTCCAGACGCTGCCTAAGCTGGAGGATCTCGCGACGGAGGCGGCTGAGCTTTTCTCGGGTCTTTTTATTTTGCATGCATTTATATTATATTGCATACAGAAGAGAGGTTGTCAACACCAAAAATCGCAGGCTGAAGGGAAAATGTCAGAGGCTGGCTACGGAATCCCCACGCCACCGAGGAGTCCCATGGGGTGCCCCGTTAGTGTCTGAATTGCAGTATTAGATTCAACCGAGCATGGGGTTTGATGTAGTTGACCGCTACCGACGCTGGCGCGACTTCCATCAGCAGGCAGGGTTTGGGGACGAAGCGCAGTGGCTGGACAGCGGCTTCGACACCTCGCGCCGCACGATAAGTGAGGCAGAGGTGTACACTTACAGCCGCCCGGGGTTCCGGGTTGGGAGTGATGTGCTTTAGATGGGGAGGGAAGTATGTTTGGCCGCACTGCATGGAAGTGGAGTTGGCTGATGAGCCTGGCGCTATCGACAACATTATTGGGGGCTGCGAAGGACGTTTCTTTCTCGCCGGCGGCTGGAAGCGTAGAAGCCTACGATTTTCTCGAGGTCACGGTAAACGTCGCAGGGCCGGACGCGCGCAATCCTTTCACCGACGTCACACTTCGTGGGTGGTTCGCCAAGGCTGGCGCCATTGAGCGCAGGAATGTTGAAGGCTTCTGCGACTCGCCGGATGGCAGCGTGTTCCGGATTCGTTTCATGCCGCCCTCACCCGGCGACTACACGTATTCGGTGGACTACCGGCAGGGCGACTTCCAGAAGACCACTACGGGCACGTTTCGCGCCTCCGATGGCCACCGGCGCGGTCCTATCCGCGTTGATGCTAAGTACCCTTGGCACTTCATATGGGAGGGCACCGGCGAGCATTATTTCTTCAACGGCACCACGGCGTATTGGCTGCCCGGCTGGCGCGAGGAGCGGATCATCAACAACAGCCTCGAGCGCCTTCACCGGCTCAAAGTGAACCGTCTCCGGGTGCTGCTTTCGGGGGCCGCCAACATTTTCTGGGGTGAACCGGTGATGACCGGCGACAATTTCACGATGTGCCTGCGGCCCTGGATTGCGCAGGCGCCCGAGAGTTACGACCACCCTGGGCTCGACTACACTCGCTTCAATGTCCCTTACTGGCAGAAATGGGAACGCATGCTGCGGTTCGCCCGGGACCGCGACATGATCATCTCGGTGGTTCTGGACATCCCCACCCACCGAGCTCAGGCACCAGCGGGCAGCGAGGACGAGCGACGGTACCTGCGATATGCGGTGGCACGGTTGAGCGCGTTCTCAAACATCACCTACGACCTGGGAGACGATCTCGACAGCTTCAGGGACGAGAAGTGGGCACACGAGACGGGGACTCTGATCGAGAGCTGGGATCCCTATAAACACCTGGCCACAAGCCACCCGGTGCATCGCGAGCACCAGGACCGCGCTTCCGACTGGTTCGGATTCACCTCCATCCAGGACTGGTCGCGCCGGCAGCACGCCTTGATGCTGGAGGAGCGCCAGATCCAAATGAAGACGGGGCGGATCATCCCGCAAACGAACGAAGAGTACGGATACGAGGACCACTATCCGCACTGGGCGCCGGCACCGCCGGGAGATTCCGCGGAAACCTTGCGGCAAACGGCCTGGGACATCGCGATGGCAGGCGCCTACGGAACCACCGGTGAAAGCGCCCGGCGCGGCACCAATATCTGGCCGGACACTGGCGGGGGCTGGATCAATGGTCGCGGTGACGACACCATGGTGATGCTCGAGGGCTACGAACACATGGTGGATTTCTTCAGCAGCTTCGAGTGGTGGAAGACCGAACCGCACGATGAACTCGTCAACAACGGCGCCTATTGCCTCGCCAAGCCCGGCGAACTCTATGCGGTCTATCTGCCGAAAGGTGGTGACGTGTCGATCAAGCTAGAGCCGGGGAGCTATGAGGCAAAATGGTTCAACGCTTTCACGGGACAAACGGCGCCGCTGCCGCCGGTCGAGGGGCCGGCATGGACCTCACCCAAAGCTCCGGGCTGGCTGGACTGGGCAATGCTTTTGCAGAAGCGACGCTAATTTAAGCTTCGGTACTGGCGTCATTTGGAATAACATCCCCTACGAAACGCCGGTCATCCCCGCGAAAGCGGGAATCCAGTCCGTCGACAGCACATTTCCGAAGGTTTGCGGAGTGGATCCCCGCTTTCGCGGGAATGACTGCGGCCTGGAGCGCCCGTGTCTCGCAGATGACACCACTACCGAAGCTTCCATCGAGTTGCTTTCCTGCTGGAAAGACCGGATAATCTGTGCGGTCCGACCCAAGACAACTGAATACAAGAGGAGGAGCGCCATGTCTCGAGACAGTGAAGCAAGCACGGGGAACGCTTACAAGAAGTTATTGTACAGGATAATGCTTTTTCTAGCCGTACTGGTTGTTGCCCGCTTCGTGTTGGAAGTTATTGGTACGCCCGCGACAGTGACTCGCTACCTTTCGAGCACCGCCGGCTTAATTCTCGCGGCTATATACCTTGCCGCTATAGCGCCGTTGAAAAGAGGAATGCTCAAGTTCTCCCAACTCTTTCTGCCCGCCTTGCTGTTGTCTGCCTGGACGGCAGGCTGGGTGATTCTGGCCACCTTGGTCTCCGGCGTGTTTCGCCTGGAGCGGAGCCATTTTGCGGGACCCGCGGATTACGGGAACTGGGGGCACCTGGGCCATCACATTCTCGAGCACGTGGTGGAGATTAGCGTTCTCTTCGTTGTGGTGCTCGTCCTCATGGCGTTGGTTCACCTCCTGTGGCGCTGGCCAGTGACGGTTGGGCCAGGAGCGATATTAGGCGCGTTGGTAATTATCCGTTACTGGCTAGAGGCGATGGGAATGCCCTGGTCGAACACTGCCGCTTGGAGCTCCACGGTGGGGATTCTGATTGCCGCTTTCTATTTGGGGGGCGTTGGACCCCGCCTGGGGCTAGCCGGGGCCCGACAGCTTCTCGTCCCGGCGCTGGTGCTGGGTTGGACATGGAGGCTGTGGGTCTTCATCGCTACGGTGGTGAGCGCCCTCCTGCCCTTTTATAAGACCCACTTCTTCGATCCCTCCAGGGGCAACGTGCCGGTGCGACTGCTGGGATCCTTGGGCGGTACCGTAGTGGAAGGCTTGATTGCGGGGTTAATTGTCTGGGGAATTGCAGCCTGGATCGCTTGCGCCACTCGTGAGGCTACAGATTAGCTTCGTGATGCGGGGTCAATTGCTGATTTTCGATTGCCGATTGCTGATGGACAACCGTGCCGGACTCCACGTATAAACCCGCGCAAACGCTGGCGAAGGTTCCCATCTTCTCCGGCCTGACGGAGAGTGAGTTGGGTTTCCTTGCCCAGCGTACGGTTGCCCGCCACTACTCGGCGGGCGAGATCGTATTTGGCGAAGGCGAGCCTTGCTCGGGGCTTTATGTGGTTGAGTCCGGCAATGTCCGCATTTTCAAGAGTTCCCCCAACGGACGCGAACAAGTACTCAGTATCGATGGCCCGGGCAGTTCTATCGCCGAGCTACCCGTCTTCGATGGAGGAGCGTACCCCGCGTCGGCCACCGCGGTCGACGAGGTCACCCTGCTCTTTGTGAGCAAGCAGGATTTTCAGGCGCTCTGTCTCGCTCATCCCCAAGTTCCTCTCAAGGTCTTGTGGGTCGTAGGCGCGCGCCTTCGGCGCTTGGTGGGAATCATTGAAGAACTGTCATTCACTACCGTGCGCCACCGGCTTGCCTCCTATCTCTTGCGACTCGCCCAAAAGTCCGGCAAGCGCACCGCTGAGGGTGTGCAAGTTACTCTCCCTATCACCAACCAGGAAGTGGCAGCGCAAATTGGCACGGTACGCGAGTTGGTTTCCCGGAATCTCTCCCGCTTGCAGGCCGAAGGAATGCTGAAGACCGATGGGCGCAACGTCCTCATCTACAACTTGAAGGCTCTGGAAGACGAATTCCACTCGGCGGAGTGACTCTCCTCCCGAGTTCACCTGCCTGGCGGTGGGTTCCTCGGCATTGAGCATGTTCAGCCAAGTCCACCTATTGTAATGGCCGTGACAAAAGTCATCGGCACGCCCCCGTTTCTTCCCTAACATCAACATATCAAGCGTGGCCATAAGGCAAGGACCTTGGCCCGCGAGGAGGAAGCAATGAGCATGACTACGGAAAAAACGGTACGGGAACTGGCTCTGGAAAAACCGGGCGCCGCGAGAGTTTTTGAGAAACTAGGTATCGACTATTGCTGCGGTGGCAAGCAGACACTCGAACAAGCTTGCCACGCGGCCAGCCTCCCGATCGACGAGGTGCTGGACGCGCTCGAGATGGGACACCGTTCGGGACCTGCCTCCCCGAAAGAGAGCAATTGGCAAGCAGGCCCATTAGGTGACCTGATCTCCCACATTAAGGACACACACCACAAGTACACCCGTGAAGAGATTGCTCGTCTCGACCCTCTCTTCGATAAGGTTTGTTCGGTCCACGGAGAGCACCATCCCGAACTTTTCGACCTTCGCGCGACCTTCCAGGGCTTGGCTCAGGAACTTACTACACACATGATGAAAGAGGAGATGGTCCTGTTCCCGTATATCGAAAGGATGGAGGAATCCCTTGTCCAGAAGGAGCCCATCCTGCCACCGCCCTTCGGCACCGTACGAAACCCGGTGTCGATGATGGAGCATGAGCATGATGCCGCCGGCAGCGCACTGCGTGCCCTGCGGGCATCCAGCAACGGTTATACGGCTCCGCCCGACGCTTGCGTCAGCTATCAGACCCTCTACAGGACCTTGGCGGAATTTGAGGCTGATCTGCACCAGCACATTCACCTTGAAAACAACATTCTGTTTTCTCGGGCCATTGCTCTCGAAAATGCACACTCTGCAGAATAGAGATTCTGACCGGAAATTAAATGGGGGGATGAAATGGCAGACACGTCCAGCAGTGGTACGTCTCTCTCTCCGTGGTGGCGACACTCGGCGATTCTCGTCATGATCGGTGGTTTCTCGGTTCTGTCGTTTGTCACCGTCTTGACCTACACGAATGCCCCGCCCATTCCGGAGAAGGCTGCGGATGCGGCGGGAGACGTGGTGTTCACGGGGGCCGACATCCAAAAGGGCCAGGAGGTTTTCTTCAAGTACGGCCTCATGGAGCACGGGAGCCTTTGGGGCCACGGGGCTTACCTGGGTCCTGACTACAGCGCCGAGTACCTGCACAGACTCAGCGAGGTGACTCGCGATACGATCTCGGTAGAGAAGTACGGCAGACCCTTCGCACAGCTTTCGCCGGATGAGCAAAGCGCCGCATCGGCGCAGGTGAGGAAGGTGCTCAAAGAGAACCGGTACGAACCGGTCTCGCGGACGCTACTCCTCACACCCGGGGAGGTGGCGGCATATCGCAGCCAGATTGCCGAATGGAGCGACTACTTCGCCAAGAAAGGCGGTGCCCCTGGCCTGCCTCCCAGCTATATCAAAAGCCCTATGGAGCTGAAGGCGCTGAGCGCCTTTTTCGCCTGGGCTGCCTGGGCTGCGTCGGCGAACCGGCCAGGTAAAGATTACTCTTACACGAACAATTGGCCTTATGAGCCCATAGTGGGCAACAGACCCTCCCCTGAGGCTTATGTCTGGAGCGCCTTGAGTCTCATCACGCTCTTGGGGGGCCTGGGCCTCATCCTCTTCCTGGTTGGCAAGTTTGACTACCTGGGCTGGAAGGGCGACGGCGCTGTTGCCCATATCACCCACTCCGCTCCTGCGCCTCTGAAACTGACGCCTAGCCAATGGGCCACTGGGTGGTTCTTCGCCGTCGTGGCGATCCTTTTCCTGGCGCAATCATTCCTGGGAGGGGTGCTTGCCCACTACCGCGTGGAGCCAGGAGCCTTTTACGGCTTCGACCTCGCCCGGTTCCTGCCCTTCATTCTGGCACGCACCTGGCACCTCCAACTCGCCATCTTCTGGATCGCCACGGCCTGGGTTGGCGGGGGCCTTTTCCTGGCCCCCTGGGTGGGTGGCGCGGAGCCCAGCGGCCAGAGAACTGGCGTCTACGCTCTCCTCGGTGCGCTGCTGGCGGTGGCCGTCGGCAGCTTTGTCGGGGAGTACATGGGCATCAACGACAAGCTGGGGCAGCTCTGGTTCTGGCTCGGGCACCAGGGCTCCGAGTACCTGGAGCTCGGGCGCTTCTGGCAACTCCTGCTGGCGGCTGGTCTCCTCTTCTGGCTTTTCCTGATGTTCCGGGCCTTGAAGCCCGCCATCAAGAGTCCTGGCAAACGCGAGCTAGCCTCGCTCTTTCTCTACGCAGCCGTGGCCATTCCCGTCTTTTATCTACCCGCCCTGTTCTACGGCCCCCACAGCAACTTCGCGGTGATTGACAACTGGCGTTTCTGGATCATCCATCTTTGGGTGGAAGGATTCTTCGAGCTCTTCGCCACGGTCCTGGTGGCCATCATGTTCCACCAGATGGGCGTGGTCAGCACCAAGACCGCCACGCGCCTGATCTACCTCGACGCCATCCTATACCTCAGCGGCGGGATCATTGGTACAGGCCACCACTGGTATTTCACCGGTCAGGGGACGCTCAACATGGGCCTGGCGGCGTGCTTCTCAGCCTTGGAGGTTGTGCCCTTGACACTTCTCACCCTGGACGCGTGGGACTTCATCAAGCTGAAGAACCAGCAGTGCTCCGCGTGCGCCCGCGAGCTCGCCACGCACCAGAAGTGGGCCATCTACTTCCTCATGGCGGTGGGTGTATGGAACTTCGTCGGCGCGGGAATCTTCGGCTTTCTCATCAACCTGCCCATCGTGTCCTACTTCGAGATTGGCACGACGCTCACCCCTAACCACGGACACGCCGCCCTGTTTGGTGTCTTCGGAATGCTGGCCCTGGCGGTTCTCGTCTTTTGCTTGAGGGCTATGCAGTCCGACGCCGTCTGGAAGGAAACGGAGAAGTTCATCCGTGTGGGCTTCTGGGGCGTTAACGTGGGCCTCGCCCTCATGGTCCTTCTCGACCTGTTCCCCGGAGGCGTTCTTCAGCTTTGGGACTCCATCGCCAATGGGTACTGGCACGCACGCCGGCTGACCTTCCTGATGGGCGGCCTCTACCACAAGCTGGAATGGGTACGTATGGCGGGGGACATGATCTTCATCCTCGCTGGCGCCGTGCCCATCGCGCTCGGCGTGCTGCGCAGTGTGTGGAAGAGGGACCTGGTTCCGCCGGCATAGCGGGTTCACGAGCCTGATTGTACGCCGACCGTGTCCACATGCTGCGACGTCCGGGCCGGACCCGTGGTTCAGGATCCCACGCTCGCCTGGAACAATAGGGATGTAACTTAAGCCTGAATTCAGACGTTGAAAAGCACCGTGTGACCCAATCGGCAGGGTTGAAAGGCGGTTGACCCAGCAGGAGCTGGAAGAATCCGGTACGCTGAGAAATCAACCCGCCACGGGATGTGGCCCACCTAGGCGGGTTCGCCCAAATCCGCTTTTCCCACCTAGCCACAGTGCGCTAGAGGTTGTCAAAGAGAGTCGGCTGCCTTGTCGGTGCCCGCCTTCGTTGACTCTCCTTTTCCCTTCGTTCGTGGAAGAGTCTACCAAACCGCTCGAGAACGTCGCCGGTTAGACCCTTGTAGCGTATGACGAATCGCCTCGGCCCATTTCCACGCTGTGCCATTCGAAAAGAAACCAGGGCCTCTAACGCTTCCTCAATCCATTCGCCCCGGGGAATGCCCCGATTGCCATGAGCATCAGGCTCGAAGCCGTAGTAGCGCTGCAAGTCGGTGGTCACCTGGTCGCTTGTAACTTCGACTGGTGTGAAGCCCCTCCTTGCATCTCGCTGTTGGCCCTCCGCGTACGTAGGGAAAAGGAAAGTCCACATAAGCGAAAGGAGGTATGGGATCGGCGGACAACCGTCGTAGAATTTTTTCTGTTGCTGTTCAATGTGCCTTGCTTCTATCGGCACAGAACGCCGGAGCTTGCTGCTGAACTCATGGTCAAGAAGATCGCCAGAGTGTTTCCTGAGCGTTATGTAGGAGTGGTGCTGCTCACTTCGATAAAAGCCGACAAACGCCAAGTTTCTTTCAAAACGGCCTATTTCCTTGCCTGCCAAACCCACGAAGTGGTCCGTTGCATCGACTACGTGGGAGTCATGTGTGAGCAACACAATGTCGTGCCTTTCTACCTGGCCATTGAGACTCCACCAGCCGAAAAGTTCTACATCGTAGCTCTTGAGTTGTTGAAATACCTCGTCTCGGCGATTGTTTGTGTTGTCAGGCGGGAAGGTGGTCTTAACTTCGGCAACTACACCTTGTGTTGGATGCCGCTGAATCACGATATCCGGAGTCAGCTGATCATCATGGGCGTTCCTCATCAGTCGCCCGACACCAAAAGGAATGGTCCCATTGACGACACGATTGTTTTGGTCCCATCTGCATTCATGAATGAATGCCACGATGGCCGATACCGTATCCTTGTAAGTGTCAATCTCGCGGAGGAGCGACTGGTGTTCGTAAGCCATCATCGTTTTGGGCGAGGTTGTCAATCCGGCCCTCGCGCCATTCTTCGAAAATGTAATTGACCATCCTTTTTAAAGCTGCCTCGGAAGCTTTCAATTGGGGTATTAGGAGCACCTCGTCCTCTTTCAGTACCCAGAGTTCTGCTCCTGAATCATCCAGTCTGTCCTTCACGAAAAGATGCACGTAGGGATTACCGTGCAATACCGAACAGGAAGCTCCGGGCATCTTCCGCAGAAGACCGATGAAATGCTTGTTGTCCTCGCCGGAACTGAAAACGGGTCCCTCGAACGTTATTGAAATGGGCCTAGCCTGGTACCTTTCAACAAAACGGCGAGAGCGATTCGAGAAGAAATCCACCTTACGCTCTCCTATTTGGGCCATCTCTTGGAGGATACTGTAGCGAAAGCGGTCGAAATCGGACGTGCAAAAGAAAGCGCCGTATTTGGAAATCGTCGCAGATGGTAAGCTGTTATTATGCTCTTCCACCTCTCGGCTTTCTCCAAGATAGTCAAAGTTAACCGACTGAAACCAAAAGTTTTGCTCCTGAGCTTCTTTGAATACAACCTCCAAAGGCCTCTCTGTCTTCGTACGGCTGGACTCGTACTTTCTCCTAGTGCCACTCTTAAGCCTCTTCTTCCTTGTGTGTCCGCTGATGCGCAAACGAGCATTAGGAAAAAGCGTCTTGGCGCGCTCCAGAAGGTCGAGCATTTCTCCCTGACTGAAGTAAACGGGAATCAACGCGGGATAAAGCACGCGAGCCAGCCGCATTATTGAGCGTTCCCACACCGTTCTGGAGCAAACTGAAATCGCGTAGGAAATATGCTCGAACCTTGCACGACAGAAGAAGATGTCACCGTTCAGGCGGAGTTGCCCCGCTTCGTAATCAAATGACGCCTGGAAAAAATCGGCTTTTCGCTGGACGGCCAACGGGAATGGTAGTCGACCAGATATTAGTTCCGCTATTGGTTCATGTGAACCCGCAACCAAAACTCTGATCTGGAGGGGCTTCTCGCAGCCAAGTGCAGCTAACTTTTCGTAGAGTTCGTTTTGGTTTTGCGAAGCTAGCAACTCTTTCATAAAAGCGCCTTATGAATGCCCATTTCAATCACAGTAAAATGCGTGACTTTGGCGTGAGCCATAATACCATAAACTACGTTCAGCAGAGTCCGGAGTAAATGGAGGGAATGGCGAAGTGACTGATTTGTAAGACAAAGAGGGTCGGGTAGGGGATTCTGAGAACTCTCGCGTAACGCATTTAAGGTCTGAGTCCTGGGCGGCTTCTGAAATGACGACTGCGTACAAACAAACAGGGAACAAAACTTCCCGAATACCGGCTAAAACCAGCCCGTGAGACCGAAGAAAAAGCTAAGCGAGCCAACAAGGTACATGAGTTTGACTTGCCGTGGACGAAAGAGGTCCTGGGCCCGGATGCGAGCACCCCGACCAGGATTCACCATTTCTTTTCACCGAGTTGCGATTTCCTTCTGCGCGTTGTGGCGCCGCGTGTGACGCATCCACGGAGATTCGGGTCAGGTAAGTCGGTTTGACGTCTATGCGACGTACAATAGTGGAATGAGGGGGTTCCCCAGCAAAGCCGTCCCTATGGCCTGAATCACGTTCATTAGCTGATGACGAGTGCCGGGTGCCGCGCCGGCGCTTCCGGCTTTCAACGGTCAACTGACCCTGAGAGATTCTACTTCCGGCCCCCTTCGAGGTCGCAGACATCAAAAAGCGATGTCTGGGCCAACCCACGAACCTGTTCATATCGAGTTGGCTACCCGCCACCCCAGACTTGGAGGCTGGAACACATCCCAACCGTGAAAGCCGAATTCTTGCATCACCGGCGGGCCTTCGGCTGATTATGGAAACAATTGACAAGGCACCACCGCGCCCCCTAAAATCACTCCCGTAATCGAGGTTCACTTCAAGGCAAGGTCTGGAGGAAGTGAGCGCCGCCCGGTTCTCGGGTTACCTGCCATGCCTGCTGCTAAAACCGTAGGGAAAGTGGGGATCGTCGAGAGCGATCTCGAGGAATGCGCCAAGATCGCTGCCGCGCTTAGGCGGGCCGACTTTGAAGTGCTGGAAGCCAGCGATTACGACGGGGCGTACGAGATGCTCCGCGAGCGCCAACCGGACGTTCTCCTGCTCGAACTCAAATCTTCCCCGCAAGGTATTCGAGAGTGCCTCGAACTTCTCGAGGAACTGGAAGAGAGCGAGCTCGATACGGTGGTCATCATCCTCAGCGAAGACCGCACGAAATCCACCGCGCTGCGGGTGATGCACGCCGGCGCTTACGATTACTTCCAGAAGCCCGCCGATCCTGACGTGCTGCGCATCATCATCCTCCGCGCCATCGAGAAGCTTCAAATCGAGCGGGAGCACCAGATTCTGCGGGAAGAGTTGCGCCGCAAAGACTCGCTCGGCGACCTGCTGGGTTCGACTGAGGCCATGAAAGGTCTGTTCGATACCATCCGGCGGGTGGCGCGGACCTCAACGACGGTGGTGATTCGCGGGGAAAGCGGCTCAGGCAAGGAGCTGGTGGCACGAGCTATCCACCAAGCCAGCCAACGGCGCGACCGGCCATTCGTCAGCGTCAACTGCGCCGCCCTGCCGGAAACCCTAATGGAGGCCGAGCTTTTCGGGTATGAGAAAGGGGCCTTCACCGGCGCCGTTGCCACCAAAGAGGGACGGATCGAGCTGGCACACCGCGGCACACTCTTCCTGGATGAGATCGGGACACTCAGCCTACCGCTTCAGAGCAAGCTCCTTCGGGTCCTCGACGAACACGCCTTGATGCGCCTGGGGGGAAAGAAATCCATCAAGGTGGACTTCCGGCTGCTCAGCGCTACCAACGAGGACCTCGAGAAGGCGGTCCGCGAGCGCCGCTTCCGCGAAGACCTTTACTACCGCATCCACGTTATGCCGCTTTTTGTGCCTCCTCTCAGGGAGCGTGTGGACGACATCCCACTGCTGGTCGAGTACTTCATCAAAGTTTACTGCGCGGCGAACCATTGGCCCCCAAAGCGCGTGGCCGACGAGGTGATGGAGGCCATGAAACGTTACCCCTGGCCGGGGAACGTTCGCGAGCTCGAGAACCTGGTTCAGCGCCTGGTGGTCATGACGGATGAAGATATCATCCCGCTGAAACAATTGCCTCGCGACATCCGCGAAGCTGCCCCTCAGTCGTCAGCCGATGGATTTCGCCTCCCCGACTCCGGCATCCGGCTGGAGGAAGAGGTGAAAGCCTTCGAAAGGCGTTGGGTTGAGACGGCGCTCGCGGAAGCCAAGGGGGTCAAAGTGGAGGCCGCTCGCCTGCTGGGGCTCAACAAAGACAAGATGAAGTACCTTTGCCGGAAACACGGGATCTAGTAGCACGCTGGCAAAGCATTTTGGCCTGTCTTTCACAGGGAAGTCAGGAAGCAGAAAGTACGTGGTAGGTGGTAGGCCGCAGATGGGGGAAGAACCCCAGCCCCCAGCCCCTAGCCCCGTTCTTTCAAGCCACCAGGGACCCACCGCGGCGGGACAACGGACGACACTTAAGGGGAATAAATACCCTAGGGGTAGGAATTACCCCTCTGTTTTTTCCTCGCACCACAATTTACTTCCGTAGCGGTTACAAATACACGCCGCAACTTATTGAAACCACGGGGCACGAACCGCAGTCTACAAAAGTCTTCAGATTGGTGCGCAACGTGCTCTTTCAAAGAACGAAAAGGCGCAAGCGAAGAAAGCCAGCCGTCCAGATCGAGGATCAAGCATGCGGGAAAAGAAGAAGCAAGTGAAAGCAACGCCCAGGAAGGGTCTCAAGAAGACCCTTCAGGGAGCCAGGAAGGTTGGCGAGGCAAAGCTGATGGTGACGCATCCCGGGACTTCGTGAGGCCCGGGTACTGCTAGCCGTGCGGCCGCAAGTTCAGAAGTTCTTTATCGATGACCGCCGCGGGGGTGTGGCGTAACACAAATCAAAAGAAGGGAGAATAAAACCATGGCAGAGAAGAAGAAGGTAAGAGTTGCCCCCAAGAAAGAGGCTAAGAAGACTCTGAAGGGCAGCAAGAAGCTGGAAGAAACAAAGCTGATGACAAAGGCCGGTGCGTTCAACGGCTTTTGAGGCCTGGATACTGCCGCCTGGGCGCGAGAGACCTGCTCTCGCGCCCAGTGGTGGTCTGCTATGCTATCGCATTGCGCCGAGGGCAATCACCAGATGAGGCTGCCTGCCCACCGCCAGCCGTCCAGATCGAGGATCAAGCATGCGGGGGAGAGAAGAAGCAAATGAAAGCAACGCCCAGGAAGGATCTCAATAAGACCCTTCAGGGAGCCAGGAAGGTTGGCGAAAGAAAGCTGATGGTGACGCATCCCGGGACTTTGTGAGGCCCGGGTACTGCTAGCCGTGCGACCGCAAGTTGAGAAGTTCTTTATCGATGACCGCCACAGGGGTGTGGCGTAACACAAATCAAAAGAAGGGAGAATAAAACCATGGCAGAGAAGAAGGTAAAAGTTGCCCCCAAGAAGGAAGCCAAAAAGAGTCTGAAGGGCAGCAAGAAGCTGGACGAGACAAAGCTGATGATTAAGCCTCCCGCCAAGTTCTGAGGCCTGGATACTGCCGCCTGGGCGCGAGAGACCTGCTCTCGCGCCCACACGGGGTTTGCTACACTATCGCCATGCGCCGCTGGTAATCACCAGATGAGGCTGCGTACCCACCGCCAGCCGGCCCGTAGAGCCCGCAAGGCCAGCGGATAGCGCTTCCCATAGATCCGCGCTGTTCCCGTCATTCCTTCCTTTAGCCCGCCGTTAGGATTGGGGAATTCCATTACAACCTCGAAAAAGTTGGTCAGTTCCTGACCCTTGCGCTCGACCTTGTTGGGCTCCGCCAGGGGGCGCTCAGAAGAGGCGGCCGGCATGATCTGGCGAATCGTTCCCGAAAATGTCTGGAAGGGATAGCTTCGGAGCTTCAGGCCGACTGCCGCGCCCTGGTGCTCATCCTCGAGTTCCCAGTCCCGCACCAGCACTCGCGCGCGCATAGCCTGGCGGTCCACAAGAAGAGCCAACGGCTCGCCTTCAGTCAAGTATTCGCCCACCCGCTGCTCGATTTGCGGAGTGGCGATTACCCCCGTGAAAGGGGCCCGCAAAACCAACTGTTCGCGCTTCCGGTCAGCCTCCGCCTTTTCGGCTCCCAGGCGCCGGATTTCCTGGAGGTATCTCTCGCTGGCGCCGAAATCCGAGCCGGCCAAGGCTGCCCGTTGGGAACCCTCGGCTAAGTTCAACTGACTGGCAACCATCTCGGCCTGGGCTTCAATCTCCGGGTTGTGCAGGACGGCCAGCACTGAACCGGCGGGGACGGTTTCACCTTCCCGGACGGTTACCGTGCGGACCAAACCCGCGACCGGGGTCTTTACCTCCAGCCTCCTTTGAGGTTCCAGCAAAAAATCCGAGGTGGTCTTAACCGCCGTGGGCGGAAGGAAGAGTACGAGAAGAGCTGCGGCCCCTGCCACTGGTTGCCACCAAGTCATCCGCCATGCCATGAACTCCTCCTTGAGTTTTCGCAAATGCGCCCGCACCGCAGTCTGCCATTGCCCGAGGCGCTTGCGGAATGCGAAGCACAGCACTCCAACGGTTGCCAGGTGCCCCCAGGTGCCCAGCCAGCCTGTAAAAACATTGTCCACAAATCCCAACAATAAGAAGAGGACCAGCAGGGAGTAAAGCCCCGCCAAGAAACCGTACCCCAGAAAAATCCGCTGCTCCCTGCGGCTGGCCGGGGGCAGTTCGACTGCCTGACGAAGCACGCTGCGCCTTAACCAAGCCACAGAATACGCAAACGATTGCTCACGAAGGTTATCAACCTGGAGGTACTGGCTCAGCACGTAGTAGCCATCGATCTTGAGCAGCGGGTTGAGTTGGAAAAAGCCGATCACACCGCTCATCAGAGCGAACTTGTACGCCAGGTCGCCGGCCACGGAGCCCGGCGGCGACAAAGCCCAAAAGAAGAGCGCAAAACAGCATTGCAGCAGGGTGATCCATATCCCCGCAATGATTGTCCAAATGCGCTGCGAAGTCTTGGCGAAAACGTGCATGTCCGTGCAATCGGTGTAAAAGGACGGAGAGAAATACAAAAGCATGAAGCCCATGTGGTGTACTTCGCCGCCGAAGTGCTTGCAGGCCAAGCCATGAGCGAACTCGTGAGGCCCGACGATGATAAACAACATTACCCACATAACCAGGAGGTCGTAGCCGCTCTTATGTCCAGAACCGTAGAGCGCCAGGGCTTCCTGGCTGACGCGCGTGAAGTCGTGGGCCACGATCACCCCGGCCAGGGCAAAGAGGCCGAGCGAGAAGAGGACAAACTGCTTCGTGAACATCCAGCCCAAGTACCTGTCCAGGCGTTCCAGCGCCCGGTCGGGATCAAAGGCCGAAAAGTAGATATAAAGCAGGCTGGCGTGGTTCACGCGCTCACGACGTTCGTCGCGGATCTTTTCCAAGATGCAGAGATTTTTTTGCGCAGCGCCGCGCTCCCAGAAGTTGGGATCCACACCGTCCAGGTACTCGATCACGTCCTGTTCGCTCAGGTTCTGGTCCGAGTAGCGTTCGTTGAGCGCCTGCGCCACTTCGCCCGGAGTACGAGCGCCATCGCACAGCGAGAGCAGCTCCCAATCCAACTCGCCCAGGCGGTTGAAGGAGTTCGTCTCAGGGACTTTGACCACGAAGCTGGTTTCCCCGGCAAACGTCTGCTTGCTGACCTTCAGGTCGGTGCGCAGCTTGGGACGCCGAAGGCCCTTTGCCACCACACCCGAGAGTTGAAGACTGGTGGGACCAAAACGCATGGAAAAACCAGTCTACAGTCGACAGTCGACAGTCGACAGTTGACGGTCAAGAGTCCAAGAGGAGGCCAAAGTGCTTACTTTGGACTTTCGACTCTTGACTGTAGACTCCGCCCTTTTGACTGTAGACTCTGCCCTCTCACAGGAACTACGGTCCAGATCACCCGCACCGCCATTCCCGGCCGCAGGTTTTCCAGATGGGGTCCCGTCAACTCTGCCGTGAGGTCATAGCTGGCGCTGGCAGCGTCCACGGTAGGGCTGACCAATTTCACATGCGCGTTGTACTCGCGCGACTTGTCATCCGCCAGCACCACTTTCAACGGATACCCCGCAGTGGGCCGAGGGCCCGCCGACTCAGGCACTAGAAACCGGACCTGGAGCGGGTAAAGCTCGCTCAAGTGAAAGCAAAGGTCATTCTTGATCATGTTCTGTCCAGCGCGGATAGCCCGCCGGACAATGTATCCGTCGAAGGGCGCCACTATTCGAGTCTTTTCCAGCTCGATCTCCAGCTCGCGAATTGCCGCTTTTTTTTGCTCGATGGCAGCCTTCCAGCTATCCAGGTCGAAGCCTGCGCCGGTGGATTGAAACTCGGCTTCCTCCAGCGCCGCTTGACTGCTCAAACCGAACTTGCGCAACTCCTGCTGCCGACGATAGGCAGCATCCTTGGCTTTTTTCTCAGCTTCCTGGTACTTGAAGTTATTTTCAGCCACCTTCTGGTCCAGGCGGGCCTTTTCCAAACTGGCAAGCAACTCGCGGTCGTCCAGGCGGGCGAGCACGGTGCCTTTTCTTACCCAACTGTCCTGGTCGTAGAAGAGCACTTGCACAATCCCGTCGCGCTGGGCGAGCAAATCCACAGAGTGTTCGACCGACAATACACTTGGAATTTCCAGAGTGTCCGCAGCCGGCAGGGAAGGCGGCTGGGCCGGAGCTTGGGTGACACTGGGCTGCGGCGATGCCGCAGGGGTCGCTTTTTGTTGAGACTGGTTCGCGCACCCGGGAACACCCAGAACAGCAGCCAGGATTCCGAACAGGACCCAATCCGATCGTTTCATTGCTTCAGCCTCGCGGTAGTCGAAAAGTTGAGAAGTCGAGGAGTCGAGAGTTTGACCACCCACCTGCATCCGACTTTTCGACTCTTGGCCGCCGGAGAAATCGAAGATCGAGGATTTCACTTCTCGACTCTCGACTTCTCGACTCCTCGACTTCTTACGGTAGCAACGCCCAGGCCTTCCGCCATGCCCATTGCGTGGGGGCGCGCAGCAGCATGTAGCCCACCGGATACCACCCGCTGTGGAACCAGCCTCCCGCGCTGGTAATCTTCGCCTGACCCGCCATGCCATCGCGGGCTTGGACATCAGGATTGGGGAACAGGGCACGTGTTACGAAGAACTGCTCGCCCTCGGCAGAAATGGTCTGGGAGGAGACTCGCTCCACCGTTCCCCGGAGCGTTAGTGTGGGAAAGGCATTCAATTTAAGGGCCACAGGCGCGCCGGTTCGAATCAGGGATATATCGGTTTCCGGAACGTTCATTTCGACCGCCAAGTGGTCCTGGTCCACAAGCTCACAGAAGGCGTCGCCCACCTTGAGCAGCTTCCCAGTTTTTTCTTCCACTTTGGGTGTCACAACGACGCCATGGATAGAGGCTCGGAGGTGCGCCTTATCGACTTTTTCCTGACAGAGATTGACCTCTGCCTGGTGGAGGTCCATGTTCAGCCGGGCCTGGCCGGCGCCGGCCCAATCCCTCTTTTCCTCCGCCTCGGCAAGCTGGCGGTGGGCGAGCGCGAGGTCGGTCAAGGCCCGTTCCAGCCGGATTTTGTCATCGCTGTCGTCCAGTCGGGCCAACTCGTCTCCAGCGCTTACTCTTTGCCCTTCCCGGACGGGCACCTGTTGGACAACGCCACTGACCTCGGCGCTCACAATGCGGCGCTCGGCGGGGACTACGGTGGCGTTCGTCTGGATTCGGTGCTTCCAGGGCACTACGATCAAAAGCAGCACAACTATCCCAGCCTTCGATGCAATCTCGAGCCAGCGGCTGGCTGTGATCCCCTCCAGTTTGCGCTTGCCTTTGAGCATGGGCTGCCAAATGCTCAGCAGCGGCACTTCCTGGTAGAGCCGGGCATTGCGGATGGCCACAGTGGTCTGGCTGGCAAGGATAGCGAGAACCTCCAGATGGCTTTCCGATAGGAATTCTGCGGTGTTGCTCAGAAGGGCCAGCACGCCCACAGTCCCCTGTTCATCGCGCAGAGGCATGGCGTAGAAGCCGCTCAGTCCCTGCTCTTCCAGGTAGCGCACCAGCGCTGCGTTCGCTCCCTCCGGCTTGACTTTCCACCCTTCTTCAGTCTGGTGAGCCGAGACCGCCTCCGACTGTTCAGCCACCCACGCCAGCAGTTCACGCAACTGCTCCATTTCGCGGGTCCGCGGTACCTCGGCTTCACCCGACACAGCGCCCAGTATAAAGCGGTGGCGGTCATACAAACCGATGACGCACTGATCAAAGGGGACGACGGTGGCGGCTTGGTGAACCACCGTGGTGAGGACGTGATCGAGATTGAGCGTGGAGGTTATTTCCTTGCTGATGGCGAGGAGGGCGTCCAGGGTGTGAACCTTTCGCTCCGCCTGCAACAGATTGGCATTGTTCAGGGCGTTGGAGGCCTGCTCGCACATGTTGGTAAGGTAAAACAGGTCGTCCTCATCAAACGGCTTCCCATCCGATCGGTTGACGATTTCCACGACCCCCAACACCCGCTCTTCCTTCAGAAGAGGCGCGCACATCAGCGATTGGATTTGATACTCCTCGCTTGCCTGTAGGCGGGCCTCGAGTCCCGGCTCATCCTGAGCGCTTGAGACCAGGCGAGCCTGGCCGGTTTGGGCCACGCCCCCAGCCAAGCCCTCTCCAATTTGAAGGCGGCTACCCTTGTTGGTAGTCGGATCGTCGCCCGCTTGCTGCGCGCAAAGCAGCTCGTTCGTTTCGGAATCCAGCAGCCAGAAGTTGCAGGCCAGGGCACCGAGGTTCCCCTGGATCTTCTCGGCCATAATGGGCAGTAGATCCTCGAGCTCCAGCGTGGAACTGAAGGTGCTTGCCACATCGTAGAGCGCGGTCAATCGTTCAATCGTCTGTAGGCTCGACCACTTTTCCACCTCGACGGCGCGCAAAGCGTCCAGAACCCGGCCCGCCAGCCGGCAGGCTTCTTCAACGAAGCCTGCGTCATTGGCTGTAAATCCTCCCGTGCGCTTGTTCAATACCTCCAGGACGCCGGCCACGTCTTTGGAGGTCGGGATGGGTGCGTACAAGGCCGTTGCCACGCGCTCCCGGTCGGCCTCCGCAAGGTGCGGGAACATCTCTGGCTCAATTTCCTCCTCGTCGAGCCGCCGCGCACGTGATTTTGCCAGCATCTCGGCCAGAATACCTTGGCTCGCTTGCCCCGGAGCAAACTCCAGCCGAAGTCCGGCCTCGAACCAGCGAGAGCGACAGAGCAATTCCCCACCGCTCTCCTGACGCAGCCAAACCATTGCCGCACGGGCCTCCAGATTTCGGCCAACATGCGTGGCAAGCGTCTTCGCAAAACTGTCAATGCTGTTGCAGGAATGAAATCCAACCGATAGTTCAAAAAGGGAGGACAACTGCTCCATAGAGAATGTTGCCGAGGGCGTTACCCCTGCGGCAGGGGCTAGTGACCCGATACAGGAAAAACGTCCAAATGAATCGACTGGGAGGCTACCAAAAACCGGCGGGCGAGTCAAGCAATCTGGTTCGCAAATTGTTGTGGTTGGGAAGGTATTGGGGTCATTTGCGAGACCTAGTCATTCCCGCGAAAGCGGGAATCCACTCCCCAAACCTTTGGAAATGTGCTGTCGTCGGACTGGATTCCTCCCGCCATGGCGGGACGGGAATGACCGGCGGCTCGATTGGATCCCTATTCCAAATGACACCAGCACCGGTTCGGAACACGTTTTCTCCATGTTTTCTCACCTACTGCCTTGATTTGCTCAACAAGTCGGGGTAGTCTGAGGTGACGGTGTAAATTTCATGCTACGCTTTGAAAGCAGGGCATCAGCCGCGAGGAATCCGTGACCATTAATATCAGAACAGTTGATCAGGTGACCATTCTTGACCTCCACGGCCCCTTAAAGGCAGGTGAAGCCGACCAGGCCTTTCGAAACTCCGTCGGCGAAGTACTCTCCGCCGGCGTCACCAATCTTGCCGTAAACCTTGCGGGCGTGTCTTTTCTCGATAGCTCCGGCGTCGGCGCACTGGTTCGCACCTTTTCGGCCCTGAAGGAAAAAGGGGGCGAATTCAGACTCTTTGGGGCCCCAAAACAGGCCGCTCAAACCCTCAGGATGGTTCGTCTGGACAAAGTCCTCGGACTGGCGGAAGATGAGACCGCTGCCCTCGCGAGTTTTTAGCGAGAGGCTGAAAAAAGTCAACCTCCTGTCATTACCTCGTCCCTACCTTCTTAGTCCTATCGCGTTGACTTAGCTGCAAACGCGGCCTAAGATGGTACGCAACCGTTGGTTCCTCGCATGATTGGCAAGACCGTTTCCCACTACCGCATCCTCTCCAAGCTGGGCGGCGGTGGCATGGGTGTCGTCTATGAGGCCGAGGACACCAAGCTCAAGCGCACCGTCGCCTTGAAGTTCCTGCCTGAAGAACTCTCCAAGGACCGGCAAGCCCTGGAACGATTCCAGCGCGAGGCCCAGGCTGCGTCCGCGCTCAACCATCCCAACATCTGCACCATCCACGCTATTGAGGAGCACGAGGGCCAGCCCTTCATTGACATGGAATATCTGGAGGGACAGACCCTGAAGGAGCGGCTAGAGGTAGCGGCGGGTTTACCCCGCCAGCCCGAACGTGGCGGCATAAAGCCGCCTCTACGAACGGACGAACTGCTGGACCTGGCGATTCAGATTGCCGACGCGCTGGACGCGGCGCACCAGAAAGGGATCATCCATCGTGACATCAAGCCGGCGAATATTTTCGTTACCACGCGTGGGCAGGCGAAGATTCTGGATTTCGGCTTGGCGAAGCTTGTGCCGAGGGCAAAGCGCGTGGAGGGAGCGGTGGGCGCTTCGGCTCTGCCCACGGCCGCCGTCGAGTCTGAGCATCTCACCAGCACGGGCGCGGTGATGGGGACGGTCGCTTATATGTCCCCCGAGCAGGTACGCGGGGAAGAACTGGACGCGCGCACGGACTTGTTCAGCTTTGGCGCAGTGCTGTACGAGATGGCGACGGGCAGGCAGCCCTTCACGGGGAACACTTCCGCGATGATTTTCACGGCCATCCTTACCCAGGCCCCCACCCCACCGGTGCGGCTGAATCCCGACTGTCCTGCCGAGTTGGAACGCATCATCAACAGGGCGCTGGAGAAAAACCGGGAGCTGCGTTATCAGCACGCCTCTGACATGCGCGCCGAGTTGCAGCGCCTGAAGCGCGACACGGAATCCGGGCGGAGCGCGGGCGTCTCGCCCGCCGTAGGGGCGGTTCGCGAACCGCCCCTACGAAAGCGCTGGAAGGTTCTTGTTCCCACTGGCCTGATCCTTGTCGCGGCTGCCATCGGGGGAACGCTCTACTTCCGCTCGCGCCAAGCCATGGCCCGCCTGACCGACAAGGACACCATCGTCCTTTCCGATTTCGACAACAAGACCGGTGACAGCGTATTCGACGACACGCTCAAGCAGGGGCTCTCGGTGCAGCTCGAGCAATCGCCCTTTCTCGCCCTGGTTTCCGAGCGCAAGGTAAATGAGACATTGAAGCTGATGGGCCGTCCCGCCGGTGACCGGCTGACGCCGCTGGTCACACAGGAGGTCTGCCTGCGTACGGGCAGCAAGGCCATCCTGACGGGCTCGATTGCGGGGCTGGGCAGCCAGTACGTGATTGGCCTGAAGGCAGAGAACTGCAACACGGGGGACGTGCTGGCCGAGGCGCAGGAGCAGGCGGCAGGCAAGGAAGCGGTGCTCAAGGCCCTGGACGCCGCTGCGGTCAGCTTGCGCGGCAAGCTGGGCGAGTCGCTCAGCTCGGTGCAGAAATACGCCACGCCGCTGGAGGAAGCGACCACACCATCCCTGGAGGCGCTGAAAGCCTACAGCCTGGGACTAAAGACCTACTATGCGAAAGAAGAAACAGCCGCGCTGCCCTTCCCCAAACGGGCGGTGGACCTTGATCCGAATTTTGCCATGGCCTACGCCTGGATGTCGTCGGACTACAGGGACCTAAACGAAGTGGGGCGGGCGGCCGAAAATGCACGCAAGGCTTACGGCCTGCGGGAGAAAGTGAGCGAACGGGAGCGGTTCTGGATCGACGGGGAGTACTACCTTAACGCGACGGGAGAGCTGGAGAAGGCGGCGCAGACCTACGAGCTGTGGACGCAGACCTACCCAAGAGACGACATGGCTTACGCAGTGCTGGGATTTATTTGCACCCTCCTGGGAAACTATGAAAAGGCATTGGAGCAATTTCGAGAGGCGCTGCGCCTAAATCCAAATGGCGTGATCGGATATGTCACCGTTGCCTTCGCCTACACGGCTCTCAACCGGCTGGACGAGGCGGAGGCGGTGTACAAGCAGGCGGAGGAGCGCAAGCTGGAGGACGAGGTTCTGCTCGAGTGCCGCTACTGGTTGGCCTTTTTGAAGGGCGATGCGGCGCAGATGGCGCAGTTGCTTTCAGCCGCCATGGGCAAGCCGGGCGCGGAAGACCTTTTGCTGGCCACGCAAGCGGACACGGAAGGTTGGTACGGCAAGCTGAAGAACGCGCAGGAGCTGACCGGGCGGGCGATGGATTCAGCCCAGCACAACGACGCCAAAGAGAGTGCCGCAGGATATCAGGCAGAGGCAGCGCTGCGCGAGGTGGAATCGGGAAACCGGGAGCAGGCGCGTGCCGAGGCCAAGGCGGCGTTGAAGCTGGCCCCGAACCGCGATGTGCGGGCGATGGCGGCGCTGGCTCTGGCGCGGGCAGGCGATACGGCAGGGGCGGAGAAGCTGGCCGCCGAACTCGACAAGACCTTCCCGCTGGACACGCTAGTCCAGAGGTATTGGCTGCCCACCATCCGGGCGGCGCTCGCCCTGGAACGCAAAGACCCGAACCGGGCAATCGAGCTATTGAAGGTGGCGAGCACGATCGAACTTGGCTCGATTACGGCCGACCTGACTATATTCCTGTGCCCCGCTTATTTGCGTGGAGAAGCCTATCTCATGTTGCACGACGGCAACCGAGCGGCAGCGGAATTTCAGAAATTCATTGACCACCGAGGGCTGGTGGTGAACTTCCCCTGGGGTGCGCTGGCCCGCCTCGGACTGGCTCGCGCTTACGCCCTCGAAGCCGGTGTAGGGGCACCCCTTGTGGGTACCCTCGTGCCTGCCCCGATACAATCGGTGCCCGGCCGAGAAGGGCACCCACAAGGGGTGCCCCTACAGGACGCCCTCGCCAAAGCCCGCGCCGCCTATCAGGATTTCCTCGCACTCTGGAAAGACGCCGACCCCGACATCCCCATCTTCAAGGAAGCCAAGGCGGAGTACGCCGTGATATCATCCCACCGGTAATGAATTCTCCCCCTGGAGAACAACCTATGCTCAAAAGAGCTGTGTTGCTAATACCTGTACTCTGCGTGGTCGCACTGCTTGCGGCAAAAGAACCGACTCACAGACGGCAATACCAATCCCCTTTCATGCGCGTCGAATTAGCGCAGGACCAGCCTGCCTTTGTGGCACTGGCCGTGGATTCACTGGGCAAGAACAAACTGAGCGTGAGTCCGCTCCAGCCGCTTGCCAAGCCAGGAAAAGAGTATGAATTAAGCCGCAGCGGCTCGAGGTTTGAATACCGGCCCGTGGGTGCGCCTTCGGGCGCGCTGCCCGCATGGACTTTCGAATTCTCAGCGCGGCACATCGTTCTCCACTCTTCCTATTCCGGAGAAAATCCTCCGCCCTCGCTGGTGCTCAATTTCAATCCCCACGTCAACCATGCAACACTCCTGGGCCTTATGAATGATGACGGAAGCGTGCGCCTGCCGGCGCTTCTGCACCTGCCTGACCAGGGGACCTTCCGAGTTACTTCCAGTGCGGGCCAAGGGCTGGCGCTTGGCTACGACGCTCTGCGCTATCCTGAGGCCCAGCAGGCGGACGACTACGTGAAGGTGACCTTCCCCGCGGCCTCCGCTGCCTTGCCTCAGATCGACTACACTTTGGAAGTCGTAGCCATTCATCCTGGCTCGAGGGAACTCGAGCGCGACCCGCGTTTTGACGGCTTTCGCCGCAACTGGCTCAACATCTTTCAACTGAACCCCCGGTTACGCGTGCTGGCCAACCACGCCGCCAGCGACCCATGCGCCTTCACGGTTTTTGAATACTCCTCCGTGGCCGAGCGCACTCCTCCCCTCGCACCGGGCCTGACTGCGCTCGACATGATACGGCAGACCTTGGACCGCTACCTCAGCGGGATGAAGGCATACGGTATGGCGGGATACACCCCCAATGATCCAACTACTCGCTATGACTACCTGGATACCTATCCCTCGCTGCTGATCGCCGCCTGGGATTATGTCCGCGGCAGCAATAATGAGGCCTGGCTGGAAAAGAACTATGCAGGGCTGAAAGACTGGGCCACCAGGATGCTTGCCATGGATCCGGATGGAAACGGGTTGCTCGAATACCCTGCGAGCGGCAATTCCGGCTCCTGGACCGAACAAATCACCCTGCGCCCGGCGAACTGGTGGGACACCATCGGCTTTGCTCATGAGGACGCATACTCCAATGCCCTTGCCTACCATGCCTTGCTGGGAATGGCCGAAATGGCCCGGCGGGCAAACAGGCCGGAAGATGCACAGCTTTATGCGTCGCGCGCCGAGAAGCTCCGCTCCGTCTATTTCGACACCTTTTACAATCCCACAACGGGAGTGCTGGCGGGCTGGAGGAGCACGGACGGGAAGCTGCACGATTACTACTTCACCTTTGTGAATGGCGCGGCCATCACCTATGGTTTAGTTCCAAGGGACAAAGCGAATCAGATCATGGACCGCCTGCTCGCCAAGATGAAAGAGG
>Ga0187848_10000480_pt1 | contig 36504 bp, 24 predicted proteins | sample June2016WEW_4_40_FD_132424 | JGI IMG/M metagenome (GOLD analysis project Ga0187848, IMG submission 132424) | Peatland microbial communities from SPRUCE experiment site at the Marcell Experimental Forest, Minnesota, USA - June2016WEW_4_40 | ecosystem: Environmental > Terrestrial > Soil >... | reverse complement strand
TGGGGTTCGTGTCTGCCGGAGGTTTGGGTTTCGTCTCGGCTGGCGGTTTGGGCGTGGTCTCCGTTGGCGGCTTGGGCTTCGTCTCCGCTGGCGGTTTGGCCTTGGTCTCTGCCGGAGGTTTGGGTTTACTATCTGCCGGGGGTTTGGGCTTGGTCTCGGCTGGCGGTTTGGGCTTGGTGTCTGCCGGAGGCTTGGGTTTGGTCTCGTCCGGGGATTTGGGCTTGGTCTCGGCTGGCGGCTTGGGCTTCGTGTCTGCCGGAGTTTTTGGCTTGGTATCGGCCGGAGGTTTCGGCTGGGTACCGGATGAGGGCTTTGGTGGGATGCCGGGTGAAGGCTTGGGTTGGGTATCGAGTGGAGACTTCGGTTGCCCGGCGACGTGGGCCTTGGGCTTGGCTCTTGCTTTGTCGCTCCTGTGTTTTCTTTGCATCACCTGATTGGCGGTCATGGCCGTCGGCGACCAGTGAGTGAAGATCAGGAAGAAACACCCGCTGAACAAGACGAGCGAGAGGATAGCGCCCAGGGCGGGAAGCGGCCGCAGTCGGGGCAGCAGCAGAAAGGCGATTCCAGCGAGGACTGCCACGCCGATGGCCGACAAGAACTGCCGCGGGTCGTACCCCCGGCTGATAGCCCAGTCCGCAAGCACTTGCGGCTGGCTGAAAGGATACTGGCGGTGCAAGTGGAACGCATAGTCGACGACGCCCAGGACGGTGGCCGCCTCGAACACGGCACAGGCAGGGACCCTCAGGGCCAAGGTTCGCAACGCCAGGACTGCCGCAAACGTCAGCAGCCCGAACGTCAAAGCCTCGATGACCCGCAGCGTCAGGCCCGGGCCTAGAGCCCATGCCACACCGGGGAGGTTGCCCAGGATGGTCCCCAGCGCCAGGCCCAGCAGGGCGATAGCCGAGAAGGCAATTGCCAACAGCGGCCAGCGGTAGCGGGCAGCCGCCGCCCGCGGCGCCAACAGCACGCCCGCGGCGGCCGCAAGCGCCGCCGCGACGATTCCAGAATTACCCGCCAAGGGGACGGCGAATATAATCGCGGTCCCCACGAACACTGCGGCGCGGAGCAGCGTGAGGTACCAGGTGCCGCGGCTTTGTTCGGGCACGATGGCGGCCACGGGCTAGCCCTCTCCATTGTCTTGCCAGCAGACGCTGCCCGAGTGCCGGTCGACGACCGCGACTTCACAGGCTGCCTGGCGGAAGGCGTTGCGGATCTCGCGGATTTCCGCGGCGCGCGGCTGTTTTTCAGCCAAAGGGCGGAGGAACAGTCGCAGCCACCATGGCCAGCGTTGGTCGGGCAGGGGCGGACCGTCCAGGCCCAGGACGGCCTGGAATGGTCCGCGGTGGGCGCGGAGCGCGGCAACGGTGTGCGCAAGCCATGCTCCCCGCCGGCCAGGAATGAACAGCACGCAGGCTGCCGTGCCTGCCGATTCTCCTTGACCGAGGAAGCGGTCCAGGCCGGTCCCGCCGTTGTGGGCCTCCCTTGCGGAGAAGAGTATCTGGTCGATCGCCTCGCTTGGGCTTGTGACCGGATGGGCCGCCCCATCGGCGCTGAAGGTCACCCCGGTGCCCAGAGCACGGGAGGCCAGGGCACTGCGGGCGATCCCTGCGCTGGGCTCATCGCCCGGGCCGGCGACGAGGTAGGCCAGGGTCTTCGTCGTCGGATTGACGGCCCGCTCCGGGGCCCGCACCAACACCTTTCCGGTCCGCGCATAGGCCTTCCACAGGATGAGCTTCAACGGATCGCCGGCCACGTAGCGGCGCATCTCGACGAAGTCGCCCACGGGCTGGCCTTCGGGATGGCCGATTTGATCGCCGGGCTGATACTGGACCGGCAGCGTGAACTGCGGCGTGGCGGAGACTTCGGGCAAACAGCGGACCACCTGCACGAACCGCCGGCGAATCGCCAACCGCGTCAGGCCGAAAACGTCGCTCACGGTGAAGCAACGCAGGATGCTATCCTGGTAATCCCGGGCGGCGGCCGTGGCCTGCTCTTCCGTTCCGCCGGGGGCCGGCAGCAACTCCGCGCGGACGGCGGCAAATTCCTCCCAGGCGACGGCGATGCGAACGAGCGGATTGCGGCTGAACCGGCCCAGGCGGAAACCGGTGCGGAGCGGGGTGCCCGCTTCCAGGACCAAAGCCCCCTCGGCTGCCGGCTTCCGCGCCAGCAACAGCCGGCCCATCGTGGCCAACACCAGCAGGAAACACAACAGGATCATCGCCAACCCGCCGATATAGAGGCTCTGGACGATCAAATCCGGATGCTCGCCGCCATAAACCCAAGCGACGAGCAAGAGCAGGGGCAGGGCGAACATGCCCAGCGGCGTCAACGGCACCAAGCCGCCGGCCACGCGGAGCGCGGGCCACGTGGCCCGCGCGGCCCGTCGCAGCCCCCGGCCGGCCGCGGCCCCCAGACGCAGGAGCAGCGCGAACGGCTTGGCAACCCGGCGCTGGCTCACGGCAGGCGAAATGGCCATCGTCGCCAGGCTCCAAAGGTCGCAGAATCCGGCAAAGAACCGTAGGGAAGGGCCGGGGTGTTCTCGCTGCCGCTGAGTGTCGCGGCGGCCCGGACGACCCACGCCTCTTTCGCCGCGCCGACGACCGCGCAGTGATGGATCGTAACCTTGCCGTTCTCTGCGACCACGGCCGGAGCGGCGCCCCGGAAACGGCAGTCCTCGACGACGGCTTCCCCGGCGCCGCGCATGCACACCCCGCAGACCGCGTTGTTCTCGAGATCACAGATCCAAATCGCCGCCCGGGCATTCTCCGCGAGCAGCGCCCCGGCGTTGCTGTCGTGCAGACGGCAATGCTGGACCGTCACGAGGCTGTCACCCAACATCGCCAGCGACGTCACGCCGTGCGCGGAGAAGTTGCAGCCGATCAACTGTCCCTCGGCATGTTTCTCGCTGCGGACCCCCATCTCTTTTCCGTTACGGACGGTGCAGTTGCGCAGCACGGTGCCGGAGTCGTCGTCGAGCAGGACCGCGAGCTCCGCGGTGTCGAAGATCTCGCACTGTTCAACGACGGCCCGGCATTTGCCCCGCGCCCAGAGGGCGCAACCCTTGCCCGCAGAGATACCGCACGCCCGCAGGAGCGGTTCCGCCTCGTCGCGTGCCACGACGTCGGGCCAGGCATTGCCGAAGATTTTGCACCCCAGCGCAAGCCCCTTGGCCTTTTCCACGAAGGTGAGGCCATTTTTCCGGGCGTCGTGGATCGTGCCCCCGCTGAGGGTCCACTCGCTGGAGCCGCGTAGAGCGACGTTGACCCCTTGGTTGCCGTACACCTCGCAGTCCCGCAGGGTGCCCCGCGACCGATCGCCCGCGTTGAGCCCGTCGCGCTTGCCGGCAAAGAGCCGGCACCTGGCAAACGTGGGGCGGGCCTTGTCTCTCACGAAGGCGTTGTCCTTGGCGCTGCCGTGGATGTCGCAATCGCGGAACGTCGGCTCGGCATCCTCCTCGATCAGCACGCCATCTGTCGTCCCGGAGTGGATGTCGCAGTGATCCAGCGCCGGTTGCGCGGTTCCGTCCACGACAATATTGGTCGAATGACCGCTGATCTCGCACCGCGACACGGTCGCCCGCGCATCTTCGCGAAACGCGATGCCGATTCCCTTCCCGTCGCGGATCCGGCAAGCCACCAGGGTGGGGTTGCCGTGCGCGGCGATGCCCACGCGATTTTCCTCCTGTCCTTTCGTGGCGACGCTCTCGACGTATACGGCGTCCTTGGCGAAGTCGAAGAACTCGCATTGCTCCACGAGGGCAGCCCCCTTGGACAATGCCCAGAGCCCTTCGTCGCCGGAATGGAGTTTGCACCGCCGCAGGACCGGAGCCCCGCCTTCCTTGCAGCCGACCTGGAATTTGCCGTTCTCGCGGAACTCGCAATCCTCGGCGACGGGCGCGGCTTTGGAGAACGCGTACAATCCGCCCGTCTTGTTCTGATAGACTTTGCAAACCCGGAGAATCGGGGTCGCTTCCTCCTGGGCCAAGATTCCTTGCTTGGTGCTCTGGAAGACGTCGCACTGTTCGAGAATCCCCCCGGAGTGGTTTTGAGAGACCATGCCATACCCGCAGTTGGAGATTTTGCAGTCCCGCAGCCGAGGCTCCGAGTTGTTCGACACGAGCACCCCGCACTCGAGATTATCCTTGATTTCGCAGTCGTGGAAGACGCCCGCGGAGCGATTGACGACCGCTATGCCCCATTGCTTGGTGTTGTGGATCGTGCAGCCCTCGAAAAGCCCCGCGGAGCGATTCTCGACCGCCACGCCCGCTCGCTTATTATCGTGGACCTTGCAGCGCCGCAGCACGGGGTCCGCCTCCATTTTGAGGCCTACGCCAACGTCGTTGCCGGAGATTTCGCACTCCTCGGCTACCCCGCGGCCGCCCTCGTAAAAGAAAAGGCCGATGTACTTCGAATCGTGTACGGCACAACGGCGAAAGACGGGTGTCGTCGCCGCGCCGTAGACCCCGATGCCCGCCCCCTCCTTGGAAGTGACGTCGCAGTCTTCAACCACCGAGCGGCCTTGCCGCACTTCCACGGCGCACGCCCGCGCGTCGTCGATCCCCCCTTGCCTGACGATGGTCAGCCCCCGAATCGTGGCGACGTCGGTTTTTATCTGTACGACAGAACCGCTGCCGTTGCGAAGAATGATCTTTTCCCGCGGCCCGTCGCCGGCGATCTCCAGTTGGCGATCCACCACGATCCGTTCCTGGTACACGCCGGGGCGGACGAGGATCCGCGCGCCGGGACTCGCGTGGCGAACGGCCTCGGAGATGGTTGCGTATTGGCCGCCTTCCGTGGCGGAAACGATGAGATCCGCCGCAACCTCGCTGCTCCGCTTCTCCGCGGGAACAGCCGTGGCGGCGGACGGGCCGGCAGCCTGCGAGTCGGCAAGCGGCGGCAACGTCGAGTGCCTGCCGCGGGCCGGCAGGCTGGATAGCACGAGAACCACAACCGCTTCCAGCAAAATGGCCGCCAGCATACCCCACAACAGATACCGGACTCGCAACGGCAATTGTCCGGCCGTGTCCGGAGAAAGAAAGAGCAACCAACGATGCTTCAGATGCCGGACTCGTGCCCGCAGTTGTTCCCGGGCCGAGCCGGGCGGCGAAATCGGTTGCGGCGGACCTTGTGCACCGTCCGCCGTTTCCTGTGCCGGCGAAGGGGGAGGAACGTGCGGGGGAGCTACTTCCGTGTCCTTCTCGGCCAGTGCAGTCAACCATCCCTGCCCCTGATCGGCCTGTGTTTCGACAGTCGCCTGGGGAGTTTTTTCCTGAACGGCGTCTTGCACCCGCGATTCCTGCACTTGACGTCTTTCGCTCTCGGCGATCATTCGCGGGGTTCTTGCCCGCGCCGCGCATGCCGCAACCCACCGGCGACAGACCGGACAGAGTAATCTTTTCGGAAAGATTTCGCTAGTCAAGCCCCCCAAGAGATCGGGCGGGCGACCAGGAATCGAGCTTCACCTTTCCCCGGGCACCGCCTATTATATACGGGACGGGAGGGCGGAACTATGCGCACCGCGACAACAATCTGCGTTCTTGGGGCAGCGGTCATTTCAATCTTGGCCGCCATCCCCCGTAACGTGACCGCCGGCGAAATCGAGGACGCGTACAACAGGCGTCAGGGTATCTCCGGCACGCCGCCGCGTCAGCTCCCGGCGATCGAGCCCCGACAGCCGGGCGAGCCAGGCAATGCCGGGTGGGGCCCTGCCAGCAAACCGAACGGGCGGGCCGGCGACGGCGGGCACCTCTTCCCGACTCCGTGGAGCCCGGTCGTCCCCGAGAGCAAACCGTTTGCTCCCGGCAACGGCTCCCTGGGACAGCAGGCATTCGAGCAGGGCAATGTCGCGTACGGCCGGGCAGATTATTACAATGCCATCCTTCACTACACCGAGGCCATCCGGCTGGACCCGCAATTGTCGGACGCGCATAACAACCGGGGCAACGCCTATTCTCAAAAAGGCGAGTACGACAAGGCGATCGCCGATTTCAGCGAGGCGGTCCGGTTGTGCGCGAACGAGGCCGCGGCGTGCAAGAAACGGATCGACGCCTATGGTATGGGCGGCAACTTCAACAAGATGTTCGACGAGATCGGCGTGGCCGGCTCGTGGAACCAGAAAAACGCCGAGGCGTGCAAGAGCCGGGGCGACGCCTATGGCAAGAAGGGCGAGTACCACAAGGCGATTGCCGACTATTCCGAGGCGATCCGCCTCATTCCGAAATCTCCAATCGCGTATTACAACCGGGGCCTTGCTTACGGCAAGCTGGGCGACAATCGCAAGGCCGACGCGGACTTTGCCCAGGCAAAGGCACTCGGATTTGCCGCCGTCATACCCCCTGCCCTGAGCACCGACAAACCCCTGATTGCGATCAAGCCGGGCGACGATCGCAAGCCCGCCGAGGACTTGGCACGGCCAAAGGACTTCCAGTCCAAGGCCGACGTACCCCCTACCCTGATCACCGACGATCCCCAAAAAACCATCAAGCCGGGCGACGATCGCAAGCCCGCCGAGGACTTGGCACGGCCAAAAGAGATCCAGCCCAAGGCCGACATGTCCCCTGCCGTGAGTGGCGACGACCCGCGCGAGGCGATCGAGCAGGGCAATGCCGCGTACGATCGAGGAGATTTCGACGCGGCCATCGGTCGTTATACCGAGGCCATCCGGCTGGACCCGCAAGATACCGTGGCGCTGAACAACCGGGGCTTGGCCTATGGTGCGAAAGGCGATTCCGACAAGGCGCTTGCCGACTACACCGAAGCCATCCGGCTCAACCCGGAAGACGCCGACGTGTATTACGGCCGGGGCAACGACTATTATGCAAAAGGCGATTTCGACAAGGCGCTTGCCGACTACGCCGAGGCCATCCGGCTCAACCCGAAATTCGCCGCCGCGTACGTCGGCCGGGGCCTCGTCCATGCGCGGAAGGGCGAGTACGACAAGGAGATTGCCGAGTGCACCAAGGCCATCGGCCTCGACCCGAAAGACGCCTTGGCGTATTACAACCGGGGCAACGCCCATCACGCAAAGAACGATTTCGACAAGGCGATTGCCGACTACTCCCAGTTCATCGCGCTCGAGCCGAAAGATGCCGACGGGTATAACAACCGCGGCAACGCCTATCAGGGAAAAGGCGATTTTGCAAAGGCGATTGCCGACTACAGCGAGGCCGTCCGCCTCGACCCGAAATATGCCTTGGCGTACAACGGCCGGGGCCTTGCCTATAGCCAGCAGGGCGAAACCCGCAAGGCCGACGAGGACTTTGCACGGGCAAAGGAACTCGGATTCAGGCCGTGAGCAGCACGTTTCCTTTCATTAGTGGAAGGTCGCGTCCATGACGTTCTTTCGCCCTTTCATTTGCTTTCTTTCCGCGATCCTCCTCGTCATGACGGCAGGATGCTCCGAAAAGAGTCCCGAAGCCGAGCGCGAGATTTCGCTGGGAAGGCTGAAGCTGAAGAGCTTCGGCCTCCAGGGGGACTTCGAGCGGGAATACGCCGCACTCTTGCAGGAACGCTGCAAAGTTGACGTGGAATACGTGCCCGGCAAAGTAGGCTCCCAGGAAGAGCAGGCCATCGACCGGTACAATCGGCGAATGAGCCGGGAAATCGAGAAACGATTCGGAGCCGGCATCCTCGATCAGATCCGCGACGAAGCCATGGTAAAAGTCGCGGCACGGCACTTGCCGAAAAAGTCGTAGTCGCTTGAATTCGTACCGCCCTACCGGGTTACGGCCGGGGATCGGATGTCGAGTCGCAGAGAGCTGAACAACAAGTTGGCGCCGGCTCGCAATGGCGGTTACGACCTGCACTCACCAGGGGACGATCCGGCGGGGCCTGAAACCGGCTCGCGCCGCATGTTTCGCGGCGGCTACTGGCTCGACGGGGACAGGTTCTGCCGCTCGGCGCCCCACTACGGCGTGTGGCACGAGCTCCGCGACAGCATCGTGGGCTTCCGCATCTCCCAAGTTTCGGCGGACAAGCGAAGAGGTCCGATCATGAGCGTCCCCCGACGTGCCCGCCGCGAGAAAGACGGCCTGGCTGGCGACCTTGGCGGCCGATCGGAACCGCCGCCCACGTTGGCAGAGGCGCTCGCCTATTGGCAAGAGCACAATCCCCACCCGCAGTTCCGCCTGTTCGGGATCTGGCGGCCGGATCACTATGATTGGGCGCAGCGGGTAATCGCCCGGGGGCCGAAGGCTTGGCAAGAACATGCCGGCGAGTTGTCGCGCCACGCGGATTGGCGCCAAGAGACGGTCGATCCGCGGGCGCTCGAATTGATCGAGCAGTTCTTGGACGCGGAAGCTCCGCAGAGCGACGTGGCCCTGCAACAGCGTCTCCGAAACAATCGGGCGTTTCAAGCCAGCGGTCCGCAGTTCCAGGACCGCTCGCTCGTCGAATCGGCGCTTCGCCAATACATTCGGGATTGCGGCAATTTTTTCGCTCACGTGCGACAGTACGGTTTAGCCGGCGCCGCCGCGATATTGGCCTACGGTGAACGATGGGAAAAACATACTCGTCGCCACGAACATCTCGACGACGTGCTGTGCCTGTGCATTCCGCAATCGGACGAGCGTCTGCGATTGTTTCAGGAAGTCATGGCGGGGCCGGAACCGGCGGATTCCATCTCGCTTCGTGCCCGGGCCATGCGATTCTTGCCGCCGTTGGCGGCCGACAACGCTGGTCTGCGAGCGATGCTGTGCCGGTTCCTGCAAGATAACGACGAATTGGTGCGGTTCTGGGCGGCCTACCACCTGAGCGCTATCGATCCCGCCACGCCCGGGCTCGGACGCGAGTTGCTCATCGCCTTTGGGACGCGCGTCTCGGACGGCTACGACGACTCGAATGATACGGATGCGCGTCACGCCGAGGAGGCACTCTCCAGGCTGGGCCAGCCGGCCGTCATGGAAACGATTCGGTCGCTTGTGGATCGCGGCCCGCGGGTTGCGCTGCTGCACTGCTGCGAGGTGCTTTCTCGCTGGCCCGGCCCGGATACGGCCGCCATGCTTCACCACGTCGCCGACGCCTTGCAAAAAAGGACGTCTTGAGTTCACGGGTCGGGACAGGTTCCTGACGTTGCGCGCCCCCGAGCGGACCTTGCTGCCGCTTGCCTGCCAACGGTCAAGAGTTTGGAGCATCGGTGGGCCGGATATCGCCGAGAGAAACACCAGTAGCGTTGGCCAAGGGTTTCCATTACCACTGGAGGGCGTCTCCGTCGGGGGCCAGCACTCACACGCGGTCGGCGAGATGGGACAGGATTTGCTACCGGCACGATGGATGCGCGCCGCACGTCTCACGCGGCGGTGGGCCAACGCCGCTTGATTTGTTGCCCTTGCCTCCTAGGATTACAGCAAGCCGGCTTGTCAGCGGATTGCCAAGATCCACGCCCCAAGACGCAAACCCCCCAAGGCAAACAAGCAGAGGGAGTCAGCCATGCGCTCTACAGCAACGATGTGTGTTTTTGGGATAGTGCTCCTGTCAGCGGTGACCATCATGCCCCGTCACCTCAGCGCCGACGAGGCCCAAGATGCACTCGAGCAGGGCAAGGCGGCCTTGGCCAAAGGAGATGCCGACGTCGCGATCGGTCGCTGCTCCGAGGCCGTTCGCCTCAGCCCGGAATATGCCGACGGGTATCAGAACCGGGGCGACGCCTATTATCAAAAGGGCGAGTACGACAAGGCGATTGCCGACTTCACCGAGGCCATCCGGTTGAACCCAAACGATGCCGGCGGGTATTTCAACCGGGCCAACCTGCTGTTTTACAAGAAACGCGCGTACGACAAGGCAATCGGCGACCTGACCGAGGTCATCCGGCTCAACCCGAAAGACGCCCAAGCGTACTACAACCGGGGCCTTGCCTATCGCAGGCACGGTGATATTCAGAAGGCCGGTGAGGACTTGGCACGGGCCAAGGAACTCGGCTTCAAGGTCGGTCGTGCCCCCTGACGCGGACGCCGGCGGAGCGCGGGAAGTTCGACCCCTTGGAAACAAAGAGAAAGAGAATGTCTGGGCTTGACCGATGCTCGCTGCGGACCGCTCTCGCGGGATTGGCGGCGATAATGGCTCTCGCGGGCCGGTCGGCGTTCGGCCAAACGGCGGTCGTGGACCCGCGTTTGCGTCCCTTGATCGCGGACCTCGCCGCCGCAGCGCCGGAAAGGCAGAAGCTGGCCGCGACGAAGATGTTCTTGATGGGGCCTGCCGCCAAGGCGGCGGTCCCCGCCCTGTTGAAGGCCACGGAGGACCGCGACCCCTATGTGCGGCAGTTTTGCCTGCACGCCCTCGGTGGCGTCGTGCCGGGCGATCCTGGCGTATTGCGAGCGGCCACCAGATGCCTGCACGATCCGGAGTGGTTCGTGGTATCGACGGCCGCCGCAGTGGTTGGAACGTCGGGTCCGGCGGGCCGGGCGGCGGTCGCCGACTTGAAACCCCTCCTGACACACTTCCAGCCCTATGTGCGCACCAGCGCGGCATCGGCGCTGTGGCGGATCGAGCACCACGAGGCTGACGTGCTCCCCGTGTTCCTGGAGGTCATGCGGGACCGCGACAGGCTTGCCGCCGCCGAGGCCGTCGGTGCCCTGGGCGCCTTGGGCGAGCACGCCAGGCAGGCGCTGCCGGAACTCCGGGCGTTGGTCGCGAAGTCGCCTTCAAGCATCATGGGCACTGCCGCGGTGCGCACGCTGGGGGAGATCGGCCCGGCCGCACGGGAAGCAATTCCCGACATCCTCGCATGCCTCAAGTCCTTGGATGCGGCGGACCAACGCGACGCAATCGACGCGCTCGCCAAGATCGCTCCCAACGATGACCGCGTCACGCGGCTATTTCAAGAGCAATTGGACAACGCCGACTTGGGCTATACCGCGGCGGAGGCCCTGGCGAGGGTGGGTCGCGCCGCCGTGCCCATCCTGCTCGCCGTGCTGCAAAAGGGCAACCAAGACGGCAGGAAATACGCGGCCATGGGACTGGGAAGACTCGGGCCCGACGCCCTCGACGCCATCCCCGCGCTCATGGCGGCCCTGCCCGGGGCAGGACCTGGACTTCAGACCGAACTTCTGAAGGCGATCGGGAAGATCGGGACGGATGATCCCCGGGTTGCCGAACAAATCATGGAGTGCGCCCGGACGGTTGGCATCGACAGCAACGAGGCTCTCGCGACGGCGCTGGATGGGCTGGGTCCCAAGGCCCTGCCCGTGCTCGTCCGGGGGGTGGCCGACCAGAAGCTCTCTCGCCGCACCAGGCAGGCGTTGCTGGGAGTGATTGCCGCAAGTGTCGAAGACCCGCGGGAGGTTGCCGCCCTCGCGGCGAAAGTCGCGGACGACCCGGAAGACGAGATCCGGGAGGACGCCTTGAAGATCATCGCGAATCTGGGCACGGAGGCGCCTGGCGTGATCGAGGCCCTTGTCCGGGCGGTGCATCGCCACGAACCGGGTGGCTTTCCGGAAGCGTGCCGCGCGCTCAAGAAGCTCGGGCCGAAGGCCAAGGCGTTCGTCCCGCCGTTGGTGCGGTTGATCCACATGAACCCGCAATGGTGGGAGGTGCGTGACGCGGCCGAGGCCCTGGGGTACATCGGGACCGGCGATGAGACGGTGCCGGCGGTTCTGCACGAGGTCGCGGCAAAATACCCCGAGGTGGCCGGAGTCGCCTTGTGGCGGCTGGGGAAACGCGATCCGGCCCTGGTGGAAAGCCTCGTCGGACGGCTGGAAGCGCCCCCCTTTGCCGCGCTGGAGGCCCTGGGAGACCTGGCGGCGGAGGCGAAAGCGGCTGTGCCCGCCGTCGAGCGACTCTTGTCGTCACCGGAGGAAAACGTGCGACTGGCGGCGGCGGTAACACTCTGGAAGATCGATCGCAAAAATTGTCGCCCCGGCACGCTCATGCTGGTGAAAGAACTTCAACAGGATTACCCTTTCAGGCCGATTAACCTGCTGGCCAGCATGGGGCGGGACGCACCCGAGGCCGCGCCCGCCCTGGAAGCGCTCCTTTCCGCGAAGGACGCCTTCACGCGCGTCCTTGCGGCCAAGGCCCTCTGGGCAGTGGATCCGGGCCGGGGGCCGGTAATCCTCGAGACGCTTTCCGCAGTGCTGGCCGACCACGACAATGAGTTCTGGCATCCCCACGCCATCGAAGGGCTGGCGGCGATGGGACCGGCCGCGAAAACCGCCGACGCCCTGCTGCGGCAGAAGACCCGCGCTGCCAATCCCAAGGTCCGCCGCGCGGCCGTCCGGGCCCTCGCGAAGATCAATGCCCCGGGCGTGGCTCCATAGGCCGATCGCCCTCACAATTCCACGCCCGCCGATGCGCATCGGCGTCGGCCAACCGCATCACTGTCGTCCCGACCGCGCATCGTACTCGTCAGCGGCGGCCGACACCCTTTGGGCTCGTGCCCGGACGACCGCCTTGCGTTCCGCGGAGACGAACGGCCCCATTCGATCCAACGTTCGCTCCCACCGCCCCGCTTCGCTGCGGGCCTGATAGGTCGGGACGGTGCCGTTGCGGACCCTCTGGTCGTAATCCGCATTTCCGGATTCGAGCCCGTGCATCGCCTCTTGAGACTGGAAGTACCGGCCGGCGATCTCACCGCCGACGATCAGGACCGCCCACACTGCGAGGAAGGCCCAGGCCATTCTGGACCTGCCCGGTCGCCCCTTCGCGAGACGGAACATGACGGCGCCGGCCGCCGCGCAAACCACAAGAAGGACGGTTGATCCGATGTAAAACACCGTGTAGTTCAGGTCCATATTGCTCTGGACGGAAGCGAGGGCGTACCACGCCAGCAACAGTACAGCGACCCCAATGCCGATGCCCCACATGACATTGACTCCTTTTGGGTTCTTGGACCGCGAACGAACCTTTCTTCCCGACGCTCTGCCTGATAAGAACCTGTTTCAAGGACCCCACTGCATGCCGGGAAGGTGGCCGCCTGAAGCCGTTGTCGAAACACGTTCCACGTATTTGACCGCCGAAAGGCGGCAGAGCAAACTCTCAGGGAATATTTCCCGCGAAGCAGGGTGTTGTCAAGCCCGGTTTTCACACGGACGATCACCGGGGCGAACTCGTGGGCCCGATCAAAGCGGAAGCAGACGGCTGTGGAGCTGCAAACGGGTAGTTGATCGAAAGCGGCCGATTGTCGTTGATGGGCGGCTGGTAGTGGTAGAAGGAACGCTCAAGATTCGGCCTGGCGATGGTGGGGGGGCTGAACGCCGCATCGATGGCGGCACGAACGCCCAAAATGACGCAGATCGCAAAGACATAGCGGAAAGTGTTGGTGAGCTTATTCATGATATGCCTCGGTTGTGCTCGGGGGTGAACGGTTGCCACATTCTTCTTAGCGGCACGGCACGGAAACCGGGGGCACGAGAAACGGCAGATAAGGCCGGGAGGCGTGCGCAACCTATTGCCGCTAAACCGGTTACGGTTCACGGCGACCGGCGGTCCGCACCTTGCGGAAACCGGCCGGACGCCAATTGCCGATCACTTCGCCGGCGCATATCATCCATACGTCGGGCAACATAAACACCAGGTCTGACAGAGGGCAAGGTGCGGAATGAACGGCGACCGAACGATTACTTTTGAAGGTCCGAACGGTGAACCCCAGCGCTGTCGCGTCCTGATGGAGCTTTCTTTTGAGGAAAAAGAGTACGTTCTGCTGCTCCACCTGGATTCCTCCACGACGGTTGTCATGGAGCACTTGGAGGAGGGCGACAAAGTGCTCTTCCGGCCTATCAAGGATGATGCGGAGTTCGAGCGGGTTACCGCCTACCTGCGTGAATTAGCGAAAGAAATGGAGCCAGGCTAAGGACATGATTTGGCATCCAGGACAATAAGGTCCCCTGGCCGCATCACGAGGATAGGTCACCCTCAGGCAGCCGGCTTTTCGATGTTCCGCAACGCGCGGATCGCCGCGCGGCGGAGAGCCGGATCGGGATCTTTCGTTCTCTTTCGCAGGGCCTCGACGGCCGGCCTTGCATCCGCCCCCATCTCGCCCAGCATTTCGGCCGCGTACTCCGGTTTGTCCCAGACAGTGGCCGAGAGGTCGCGGACCATGACCTCGACAATCGCCGGGGCCCGACTCCGGTCGATTCGATACAACGCCCGGGCGGCGTCCACGCGCACCGTGAGGTCTTTGGCCGCGAGATGCTCGGCCAGGGCGGGGATGGCCCGGCGGGCGTCGGGGCCCATCTCGCCCAAGGCGGCCATGGCATCGCCGCCAAACGCGGGATCGTCGATGTCGCGCAACAACGCGGCTACGCAGCGGGGAGCGTTGGCGTGGTCGATCCTCCACAGGGCCAAGGCTGCCGCGATGCGGTTGTAGGACTCGCCGTCGCCGAGAAGCCGCTCCAGGGCCGGCTGGGCCGACTTGGCGGCCGCTCCGAGCGTGCCCAACTCCAACGCAAGCCACTTGGAAGGCGACCGGTTGAACTTCTCGATCACCCGCGCGAGCATTGCCTTGTCGCGCTCCCCAACCCGCCAGAGCGCGATCGACGCGGCCTCGGGTTCGTGGACGGCCGCCATGCGCAGGGCCTCCACGACCTCCTTGGAGCCGACGCCGATCCAGCCCAGGGCTTCGGCCGCCTTGAAGGCGCCGGACGAGCGCGGATTGTCCCGGATGAACTTGATCAGCTTGGGAACCGCCGGCCTGAGCTGGGGCCCGAACTTGACAGCGGTGTTGCAGACCTCCCAAAAAACGTGCTGATCCTGATTGTCGACCAGCGAGACCAAGGCTTCGGCCGTACCCGGCACGCCCGGATCGCAGTGAGCCAGGGCCTCCAAGGCACTGCGGCGGATCTTGTCGTCCCGGTCGCGGACGGCCTTGACCAGTTCCTGGACGGCCGGGCCGGCATCCGGCCTCATGGCCGCGAGTGCCGCGAAGAGATCTCGCCGCAGGTCCTCGGGGATGCTGCGATCGCCGAGGAACCGGACCAGCACGGGGATTGTCGCCGGCTCCAGCCCCCGCAGTGCCTTGCCCGCCTCGTACGCGACCCCAGGGTCGCGCTCGGCTTTGAGTGCCTGGACGAGTTGGTCGGCGAACTTGGGGTCGTCCAGCCCGACGGCGCCGATGGCGGCCAGCGCGTTCTTGCGCGTCTTGGAGGAGTCGTCTCGCAGGGCCGTGAACAGGGCGGGCAGGGCCGGCGCGGCGTCGGGCCCCACGGCGGCCAGGCCCAGGACGGCATTCGCCTTGACGGCGGAGTCCGCGGATCTCGAGGCCGCGACGAGGGTGGCCACGCCGCCCGCCCTGCCCAATTCCTCGCCCGCCGAAGGGCCCAGGCTCGGGTCGGCCAACATCTTGGCCAGGGCCGCTAGCGCGCGTGGATCCGCGGCACCGACCTTGGCCAGCGCACTGAGGGCGGTCAACCGGCAATCTTGGTCCCTGGATTGCAGCAGATCCAGAAGGTCGGGAATCGCTTCCCGGGCCGCCGGACCGACGCCGCCCAGGGCCCGCGCGGCCGCTTTCCGCAGCAGCTCGCTATGGCTGTTCTTGAGAACGCCGCGCAGCTCGGCCTCGGCGGGCGCGGCCGCTTCCCCCATTGCCGCCAGACCGTCGATGGCATCGCCGACGACCAGATCGTCGTATCCCTTGATCGCCTCCAATAGCACGGGAAGCGCTTGCCGGGCCCGCCGATCGATGCGCCACAACGCGCGGGCTGCCGCGATGCGGACGTACGGTTGGCCGTCCTTCAGGAGCGGCTCCAGGTCGGGCAAAGCGGCCCGAGAGGCCGGCCCCAAATGGCTCACGGCCTCGGCCGCCCTGGATCGCACGAACCATTCCGAGTCAGACAGCAGGCCGCGAAGCGCGGTCGCGACCGCCGCGTCGTTCCCGGCGATCCGCCCCAGGGCATAGGCGGAGTATTGGCGAACGTAGGGGTCGCGGTCCGCGAGCGCCTTGGTAAGAGCCGGGACGGCACTCTTGGCCTGCGGCCCCAGCACCGTCAGCACCGACGCCGCCTTCTTCCTCGTCTCCGGGTTGGAGTCGGAGAGGTCGTTGATCCAGGAACTCAGGCCCCGGCCCAAGAGGGCGGGCTCGTCCGCCCGCACGGCTGCCAGGACCACCCACCACGCCACGACCGCGACAATCCCGCAACGGCGACACATGGCCCACTCCTTTCCACGCGTCACTTCAGGTTCGCCAGGATCGCCGCACGCGTCTTGTAGCGGTCGCAGTGCAGGCGGAACTCTTCGCGATCGAGAATCTTCGAGACGTAGACCTCGGCCATGACGGGATAGACCAGCGTCTGCGATTCGGAGTGAAAACTCACGTTGACGTTGCGGCCGGATTCAGGCTGGCCTTGAGGGTCGTACACGGCATACGAAGGCCGCGCGGCGAAATCCGCGAGCAGGGTTCGCCGGCTCCAGCCGAGGAAGACCCAGACCTTCGTTTTCTCGCGCCTCAGGTCGTAGAAGACCGGGACCATCATGCGGGAATCGCGGCCCACGTCGACGTCTTCGCCGATCTGCTTCCTCCACTCGGCAAAAGCGGCCGCCGCCGCGTCGGCCGTCACGCCGATCCGCGGCGAGCCGAGCGCCGTCATGCCGATCTGCCGGCAGGCGGTCACGTGGGCGCCGTAGAAGAGCTTCTCCATCGCGTCGAGTTCCTCGGCCAGCGTGGCATTCATCGACACGTCGGGGCCCATGCGATGGACTTTCGCGAGCGCCTCGCGCCCAAAGGAATCATCGAGCGCCGAGCGGACGAAAGCATAACTCTCGGCACGGCGGAAGTAATAGCTGGCCAGCGGCTCGACACTCAAGTCGGGATAGATCGTGATCTCGACCGTCGGGCTCGGCCGCGGCGCCGCCGCCCCAACCACGGGAATCTCGAGCTGCTTGACGTGCGTTTCCCGAGTCAGGGCCAAGATTCCCTTGAACAACTCTTCCAGTACCCGCGCGTAGCCGGCGTCGTACCGCAGATGCCGGGCTTCCGGCGCTTCGTTGGGCACCACGAGCGGCTCCAGGGCCCAGGACTGGTAGTCGTACCAACCGGAGTCGGCAGTCGGCTTGAGCGACAACTGGTGCGAACGAATCCGCCGGATCATCTCCTCGATGAGATTGAAACCCTCGGGGATCGGCCGGTTTCCGTACAGCCGCTTGGCCAGTTCCGTCTCATGCGATTGCGAGGGGGGAAAGAAGCGGATGTTTTCGGGCACGCTGACCTGGCCGCCGCGATCGAGCGAATCCATCACGCCGCGAAGATCGGGATAGGCCAGCCGATTGGTCAGTCGCGACACGAGCGTCAGATAGGCGACGTAGGCCGCCCGGTCCTGCGGGGCGGCGCGGAGCGCCTTGGCCAGGACCGCGACGCCGGCGGGGGACTGGAGTTCGCTCTGCAGCATGCGGTCCTGGCGGAAGATGTCCGACAGCGATTCGAGCCACGTGTAGAAGCCGATCGGCTTGGAGCGAACTTCTTGGGCGGAGAACTCGTCGATGAGCTTCTTTACCGGCGCTTCGCAGGCGGCCGGCAACCGCACGTCGTGCAGCCCAAGCTTGGCCCCCGCGAGCACGGTGGCCACGGGCTGCGACGGGCCGGCGGGCGAATCGGCCAGCGCTCGAACGAGATTCCGCAGCAGCTTGGCCTTGCCGGGGAAGCGGCCCAGACCCTGCTCGGCCGCCAGCTCGACCGACGCATACAGCCCGTCGTCAAACTGCTTGGCTTTCTGGGCCAGCACGGAGGCGGAAACGAACCGCTCGCTGCCGATGTCGGCCAGGGTGGGTGAGATGGACGCTTCAACAGTCCCGGTGCTGAAGCCCCCCTCGCGTTCTTTCGGCACGCTGAGCAGCAGGACCTGCTCGCTGAGATCGAGTTCCACGCGGTAGCCCTGTCCGGCCACCACCACGCGAGTGGGCGCGGCTTTCTTGGCGGGTTCTTCACCCTGAGACACTCGCACCACACCGACAACCAGCAGCAGAACAAGCGTCCAACTCGCAGGGCAACAATTCATGGCGTTTTCTCCTTTGGAAATCGCAGTAGCTCGGGAAACAACCAAAGGCACGTAGGATTATATACCGCGGGTGCCTTGAAGACCCCCGTTCTGGACTCGCGATTCTTTGACCGGGCACGGGGGGTATCGTTTCACTCTCAGGCGTGGGGGTTTGGAAATTCGGCCTTTGGCCGCCGGGGCTGGGATGGCGAATAATGACTCGCGATGTCTAATCAAGCGGCCGCCGGCGGAAACCGGGGGCAGGAATCGTCCGCTGTTTCGCCGTGCCGGGCCCGTGCGGCGAAGCGGCACATGCCCCCGAAGGTCGCTCGCGTCCGCTTTAGAGAGTAGGAAAGTACCGCATGTACTGTCCACTCCCCCGGACTGTCGGCGAAAGGACATCCCAACCAACCTGTCTTGGAACCCAAGCATCATGACCGATCAAGAGCGACTGGAAGAATTGCTCAATCGCTGGGAAGACCTCCGCGACCGAGAGCGAGATGTGTCCGACGAGGCCCTTTGCCGCGATTGCCCGGAGTTGCTGGCCGAGTTTCGCCGCCGGGTGGCCGACCTCAAGCGGATCGACGGCTTCTTGCGCTACGGCCTGAATGAAGCGGAAGAGGAGGAGGACGAGCTGACGGCTGCGGGCCGCTATCGTCCCCTGCAACTGCGTGCCCACGGCGGGCTGGGCGAGGTCTTCATGGCGCGAGACGAAGAATTGGGGCGTGAAGTGGCGCTCAAACGCATGCGCTGGCTGGAGGCCGCGGATCCGCAGCGGGCCCGTCATTTCCAGTTCGAGGCGGAAATCACCGGCCGGCTCGATCATCCCGGCGTCGTGCCGGTCTACGGCCTGGGCTGCGATGCAAAGGGTCGGCTGTACTACGCCATGCGATTCGTCCAGGGTGACAATTTGCAGCAGGCCATCGACCAGTTCCACCGCGTCTACCCCCCGGGAAGGGGCCATGTGGGGCGGGGGAATGCCTTGCACAAGTTGATTCGGAGATTCCTGACCGTTTGCGAGACGATCGCCTACGCGCACAGCCAGGACGTGATCCACCGCGACCTGAAACCGGCCAACATCATGCTCGGGCCTTACGGCGAAACGCTCGTGGTTGACTGGGGGCTGGCCAAACGCCTCCCCAAACGAGTCGACCCCGGCGCCGCGACGCTCGAAATGGCCAAGGCCGCCGAGACCACGGCGGCCGACCAGACGATGCTGGGCCAGATCAAGGGCTCGCCGGCGTACATGAGCCCCGAGCAGGCCGAAGGCCGCACCGATCTGATCGGTCCCCAAAGCGACATTTACGGTTTGGGGGCCACGCTCTACACAATCCTCACCGGCAAGCTGCCCTTTGCCGATATGGCACTCCACCAATTGCTCGACCACGTGAAGCGCGGCGATTTTCCCCGTCCAAGCCAGATCCGCGGCGACGTTGCCCCAGCCCTGGAAGCCGTCTGCCTGAAGGCCATGAGACTCAAGCCGGGCGATCGCTACGCCACGGCCCTGGAATTGGCCGCCGATTTGGAGCACTGGCTGGCCGACGATGCCGTGTCGGCCTGGCGGGAGCCGTGGACGTTGCGGGCGAAGCGCTGGATGCGCAAGCATCAGACGCTTACCTCGACGGTTGTCGCCGCCGTGTTGGTGGCTTTGCTGGGGATTTCGGCCGTTGCCGTGCAACAACGGCAGTCCAACCAGGCCCTGGGCGAGAAGAACGCGCAACTGGTCGTCGCCAATCAAAATGAAAGCGACCAGCGAAAGAAGGCGGAATCGCTGGAAAAGATGGCCCGGGACGCGGCCGAGCAGGCCAGGCTGGCGGCAAAAAAGGCGCAAGACTCCGAGCAGAAGGCCCGTCGCGAGTTGTACAGCTTCCTGATCCTGTCGGCCGAGCGGGCCTTGCAGGCCGGAGACCGCGGCTTCGCGGAAGATGCTCTGGACCAGTGCCCGGAGGACCTGCGGAACGTCGAGTGGCGGTTGCTGTACCGTCGCACGACGGCCAGCCGGCAGACGTGGCGAATCACTCGCGCTTGGGGGTCGGTCCCGTCGATCGCGCTGGGCAACGACGGCACGCGGCTCGCCGCTGCCGATCCGAAAGGGCCCGTGCAGGTGTTGAATGCGGCCGACGGCAAACTGCTCGCGAAACTCGCTGGTCCGGCCGACAAGGTGGTGTTTCTGCCGGACGGCGACCACCTGCTGCTCATGCCCCTCGGGATTCTCTCACCTGCGAATCGCGGCCCCGTGGAGCTTTGGAGCATCAAGCAGAACAAACGGGTGGCCCAGTTGTTTCCTCCGGACGTCGATCGGTTCGTGCTCAGCGGCGACGGCCAGCGGGTTGCCCTGATCGGCGTCATGATGTGGCCCGGTCCCCGCGGAGAGTTGAAGGAAGTGTCGTCGCGAATTCACGTGTGCGAGGCGCTCAGCGGCAAACTGGTTGCCTTGATCGACGGCATCCCGGGTCGCGTGGCCGACGCGGCCTTCTCGCCCAACCATGAGCGGCTGTACGCGATCGTTCGGCAGGTCAATGTCAAGCCGGAATGGCGATTTGCCAACCTCTTCATGCACGGAGATCCCGGACCGCGCCGCTTCACGCTCGCAGATTCCGGGCCGAGCCGTTTCCAGTTGCAGGCTTGGAACGTCACGGCTTCTCGGGAGTTGAAGGTATTGAAACCGATCTTCAGCAAAGACGGGCCGGAAGAGGCCGACGCGGTCGCCATGACAGTCTCGCCCGACGGTGAACAGATCCTGGTCTCCGACAGAAATCAGCGAACCGTCCCGACCGGTCCCGCTGAATCCCGGCCCACGAAAGGACGCATTATCGTCTTCGATGCGGCCACGGGCGAAACCGTCAGGGCGGACGGTTATGACCTTGGTTCGCCTGCTCCCGCAGCGAGAGTGAATCGCCCGCTCGACTTCACGGGCTTCCTCGACCACGCCGGCAGCCTGGCCATCAGCCCTGACGGCAAGCGACTGGCGGTGGCCTGCGGCAAGCGGATTGCTGTCTTCGAGAGGAAGAGCGGCAAGCGACTGGCGGAGTTGGCAGGCCATCTCGCCCCGCCGCAGTGCCTGGTTTTCGGTCGAGACGGCAACGAGCTCTATTCGGCCGGGGGCGAGGACGGCCGGGTCAAGCAATGGTCGTTGTCGCTTTCATCAACAGATCGGATCGTGCTTCCGTCCGGCTACGAGCCGACACGCCGCGAGGCGGCTTTCAGCAGAGACAGCCGTCACATGGCGGTCGCCGCGGTGGATGGCCGCATCGAGATCTTTGCGGTGGCAACCGGTCGGCCGTGGATGACGGTCCCGCCGATTTCGTCGGCCGTTGCCCAAGACAAGTTGCGCGAAGCGAATCGCTTGTTTCCCTTGGAGGAGAACGCAACGCCGCCCTCCCGATACAGGGCCTTGGATATGCGATTTTCGCCGGACGGCAAGCGGCTGACCGCAATCTATTGCGATCGGCTGGTCTGCGTCTGGGATATCTCCGGCGAAAAGCCGGTGGTGGTCGACTTCATCGACGCGTTGGCCCTGAACAAGGACCAGAAACTTCAATCGTTCACCCATCCCCTCTTGTTGAGTCCGGATGGCGGGTACTTGGCCAGCGATTCGCATCACGGTATGAACCGCTGTTTTCGTGTCTGGGAAGTCGAGCATCGCCGGATGATTGTCTCCCACGAGAACGACAAATTCCTGGATACGACGCCGACCATGGCATTTGCGGAAAACAGCCGGACTTTCTGTTTGGAGCGCAAATCCCCAATCGCCGAGCCCCCCGTGTTGGCGTGGGACTTGGCAGCGGGCAAGCCGACCGAGCTGCCGGGCATTACGCACCTGGTCGACCCCGACGTCGACTCGCTCGATCAAGTCAGCCCCGACGGCTCGCGTCTGCTGCGTACCGTGGATGGGGTAATCAAGATCGAAGACCGCCAGACCGGCCGAGCTCTTCTCGAGCATGGCGATCGAGACCCGTATTTCTGGGCCACTTTCAGCCCCGATGGCAACTACATCCTGGCTCGCAAGAGCAACGGCGCCGAGTTGCTCGACGCCAGCCCGATCGGCCAGCCGGCCGAGAAGCCGTGAGAATTCGCAGTTCCCTTTCAGCCATGTCTTTGACTTTGGAGGAATCTCATGAACCGAATCGCAGTGGCGATGCACGTGTTGAACCTGTCCCTCGCTGTCGCCGTCCCGGCCCGGGCGGCAGAACCGAATCCGCAGGCGGCGAAGGCGGTTGCCGAGATCGAAAAACTGGGGGGCCGGGTCACTATCGATGAAAACAGCCCGGACAAGCCGGTGATCGGCGTGGACCTGGAGCACACCAGGGTGACTGATGCCGGGTTGGAACACCTCAAAGGGCTCACCAAGCTCCAGACGCTGGATCTGCAGGGCACGTCGGTAACCGATGCCGGCCTGGAACACCTCAGGGGGTTGACCAAACTCCGGTCGCTGTTCTTGTATGGCACCAAGACCAGCGGTGCCGGGGCGAAGAGGTTGCAGCAAGCACTGCCCGACTGCAGAATCGGGCGCTAATCCGCGGTTTGTGCAAGTGCCGGCCGGTTGAAGACCCGGACTTCTGAATGCGTGTCGCGGGCCGTCATAGTCACTTGAATTCGTACCGATATTGTCCGTTCCCCGACTGGACTCCCAGGAGAGCGGCCCGCGAAGAGTCAACGTGGTACAGGGCTTCCAGTGCCGCGTCGCGGACGTCTTGATGATTGTCCGCGCGCACCAACGATTCGAGGGCTGCCGCCACCCGCGTGGTATGACGAAACCAGGCGTGCTTCTCATCGAACCATAGGCCATCGGCCGCGGTCGGTCGTGACGCGGCGAAAAGATTCCCCACCGCCCGTGCCGCCCACCAACGGACTTTGGGATCGTCATTTCCGAGGGCCCGCAGGAGGTTTTCAAAGGCCGGGGCGGCATCCCGGTCCATCTTGAATAGCGCCTCGGCGGCCCAGCGGCGCACTTCATGGTCCGCGTCTGCCAAGGACTTCGACAGGACGCCGACGGCCTCTTTGCAGGCGGGCGACAGCCGGCACAATGCCCCCGAAGCCTCCCGCCGCACCTTGGCGTCGTGGTCGGTGATGGCTGCCGCGAGAAGCTGCACGGACTTGCGACCCGCCCCATCGGCGACGCTTCCCGCCAAACCGAGGGCGAGGGCTGCCGAGGCGCGGGCATGAGGGTTGGGAGAAACGACTGCCTCCTGCAACCGTTCCACGGCGGGAGCGCCGATCCGGCCCAGGGCCAAAGCCGTCTCATTCCGGCAGTTCGCGTCTTCATCAGTCAATTGTCGGATCAGCGCGGGGATGACGCGTGGCGACTCCTGGGGAATCTGCCCGAGTGCTTCGACGGCGGCCTGGCGAACCGTCGGACGCTCGTCGGTCACCGCCTCCAATAGCGGTTCCAGGGCCGGGGAGCCGATCCGGCCCAGGGTCCGGGCCGCTTCAGTGCGACAGCCCGGGTCTTCGTCACCCAGTTGATGAATCACCGCCGGCACGGCCGGCTCCGCCGCCTCCGAGATTCGCCCCAACGCCTCGGCGGCCGCCCGGCGGACCGTCGCATGCGTGTCGTCCAGCGCCCCGACGAGCCAGGGCACGCTTGCCCGGCCGAACAGCCGGACGCCGCCCCGTACGGCAGCGGTACGGATGCCGGGAATCTGCCACAGTCCCCAGCAGAGCAACACGCCGGCCACGAGCGGCAAGAGCCGCCTCCAGGTCTTCTTCCGCCGCCTGGTTGGGGACGGTTCGTGCTCTCCCACACGCGTTCTCTCTTCACCAGGGTCGGGTATTCTCGCAAATTCGCCTGCCGCTGACACGTTGGTTCACTACTTCTTCATCTCCGCCAGGAGGTGCCGGGTCACCTCCTCGTCGAGACGAAGCACCTCCCGCTTGACCTCCTCTTCCGTCGCCACGTCCTTGATCTTGGTGACCAGAGGCTGCCAGAGGGCCTCGGGCAGAGCGGAGCCCTTGCCTGAGCGTGCGAGGGCCGATTCCAGCTCGGCGTTCAATTCGTCCCCTTTTTTCGCCTGATAGACGACGAGCGTCAGGCGGGCCTTCATGGCCAGCTCGAACAGGCAGGCCACCTCGTTGCCGAACTGTTTGGCCAAGTTCTGGCCGATCGGCTTGCCGCCGATCGTGGTGATGTACTTCATGGCCAGCGCGCCGTTTTCCGCGGCGGTGTCCTTCTTGGCGGGGAACGCGGGAATGTCGGTGCCCAGCCCCTTGTTGGCCATCGTGCGGCAGGCATCCAGGTAGCTGTCGACGTCCTCCTTGGACGCGCCCTGGTAATGGGCCCACGCCGCGGTGCTGAGCTTGATCCCGAGCTTCCAGGCATACAGCCTCTCCTTGACGTAGGTTTTCTCCTCGCTCCGCGCAGCATCGGCCAAGGAACATGCCACCACACAAGCGAGGACAAAGCGCTGACGGTTCATAATCGCACCTGCTTGTTCGAGTACAGTGGATGAGACCAAGAACTGGGCACAGTCTCCCGTGCAATTCTTACGCGGCCGGTCAAGGGCCACCCTGGGGCCACAGCGCGAGCCGTACGTGCTTGTCAGCCATTCACCTCTTGAGCTGGATCCGCACCCGCTCCAGCTTGGAAAACCCGTCCGCCTTGCGCAGCACGGAAAGGAGCAAGGAATCGGTACGCGAAAACAGGGCCAGCGCGTCGTTCCAGTCCCCTTCCGATTGAATCAGCCGGGCCCCGAAAGAAAGCGGGCCGGGATCGATCGCGGGATTGAAGACCTGGCAAATCAGATCGCCGGCCCTGAGTCCGGCGGCTGCGGCAGGCCCGCCGGGATCCACCGTAGCGACGCGGACGCTATCCCACACCCCGCCAATGTCCAGGGCCTCCTGGTTATCCAGGGTGCGAACCGTCAGGCCGACCGCTGGGCGGGCGATCTTTCCATCCCGGATCAGTGTGCGGACCAGGGGCTGCGCGGTCTCGCTCGAGCGGGCATAGTTGATGCCCGGAAAGGGAATCTCCAGGACTACCTTTTGCCGCGACGGGTCGAGCATCCGGCGGCCCGCAGTATAGGTGTTTACCCCGACGACTTCGCCTCGCATGTCGAGCAGCGGCCCGCCGGAGTTCCCCGGATTGACCGCCGCGTCGGTCTGAATCAGGCCGGCGAACTCTCCGCTGCCCACTAACGGCCGATCGACGCCGCTGACGATGCCCTTGGTAAGGGACGGGGCCCCCCGGTGGCCCAACGGATGCCCAATCGCAACCACGTCCTGGCCCACCCGGATCAAATGGCACGGCGCCCATTGCAGCGGCTTCCAGCTCGACCGGGCGGCGGTGGGCACGGTGGCCTTCAGGACAGCCAGGTCCGCTGGAACATCGTATCCTGCAAGCTCCACCGTGACGTACGAGCCCAAGTACCGCTTGACGCGCAGGACCGGCTTGGTCTTCCACGGGATATCGGGGTGCGCCACGTGCTCGTTGGTGACCACGTACACTTGGAGCGAGTCCCGGCCGGAAGGCACGGTGTCAATCACAAAACCGGTCCCCTCTTCCCTTCCACTCCCCTCCGCAGTTTGGCCCGTTGCCGGATCGCGATGGACGGCCGTCCCGGACACCATCACGTGGACCACGCTCGGCCGCACGAAATCAGCCAGCTCCGTCGCCGTCATCTCCGGCGGGGACTGGGGTGGTGGGGCTTCGGCCCCGCTCGCCGCCGCAGCGAACAGAGCCAAGACAAGAAACCCCGCCCGACCCCGTCGCAACTTGGACATCGCTTCGCCCTCCCTTCCACGAACTGACTTGGCGGAAGACCACGCCGATTCTTGTGCCAAGAGTGGCAACAAAATTATACGGGCCGGACGATGGCCGTTCAATGGGCCGGCGGCGTCGGGGCCTGCCGTTCAGGCCACGCTCTCGGGCACGCCCCGCCGCGAAGGCGAGCGGCGATTCCGATCGGCCGCTACGGCCGCGAGCCGGGCGATCCTTCTTGCGGCGAGGATGCCGGGGCGCCCATGATCGAACTCCGTTTGCAGCCGCTACGCCCCGCCGCCGAGTCAGTTCGCATACTCGTCGATCAGGCTCTGGATCGAGAAGTTCTCTTTGACCTCGATTCCCCGCACCCGCACGGCCTCGATGGTCGTCTTGTAGCCGTCCTTCTTCTGGTCAGGCTTGGGATTGTCGCCGCGGTTGGAAATCCTGGCCAGCTTGGCCAGATCGGCGGAGAATTCCAGCCCGCCGCCCTCGGCATAATGAACTTGCACGGCATTCAGGAAGCCGGCGAGGCCCTGCTCGACTTTCTTGCCGGCCTTGATGCGCTCGGCAATCGTGTTCTTGACCAGGTCGAAGGTGGCGGTGGCCTCGGCGCCATCGTTCTTGCTGACCGGCACAACCACGGTGATGACGCTGCCGGCCCGGCGGAGCTTGACCGACTTGTCGGCAACCGCATTCTTCAGCAAGCGAACCGATTCCTCTTCCAAAGGCAACAGGACTCCAGGATCGTCTTTCGTCTTTGGCTCGGCCTTTGGCTCGGTCTTTGGCTCGGTCTTTGGGTGGGCCGGGGGATTGTCGCTCTCGTTGAGCTTCTCGAGAATCGCCTTCCGGGTCTCCTCCCAGGTGGCACGTTTGGCGCCTTTCCTGGCCTGCTCGATTTCCGCGTCAGCCAGCTTGACGAACCCCCCGGCTACGACGGGCCGGATCCGCTCAAGAACCGCATCCACCGTGGCACCGGGCACCGCCATCTGGTGGTAGCAGCTCAGCGTGCCGTATTCGTTGATGAAGAACCGGCCGGGCACGACTCGAACGGCAGCAAGATCGAGGCCGCGGACATCGATTTGCGGCTCCTTGGCCGCAGCCATCCCCAGATCGATCATGCGGTACTGGTTCTTGCCGGTCCGCTCGATCGCTTCTTGCGAAAACAGGTGCAACTCGTAGGCGCCGTCCGCAGTCAAGCAGATCCAACTGAGCGGCTTGATGAGAATCGACTCGCGCCGCTTCCAGAGAGATGCCAGGTAGTCCTGGTCCGCTTTGCTCGTGGCGTGCAAATTGCTGTAAACGTCCAGGAACCAGAAGGTGTCTGCTTTCGGGTCGTAGCGGACGAAACTCCGCACGTTGCCATTGATGCATCCCGCACACAACACTGCCAGCGACAGCCATGCAAGTCGTCGATAAAGTCTGGGCATGATCGCAATCTCCTGAGGACGCCGTGTACAATCCGGTCGGGAACGACAACCCCCCTCACTCCACGACCTTCGTCAGGCTCGATGGGTTCTTCTGGCCGGCCTCCCCTCCCTGGAGCCGCTCCCATGTGCCTTTGAGGGTGTTGCCGTCGATATTCAGGCGAAAGAGCGTGTAATCGCTGGTGTTGAGCAGGATCGAGTTGCCGTCCTGTTTCCAGTAGCCGGTTCCCGGCCTCCCGTTCCAGCGGAAGCGGCCGCCGGCAAGGAACTCAACCGTCGTTTCCGTTCCGCCGAACCGCCACTTGCTGCCTTCCAGCGTCGACGGCGTGCCCGGGATTACGGCCGGCGTGAAATCCGCGCTCGGGGTCATGTCGAGCATCGCGGCGGTCGAGTTGCTGAAGACGCGCATCTTTGTCAGCTTCACGCCGGGATTCGATGGTCCGGCCTCTTCCGTGAGCGTGGACACATCCACGAACACGACCTGGGGACCGGCCCCCGCAGAGTCGTCCTTGATTGTATCATCGTACAGCGGCGCAAACGAGAAGCGCAGCGTGCCCCCGTTCGCGCTCAGGCCGTTCTTGAGGTGCAGAACCGACTGGTGGAAAACCGACTGGCCGCCTTTCGTCTCGGTGCGGTAGCTGAGTCGCATGACAAGGTTCTCCGGCGGCCGGGCCTGGATCTTGTACGACACCTCGCCGACAACCGGCTTACGGGGATCCTGGCGATCGGCCCCGTCGATCTTCACCTGCCCAAGCTCGATCCGCGCCGGTTGCACCTCGTAACGGCGGCTTCTGCAGGCGAAGGTGATCTCGCGGGGTCCTTTGAGCAGTTTCGCGGCTTGCGCGTCGCTCAACGGGAAGACGAAGAACTGGCCGGCGAACAGGTGTACCTGGCTGGGCCTGCCCGACTGCATCCGCTCCGCGCCGAACGTGGCGACGAAATCCGTCCCGTTCTGCAGTTCCTGCGAGAACGCATTGCGCACGTCGCCGGACAGCTTGGCATCGTTGAAATTGTCGTTGGCGGAGAGCCAATCGAGCGCCTGCCGGCGTACGGAACTCGACGCGGCGGCACCGTCGCCCCGGGCCCGGCCCGAAACGAGGGCCGTGGCGACGCCGAACACGAGAAACGTGGTTTTCAGAATGCAAGTGCGACGCATGGGGTCTTCTCCTCCAAGGAAAGGTTCTGGATTGCCCGTCACCTGCCACTTTCACAGTGTGCAAGGGCGGGCGAAACGACGTTGCTGCTGTTATTAGCGGACGCCGGAAGAAACCGGGGGCAAAGGGCCGTCCGTCGGAAGCCGGTGTTCGGCCGGAAGGGGATCCGCCCCAGGGCATACCCGCCACACCACGAGCACGCCAATCCCGCAACGGCGGCGCCTGGCCCATTCCTTTCGTCTTTATGGGATTATTCGCCGCGACCCGGCAAAATGCCAGTCGGCGGATTGGGCTACCTGTCGCTGCCGGCCGAACGTCTGCGCGAGGAGGCCGGCCGAGGGCGGGCATGTTTTCTCCCTGGCGCAACATGCCTAAGAACGCCGAGTTGGCCGACGCCAGCCCGCTCCGCCAGCCGGTCGAGAAGCCGTGAAAACTCGCAATTCTCTTGCCTTCCCCTCTTCCGGCGGGGCGCTCCCGGCGTTACGGAAAGGCGGGGCCTCTTGTTTCCGACGATTTCTCTTGTATGATTTCCAAGAGGCTCGCGAGCGGCGGGAAAGAAGCACGGTCTTGGCAGTCGTCGCGTGTCCGAGAGTTCGACCACCCTACTGATCCATCTTGAAAGGCATTGGGCATGTCGAAGAAAGCCCTGATTCTGGGTGTTGCGGTCGCGGCAATCGTGCTGGCTGCCGGCGGGGTGGCGACCTATCTTTGGGTCGACTACAGTCAGGCCCAGAATTCGTTGACCCGCGCACGGCTGGAGGTCCGTTCATTGGGTGAAAGTCTCGACCTGCGCCCGGAGGATGTCGCTCGCCTCAAGCCGGAGGAGGTCGCACGCCTCAAGGAGAGGTACTCTTTGGCCGATATACAGGTCAAGTGGCTGGAAACATGCAATTCCATGTGGATCGACAAGGGGGAAATCTCGGCAATGCGAACCGCGTTGGGGCAAGACAAGCAGGACATCGACCAGCTTGCCGCCGCTGCCGATAAGCGAAGATCCTCGGGAACGTTCGGGGGTTGGATACACCCATCGCCGCAATGAGCACGACAAGGCGATTGCGGACTTCTCCGAGTCCATCCGGCTGAACCCGGCGTTTGCCGAGACCTATAACGCCCGCGCCGTCAGCCATGCTCGGCAAGGTGAATATTGACGCCACGATCGCGGCTCGGGCCGGGCGGCGCTGTCTTGCCTGCTGTCAGAAGGGCGGGGGCTGGACAACAGCAGATTGCCCAGCCCCCGACCAGAACGACCGCGGCACTTGGTCAGCAGACGTCAAGTGCGTACTTGCGGTGCGCCACACTTCGCAGTGGACTGCTTGCTGCACAGCGGTACCTCGTGGGCGTACGAGCCCTTGGCCGCGATGCCGAGCTTCACGATCTTCTTCATCGTAACACTCCCTTCCGGAGATTGCCCCCCTTTCTTGAATCGGCGACTGTGGCAGCGGGGGCAAGCGGCAGTCGCCGTCAGCTAACGCCCGAACTCACGGAAACGATCCCTGCGTTCCACGTCAGCCTCCTTGATATTCTCAGCGGCCGGCGAACCGCTTTGGGGGATCTTTTTTTTGCGACGGGTGTTGCCCTCTTCGTGAATTCTCGCGATTCTCTCGGCGAACTGTTCCGGCGACAAGCGTCGGGGATCGCAAATGGAATTGCACGGCTCCGGAGCCTGCGTCGACGTGACCGGCATCCGAATGCTCGAATCCCGGCCGAATCCCGGCAAGGCGGCGATCGTCGCAGCTTGGGCTGTCCGAACTTCCTCGCTCAAATTCATGCGGGCCCGAGCGGTGACGCAGCAAGTCTTCGACGCGGCCAGCAAGTCGCCCTTTTCGGCCATCGCCATGCCCGGACAGTGATTGCAGTACGCGCAATGCGCGTACAATCCGCATTCATCGAAATCGGCGAGCGTGACGGACCTCCAGGCCGCCAGGGCCGTGCCCCCCCTTATCTCCGCCAGGCTTGAGAAACGGATATTGCCCAAGTTCAGCGGCAAACCATTGCAAGGATAGACCGTGCCGTCGGGGGCGATCGACAGCGAGTACCTGCCTGCCCCGCACACGGGACCATCCAGCGCTCTTGGACGCCTGCCGAAATTGGGAACCTCGGGTCCCACGTGCATCCCGAGGTGCGGATCGCTCATGACGGACTTCAACGCCTGCTCGTCCAGGATCTGGTGCACGGTGCACGCCGGGTCGCCGTCCATGCCCGCCGTAATATGAAAATCGATTTGCGGCAGAGCATTCAATTCGTCGCACAGCTCCAGGAGCTTCTTGTAACCGAATACGGTATGCCGCATCAAGGGGCACTTCACGGTTGCGCGAACGCCCGCACCGGCGACCAACCGCACGGAATCCAGCGCTCGCTGGAACGACCCTTTCACGCCGGTCGTTGCGTCGTGTATCTCTGCAACCGATGAATACAGGCTGATTCCGACGGTTCGCGGCCAGAGCGCGCAGATCTCCCGCAGGCAGTCCGCGGACAATTGCCCGTTCGTATAGACATCGAAAGGAAAGCCCAGTCGCCGGGCTTCCTGCAGAATGGGCACGAGATCGGGCCGCAACGACGGTTCGCCGCCCGAGAAGGTCAAGACGAAGACTCCGCTTTCGGCAAGTTGCCGCAAGAGACCATGGATGTCTTCCGTGCCGAGGTCGCTGCCGTTTCGACGGGGCTGTTTCCCGGGAGCGTGTGCCGCACCGGGGTTGAAGCAATGGACGCATCGCTGGTTGCAGCGATAGGTGAGCTCGATCATGGCGGTTGGCAGCAGCCCGCGATCCACGAGCCAATCGAAGAAATCGGCCTCAATCGAATTCAAGACTGCGCCGCCGTCGAAAGCCGCTTTGGCGGCACGATGGTCGGGCTCGGGGTTGCCGGCTTCTTCAGACCGGAGGAGCCCTTCGGAGTGCAAGCTTTCCAAGAAGGCCACGACCTCGGTCCGAGAATCGGTATCGTTGATCTCAATGCCGATTGACCGAAGGACAGCCGCGATATCGCCCAGAGTGAATCGGGAAGGCAACAAGTTCCACAACTCGGCGGATGCGTCGACCAGCAGGATGCTGGTCCACCATCGGGCGTTCGTGATCATTGCCCGGGCAGATGGAGTTCCCAAAGCATAGCAGCGGGTCGATACCCACGGGGGAACGGACCAGACCGAACCTGGCCGGACCGAACGTGGCCGGCCGTGGTCAGCCTGACTATCGGCATCGACAATTTGCTTGAATGGCAAGGCCATGGTCGTCTTCCAATCGTCCTCTGCGAGCCTCGGGCGGCGGTATGAGGAATGGCAACCGTTCACGGGGTTCGTGCCTTTGTCGCAGCCGGCGGAACCCCACCTCGGTAGCGCGCCCAGTATGATTTTCGTTGCGGTTCTTGGCTCTGTCAATCGCCCCCGTCAAGAGCCCCGTCAAGAGTTTTGCAACCGGTGCGAGCTTATCTTCGCGGTACTCCACCGTTCGCATTGTCTGCCGTCGAGCCCTTGACGGCATTCTTCGCCGGCGGTTTCTTCACCGTCCTCGGCGGGTCCGCGGGTGGCTCCGTGGCCGCTGCCGCCGCCCCGGGAACGCCTGCCCCCGCCGCTCCGGGAACGCCTGCCCCCGCCGCTCCGGGAAAGACTGCCCCCGGTGCTCCGGGAACGACTGCCCCCGGGACTCCGGGAAAGACTGCCCCCGGTGCTCCGGGAACGCCCCCGGACCATACCTGTTGGCAGACGAATTGGATCATCTCCTCCATGAAGGTCGGCGGCTCGTGGCCGGTCTTGCCCGGCAACGGCACGCCTGCGGAGGCCCGGCTCCAGCCCGCCAACATGTGGAGCTCGACCTCGTGTACCGGTTTCCCGTCGATAATTGCCTGGGCGGCCGCTTCGGTGAACGAGCGCATCTTGTTCAGCCGGGCAACCTGTTGGTTGACGTGGGATGCCATGAACCTCGATTCATCCGCGTCATTCACGGCAACCCAGGCCGACTCGGGCAGCAGCTTCCACACATTCCTTTCCCGCACCGCGTAATAGATTTCCTTGGGCGTCTGGGTATCGCCACGGGCAGTCGTCTTGATCGTGCGAACGACAAGGCGGATCGCATTACCGGTATTGCCGGCCGATTCCTGGCTGAGAATCTTCATCTCCTGGACGACGAACTTGTTCATCCGTTTCTCCCGCTCGATCTGCGGTTCGAACGCCCGGCTCGGAACGGTCCGCGGGTCGAAGAAGTCGCCGGCCTGGGCGTTCCTGGCCGCCACGTATTTGCTCATGGCAACTTGCACTTGGGCGACGGCAGTCCGCAGGTCCTGCATCGCGTTTCTAAAGGGCGAGGCCAGGGCTTCGGTCTGCCCATCAAAATCGTCGCTCTTGCGGGCCGCGGCAAACCACTCCACGGCCTCCGCCGGTGTCGCGGCCGTGTAGGGCCTGTGCGCAGGTGTCGTCGCGGTTGCAAGGGGTGCAGGACGCGCGGCCGGCGCTTCCGGGGCGCCAAAGGGTGAAGGGCGCAGGCGCCCGTCCTGGGATTGGGGCGGCCACTGGGAGGCCGGCGCTTCCGGGGCGCCAAAGGGTGAGGGACGCAGGTGCCCGTCCGGGAATCGCGACGGCGCCTGGGGGGCCGGCGCTTGCGGGGTGGCAAACGGTGAAGGACGAGGTGACTCGCCGGCAGCCGGCGGCTGCTGGCCCCGGCCCAAGATTCGCTGGAGAACCGGCTGCAAATCCTGGCGGAGTTCCACGCAGCGCGTCAGATCGGCTTGGCCCGGGGCGGCCTGTCCCTGCCGTGTTCTCAGCAGTCCGCGGTTGCCCAGGGCGAAGGCCTCGTTGGGGTTGAGCCGCAGGGCCGCTTCCAGATCGCGCTCGGCGAGATCCCAATCACCGCGATCCATGTAGGCCACGGCGCGGTTGACGTAAGCGGCTGTTTGCTTGGGACGAAGCCGGATCGCTTTGCCGTAATCGTCAATGGCCGGGGTGACCTGGTTCAATTCGTGGTGCGCGATGCCGCGGCCGATCAGGGCGTCCGCGGCCGTCTCTTCGCCGGCAAGCTCGTCGAGCAAAGAGTGATTGTCGGGCATCGCATTGATGGCCGACTGGGTAGGTTGGCCGTGTGCGGTCAGATCGTCGACCCGTTTCCTCAGGATCACGTCATCGTACGCGAATCCCGACTGGCGGAAATCGCCCATGCGGCGATAGACGAAGCCCAGCGCGAACGAGGCGGGGCCCACCGCATCGGGATCGCCGGAAGTTCCGATCACGCTCTTGAGGTCGGCGACGGCCTGTTCCTGGCGGCCGAGGTCGCTCATCGCCAGGGCCCGGTTGATGAAGACCGGACTCCGTTTCACGGTCCATTGACGAATAGCGAGCGCGGCCTCGAAATCCTGGAGAGCACGATCCGTTTCTCCCCGGACAGTGGCGACGACGCCGCGGTTGTTCAGGTTCCGCACGTTGGGCGAACGACGGACGGCCTCGTCCAGGTCGTCCCGGGCCTTGCGGTAGTCACCCGAGCCATAGTAGGCCAGACCGCGCAGGGAGTAGAACTGGTCGCTCGGGTTCCCGCTCCGGTCAATCGCCTGGTCGAAATCCCGCAGGGCGGTGCGGAAGTCGCCCGATTCATAGTGGATCAGGCCATGGCGAAAGAAATCGGCGGCCGATGCCCGGCTTTGGGCCATCAGCGCGTCAAGTCGCTCGATCTCGGGGCGGTAGGCGGCCAGGCCGCCAGCGTGCGAAGCCTCGGCATGCTGCGGCACGATGGCCAGCGGGGCAATGTCCCCGTAGCCTGCCCGCCACTGGTTGGGGCGGGGCTCATTCTGCTGCTGCCTGCGTCGCGCCGCGTCCTTGTCGGCCGCCAAACGCAACCGCAACTCGTAAAGAACCCGGTCGTCCCACATCATCGGCCGGGGCGGAGAAACATCCTCCAGGAGCCGCTCGATGTGGGCGCCCCGGCCGGCAGTCCAAGCCGAGGCGGCCGGCGCCGCCGCTTGGGCCGGGGCCGGCGGATTGGGCTCATCGCCCCGACCCACCAACTCCGCCTATCCGCAAAACAGGGCGGCCGCAAACATCACCCGACGCATCCAAAAGAATGTTTTCGCGCTCATGATTCTGCTCCCCTTGAGGTTCAATCGGTCCGCACATAATCCTTAGCGGCACCACGGCAGAATCAAGGTCAACCGCGGGTCACATTTTGTTGCCAAGGCCCGGTAACAACGGCTCGGACCCCAAACGGTGCTGCCCGGCATGCTTCTGTAAGACATGGCGGCACTTATAGTTACGTACGCGGGGGCTACCTTTCTTGCCGTTCCCCTGGCATGAAATCGTGACCTCGGCCCTGCGCGGGTGCCGCTTAGGAATCTGAGATCACTCCGGGACCGGGCATCTTGCGCGGGCCTGCCGCCCGCGTGGTTGCCGCAGACGCACTTCTTCCGGCAGTAACGAAGCCCCCCCTTTACTGAAAGGCATACACGCGTGCCACATTTCATGACTTCCCTCCGCGACTTGGCCAGGAATGTAGGGCGGCTCGTCGCGCTGGCATGGCAGGACCACAAACTCCTCCTCATCGCGCTCGGAAGCCTGTCGGTTGCCGGTTCGGGAATCACCTTTCTCCGCTCGGGAGCCACGGCGCTGTTGATCAACGCCTTGGCACCCGCCGCGGGGGTTGCGCAATCCGGCCTGGCGCTCGCCGTCGTTCTCGCGGTTATTGCCGCCGTCGCACCGGACCTGGTCTACAGCGTGCTGGATTATCTCGAGCGCCAGTTTCACATGTCCCTGGAACAGAAGCTCGACTTGCTGTTCCTGCGTCGCAAGGGGGAAATCGACCTCGCCACCCACGAGGACCCGAAGTTCAACGATCTCCTGAATCGCGCGGAAGCCCGCGGGATCTTCCCCATGGTCGATCTTCTCCGATCGCAGTTCTCCAACGTGCAGACCATCATCGAGCTGGTGATCGCGTCCGCGGTCCTGGTGGCCGTCGACTGGAGACTGTTCGTGCTCGTCCTTCTCGGCACGCTGCCGCGATTCGTGGCCGAAGCCCGCTACGGGCGAGGCGTGTGGGGCATTTACGACGCCAATGCCGAGACCCGCAGACGGTTCGTCGATCTCCGCGCGCACTTTTGCGACATCCACTCGCTGGCGGAACTCAAGCTCTTCCAGAACGTAGGGTATTTCCACGGGCTCCTGGCCGATCTGTTCGGCGCATTCAGCGAACAACACGGGCATTTGGAACGCCGCAAGCTGATCTGGCTGGCAGCGGCACTTGCGATCGGAGGAGGGGGCATCGGCACTGCGATGGTCTGCCTGGTGGGAAAGGTGCTCCGCGGCGACATGCCGATCGGAACGGTAGTGTTCGTGTTCGGTTCGATCGCGACTTTGCAAAGCGCCTTCTCGGCCTTCTTCCTGAGCGTCGCCCGCCAGTACCAATTCAGTCTCTTCGTTACGGATTTCTTCCGCATTATCGACACCGCTCCCGTGCTGCCAAGACCCGAGCACCCGGTGTCGCTGAGCAGCGCGGAGGCGCCGTCCATCGTGTTCGAGAACGTTTCGTTTGCCTATCCCGGAACGACCAGGCGGGTTCTGCGGCACGTATCGCTGGCGATCGAGCCCGGCGAACGCGTGGCGCTTGTCGGCATCAACGGCGCGGGGAAGAGCACGCTGATGAAGCTGCTCTGCCGGATCTACGACCCCAGCGAGGGGCGAATTCTCGTCAACGGCAACGATCTTCGAGACATCGATCTTTCGCAGTGGCACGCCATGCTCGGCGTCTTATTCCAGGATTACGCGAGTTACCATTTTCCCGTCAAGGAGGCGATTGCTCTGGGCCGGACGAACGGGTCGCCGGATCTTGACATGTGCAGGGTGCGCGGGGCCGCTCGCCGCAGCGGCGCCGCCGCCTTTATCGCGGACTGGCAACGCCGCTACGACCAGATGCTCGGCCGGCAGTTTACGGACGGGGTCGATCCCTCGAAGGGTCAGCTCCAGAAGTTGGCGCTCGCCCGATTGTTCTACCGCGATGCCCGGGTCATGATGCTCGATGAGCCGACCGCCTCCATCGACAGTGAGGCAGAGGCTCAAGTGTTCGAACAACTGGAGGTTGTTTCCAGGAACACAACGGTTCTTCTGAGTTCCCACCGCTTCTCGACCGTCCGCAGGGCGGACCGTGTTTGCGTCATCGAAGATGGAACGATCCGGGAACTCGGCACGCATCAAAACCTGATGAATCTTGACGGAACGTACGCGCGACAGTTTCAGCTCCAGGCGGCTGGTTATGCGTAAGGCGGTTTGCGTCTTCTCCCTTGTCAAGTAGTGCCCCGGATCGTCAGGTCCCCGCCGGCTCCTGCAACACTCGCAACGACTCGGCCGCGGTCAGGCGGACCATCTCC
>Ga0187848_10000462_pt1 | contig 37144 bp, 31 predicted proteins | sample June2016WEW_4_40_FD_132424 | JGI IMG/M metagenome (GOLD analysis project Ga0187848, IMG submission 132424) | Peatland microbial communities from SPRUCE experiment site at the Marcell Experimental Forest, Minnesota, USA - June2016WEW_4_40 | ecosystem: Environmental > Terrestrial > Soil >... | reverse complement strand
TCGGTGTTTATGGGTGGCTATATTTCTTGGTTTCTCAGCAGCTCCAGTTCTTCCATACTCCATTCCGGCGTCGCTCCGGCGCGCGCGGCGGTAACGGCGCCCATCCGGTTGGCAAATTCGGCCACCCGCGGCAACGGCCAACCCAGGTCGAGCCCATGCAGGAAGCCGGCGGCAAAGGCGTCGCCCGCGCCTACCGTATCCTGGATCGGCACACGAAAACCCGGATGTTCGGCCGCGCCACGCCCGGTCCAGAGCAGGCAGCCATTTTCGCCGCGCGTCACCGCCAGCGCCCGCCATCCCATCGCCGCGCCCAATCGCGCCGACCGCCCGGTATCGCCGGCTTCTTCGATCCCCAACCACGCACAGATCGGCCTCAATTCGCCGTCGTTCATCTTCACCACGTGGGCCAGCCGCAGCAAGCGCTCCACCAGTTCGCGCGAGTAAGAATCCTGCCGCAGGTTTACGTCGTAGAAGCGGGAAGCGCGGGGGCAGGCATCCAGCACCGACTCCACTGCCCGCCCTCCCTCGGCCGAATAGGCCAGCAGCGTCCCGAAGTAAATCCATTCCGCTTCGAAACGCCCCAGAATCCCGGCAGCCGTTCGGTCGCAAATCCAATCGTCGTACGCCGCGGGCCGGTGGATCCGGTATCGCGGTTCGCCGGAGGCGTCGATCGCCACATCGACCGTGCCGGTCGGATAGCGGCTTGAGGTTTCCACCAGGCGCATGTCGATTCCCGCCGCCCGCATTTGTTCCCGGGCTTCGCGGCCCAGTGGATCGTCGCCAACCGCGGTGGCAAACAGCACTTGGTGCCCGCAGCGGCGTAGGTTGACGCCGAAATTGAACGGCGCGCCGCCCAGGTGCTTGCCGTCCGGTAGAAGGTCCCACAGAATTTCGCCGATGGAAAGTGCGCGCATGAGCGGTCCTGGCCGATCGAGCCAACAGCCAAGAGTATATCGCCGCCGCTTCTAGGCCGGCCATAACCATCGATAACATTTGACTTGCCCTCCCTCTCTGCGCTAGCATCTTTTGATGGCTGCGAAGCCGCTCCCCTAAGAGCCTGCCTCTTCCGGTCTTTCGGTTCGCATAAAAGCTTTCTCGGCCCAGATCAGGCGAGAATTGTCGCCATTTAAGAGATTGTCATGATGAACGCCAAAAACGACACCAAGGCGAAGTTTGCCAACTATCGGAGGATTCTGGAAAGCAAGGCGGAGGAAGTGCGCGACAGCCTGTCCAAGCAAAAGGCCGCACAGGTGGTTTCGCGTTTGGATGTCCCCTCCGACGAAGGCGATTTGAGCCAGCAGCACCACGAGGAATGGCTGTTTCTAAACCGCAATTCGATCGAGATGCAATTGCTCCGGGAAATCTCCGACGCGCTGAAGCGGATCGAGCTCGGCTCCTACGGAGTCTGCCCGGAGTGCGAAGAAGACATCTCCAGCAAGCGCCTGGACGCGGTACCGTGGGCGCGCTATTGCGTGACCTGCCAGGATCTGGTGGCGGCGCGCATCGAAGCGGGTGATTTCGACGGCGCCCTCGAGGGCGCCAGCCGGTGACGCTGGCCGATCTGCGCAAGCTTTCGATTCGGCGCGACCTCCGCATCCGTTTCCCTCTAAACGGCGGCATGGAGTGTGTGATCGACGAACACGGAATCGCGCAAGTGCCCGGCCTGCGCTCGATCCCCAAGTTCAATCTGGAAGACGAGTTGGCCGCCGCGCGGCAATTCATCGTCGAATCGCCGGCTGGCGGATCGCGAAAGGCCGCGCCTCGGCGAACCGTGGGCCGGCAGGAATTGGAGTCCATGGCCGCCGCGGCGGGTAGCGCGGCCGCGCCCGGTGAACATGACGACGAATAGCCCGCCTTGGGCCGGGCGCGCGCGCCGGTTCTCCAAACGGTGTACAATACAATCGCCTATACACTTACCTGTTTTTTGGACATTTTCTTGGGGGAAGTGATGGAGAAACCGGCGCAAAACATTCAAGATAGTTTTTTAAACAACGCACGGAAAGATAAGATTGTCCTGACCATTTATTTGATGAGCGGAGTAAAGCTTTCCGGCAGGATCAAGAGTTTCGACAAGTACTCCTTGGTACTGGAGACGAGCAACCAGGAGCAGTTGATCTTTAAGCATGCCATCTCCACGGTGGTAACGCAGAAGACGGCTCACGCTTATGCTTCCAACGCGCAAGCGGCAACGGGGACGCACCAGGGGGCCGGCATTCCGGGCGCTCCCGTCCACGCCGATACGGCGGAGGTGTAGCTCACGTCTTCGGCAAAGAGCCGCGCCGAGCGAGCCATCCTGGTCGGCGTTGAATGGAAGGGCCGGTCCGGAGCGCAGGGCGCGCGCGCCTCTGCCGAAGAATCGCTGGAGGAATTGGCGGAGTTGACCGCGAGCGCGGGCGGCGCGGTAGCGGAGCGCTTCCTGCAGTCCCGCGCGGGTCCGGAGGCGTCTACTCTCATCGGTTCCGGCAAAGTGGCGGAACTGCGCGGCGCCGTCGGCACGGTGGACGCCGACGTGGTGATCTTCGACCACGAGTTGACGCCCACCCAACAGCGCAATCTCGAGAAGGCACTGCAGGTCAAGGTGCTCGACCGGACGCAGCTCATTCTGGACACGTTCGCTTCCCGCGCGCGCACTCGCGAGGGGCGCCTGCAGGTGGAACTGGCGCAGTTGAACTACCTCCTGCCGCGGTTGGCCGGGCATGGAGTCGAAATGTCGCGGCTGGGCGGCGGGATTGGAACCCGCGGACCGGGCGAAACCAAACTCGAAACCGACCGCCGCCGGATTGCCCGCCGCATTCAGAAAATCAAACTGGATCTCGAAGGCGTGCGTACGGGCCGGGCCTTGCATCGCCGGCGCCGGGTAGCGGTTCCGTTGGCCACTCTCGCGCTTGCCGGATACACCAACGCCGGCAAATCGACTCTCTTCAATCGCCTCACCCAGGCCGGCGTGCTGGCCGACGCGCGCATGTTCGCCACCCTCGACCCCACCGTGCGGCCGCTCGATCTGCCCTCCCACCGCCGGGTGCTGCTCAGCGACACGGTGGGCTTCATTCGCAACCTACCCACTACGTTGGTGGAAGCCTTTCGCGCCACGCTGGAAGAGGTGACGGAATCGGCGCTGGTGCTGCACGTGGTGGATGCATCCTCGCCGGCGGCGCCCGAACATGTGGGGCACGTCCGCAGATTGCTCGCGGAAATCGGCGCCGGCGACATCCCCCAACTTCTGGTGCTGAACAAAATCGACCGCCTGGAAAATGGCATGGATGCCGGTTTCGACCCCGCGGCTTGGGGACGCAGGCTGGGGAACGAACACGGCGGTGCCCTGCCGGCCGTCGGCATTTCCGCCCTTACCGGTGATGGTTTGGATCGTCTGGTGGCAGCCATTGATGAAGTGCTGCCGCTCGATCCGATTCTCCGTGCCATCTATCGTTTCCCGGCCGCGGACGGCGCTACGCTGGCGCTGTTGCACACATTCGGCAAGGTTTTGGAAGTGCGCTACGAGGGCGCCGACTGCGTGGCCGATGTGGAAGCACCCGAGTCTCTGGGCCGCCGCGTGGCGCAATACCGGCAGAATCCACAGATCTGTGGATAATCCTGTGGGAAAGAGCCACTCGGAGACAAGTAAGTAGTGTAAAGAAAAGCACTTAGTTCGAATTGAACCATGTGGTAGCAATTTCTTGTAAACCTTTGGCTATCCAGAGGTTAATACCAATAGAACAAGGCTCGTGGGAATGTTTCAGTTTGATTGCATACCGGTGGCCCTATCGTCCCGGACCTTTTCCACAGTCCGTCGAAGGCTGACCGGCATGATGGCGCAGTCGTAGGGCGGACGCTCTCGTCCGCGGCCGGCCCTTCGCGCGAAAAGCTACCCAATCCCGCCGTCTGCTAAACTGATTACGCTGCAACCAAGGCGGTGTAGCTCAGCTGGCTAGAGCGAGGGTCTCATAATCCCTAGGTCGGGCGTTCGAGTCGCCCCGCCGCCACCAAATCCCTCAGCGCCGGCTCCTATATCACGCATTCGCACCATTTCAGCGGCTCGCCGCGTTTTACCCTTCTGTCTTGAAGCTTCCCATCTATATAAATTCGGAGATCGGTACTCAGGTTGCCGTGGTTCCCAGGGTTGTTTGCTACATGAACGACGGTTCTGCCCTTTGAAAGAGCAGAAAGCTTCGGGCCGAGCCAATACCAGCGCCTCATGATCGTATGGACAGGATTTGCGAGAATGTCGAACTGGAGCCGCCGTCGGTGCTTCATCGTTCCATCTGGGTTGAACCCTGTTATCTCTCCGCAAATTACGAACGTCACCTTTCTCGACCCGATGGGGAATGTCCTTTCCCGACAGGCCCCAACGAGCTTGTCCATGTCCTTGGCGGTCGGCCACGCGGAGCCGCTTGCCCTCGAGGCTTTGCCTTTGCCCCGATAGGTTCCCCGTGGCATCGGAACGGACATGGCGCGGGTAACGAGGTATGGGGTGGTTTTGGTTTTGCGTGCGCGATCTGGGCTTCCCAGTTCTACAAAAACGGCGACCCCACGGTGAATTACTTTCCGTATTTCCTCCGGCAAAGGTGTGTTCTCCTTGGAAAAGCCGGGCAGGATGACGAGGTCGGCAGTGGTTCTTTGGAGGAAGGACAGGATCTCCTCCCTTGACGCGCTCTTAAACGGGGATACGGCGCAGAGTTTCATGGCGTTCCTAAGGATAGGCTGGTTTTTCGTGCTTCACAACGGGGTGGGTTACGGGTGGGTCCGCAGGCGGGCGCTCTCACGTGCCGGCTCCAGATTCGGCAAGGTCTACTTCTTTCCCAGTGCGACCAGCGTTGTCGATGCGGTGAGGCGGCCTTTTATCGCTTCCCGCACGATGGTGCGGACCTGATAATTCCCCGCGGGGGCGTTGAGGGTCGCGACAGCTCTCAGTCCTTCCTTTTCGAGAACGGCCAGCCGCTCGTCGGTCAGTACCAGGTCCATGATGGATTCCTTCCCGGTGACAAAGCCGCCCTTGAGGTCGAGCAGCGCCGTCAGGAAAACCAGTTGCTGCACGTGGCGGCCCTTCGATGCCACGAATTTGAGGCCGTTCAGATCGACGGTGACGACGATGGACAGCGGAAGCGTGCCGTCCTTCGGCTGCCCCGCTCCCAGGGCGACCACCGCTGGCACATCGTGCAGGGCCTGTTTGGAAAAGACAGCGTCATCGAGCGGAGCGCGCGCGGATAGCTCTTTTTTCGGGTCCGCGGGCGAAAAGTAGCCGGGACGAAATTGAAGGGAGTCCGGCCGTTTGGATGTAAACCGGATTTTGAGCGTGTGAAATCTGCCGTCGCGGCCGCCAGGATCGAAGGCGAGCAGGTAGCTGACCTCGGGATTCGCGGCAAGTTTCATTTGGCCGGCAAGATCGTTGTTGTCCTTGAAATAGTGTCCGCCCGTGCCGTCCGTAATGTGTTCGAGGGGTTCCCCAAAGAGAGACCGGCGTAGGAAATCATGGGACGACGTTTCGGGTGTCGCGTCGAGACCCTGCGCGCCGATGGCGTGAACCACGATGTTCCAGCGAAGAGCGCCGTCGATAAACTTCGCCAGCTCGGGCTGCACGCCCGGCCGCAGCAGGAAACCGGGCGAAGTCAGCACCAGAATACGCGTTCCGTTCACCTCGGATAGTCGCTTGGCGGCGAAACCGAGCGCGTCGAGCGTATCGATCGATTGCGCCTGCATCTGCTCCCAAACCGAGCTGGCCGCCTGCTGCGCGATGCCGAAGGCCGCTGGACGGCACCCAGGGGTTTTGAGGTCGCAGCCCGCGCAATTCGCGGCAATCTCGAGCGCGTTCTCGATGATGGCGCCATCGAGGTTGTGGAGGAAGATGTAGGAATCGATGGGAGACACTCCACATGGCGCGGGAACCACGGGGCGGCCATGCGGCCAGGTGGTCGAGCCGCTCGGCGAACCGCTTCGCGTCGTTGGTGAAGTCAAGATCGCCTTGGCCGGACGCGGTCACGATCGATAACCGCTCCGACGGTTCCAGTCCCTTGTCGATGTAGGCGTGGGCCGCGTGCTTCACAAACAAGGCCGTGGCGCTGCTCATGTGAAAATCGTCGTAGAAGAAGGTGACGTATTTGGGTCCGGTCGGCGGAACGCTGGCGAGGGGGACGGCCCCGCGCGATTTCGCGGAGGCGGCCGTGGTGGGCTTGCCATCCGAACGCAGTTCGGAGAATGCGGTGATTCGCTTGGGCGTCCCATTATCGAGGACCTCGAAATCCGATGCGTGGAGGCCGCCGACGGCGCGGCCGTTCGCGTCTCGAACCGTGAGTCCGGTCTCGACCAAGTTGGCTTCGGCGCGCAGAATCATCGAGGGAGGCGTATAAGAGTGTGTGCGGATGACGACTTCGCGCGGCGGAGCTTGCGCCGCTAGCGTCGACAACCATACCACCCCGGCGAGAAGAGCCGATTGCCGCCGATGCATGGCAACGGACTGGATCGCCATCATTGGCCCTTGTCCTTCCTGGCCAGGTCCCGAAGCGCCTTCCGCGCCTCGCGCACCTCGTCGGGTGTGAGCTTTCTGGAGTCGATCAGGTGCGCCATGATGGGGAGAGCCCTGCCGCCGAAAAAGCCCAACAACTCGTCAATCATGCGCCCGCGCACCAAGTCGCGGGAGATCGCAGCCTCAAAGACGTGAGCGTTGCCGACCTTCTTGGTGCGCCGTACCGCCTTTTTCCATTCCAGGCGGTAGACGATGGTCTGAACCGTGGTATACGCCGGTGGGGGCGCTCCCCTCGCGCGCCTCGGAAAGGCCTCCTGAATCGCGCGAATCGAAGACGGGCCTTGGCTCCAGAGCGTTTCCATGATCTGAAGCTCCAGCTTGGTCAGTTTCGGCAGGGCCATCGGTACTGTCAATCTACTACAACTATCGGTAGTAATTCAAGCGATCCTCGGTGCGCGACATGAAAGTGGGGAGACTGCGGATTCCAGAGGAATTTCGCGGAGGTCCCTGCGTAGCAAGTACGCTAGGGCGATTCCCCAGCCCGCAGGGCGCAAGACAATAGCCCACGCCGCGAGGCGTGGGAATGGGGCGTGCGCGAGCGAGCCCCCGCAGGGGGCGGAAGATTCCCGAATGTCCACATTTTTGTCACACACCCGGCGGTCCTGTCGCCGGTGCCCTGCGCGGAAAACCAGGTGGGACAGACGATCGTTCTTTGTCGTCTGTCGAGCGGTTGTGCCTGGCGCGGGCCTCCAGTCCTGCGCGACCAGCCTCAATCTCCACACGCGCTAGATATAGCCATTGACAATATAGCCACTATGGATATACTTGAGACATGGACCCTTTGGCGCTGCTGCCCTTGCCGGCGGCGACCTTTCACATTCTTTTGGCGGTAGCCGATAGCGACCGCCATGGCTATGGAATCATTCAAGATGTTGCGGCGCGGACCGGCGGGGAGCTGAAACTCAGCGCGGGGACGCTCTATCGCTCGATCCAGCGGATGCTGGAGCAAGGTCTCATTGTGGAAACGGCGGACCGGCCGGAGCCGGAGTTGGACGACGAGCGCCGGCGCTATTACCGCATCACCCCATTCGGCCGCGAAGTGGCGCGGGCGGAAGCGGGCCGCATGGCCAAAATGGTGGAATTCGCGCGCGCCAGCGGTTTCGCGCCGGGGAGAGCCCACGGGAGAGCATAGATGTGGGAGCGGATTCTGCTTCGCCTGTTGCCGGCCTCGTTTCGCTATGAGTACGCGGCTGAGATGGGTGCCATCCACGCCCAGCGCCGCCGCGATTGCGCCGGTATCTGGAGCCGCATTGGGCTTTGCTTAGAAATGACGGCGGACCTGGTCGTCACGGCGGTCGCGGCGCATTGCGAAATCCTGCGCCAGGACGTTCGCCAGAGCGTTCGCACGCTGGCCCGTTCGAAGGCATTCACCCTGGCCGCTGTGGCCGTGACCGCGCTCGGTATCGGCGCCACCACGGCGGCGTTCTCGATCGCCGACCACGTACTGATCCGCCGCCTGCCGTTTGCCGATGTCGACCGGCTGGCAATGCTGTGGGAAAGCATTCCCGGCTATTCGCGCATGGAGCCCTCGCCGGCCAACTACCGCGATTGGAAATCCATGAACTCGGTGTTCGAAAGCATGGGCGCTTACCGGGGGCTTTTGGTGAATTTGAGCGGCAGCGGGCAGCCCGAAAGCCTGGAGGGTTCGTCCGTCACGGCCGACCTGTTTCCGATGATCGGGGCGCGCCCGGCTTTGGGCCGGGTTTTCTCGGCCGGCGACGACCGCGACGGCGCCGCCGGAACGGTGATTTTGAGCGACGGGCTGTGGCGCGACCGGTTCGGCGGCGACTCGGGCGTTCTGAACCGCAAGATCCTGCTCGACGGCGCGGCTTTCACTGTGATTGGCGTGATGCCTCCGGATTTCTATTTTCCGGAGCGCAAAGTACCCCTGTGGACGGCCATGCGATTCGCGCCCAGCGACTTCGAAGACCGGACCAACTATTACCTGAATGTATTGGCCAAGCTCCGGCCCGGCGTCTCGGCTGCGCAGGCGCGGCAACAGATGACGCTGATATCGGTCGAGCTCGAGCGCCTTTATCCCAAAGACAACCACAAAGTAACCGCCTATGTGGGCGATTTGCGGGAACTCGTGGGGCCGCGCGCGCGGGTTTTGCTGACGGCGCTGGCGGCGGCGGCGTTATGCCTGCTGCTGATGACCTGCACCAACCTGGCAAACCTGCTGCTGGCGCGCGGCTTGATGCGCCGCAAGGAAATTGCCGTGAGGACGGCGCTGGGCGCGGGCCGCGAGCGGCTGGTTCGGCAGTTGCTGACAGAAAGCATGCTGCTGGCGCTGGCCGGCGGGCTGGTTGGAATCGCGTTCGCGGCCGAAGCGGCGCCGCTACTGGCGAAACTGGTGCCCAACGGGCTGCCGATTGCGGAAACGTTCTCGATCGATGGCCGTGTGATCGGCCTGGCGCTGCTGCTGACCACGCTCACCGGCATCGGCTTCGGCGCCATCCCCGCTTTGCGCACCACGGATGCCGCCATGAGCGGACTGCGGGAAGGCTCCCGCTCCGGCGTGGGCGGAAGGCGCGAGCGGCTACGCGGGCTGCTGGTGGTAGCGCAAGTGAGCTCCTCGGTGGTGCTGCTGGTTTGTTGCGGCCTGTTGATTCGCGCCTTGTGGCAAATCGAAAACACCGATCCCGGATTTCGGCCGGAAGGAGTCTTGACGCTGCGCACCTCACTGCCGATGCCGAAGTACGAAAAGACGGCGCCGCGGCTGCGGTTCTACGAGCAGGTTCTGACGGGCGTTCGAGCGCTGCCAGGTGTGAAGGCGGCCGGATACACCAGCTTTCTGCCGATTGTCTTGGGAGGCGGTATCTGGCCGGTACGTGTTGACGGCGCCCCACCGGACGCAAACGCCAAAGACCGCGCCAGCCTGCGTTTCATCACGCCGGGCTACTTTGCCGCCATGAGAATACCGCTCGTGGCTGGCCGCGACGTGGCCGAATCGGACACGGTTACGACGCTGGCGGTAGCCATTGTCAGCCAATCTTTCGTGCGCCGGCACTGGCCGAACCAGGGGCCGCTAGGCCGCCATTTCCGGCTTTTGGACACCGATTGGACGGTGGCGGGAGTGGCCGGCGACGTGCGCACGCGCGGCCTGGAACGAACCAGCGAGCCGCAAGTGTATCTGCCCTACCGGCAGATAGCCGATGGCTCGCTGCCCTGGTACGCGCCCAAAGACTTGGCAGTCCGCGGCACGGGCGACCCGGCTACGCTGGTGGCGGCGATTCGGCGCATCGTGGCCAAAGCCGACCCGGAACAGCCCGTTTCGGACGTGCAATCCTTGGCCGACCTGGTGGCCACCGACAGCGCGCCTCGGGTGGTGCACCTGCGCGTGCTGGGCGGGTTCGCGGCGCTGGCGTTTCTGCTGGCCGTGGTGGGGATCCACGGCCTGCTTTCGTTCGCGGTTTCGAGCCGCACCCAGGAAATAGGCGTACGGCTGGCGGTTGGTGCGCGGCCAGCCAATATCTTCGCCATGGTGCTGCGTCAGGGTGCGGTGCTTTGCGGGGCGGGAGTGGCGGCGGGCCTGGCCGCGGCCTACGGCGCAGGAATGGCCATGCAAGCCGCTTTGGCCGGAGTGCGCCCGGACGATCCCATAACGTTCTTGGCCGGAAGCGCGGCGGCCGTAATCATGGCGCTGGCCGGGAGCATTCTGCCCGCCGTGCGCGCCGTCCGGGTCGACCCGCTGAGCGCGATGCGAAGCGAGTAAGAAATTAGCCACAGAGGAACGCAGATAAACACAGATGAAAAAATGCTTTGTTATTGGTCTTATCCGTGTTCATCGGTGTTCATCCGTGGCTAATTTCTTCAGCCTTCTCATGACCGCGGCCACAGCGCCAACCCTAGCAACGCGATCAAGGTTGTCAGCCCGATTGCCAGCAGGAAGCGGCGCAGCGGCCCTTGGTCGAATTCCAAGTTGATCGAGCACTCTCCCGTACACTGAGGATGCACCACTAGAAATCCGAGCGCGTCGCGGCCGATGGCTAGGGCATGGCCGCCTGAAGTGGCACGCCAGCCGGGGTCGTAGGTAAGTTGAATGGAGAGGACGTTGGGAGGGTTGACGGTGGCCGTGATTCGCCCGTGGGTTGGGTTGTCCCAATCGAGAGGGGCAAGAGGCAGGGAGGGGTCTTCGAGTGCGTCTACGTAGCGGCGCAATTCCGCCACGTCCAGGCCATGCACCGGGCGGTCGCGGACCAATGCCGACGGAGGAACCACGTGCGCCAGGGAGACGGACCGCAGGGGGACCTGGTAAATCGAATCGCCAGCTTCCTGCCAGAGGAGCGGCAAGAGTCCATCGAATTTTCGAGGATTGCGGATTGGGTGGTAGTAGTCGCGGCTGGCGGGGCCGGGGACAACAATCGCGGCGCAGCCGAACGCCTTCAGCCAGAGAATCGAAATGGCAGCGTCCTGGTCGCCCGCATTCTGGCCCGAGTCGATGGTGTAGACGGCGACTTGCTGAACCCAGTTGGGCGCGGTGGGTTCAAACCCGCCGCCCAACTGCGGGTTGTCGGTGAAAAGGTTCACCCACCACTGGGTCTGCGCGGCCGCCATGATCCGCTGGCCGGGAAGGTGCGCGGCGGCGAAAGCGGCCTGGCGAAAGGCCGGGGAGCGGACGATATCCACCGGTTGGATCAAACGTCGCGCGAAGCGGCAATCCTGCCAGGCAATCCAGCACATCGCCGCCAGGCTCAAGGCCACCGCCGCATGGGCGGTCCTGGATGACAGCCGCCGGCCGAGGCGAGCGCCGGCGAAGGCCAGCAACAGACAGACGCCGACCTCCATTTCGATGTGATAGCGCTGAGCCTGGGGAAGCAGGTTCACGTCACGAAGCGAAAACAAAACCACGCCGCCGAAGCAGGCCGAAAACAGGGCGGCGAATTGCAGCATGGGATCGGGCCAGCGCCGCGAAATGGCCCACAGGGAAGCCAGCACCGCCACCAGGACAGCACCGGGCCAAAGAATATGGAGGGTATAGCGGAAGTCGCCGCCCGATACCTGCGAGTTGGCCATAAGCAGGCGGATTTCCGCTGGCGGCAGAGAGCGGCAGATGACGAGATAACCCGCCCCGAGCAACGCGCCGGTGGCGGCGAGCTGGAGCCAGCGGCGGCCAGGCCAGGCCAGCCACAGAATCGCCGTCGAGATGGTGATCGCGACGATGCCAAAGGCGTTGGTCATCATGACGACTGCGACCCCGAGACCCGCCATGCCGAAGCGGCGCGGACTCGGCTTTTTGAAATAGCGGGCCACGAGCAGGAGGGCCAACGGCAGGAGGCACAGCGCCAGGTTGTGCGGACCCTCGCCCCAGAAAACGATGTTTCGCAAGCGCCGCAATCCCCATGGCGTGCCCAGATCTTGAACCATGCGCGGAATCGCGGCGGCGGGCGAGATGAGCGACCAGAGTAGCGCGGCCGCGAAGCTGGGCGCGAACCGGCCGGACACTTCCTTGGCAAACAGGAACAGGAAGACCGGCCCCAGCGAGTACGCCAACGCCATTACAAAGTGATACGCATGGGCGGGCGACACGCGGCCTGCCGTGGAAACCAAGGCTACCAGCGCACCGGTCAGCGGCAGGTAGGCGTTTTCCAAAGGCATGCCGCCGTCCAACCAGGGAAACCAGGCTACGTGCGGCCAGTAATCGCGCAGAAACCTGCCGCTGGCGATGAAGAAGCCTTCGTTGGATTGAAAATCGTCGAGATACTCAACCGTGAACAAAGGCCAACACACAAGCGCGTTGAGGGCCGCCAGCGCGAGACAGGCGAACACGCTTCGTCGGTCGCGCACGCTTCAGCTTCCGAGCAGCTCCAGATAACGGGCCAGCACTTCCATCCCGCGGTAGAAGTTCGGCAGGTGGAATTTTTCGTTGGGCGCGTGCAGGTTGTCGTCCGGCAAGCCGAAACCCATCATCACGCTGGGAATGCCCAGGTATTCCTGGAACACGCCCACGATGGGGATGGAACCGCCCGAGCGAATGTAGACGGTAGGCTTGCCGAAGACTTCCTCGAGCGCCTGCGCGCCGGCGTGGATGAAGCGGTTGTCGGGGTCGGTGAGGGATGGCTCGCCAACATGCAGCACCTTCAACTCGGCAGTGACGCCGGCCGGGCAGGCTGCGGCAATCGCGGCGCGCAACTGTTCGGCGGCCACGGCGGTCGTCTGGTCGGCCACCAGGCGGGTGCTGATTTTGGCCACGGCGCGGGCAGGGATGACGGTCTTGGCGCCTTCGCCGACGAAGCCGCCGCGGATGCCGTGCACTTCGAAGGTCGGCCGCGCCCACAGACGGTCGAAAAGGGGCACGCCGGGCTCGCCTACCAGCGCGGGCGCGCCAATTTCCTTTTCGGTGTACTCCTTTTCGTCGAAGGGAAGCCGTTTCCATGCCTCGCGTTCCTTGGCGCTGGGCGGAATCACGCGGTCGTAGAATCCGGGGATCTGAATTCGCCCCTGGCGGTCTTTAAGGGCGCAAATGATTTCGGCGATGGCTTGCAACGGGTTCGGAGCGGCGCCGCCGTACTGGCCCGAATGCAGATCGTGGGAGGCCCCTTGGACGGCGAGCTCCGCGTACACCATGCCGCGCAGGCCGACGCATATGGTGGGCAGGTCCGGAGCGAACAGCTCGGTATCGCAGACCACGGCCGCGTCCGCTTTGAGACGCGGCGGGCGAATCTTCACGTAAGCCTCGATGTGCTCTCCGCCGGTCTCCTCTTCGCCTTCCAGCAGAAACTTGACGTTTACCGGAAGGCGGCCGGTGGTTTTCAGCAGACCTTCGATGGCTTTGATCTGCAGGTAGACCTGGCCTTTGTCGTCGGCCGCGCCGCGCGCGAACAGGTCGTTGCCCCGAACTTCGGGCTCGAAGGGCGAGGACTTCCATTCGTCGATCGGGTCGGGCGGTTGCACGTCGTAGTGCCCGTAGAAAAGAATGGTGGGTTTGCCGGGCGCGCCCAACCATTCGCCGTATACCAGCGGATTGCCCTGGCCTTCGATCAGTTCCGTGGCCAGGCCGAGCTTTTCGAGTTCCGCGCGGGCGAACTCGGCGGCTCGCTGGATATCCGGCTTGTGCTCGGAAAGCGCGCTAATGCTGGGGATGCGCAGAAAGGCTTTCAGCCCTTCGAGGAACTCGGCTCGATGCTCGTGGTAGTAGTTCATGGGGACTCTCCGTATTACAGTAGCAGCATACGGCCCCGCTGAGCATGCGTACCGTTGCTGAACACGTCACCGTAATTGCGAAATCGTGTACTTAGCCGACCGCCGCTTCGACTTTGGCCTCGTTCTTCACCGGGCGGGTGGAGATTTTGGGCTCCGGCCGCACGATGTCGATACTGCCCTTGAAATAGGCGCCGTCGTCGATGCTGATGCCGGCGGCCTTTATGTCGCCCACCAGGCTGCCTTGTTCGCGAATGGCGATCTTCTCGACTACCTCGACATTGCCGCGCACCGAGCCGAAGATGATCACCTCGCGAGCCTTGATGTTGGCCCGGACCTTGCCGCTCGGGCCGATCGTCAATTGGCTTTCCGATTGTAAAATGCCCTCCACCTCGCCATCCACGGTCAATTGCTCGCGGGCGTGGATTTCGCCTTTGATGTTCATGGCCGCTCCGATGGCGGCAGGTTGCCGTGCCGGCTCCGGGCGTGGCGCGGGTGGCGTATGTGTTGGGACCGGCCGGATGGGCTCCGGTGTCGGCCGGGCCGCGGGTTCGTCGTGTTGCTGGGTCTGTTTATTCCACAAGTGCGTTTCTCCTTTTATGATCGAGGTCGCCGAAACGGAACGCTACTGTTAGCATCCCAGGTGCCAACCGGGAAGTCTGTGGAATTCTGAACAGTTAGGCGCTCAAAAGTAAGCTTCACGGGCGCCGAAGGAGTGTGCGCCGGGTAAGTTTTACTCACGCTGAAAAACCCGGGGCGGCGCCTACAGGGAAATCGCGAACCGGCCGATAGAATCTACTGTGATCGGTGATCGCGTCAAACTTGTAACCAAGCTAGTGGCCTTGGGTTGCTTGCTGGCGGTGGTGCCTCTGGCGCTTGCCGGTGTGGCCATCTGGCGGCTGAATTCACGTAGTGCCGTGATCGCCGCCGGTTCAGGCCGGAGCGCGGCAATCGGCAGCATGGAACAGATCGTGGAGAGCGTTTACTCCATGTGCGAGGCGGCGCGTGCTCCTCTGGAGCAGGCGGTACGCATCGGGTTGGATGGCGCGTGGTTCGAGGTGCGCCAGCACGGCGATTTCCAGCTTGACCCGAAACAAGTTGTAGCCTGGACTGCCGTGAACCAATACGACCACGCCCGCCACAGTGTTTCGCTGCCTGCTCTAATGCTGGGCGGAGTGTGGCTGGGCCAGACTTCGGATCCCGCGACAGCGGTTCCCCTGGTGGATGAAGTCCGGGCCTTGACGGACGCCAGCAGTACGGTTTTCCAGCGTATGAACGCGGCGGGCGACATGCTGCGGGTTGCCACCAACGTGACCGGCGGCGATGGCAAGCGCGCGATCGGCACCTTTGTTCCGGCGGTCAATCCGGATGGCACACCCAACCCCGTGGTGTCGGTCGTGTTGCGGGGCGACGCCTTTATAGGCCGCGCGTTTGTGGTTTCGTCCTGGTATTTGACAGGCTATGCGCCGATTCGCTTGAGCGGCGCCGTGGCTGGGATGTTGTATCTGGGCATACCGGAAACCCGGGCGACCAGCAGAATCCGCGAGACCGCGCTCAAACTGCGGCCTGGGCGAAGCGGTTACGTCTTCATCCTGAACACGGCGGGCGCCAATCGAGGCCGCTATCTGATCTCGGCCGGCGGGCGAGCCGAGGGCGCCAACGTCTGGGACGCGCAAGACAGTCAAGGCCGCTACTTCGTTCGCGAAGTCTGTCAAAAGGCTCTGGCGTTCGCTGGGGCGACCGGAAGAGATTCGTACGCGTGGCAGGACCCGGCGGATTCGGTTGCGCGCTTGCGCATGGTGACGTATCGCTATTACAAGCCTTGGGACTGGGTAATCGGCGTGGCCATTCCGGAAGACGAAGCGTTGGAGGGCGTGCGCCACATTGAGGCCGAGTCGGGACGTAGTATCCGGTACCTGGTAGCAATCCTGCTGGCGGCTCTGACGCTTGCCGGCGCCAGTTGGTATCTGGTGGTTCGCGGCATGGTGCGGAGAACCAGCGCCGTGGTGGGGGCGCTGAAGGAAGCCTCGGTCGAGGTGGCGTCGGCCTCTGGCAGGGTGACGGCGATAAGCCAACGCCTGGCCGGGGAAGCCTCCGAGCAGGCCGAATCCAACCGAAAGATCGCAAGCTCGCTCGACCAAATGTCGAAAGGCTCGCGCGAAAGCCTCGGACATATGCGCGGGCTCAGCGAGGCCACCGGCGAAGCTCGCGCCGCCGCTGAGAATGCGGCCAAGCAAATCGCCTCCATGCGGGGGGCCATGGACAACATTCAGTCGGCCAGCCAGGAAGTGGTCAAGATCAACAAGCTGATCGACGAGATCGCCTTCCAAACCGGACTGCTGGCGCTGAACGCCGCCATTGAAGCGGCGCGTGCCGGCCAGGCGGGGGTCGGCTTTGCGGTCGTGGCGGATGAAGTGCGGCGTCTGGCCGGCCGTTGCGCCGAGGCTGCCGGGCAAACCACCGAGAAAGTACGCAACTGCTTCGCCGCCACCCAGGAAGGCTCGGCCATCGCCGCGGCGGTTTCCCATGACCTCGAGTCGATCGCCGCCAGTGCGTCACGCCTCGACCGCCTGGCCGCCTCGATCGCGGCCGCGTCGGAGCAATCCAATCGTCAGGTCGAGAGCATCGGCGCGGAGGCGCGCACCATTCAGAGCGCCACCGAGTCCACCGCCACCCATGCCGAGGAAGGGGTAACCATCGCGACCGAGTTCGGCGGCAACGCTCAGCGCATTCAATCTCTCGCTGGCGAGGTCGGGACATTCTTCGACGTAGGCTCCGATTCCGGAAACGCGAATCCTAAACGGCCAACCCAGCCCGCGCCGGCGGCCCGGAAAGTTCAGGCTTCGCCCCGCGCCGGCAACTCTTTCCGGATTTCGGCGCCAAAAGCTTTGGCGTCCCCGAACAACGTCGGCGGCTTATCCAAAGCGTAGTGGATGGGTCCGTCGAGGAGTGCCGCGACTTTCTGGTCCTCGCGACAAGAAAGTGGAGCCCAACGCGCTTCGTCACTAAAACGCCGGCAATCTGAGTGTACGTCTACACAGGCTGGCACCCTGGTGAGGCAGGCGGTTCCGCCTGCCCGCAACCGAGCGAAGCTCGCCGCGCCCGCTGGGCGGAATGTGCGAGAGGGCATTGCGCCTCACCCGCCCCACCCCTTCCACTTCCTTATCGCGCGCTCCCCGCCTCGCACGCCGCCGCCATTCTGGCTTCTGACTCCTGACTTCCTCGACTCCCATATCCCGCAGGGATATCGAGAGCGAAGCCCTTGGCGAGTTAGAATGTCCGCATGCTGGAAGCCATGCTCCAAGATGTCCGTTACGGCCTCCGAACCCTCGCCAAAAGCCCGGCGTTCACCGTCGTGGCAGTGGTCTCGCTGGCTCTCGGCATCGGCGTGAACATCTCCATCTTCGGGTTTATCGATGCCGCGCTCTTCAAGCCGCTTGCCGTGGAACGGCCCGGCGAACTGGCATCGCTCTACCACACCAGTGAAAAGGGCGCCGAGGAGTTCTCTTCAAGCTCGTATCCGGAGTACGAGTTCTACCGTGATCGCAACACCGTGTTCTCTGGCATGCTGGCGTACCTGCGTGTGCCCATGGTTGTCGGAACGGGCGGCGCGGGAAACGGCGGCAACGCGCTCGAAATCTCGGGCGAACTGGTCAGCCCAGGCTACTTTACCGTGCTGGGCATCCGGCCGGCGGCGGGACGGTTCTTCACGGCTGGAGACCGCGATGCGGTCGCCGTAATCAGCTCCGCACTTTGGCGCAGCCGCTTTGGCAGCAATCCCGCAGCCATCGGAACCGCCATCCAAATCGGAGCCGGCCGGTTCACGGTCGTGGGCGTCGCGCCCGAATCGTTCCACGGAATCGTGATGGACTGGGCCGATCCACCTTCGGTCTGGGTGCCAGTCGAGCAATATAGGCAAGCCACACCCGTATTCCCGTTCGATATCGTGCACGCCTGGGGAATGGAATCCTATTTAGTAACCGCGCGAATGCGGCCGGGCGTCACCGTGGAACAGGCCAACGCCCAAATGGCGGCGCTAACCGCCCGCTTGCGCGAAACCCAAAACCGACGGCAAGGGCAGCGCCCCGTCCTGTTCCCCGTCCAGCAGGCGCGCTTCTGGCCAAGTTACCGCGGTTCCATCCTGACCTTTCTGGGCGCGCTGATGACCATCGTCGGCGTGATCCTGCTGATCGCGTGTTGTAATCTGGCCAACCTGCTGCTCGCCCAGGCCACCAATCGGCGCCGGGAAATCGCCATGCGCCTGGCATTAGGCGCCGGCCGCGTGCGAATCGCGAGCCAACTGTGGATCGAAAGCCTTTTGCTGGCGGCCATGGGCGGCGCCGCCGCGGCCGTGGTCGCCGCGTGGGCGTCGCGCTTCCTCGCCCAGTTCCATCGTGCGTTCCGCATTCCACTGGCGATCGATACCGGTTCGGACGTCCGCGTGCTGTTTTTTGCGATTGGCGTGTCCCTGGTCACCGGACTTCTGTTTGGCTCGGCGCCAGTGCTCCAAACCTGGCGCGCCGATCTGGTGGATGCGTTGAAAGCCGGAGCCGCGGCTGGCGGTAATCCACGTTCCCGCTTGCGCAGCGTCCTCCTCGTCGGGCAGGTGGCGCTTTCGACCCTGTTGCTCGCCAGTGCCGGCCTTTTTGTGCGCACACTGCACAACGCCCGTGCCCAAGATCCAACCGTGGGCGTGGAGAACCTTCTCCTCGTCCAGCTTGAGCCTGCAACCAACGGCTATTCGGAAGACCGCGCCCAGCAGCTCTATGAAGATGTGCTGCGGCGTGTCCGCGCGATCCCCGGCGTGAAAACCGCCGCGCTGGTGTTCATTGTGCCGTTCGGAGGGATGCGCGGCGGCACGAACGTCGTTGCTCCCGATCGGAGCGAGCACCAGGTTGACTTCAACGTCATCTCCCCGGATTATTTCCGCGCCACCGGATTGGCCGTCCTGCGCGGACGGGAATTCACCGATCGAGATCGCGCCGGCACACCCCCGGTCGCCGTCGTCAACGAACTTCTGGCGGCGCGGTTCTGGCCTGGTCAAGATCCCGCGGGCAAACAGTTCCGCTCGACCAATCCGGCGCAAACCCTGACCGTAGTGGGAGTGGTGCGCGACGGCAAATTCCGCGCCTACCGCGACTCGCTTCGTCCCGGTTTCTATGTGCCGGCGGCCCAGCAGTACCGCCCGGAGATGACGCTTGAGGTGCGCACGTCTGGCCAAGCCGCCCCATTCTCAGCCGCGGTGCGCCGCCAGATCCAAACCGTGGATGCGTCCATGCCGGTGACGGAAATCCGGACCATGAAAGCCCGCATCGACGACGCCCTGTCTCAAGAGCGTCTAATCGCCAGCTTTTCTTCCGGGCTGGGCTTGCTGGCTCTAACCCTATCGGCAATCGGAATCTATGGCGTGCTCTCGTTCGCAGTTTCGCGCCGCACCCGCGAAATCGGCATCCGCATGGCGCTCGGAGCGCGCCCCGTTGAGGTCTCTCGAATGATCTTGCGGGAATCGATGGCGCTAGCCGGTTGCGGCTTAACCATCGGCGGAACCGGAGCCGTCCTTCTGGCGCGCCCGGCCAAAGCTCTCCTCTACGGCGTCACCCCTACCGATCCTGTAACTCTGGCCTGCGCATTCGCGCTGCTCGCCGCCGTCGCTCTATCCTCCGCCCTGATCCCCGCGTATCGGGCCGCCAAGCTAGACCCCGCATCGACGCTACGCAGCGAATAACCGTGGCGCAGGATCTCTCGCACGCCGCGCCCAGGCCGTGGGGCAGACCATCGTTGTCCTTGGTTCTGCCCTACGCTCGGCTGCCTTCGTGGAGCAGGCGTTTTCGCCTGCAAAGCCGCCTCCTAGGCGGCTGGGCTCAGTTGTCCTACTGGCTTACACTCGCCCTCGTGGCGTGCCTGTCACCCCGCCCGCCGCCGCTCCGCCTCCATAAGATTCGCCAGAATGTCATTGATCCGCGTCAGGTGACCTTCCCCCTTGGACTTCAGCCAATTCAGCACCTCCGCATCCAGCCGCACGCTCACCGCGATCTTACGCGGCCGGGCATCCCGCAGCCGCACCAACCCCGCCAACTGTTGCTCAGTCAGGCGCGGAATGTCTTCGAAATTGATGTGCGAGTCGTCTCCCGCAGCCTGCCGCGTCGCAATACGGCGCAGAGTTTGCCGCTCCTTCTCACTCCACAGCCTGTTCTTGATATCTTCGGATCGCATGCTTTTCAGCCGCGCGGGCCGAGACAATTCGGATGATTTCTTCGCCACGATAGTCCTCCCGGTACACGTGAACAACCAGCAGCACGGCGCCAGCCCCAGGTTCGATCTGAGCCCCGCCGACCGCATGCCATCGTTGTTCCCCCGTCCTACTGTCAATGCGGTCCGCATACACGAGGCATCGTTCATCCTCGAACACCAGCGTCGCCAGCTCAAAAGAAATCCCATCGTGTCTCCGCTGGTTCCGAAGGTTCTTGGCTTCGCCCCATTCGTAACGCATTACGTATATACACAGTGTACTGCGAAAAAAGGCGAAACAGGCACGCGGGTCAGACTGAACTCACACTAAGCGGCAAAGCGCCAGCCGCGCCGGATCCAAAACAAGTCACAGCCTTTCGTAGACTCCCATCCGACTGATTGCATGAGACATATCGAAAGCCTAACCCAAACCTCTGCCCCGCCTGTGCTATTCATATATCGGGACGCTCGGGGGTTGCTGTGCGTCGGCGGCTGCGGCACGAAGAGGCCGCGGCATTTCAGAACCATGCACAATAATGCACAAGTGCCCGTGGCGCGGGCAAACGAACCCACTTCCCGAGGCGCCATCGGCCAATTCACGCGGCGTTACCCATCCGCTTTTCTGCACAAAAATGCACAATTTCACCTATTGGGTTCGCAAATGGCGATTTTACCGAACCAACCCAACACGCCGCTTTCCCCAACAAGCAAAAACAGTTACACGCCATCAAACCACCTGAATCTCCCGCTCCGCCCCCTCCTGGCCCTTCGCTGAAAAACACGACACAATAGGAACCATGGCCCGCGTCACTCAACTCGAAATCAACGGCACCCGGCGCCACCTCGACGCCGATTCCGACCGAACCCTGCTCAGCGTGTTGCGCGACGACCTCGCCCTCACCGGCACTAAGTACGGCTGCGGCGAGGGCCAATGCGCCGCCTGTACCGTGCTGGTGGATGGCATGCCCACCAAGTCCTGCATCACCAAAGTCGGCGCCGTGGCCGGCAAACCCATCGTCACCATCGAAGGGCTCGCCCCCCAAAGCCCGGCAGGCGGGCTGCACCCGGTGCAGGAAGCTTTCCTCGAAGCCGACGCCATGCAATGCGGCTGGTGCACTCCGGGAATGATTTTGGGCGCGGTCGGTCTGCTCACCCGCTCACCCAATCCCACCGACGCCGAAATCGTGACCGGGATGAACGGCCACATCTGCCGCTGCGGCACCTACCCGCGCATCGCGCGCGCCATCCACATCGCGGCCCAAAAATCCACAAAGCCAGGAGCACACGCATGACACGGCGCGAATTCTTTGCCATCGTCGGCGGCGGCATCGTCGTGATTCTGATTCCCGACGATTCGGACGCCCAGGAATCCGGCGGAGGCGCCCGGCGCGGCATGAATCAGCGCATGCCGGAGCAGGTCAACGCCTGGCTGCACATCGCCGAGGACGGTTCCATCACGGTCTACACCGGCAAGGTGGAAGTCGGCCAGAACGCTCGCACCTCGCTCACCCAGGCCGCCGCCGAGGAATTGCACGCGCCCGTGGCTTCCATTCGCCTGGTGATGGGCGATACCGCGCTCACCCCGTTCGATATGGGCACTTTCGGCAGCATGACTACCCCCAATATGTGGCCGCAAATCCGCAAGGCTTCCGCGGCCGCCCGCGAGATGCTCATCGACCTGGCATCGCAAAGATGGATGGTCGGCCGCGCCGCCATCGCCGTTGCCGATGGCAAAGTGAGCGCCGGCCAGCGCTCCACCGGATTCGGCGACCTCACCCACGGCGAAAAACTCGTCCGCACGATTCCGGCCGGAGCCGCGCTCACGCCTGCCAGCGAGTGGAAGGTTGCCGGCCACTCGGTCCAAAAGGTGAACGGCCGCGAAATCGTCACCGGCGCGCACCCCTACGCATACGATGTCCATCGCCCCGGCATGCTGTACGCCAAGGTGCTCTATCCGCCTTCGTTTGGCGCCAAACTCGCCTCGCTCGATACCAGCGAAACCGAAGCCATCCCCGGCGTGAAGGTCGTGCGCCGCAAGATCTCCGGCGAGCGCGAGGCCGGCAGCGATTTGGTGGGCGTGCTCGCCGCCGATCCGGCCACTGCCGAGAAAGCTCTGGCCGCACTCAAAGCGGAATGGACCCCGCTCAACGGCCATCCTTCTTCCAAGGACGTCTTCGATTACTTCAGGCAAACCGCTCCCGAAAGCGTGTCGCCGCGCCTGGATCTGGCGTCCTATACCGTTGCCTACATCGCCCACGTTCCGCTGGAACCGCGCGGCGCCGTGGCCGAATGGTCCGAGGATGGCAAGCTGATGGTTTGGACCGGCTCTCAGCGCCCCTTCGGCGTACGCAGCGAATTGGCCACCGAATTCGGCATTCCCGAAGACAGCGTCCACGTCATCGTGCCCGATACCGGCTCCGGTTATGGCGGCAAGCATCAGGGCGATGCGGCGGTGGAAGCGGCGGTGCTCGCCAAGGCCGCCGGCAAACCGGTGAAGCGCAACTGGACCCGCGAAGAGGAAATGACGTGGGCTTACTTCCGCCCCGGCGGTCTGATCGAAGCCGGCGGCAAAGTGAACCCCGACGGCGCCCTTGCCGCCTGGGAATTTCACAACTACAACTCCGGCCCCTCCGCTCTCCAGACTCCCTATCGCGTGGCCGAAAAACACGAGCAGTTTCACCGCTCCAAGTCGCCCCTTCGCCAAGGCTCCTATCGCGGCCTCGCCGCTACCGCCAATCACTTCGTGCGCGAAAGCGTCATGGACGATCTGGCCCACAGCGTCTCCATGGACCCGCTGGAATTCCGCCTCAAGAACCTCGATAACGAACGGCTGCGCAATGTGCTCACCGCCGCTGCCGAACGTTTCGGCTGGGCCCATCGCAAGCGCGCGCCTGGGCGCGGCTTCGGCTTGGCCGCCGGAGTGGAAAAGGGCGGTTACATCGCCACCTGCGCGGAAATCTCGGTAGCCAACGGGGCTGTGAAAGTGGTCCGCGTGGTGGAAGCCTTCGAATGCGGCGCCATTGTCAATCCCGAACACCTGGCCAACCAGGTGGAAGGCGCCGTGGCCATGGGCATCGGAGGCGCTCTGTTCGAGCACGTCGATTTCGCCGGCGGCAAAGTGATCACCAATCGCCTCGCCCGCTATCGAGTGCCGCGTTTCGCCGATATGCCGGTGATCGAGAGCGTCCTGCTCGATCGCAAGGATATCCCGTCGGCCGGCGCCGGCGAAACTCCCATCGTGGGCGTCGCCCCAGCCATCGCCAACGCGATCTTCGATGCTACCGGCCAGCGCCTTCGCTCTCTCCCCTTGGTGGCCAACGGGCTGCCCGCGCTTTCGGCGTCATCCGCTCTGGCATAGAAACTCGACGCGAAATTGCAGGCTCGCGCGCTCCCATAGCTGGAAGACGAAATCGCGAACCGCTCGCGTGCTCAATTTCACAGTCGGTTTGGCCGGTGCATCACCGGTGTACACTCGTTTCTGATGGCCGAGCCCAAAGGAATGGTGTGCGAGCGGTGTATGACGCCCATCCCGCCCAAGGCGCCGCGCTGTCCCAGTTGCGGCCAGCCCGTTGCGCACCCTCATCTTCTTCTGTATGCGGTGGTGATCTTCGCCCTGCTGGCGGTGGGTCTGACGGTTTGGTTCACCGCGCGGTAGAGCGAGGACAGTCCAGGCCGACGACTGCAGGAAAAGCCGAGATTAGATTCGGCTCGGCTTTTCTTTATCGCGCGAGATCGTTCCTCTGCCCGCTACAATAGACTCTGCGCCGCGCTGCGAATATGCTTTCCATCAATCGAATCCCCGTACCCCTGCCGCGCACGCCCTTGGTCCCGGTGCAACTCGATCCTGCCGATCCCGTGATCTGGGTCAAGCTCGAATTCTTGCAGCCTAGCGGCTCGACCAAAGACCGTATCGCCGCCTTTATTCTCGATCGCGCACTGGCCGAAAACCGCCTCGCTCCCGGCGGCTTGGTCATCGAAGCCTCCAGCGGCTCCACCAGCATTGCCCTGGCCATGGCCTCGGCGCAGCGCGGGCTGCGCTTTCTGGCGGTGATGCCGGAAGGCGTCAGTAACGAGCGGGTATTGATGATACGCGGCTTTGGCGGCCTGGTGGAACTCACCGCCGCGCCGGCCGGAGTGGCCGAATCGATTGCGCGAACCGAGCAACGGGCGCGCGAGTTGGGCGGCTTTCTGCCGCGCCAATTCTCGAACCCGGATAACGCACGCGCCCACGAGCTCGGCTCGGCCAGCGAAATCCTGGAAGAGATTCCTGGCGGCCGCGTGGACGTGGTAGTGAGCGGCGTGGGGACGGGAGGCACTCTAGTGGGGCTTTATCAGGGCCTGCGGCGGGCCAATGGCGATCTCCGCGCCGTGCTCGCTCGGCCCGTCGAAATCTCCGAAGCCGTCGATCAGGAATGCTGCAGCTTCAGTTCCCAGATACCCGGTGTGGTCGACGGAGTCTCGCAGATTTTCCGCCCCGCGCTTTTCGACCGGTTCGAGACCATCGAAGTCCGCCAGGAAGAGGCGCTGGTGGCCGCCCGCCGGCTGATCCGCATGGGCTTCCCCGTGGGTCCCAGCTCGGGGTTGAACTACGTTGCCTCCGTGCGCGCGGCCAAAGCGGCAGAACCCGGAGCGCACGTAGCTACGGTGTTTCCGGACCGCATGGAACGGTACTTCACCACCCGTCTGTTCGACCACTGCCGCTAGATAGCAGCACCAGCCTGCTATGATGCAGAAAAGGCTCATGACCGCGGATCCCGCTCTGTCTCCCAAGATTCCCTGGGCACCGCTTGCTTGGTTCACCGTGCTGGTGCTGGCTTGTGACGCGCCGGTGGTGGTGCCCCTGGTGCGTCAATGGGCTTGGGACGACGATATGGGGCACGGGTTTTTCGTTCCCGTCATCGCCGCCTACATTGCCTGGCAGCGCCGCCACGAGTTACTGGCCATTACCCCGAAACCGAATTGGTGGGGCCTGGTAGTAGCGCTCTGGGGCTGTTTGCAGGTAGTCGTCGGGACCCTGGGAGTGGAGCTCTTCACCGCGCGCACGGCGGTGGTGATCACGGTGATCGGCCTGATCTGGTTCCTGTGTGGAACCGAAATCCTCCGCAAATTGGCCTTTCCGCTCTTCCTGCTGTTCTTCATGGTGCCGATTCCCGCCGTAATCTACACCCAGATCACGTTTCCCCTCCAGATTCTGGCCAGTAAGCTGGCCGATTTTGCCTTGACCGTACTGGGTATTCCGGTGCTCCGCGAAGGCAATATCCTGGAGTTGCCCAGCGGCCCGCTCTCGGTGGTGGAGGCCTGCAGCGGCATTCGATCCCTGCTTTCCCTGACTTTTCTGTCGTTGGTATACGGCTACCTGTTCGAAAAACAAACCTGGCGCCGCGTGGTGATTTTTCTGGCGACCATCCCGGTAGCCCTGATTGCCAATGGCGGCCGCGTCACTCTCACCGGGGTTCTTTCCCAAATCAGTCCGGACCTGGCGCACGGCTTCTTTCACGAATCTACGGGGATGGCCACGTTCTTCGCGGCGGCGGTGATGTTGTTCCTGCTGCATCAAGCGCTGCTGGTACCCTCCCGCATCGCCGCCCATCGCAGAGTGAAAGCGGTCAGCCGGCAGCCATCAGCCGTCAACCACACCGACTCGGCCGATCGCTGATCGCTGAGAACTGATAACTGACAACTGATAACTGATAACTGACAACTGACAACTACCCACCTACCGGTACTTCCCCGCCTGCCCGTTCCACCGCACCTTGAGCGGATCGACAAAGGCCGCGATGCCGCGCCACAGGCTCACCGTGGTGCCTTCCACGTTGTTCCACCGCACCGGGATTTCCAGCACCCGGTACCCCAGCCGGGCGGCGATGAAAAGCACTTCCACGTCGAAACCGAAGCCGTCCAGCAATTGACGGCGAAAGATCTCGCGCGCCGCTTTCGTCTCAAACAGCTTGAAGCCGCACTGCGTGTCGTGATAGGGCAAACCGGTGACGATACGCATCAGCAGATTGAACACTTTCCCCACGTTTTCGCGAAACGCGGGCTGGTGAACGCCGATCAGCGACCGGTCCAGGGCGCGCGACCCGATCGCCCCTCCCGCGTTCTCGGCACATACCATGCGCCAAAGCTTATCCAGTTCCTCGATGGGCGCCGAAAGATCGGCATCCGAAACCAGCAGCCACTCGCCCTTGGCTTCCATCACGCCATGGCGCACCGAGTAGCCTTTGCCGCGATTCACCGGGTTTTCCACCACGCGCGCGCCGCCCGCGCGCGCCGCCTCCGCCGTCCGGTCCCGCGAGCCGTCGTTCACCACCACGATCTCCGCGAATTCCCACGCGGTGGCGCCGAGGTACCGTTTCACCGCCTCTAATGTGCCCGGCAATCGCTTCTCTTCGTTATACGCGGGAATGATAATGGAAATAGAGCGTCGCAAGCGAAGCCTTATAATAGCTAATTTCCCCCGATGGCAAAGGTGGCACAGGCTTTAGCCTGTGAGTTCAGAGGAGATTTATTTGTCCCTTGAAGACGATTTACTGAAGCAGCGGGCGGCGCGCACGCGCGAGATCGAAGCTCTGGGCTACCGGCCTTACGGCCAACGCTTCGATGCTACCCACGCCGTTCCGGACATTCTGCGCGAGTACGGCCCCAAGACTGCCGAGGAGCTGGCCGCGCGCGTCGACGTGCGCATTGCCGGCCGTGTCATGACCATTCGCCACATGGGCAAGGCCGGGTTCGCGCACCTGCAGCAGGATGGAGAAAAGCTGCAGATTTATGTTCGCAAGGATGCCGTCGCCGAGCGCGATTTTGAGCTCTTCAAGATGCTCGACATTGGCGACATCATCGGCGTCGAAGGCTACCTCTTCCGCACCCGCACCGGCGAGCTCAGCGTGCACGTCGCAAAAATCGAGTTCCTGTCCAAGACCCTGCTCTCCATGCCCGAAAAGTGGCACGGCCTGGAGGACGTGGAGATTCGCTATCGCCAGCGCTACCTGGACCTGATCGCGAATCCGTCCGTGCGCGATGTCTTTGTGCGGCGCGCTCGCATTATCTCCTCGCTGCGGCGGCAACTGGAATCGCGCGGCTTCATCGAAGTGGAAACCCCCATGATGCAGCCGCTGTACGGGGGAGCGGCGGCCAGGCCCTTCGTCACCCATCACAACACCCTGGACGTCGATCTCTACCTGCGCATCGCGCCGGAGCTCTACTTGAAGCGACTGGTGGTGGGCGGCCTGGAGCGGGTTTACGAGATCAATCGCAATTTCCGCAACGAAGGTCTTTCCACCCACCACAATCCCGAATTCACCATGCTGGAGTTCTATCAGGCTTACACGGACTATCGCGGCTTGATGGATCTCTCCGCTGAGCTGTTGCGGCAGGTAGCATTGGATGCCAACGGAACCACCATCGCCGAATTCGAAGAACACCAGATCGACTTCGCCTGCGTCAAGCGTCTGACGATGCGCGAAGCCGTGCTGGAATTCTGGACGGGCGCCGGCAAACCGTCCATGGACAACGTGACCGACCCGAAATGGCTCCTCCGGCATTCCCGCAAAACTACCGCCGGCGAAGCCCTCACCGACTTGTTCGAGAGGCATGCGGAAGAAAAGCTCGTCCAGCCGACCATCATTTGCGATTATCCGGTGGAAACCTCGCCGCTCTCGAAGAACAAGCCCGACGATCCGGCTTTCGTGGAGCGTTTCGAAATTTACGCCGGCGGCATGGAAATCGGCAACGCCTACACCGAGCTGAACGACCCGCAGGAGCAGCGCCGCCGCTTCGAAATGCAGATCGGCATGCGCGAGCGCGGCAACCAAGAAGCCCACCAGATGGATGAGGACTATGTGCGCGCGCTCTCCTACGGCATGCCGCCCACCGGTGGCGAAGGCATCGGCATCGACCGGCTGACCATGATCCTCACCAACTCGCGCTCCATCCGCGATGTGATCCTGTTCCCCCTGCTGCGTCCCGAGGGCCCCATCGACCTGGTGCGGGCGCTGCGGGAATTGGATGGCAAGTCATGAGTCAGCGTGAATCTGTACCTGCGACTCACAGGCTAAAGCCTGTTCCTGGAGTTTCTACATTTCCCGCGCGTTGTGAGGAGGCCCCTGGGTCACCGTGGGGCAGACCATCGTTTTTTGTGGTCTGCCATACAAGCGGTACTCGACCAGGTCTGGGTTGCGGAGGCGATGCCGCGATGCGGGAACCGGTGAGACAGCCGTCTGCGGTAGAAGAACATCGAATGGATCCAGGCTGGCAGACCACAAAAAACGATGGTCTGCCCCACATGAATCGTGCTGCAGCCGCCAAAAACCCGACACCAGAATGTGGAAAGTCCACTTACCGGCTAAGGCCTGTGCCAGATGGTGGGACAGACTTTAGTCTGTGGGATGGTCAGACTAGGACCACATGACCACTTCGCTCCTCGACCGTTTCGAGTTCATCGTGGCGCGCCGCTACCTGCGCGCCCGCCGCAAGGAAGCCGTCATCAGCATCATCACCGCCATTTCCGTCATGGGCGTGGCGGCCGGCGTCATGGCCCTCATCATCGCCATCGCCGTTACCTCCGGCTTTCGTTCCACCCTGGAGCGCAACTTGCTCGGCGCCATGGCCCACATCAACGTGATGGAGAAGGAGCCGCTATATGGCATCGAGAACTGGCGCGAGATGGTGGCGCGCATCCGCAAGCTGCCGAACGTTACCGCGGTGTCGCCGGCGCTTTACACCAAAGTGTTCCTGACCGGGGGGCCGCAGGGCGCCGGTGCATTGCTGAAGGGCGTTGACGTCAACTCCGAACTTGGCATCAGCCCCATGCTGGCCCACTTGAAAAAGGGCTCCGTGGACCGGTTGCGCGATCCCAACGCGAGCCCTCCCGGCATCGTCATTGGGGCTGGCATGGCCGCCGAATCCGGCATGGTGGTCGGCGCCAATATCAATGCCGTCAGCCCGGAAGGCGAATTGTCGCCGCTCGGCCCGCTGCCCGCCGTGCGCCGCTTCAAGGTAGTCGGGATCTTCGAAACCGGTTTCTACGATATCGACGAGCTCTGGGCGTTTACCAACCTGCGCGCGGCGCAGAAATTCTTGTCGCTCGAAGACGTCATTAACCAGATCGAGCTGAACGTAGACGACGTCAACCGTGCACCGGAAATCGCACGCGAAGTCGAAAAAGTTGTCGGACCGAAATATACCACGACCACCTGGCTGGAGCGCAACAAGCAACTGCTCAGCGCACTCCATAGCGAACGCATCGTCACGACCATCGTCATTGGCTTAATTCTGTTGGTGGCCGCGCTGAATATCTTCATTACCCTGGTCATGATGGTAATGGAAAAATACAGAGACATCGCCATTCTGATGTCCATGGGCGCGCGCCAGGCGCAGATCCGCCGCATCTTCATGGCGCAGGGCCTGCTGATCGGCGCAGTGGGCAGCGCCATCGGCCTCACCGCCGGTTACCTCGTCTGCTATTTCGCCGACAAATACCGCTGGATCAAGCTCGACGCCTCAGTCTATGCCCTCAGCTATGTGCCATTCGAAACCCACTGGGTGGATGGCGTGTGGATCGCCGCCGTAGCGATCCTGGTCAGCTTTTTGGCAACTCTCTATCCCGCCCGCAACGCCACCCGCATCGCCCCGGCGGAAGTGCTGCGCTACGAATAACCGTCGCTGGGTGTGTGGCGCCATTGCCGCGGACGCCTGGCGCAACGCCGCCTCAATAGCGCGCTGCTGGTCCTTGCTCGGGTTCAGCGCGCATTCGCCACGGGCTGCCGTTGGGACCGACCCTCCCGGAGAGATCAGCCTTGAGTCTGCACTCCCTCAATTTCAATGCCGCCGGCGATGCGGGCTACTACGTTGTAGAGCGCACCGCATATCAAGCCCGTGATGAACCCGATTACCCCGTACAGGATCGGGAACACAATGATGGCGCCGACTCCGAACAGCATTTTGAGCCCCCCGGAGCCGCCAGCCGACTGCATCAAGCTCGCTCCAACCAAGGCAAACAACGATACGAACGCACCGATGATCAAGCCAAGCAGCGCATCCAGAGCGCCCATCATCTTGGCCAGGGAAAGCGCGCCAATTCGCCGTACGATGATTTTGGTGTTCATAGCGGCTGCCATAGTACCACATGGCCCGAGCCCAGGCATCCACACTCTGAGCGTCCCAGTCTTTGCTCGGCAGAAAGCACTTGCGGCCCGCCGCAGCCTTGAGCAGCAGGACGCCACCAGCTTGAGTGGTCAGAGAGTCTATCAAGACAAAGAATGGTGTCCTACCCTCCCAAGCATTCTTGATTGTTTTCCTCTTGCTCTCTGCTATCTTACCTGAGGAGGCTTTCCGTGAAACTCCATACCATCGCCATATTCGCGTGTTTCAGCGCTGGCGCTTTCGGCCAGACTCCGGTACCCGAAATCCCGTACGAGTCGGTCCCCAATTTCCTCAAAATGCCGCAGGACCTCTACCTGGGCGAAGTTTCGGGTGTCGCGGTCGATTCGAAAAAACACATCTTCGTCTTCTCCCGCGGCGGCACCACCGGACCCGCCTATGGAGCCGCCGCCGCCCAGTTACTGGAATTCGCTCCCGACGGCCGGTTCCTGCGCGAGATCGGCAAGAATCTCTACGCCTGGTCGTACGCTCACGCCGTCCGCACCGATAGGGACGACAACATCTGGGCCATCGACAAAGGCTCGGACATGATCGTCAAGTTCAACCCCGAAGGCCGCGTGGCGATGGTGTTCGGCCGCAAGAAAGAAGCGTCGGATGAATCCGCCGTCCCCTGGACCCATGTAAATCCTCCGCGACCGGCCATCGACGGGCAGTTCCGCCAACCTACCGATGTCACCTGGAATGCCCGCGGCGACATCTTCATCAGCGATGGCTACATCAACTCGCGCGTAGCCAAGTACGACAAGAACGGCGATTGGGTAAAGCAATGGGGCGATCATGGCTCGAAGCCTGGCGAATTCAACACTCCGCACAGCATCGCCGCCGATAACCACGGCAACATCTATGTGGCCGATCGCGGCAACCGCCGCATTCAGGTCTTCGATTCTGACGGCAATTTTGAGCGTGAAATCACCGTCGATGTGCCAGTGCCGCCGGATGCCCGCCCCTGGATGGGCAGCCGGCCGACCGCCCAAACCGCCGCCACCATGCAGAGCGGCGCGCCCTGGGCCGTCTGCATCACTCCTGGCCCGACGCAATATCTCTACAGCGCCGACGCATTTCCCGGCCGCATTTACAAGCTCTCGCTCGATGGCAAAGTGCTCGGCATGTTCGGCAAGACCGGCCGCCAACCGAAGGAGTTCGGCTGGATTCACGAGCTGGCGTGCCCCTCGGAAAACGAAATCTATGCCGCGGAGCTGCTGAACTGGCGGGTGCAGAAGCTGATCCTCCATCCCACCGGCCAGAGCTCCGCGGCGAAGGCATCGCAGCGCTGAGGGCCGGCCGCTTCCGGCATGCTAATCTGCAGTCGTGGCTTCGCGCACCCTGTATCAGGTTCTCTCGGAAACGGCGGCGGTCTACGGCGACTTGCCCGCTCTTCACCAGCCGAACGGTTCCGGCTACGTGACCTACACGTGGAAGGAGTACCTGCGCGCGGCCGAGGAAATCGCCGCCGGGCTGAACGCGCTGGGCATCGGCAAGGGCCAGGTGGTGGCGCTTAGCTCGGAAACGCGCCTGGAGTTTTATCTCGCCGATCTGGGTACGCTCACCAACGGATCCATCGCGGCTGCGCTTTATCCCAGTTACCCGGCGCGCGACCTGGTGCGCACGCTCGAAGCCTCCGGCGCGGCAGCCGCATTCGTGGAGAACCCGGAAGCGATTCGGGCCCTGTGCGCGGCGCCGGTGCGCTACTGGATTCTGCTTACTGGCGAAGCCGAGGGCGCTCTGACTCTGGAGCGACTGCGCGCCATGGGCCGCGACGCCATGGCGGCCGATCCCGAATGGCGGCGCGGTTTGAGCCAGCGGACCAGCCCGCAAGATCCGGCCGTGCTGTACCTCACCAGCGGCGCCACCGGCGAGCCTAAGATGGCGCTGGTGACTCACCATTCGATCGTGTCGAACATCGATATGGGTCCGGCGGTGCTGCCGCTCGGGCCGCAGGATGCGACCATCGCCTTCCTTCCTTCGGCGCATATTGCGCAGCGGGTGGTGATGGAGTTTCTCATGCTGCGTTGCGGCACACCCGTGCATTTTTCCGAAAGCCTGCTGCGGCTGCCGCAGGAAATCCGCGGCGTGCGGCCGACCATCCTGCTGGCCCCGCCGCGCATGTGGGAGCGCATCTATTCCAGCATCTGCACCGAGCTTCGCAAGCGGCCGGCGCCCCTGCGCAAGGCTTTCTACGGCGCGCTGGGCATGGCGCTGGCGGCTGCGCGTTACCGCGAGGCCGGCAAACCGGTCCCCTTGCGCCTGCGGCTTCCGCTAAAGCTGGCCGACGCCGCCATGTTCCGCAAAATCCGGCAGCGCTTCGGCGGACGCGTGCGCGTGGCCGCCTCCGGCGCGGCGCCGCTCGGCAAAGAACTGGCCGAGTTCTACGGCGCCATCGGCATGCCGCTCATCGAAGGCTACGGCCTGACCGAGGGCGGCGTGCTCACCCTCAATCCGCTCGACAAACCCAAACCCGGAAGCATCGGCAAAGCGCTCTCCGGTTCCGTCGAGCTGCGCATCTCCGAAGAAGGCGAGCTGCTCGCGCGCAGTCCCACCCTCTTTTCCGGCTACTGGAACGCCCCGGCCACAACCGCCGAAGTGCTGCGCGACGGGTGGCTCCATACCGGCGACCTCGCCTACATCGGCACAGACGGATACGTATACATCACCGGCCGAAAGAAAGAGCTGATCATCTCTTCCACCGGCAAGAAGGTGTATCCGGCGCGGGTGGAAAGCCTCTTCAAGATGGAGCCGCTAGTGAGCCACGTCTTGCTCATCGGCGACCGCCTGCCTTATGTGGTGGCGCTCCTCACCTTGAACCCGGCCGCCGCCCAGGAATTGAAAGGAATGGACCAGTGGCGGGGCGCGCTCGATCAGGCCCCTCCGGTGCTGGCCGAAATGCGCAAGGCCGTGGCGCGGGTGAACAAGCAGTTGGCCCCTTTCGAGCAGGTCCGCAAATATCGCATTCTGGACCGCGAGTTTTCGATCGACAGCGGCGAACTGACCGCGACCATGAAAGTCCGCCGCATTCAAGTGATGCAAAACTTCGAGCGGGAGATTGCGGAGCTGTACGCGGGGAGAGAGTGAGTTATCAGTTATCAGTTATCAGTTCTACTTCGCCGTCCATTTCTGGATCCCGATGGAATACCCTTCCTGGGCCGTCGCTTCCAGCCGCAGGCCCGTTGTGGTCACTGCCTTGAAAGCCACCGTATTGAACTTGTCCTTGGCCACGCCATAGGAATCCGAGGTCTCCACGGGTTTCCATTCCCCTCCTTCTTTGTACAGCAATCGCCAAGACCCCGGCACGCGCACGCTGCCCTGCCCGCTATCGTCGAACCAGTACACGGCGGATTCGGAAACAGTGGCCGGTTTTGCGAAGCTGTACTCCACCCATTCGCGTTCGCCCCGGGCCGGATACCAGTCGAAATAGCCGCTGTGGTCGTTGGAAGCAGTGGGAATCTCGCCATCCTGGATCGCTTCCACGTTGGCCTGTTGCGGCTTTCCCGAAACCGTCACCTTCGAGGTGGTGACTACGGTTGGGAACGGCAGCGGGTGGGCGACGGCTTGCGCGTTGGGCAGCCAGACGATCATCTGACCGCGTCCTCGATTGGCCCACGCGTAGTACGGAATCGCGATAAATTCCTGTTCGGTCTTGGCGATCCCGCCTTCGGCGTCGTATGCTAGCGCCACGGCTTTGCCTTTCACCACCTCCACGCCGTGCAGCAGCCCGGGCCGGAACTCGGCGGTCAGCGCGGAGGAGTTGGGCAGCATCAGGTTGCGCACTTTGCCTCTGGGATTGTCGGGCCATTCGGCGGCATAAACGATGGGCCCGCGCTCAATGGCGACGCGGCCGATATCGGCAGTCACATTGTCGTTCGCCACCACGCGGCGCACCGGCATGGGCAGATTCAGCTCGATGGTGTCGCCCTTGTTCCAGGCGCGATCGAGCACCACGTAGCCTTTGTCCAAACCGTTGGCGAGATTCATCGGCGCCGGTTTCCCATTCACCTTCAGCGCGGGCGCGGCAGTGGACGGATCGAGGAACCGGTACAAATCGGTGGGCACCGGCTGATTGCGCGCCCAACCCGGAATGCGCACGCGAATGGTGAGCGGCCCCGGACGATCGGGATTCACGGTGATCTTCACCGCGCCATTCCAGGGGTAGCGGGTCTCCTGCACCATGCGAACCGCGCGGCCATTGTCGAGCTGGATATCGGCCGTGCTGGCCACGAACAGGTTCACCCAGATGGCATCGCCGCGCTGGGCATAGACGTAGCCTGGCACTGACGCTATAAAGCGCGTAATATTGCCGGGGCAGCAAGCCACACCGAACCACGGGCTGCGCTGGTCCTTGCCGGCGAAGCCCGTGGCCTCGAGCGGGTTCTGGTAGAAGAACGTTTTGCCATCCAGCGAAACGCCCGAGATCAGACCGTTATAAAGAGTTCGCTCCATTACGTCGATATATTTAGCGTCGGCGTGGAGGAGAAACATGCGGTGATTCCAAAAATCGTTGCCCACAGCGGCGCAGGTCTCGTTGTAGGCGCTCATGTTGGGTAGTTCGTAATCGGCGCCGAACGATTCACCGGCGGCGCGCGCTCCTACGCCGCCGGTGACATGCAATTTGCGGCCGGCCACGTTTTCCCAGATCTGATCGAGAGCGTGGAGGTAACTCGCGTCGCCGGTGAGCGCCGCCACATCGGCCATCCCCGAATACATATAGGTCGCGCGAACGGCATGGCCGCCGGTCACGGCCTGGGTTTGTTCGGTGACCTTGAGATGGGCTTCTACGTAGGCATTCCCGGCGCCGCGCTCGTCGTTATCGGGGCCGCGCGAATCCAGCATAAACTTGGCCAGGTTGAGGTAACGCACATCGCCGGTGACGCGGTAGAGCTTAACCAGGCCCATTTCGATCACCTGGTGGCCCGGCCAGATGGCGCGCTTGCCGGGGCCGAAGGTGCGATCGAGCATGTCGGCGCTGCGGAGGGCCACGTCCAGCAAAGTCCGCTTGCCGGTAGCCTGATAATGGGCCACGGCAGCCTCGTAGAGATGGCCCAGATCGTAAAGCTCGTGGCTGTTGACGCCTTCCAGAATCCAGCGCTCTTTGCCTGACCAGGGGTGCGGTTCGAGGGGATTGATGGTGCGCGCGGTGTAGAGATAGCCATCCGCCTCCTGGGCGGCGGCGATCTTGCGGATCAGCTCGTCGACGTAAGCCTCGAGCTTGGGGTCCGGATGAACGCTCAGCGAGTAGGAGGCGCCCTCGATCACCTTGTAGACATCCGAATCGTCGAACGGGTAGTTGGGCGCCTTATGATTTTCGAACGGCTCCCCGCGGAGCGCCTCTGCCGCGCGCGCGAAGTTCTCCACCCGCCCGGTCTCTTCCTCTTTTTGAAAGGCGACGGGGATGGTCACCGTACGGTTGATTTCGATGCGCGGCGCCCAAAAACCATCGGTGACGTGGACGGCGGTGAACGGGACGGGCTTCACCGGATAATCGCGCGTGGTCTGCGCCAGGCAAATCGAGGCCAGCAGAGCCAGCGCCGCGAGCGCTTTCATAGAGGCCCTTTTCATGGCAGCCATTATAAGTCGCGGCAGGCGATTTGGCTGTTCCTTTGGTTTTCGTGGAGCGGACTCTCAGTCTGCCACGCCGGGACTCATCCCGGCGCTCGCCCCGCATGACCTGCAATCTGGCCGCACAAGTGCCGATAGCCCCGGCCTTTGGTTCGCGAGCATACGCAGCTTTGGGCTAAGATATTTCGCGACCGGCTAGGCTGCAAATAGCTGATCGAGGTGAATCGAACCCTCCAACAGCGGCACGGACAAGCTCCCTGGAGCGGAATAAATATGAACGCCGGCGGTCTTGCTATACACCGCAACAGTGGCAGTCTTTGGATCCACGATCCAGAATTCGACGGCGCCCTCACCGGCCAGAGTGGTCATGGCCCTGTCATGAAGCTGGTGTTTCGTGTTGGAAGGGGATTTCACTTCGATCGTGAGCTCGGGCGAGCCCATCAGCCATTTTTCCGTGCTGTCGTCTCGCGACTGTGCAAGGCAGGCAACATCCGCCCCCCAGACCTCGTTTTCCGGTAATGGCCGATACGGGTATTCGGTATCGACCAGGAATCCGCGCGGCTTCGCCAAGACCTCCAGCATCTCCCGCAAGCGCCGTTGAAGAGCCTTATGCTGCCGGACGGGATACGTCACAAGAACCAACTCTCCATGGTGCAGTTCGTAGCGTCCACCCGGCGGATCGGGCGTTCGTTCGTACTCCTCCACGGAAAGCAGTTTCGGAACGCTTTGGGCACTCACAATGCACCTATTCTACAGGAATCGCAGCGGCCGATAAGGGGACAGCTATTTGCCAATTCTTTCTCAGTTGGCCGCGTATTGCTACAGGCCAAGAACTAACCGCACCTAATCACCCGATAGAGCCATCTGGCGTCAAAAACTCTGGCGCGTCGAGGAGGACGTCCGGCCAAAAGTCGCACAGGTGTTCAAAGGACAGCTTCTTGAAGTGAAGGAGCTTTGGATCCCGCCAGAGTGCAAGGTAGCGATCCCTCTCGTCCTGGCGCTGCTGCTCCCGGCGCTCCTCGTCGTCGTGCTCATTGACGATGTAAACCTCGGGGGCCGTGCCGATCCGATTGAGCTCCGCACGCTTCAGGAGATATTTGATGTGTAGATCGGCGTCCGGCAATGAGTATCCGCAGAACACGATCCTTCGAGCTGACATCAGTGCGCTTTCGGCGTGGCGCCATATCTGTTGAAGGTGGAAGTTTGACATCATCTTGAAAAACGTCGGCGGGATGATGATTGGAGAAACCGAGTATGAGCCGCACGGACACGAGAAGCCCTTGATGGGCGCGACAAAGGGGAACCTCTTTGGCACGATGATCAGTGCCGTACACTGGGAGCAGTAAAGCCAGTTCAAGGACCCGTGCACCTTGTAAAGGGCGACAGAGCGTTCGGGAGACGGTTTGTGCCATCGTCGTTCGGTGAGAAGATTGGACTTGTCCCGATTTTTGACACAAACAGTTAAGACTCAGTTAATCATTTTTTGCATTGAATGGAGAATTGAGTCATGGGATTGTCTCGCAGGCAGTTCACGAAAGAGTTCAAATTGGC
>Ga0187848_10000458_pt1 | contig 37400 bp, 26 predicted proteins | sample June2016WEW_4_40_FD_132424 | JGI IMG/M metagenome (GOLD analysis project Ga0187848, IMG submission 132424) | Peatland microbial communities from SPRUCE experiment site at the Marcell Experimental Forest, Minnesota, USA - June2016WEW_4_40 | ecosystem: Environmental > Terrestrial > Soil >... | reverse complement strand
TCGTCCGGCCTCAAACAGTCCCCGCGCTGCCGAGTTTATGCGCCGACGAGAGCAAGCGTTGCAAGCGCGATTTCGTGGCTGGGGCTCGCCGCCGAGCGCGCTTTCGCGCGCCGTTTCAACCCCCGGCTTCGTCGCCTCGAAGGCGCTGCCGCAGCGCTATGTCGCGGTCACGCAGATCTACGTCGATCCCGGCGTCCTTCCCGGCGCCGGCAAGGACATGCCCGCGCCGGGGCAAGATTCCAACGGCTTCATCAACTATGTCGAGAGCCAGGGTCTGATCATCGCCTCGCGCGCGGTGCTCGAGCGCGTCGTGGCGGACGAAAAGCTCGACGCCGACCCGGATTTTGTCGCCGCTTGGCGGTTCCCTGCCTTTTTCGGTTCCTCGCCGAGTCCTGCGGACCGCGTGACCGCCGCCGCGGCCGCTCTCGGGAACCGAATTCAGGTCAAGCGGCCCGAACGGACGTTCATCATCGATCTCTCGGTCGCCGACCGCGATCCGACGAGGGCCGCCGAACTCGCCAACGCCACTGCGCGCGCCTACATCGACGTCTCGTCGTCGTGGCAAACGGACGTCTCGCGCCAAACCGAGGCCTCGCTGGCGGCGCGGCTCGAGGCGTTGCGCAAGCGCGTCCTCGACGCGGAAAAGAAGGTCGAAGACTTCAAGGCCGCCAATGGGCTGGTCGGAACCCGCGATCTCCTCGTCACCGAACAGCAGCTCAGAGACGTGAACGCGCAGATGACGATCGCGCGCACCAAGGCGGCGGAGGCGCGTTCGCGTCTCGACCAGATCGAGAAGGCTCACCGGCCCGGCGGCGACGTCGCGGCGCTCGCCTCTCAGATCACGTCCACGAGTCTGGCCGCATTGCGAGCCCAGCAGGCGCTGGCGCGCCAGCGCCTCGCCGACCTCACGGCCGAACTCGGCCCTCGCCATCCGCAGGTGATCGACGCCAAAGCGCAGGCCGGCGCCGCTGACGCCGCGGTCGACGCCGAATTGAACCGCTTCGCCGAGAGCCAACGCATCGAGTACGAGAATGCGAAGCGAATCGAGGCGTCGCTCAGCCGCCAGCTCGACGACTTGAAGACGCAGACGGACGCCAACGGCCAGAGTTCGGTCGGGCTGCGCGATCTCGAACGCCAGGCCGACGCGGCGCGCAGCGTCTATGAATTGTTCGTTACGCGCTCGCGCGAAGCCGGCGAGATCCAGCAGGTCGAACCGTCGCGAACGCGGATCATTTCGCTCGCCACCGCTCCCAAGTCTCGCGCCTTTCCGCCGAGCGGGGCCCTGATGGCGAGCGTCGGACTGCTGCTCGGCCTGGGGCTCGGCGTCGCCGGCGCATTCGCGCGCGAGCGCGGCGGCGCGCTGGCGCCGCCCGACGCCTCGGCCGCGGAACCCGAGCGCGAGGCGAACGCGGCGGTAGCGCCGGCGCCCGCGACTTTCATCGTCACCTCGCGATCGCGACTGGTGACGGCGCAACGGCCGCAATCCATCGACCGCCTGGACCTCGCCGGACTCGGCTTCCCGGCGCTGTCGGTCGGCGCCGACGGCGTCGAATTCGACGCGATCCTCGACGAACTCGGTCTAGCCGACAGCCCCGGCCAAGGCCCGCGGCGCGCTGTCGCTTTCGCCGTCGCCGGCCCGAACGGCGACGGGCTTCGCACCTCCCTGGCGATCAATCTGACGCTGTGCGCGGCGCGCCGCGGCGTGCGCGTCGCCTTGATCGACGCGGCCGAGCGCAACGCCAAGCTCACGCGCGCCGTCCGCCGCGCCACGCAGACGCCGATCCTCAACCAGGGCGCGTTCTATCTCGCCGGCAATCGAGTGTTGCTTGCTTTGCCCAAGGGTTTCGACGCCGAAATCGGGCGCATGCGTCCCGACGAACTGTTGCGCTCCCTCACGCGCCTGCGCGATGAGGCTGTCGAACTGATCATTTGCGACGGACCCGATCCGGACGACCGCTGCGCGCAGCGGGTGCTCGAGATGGTCGACGAGGTCGTCGCGTTTGAAGAAACGCCCGGTGACGCCGGCGCGCAGTCGCTGGGGAGGGCGCTCGCCAAAGCGGGCGTCGCCGCGCGCGCCCTCGTGCGCTACGAGCCGACCAGTCCCGCGCAACAGAAGCGAGCCTGAGGCCCTTCGTTCACGTCAAGACGGCGCGCAACGCGGCCGCGGCGTCACGCCACGCCGGCGCGAATATCTCAGGCGCGACGGCGCGAGAGGCGACGTCCATCGCGCCGATCGCTCGGGCGAAATCGGCGGGCGCGGCGTCGGTGGGCGCGAACCGGAGCGCGCCCTGGGCGATCAGGCGGCGAAAGACGGCATGGTGGGCGAACTCGCCTTCCCTCTTTGGGGCGTTGACGATGACCGGACGCCCCGACTCCAGGCAGGTCAGCACGCTGCCGCGCCGTGAGGTCAACCCTTCCGCAAACGAATAGAGGAACACGTCGACCGCGTCGAAAAGCGCGAAGATTTCCGCATCCGATTCGACATAGCCGGTGACCATGATCGACTCTTCGAGGCCGAGTTCTCGGACCCGCGCGAAGAATTGGCTTTCGACGTCGTCGCTCGCTCTGACGAAGCCGCCGACGAAGACGACGAAGACGCTGCGATTCATCGCCTGCAGGGCGCGCGCGACTTCGAGCGCGAAGGTCGATTGCTTCTTGGGATAGATCGAGCCGAAATGGCCGAGAACGAGGCGCCCTTTGGCGCGCTCCGCCTCGACTCGAGCGACGGCGGCAGAGCGCAGGCGCGCTATCGGCGGCGCGATATTGGGCGGGATCGGCGCAAGGCCCAAGACGAAGGGCAGCCATCCGGCCGGGCTCGACAAGAATTGGTCGCGCACCGTCGGCGACGAGAACAGAACGACTTGCGCCAACAGGAGATAGGCGGAGACGAAAGCGCGGCGCAGGGGATGCAGATCCGCCCATTCGTGCAAGACGACGATGGTCCGCGCGCCGCGCAATCGGGCGATCGCCAGCGCGATGAGCGGCGTCAGCAAGGCCCTCTTCCACGCCACCACCGGCAGATTGACGATGAGCGCGCCAGCGCCGGCCAAGCCGCGCCAAAGCTCCGCCGCCTCGCCCCGTCGCCCTGCGACCGCGAGGGTCCGCGAGTCGAGGCCGAGTTCGCCTGTAGCGCGCGCGAGGCCGCGCGCGAACGTCTCGACTCCGCAAGGCGTTCTCGACGGCGATATGAGAGAGACGACGAAACCGCGGCTTGCGGCGGACGGCGGCGTCATTGCGGCGACGTCCGAAAACTCGCGACATAGCGCAGAGCGAACACCGCGAACAGGAAGGTGAACCAGATCGGGTCGGCGCGATCGAACAGGAACGACTCGAGCGACGAAACATAAAGGCCGAACAGCCAGATTTGCGTCAGCAACGTCATCAGCGCCGGGTCGGCGCCGCTTTTGGCGGCTTTGCCGATGTCGGCGAGCGGTTGGACGAGGAAAGCCCACAGCGCCAGAGCGACGCCGGGAACGCCCATCGACATCGCGACGTCGACCAAGCCGTTGTGCGCATGCGCGGCGCCGGCGACCCAGGCGGTTGAACTGTCGGTTCCGAAACGGACCGATTCGGTGTTCCAGAATGCGTCGAACCCGTAGCCGAGCAAGGGATGCTCGGCGAGCTTGTCCAGCGCGTAGCGCCAGACGTCGACGCGGCCGGTGAACGTCGGGTCGACCGGGAGGCTCGCCACCAGCGATCCGATCGGCGCGACGATCACCGAGCCGACGCCCAACGCGTTGAGCGCGGCGAAGGGCGCGATGGCCGCGACGCGCCACGCCCATCCGGCGCCGTAACGCGCGGCGAACAAGGAAACGGCGAGCGTCGGCGCCCACAGCAAGTTCTCGGTCTTGCCGTTGGCGAAGACCACGAACAGCAACGAGAGGGCGGTAATGACGACGCCCGCGACGGCGCGTCCGGCGCGCGCGACGTAAATGCCGATGAAGGCGACGAAGACGAATACGGCGCTCGCCAGGTTCTTGTGGCCGAACACGCCGCGCCAGTCGCCCGCCAGCGCCGGTTCGCCGAGGTCGCTCGCCTGGTGGACGGCGTATTGCGGCATGAAGATCACGCCGAAATAGGATAGCGCGAGGAGCGCGCCGGCGGCGACGCCGAACATGGTCGCCAGGTGCATGCGTCCGCGCGGCAGCAGCGGCAAGGCGGCGGCGACGACGGCGACAAAGCCGCATAGCGCGGCGCGTTTCAGCGACGTCGCGACGTCTTGCGAGGTCGCGCAACTGATGGCGACCCATACTGCCAGCGCGACAAAGGCCGGATTGGCGAGACGTCGGAGGGCGGGGCGATCCGTCGACGCCGCCAAATGGAGGCAAAGCGCCGCGCACGCGGCGAAGGCGAAGTAGGTCGCGATCTCGCGGCCGGCGCCGAGATCGAGCGCGTCCTCCGCGCCAAGATCGGCGAAGGGTTGCAACGTGATCCAGGCCAGAGACAAGGCGGCGACGAAGGCGATCGCGCGCCACGGAACGGCGTCGCCCTGAACGGTCGGGACGCTGGCCGCCGAAGAGGTCATGGTTTCGGCTCCGCCGGCGGGAAGCGATATTGCTGAGGCTCGACGCCGAGCCAGGCCAACAGGCGCCCGACCGCCACCACCATCGGATGGAGCGAAACGAGCGCCGGCTTGCCCTGTGCGAGCAGCTTCAACGTTCGAAAAGCCGAGACGGGGAGAAGAACGCCGTTCTTGGCGGCGAGCCTGACACGGCCGAAGGCCGATCGGTTCGCGGCCTCGTCGATGTGAAAGTTGATGGCGCCGATGCGAAGGCCGCGCCGCAAGATCCATGCCGGGCGAACCCGATCGCCGGGCACCGTTTCGACGATGCGCGCGGCCTGTTCCCAGTAGAACGTCAGCCCGGCGCGCCGACAGCGGGTGAAGAACTCCGTGTCGCCGCCGCCGAGGAAATTGTAGCGCAGGTCGAATTCCGGATGGTTCAGCCGCTCGAACGCTTGGCGGCGGATGAGGAAATTGCCCGAACCGTAGATCATCGACACGAAGCCGCTGCGGCTAAAGGCCGGCCAGTAGACGGGATGGTGGGCGAGCGCGTCGGGCGCGCCGTCGGCAAAGCGCGGCACGACCGGGCCGCCGACGATGTCGACTTGTCTTTCGCGCGCCGCGGCGATCATCCGGCTCAGCCATTCCGGGTCGGCGACTTCATCGTCGTCGATCATCAAAATATACGACGCCAAGGCGAAGCGGCGGCGCGCTTCCTCGAACGCGCGATTGCAGGCGCGGCAATTGCCGGGCTGCGCCTCGACCACGCACAAACCCTCGAGCAGCCTGTCGGAAAAGAACGCGTCCGCGACCGCGGCGCCGGCCATGCCGAGCGAATCGTTGTCGACGACGACGACGGCGAAGCGGGTCGGGCCGGTCTGTTCGACCAGAGACTGCAACGTCAGGCGGAGCATCTCGGGGCGTCGACAGGTCGGCACGCAAACGACGGCCTCCGGCGCCGATTGCGACAAACGGCTCGCCGCGCCAGTTCCGGGATTCGCGAGAGTCGACGCGTCCTCGACTGGAGTCATGTCCTTATGCATGGCTGCGACCACGAGCTTCGCTTATCGACCCAACGGCGCGCCGAGCACATTTTAGGCGGACCGCTTCAGTCTCGGACCCGCGCCGTTTGGGAGCCGCCGACCGCCTTGAAACTCTTGCGCTAGGAAAGTTTCGAACCCCTTGCCTCGTTCGCCGAAAGCGCCGGCTTTCCCACTGGCCGGCTGCGGGCGAGCCCAGCGGCGACGGTGACGATTTCGACCCCGCGCGAGACCGCGCCGTCGAGCGCGCGCTGAAACAGCCCGGTGGTGCAACCGTATGAAGTCGGCGCGTCGGCGATGTCGTGGCAACAGAAGATTAACCAACCGCCAGATTGGACCGTGGCGTCGAGATAGGCGGCGAGCCGCTCGGGCGTCAGGCGTCGATCCGCCAGTTCGACGCAACGCAGATACTGCGGATCGAAGTCGCCGGCCATGACGCCCGGCGCGACGCTGCGGCTGGAGGCGACCAAACCATAGAGCTGGCGTTTGCGGGCGAAAGAGGCGATGCCGTAGGGGTAGGCGAAATTGGCGGGGCGGATGCCTTCGTCGATGGATTCCAGCCAATCCCTGTTTCTTTGCAGGTCGTCGCGAAACTCTTGCGCGGAGAAGGCGCCCGCCGCCAGGTGGGCGTGGCCGTGAAGGCCGATTTCGTGGCCCCTGAGATGGAGGTCGCGCACGCTCTCGCGGCCCATTAGGGCGTAGCCGTAGTCGCTTCGCCCGATCAGGCCGGAGGCGATGTAGTAGGTTCCGCGCGCGCCCATTCGTTCCAGCCGTTCGGCGCCCGCCAGGCCGGCGCTCACCGCGGCGTCGTCAAACGTGAAACTGACCATCGGCTTTGCGTCAACGAGCCGCCTGCGTTCTAGCGCGATATGGCGCGCCAGGCGCGAAGAGATCTTGCGCCGCAAATTCGCCAAAGGTCCGTCGGTTCGATCGCAGGGCGAATCGGTTCGGTCCGAGTTCGGCGCCGCCGCGCCGCGTGGCGTCTCGGCTGGTGCGAAGCAAGCGACCTCGTTCACCTTGGTTGGCATCCGAACTCCGTCGTGATCCGCCCCGGTATGAAACACAGGCAGGCGTCGGGCTCTGGGCCCTTGGAAGAATCGTGCCATCGTCAGCGCCACGTTCGCCGCCGCTCGCTTTCGGCGCCCGATCGCCGCGCATTTCGAAAAACCGAAGACGGATGTCCCGATTCGGGAGGCCTGCGACTTGCGTCTTGCTCTCTCTCGCAAGGGAACGGAGCGGAGCGATGCAACTCGCGGTCAGGAAATCGAGGCAGGACGGGCGAGGAACCGTCCGTATCGGCCAGTTTCCGATCGACGCCGTCGACATCCAGGAAACAGCGCACGCCTTTATCGATTATTGCCGCAGCGCCGAACGCGCCAAGGCGGCGCGGCCGATCTATTCGACCTCGCTCAACGGCCAGGTCATTTCGCTTTGCGCGCAGGATCGAGAACTCAAGGAGTCGATCCTCTCCGCCGATTCGGTTAACGCCGACGGCCAGCCGCTGGTGTTGCTGTCGCGCTACCTCTGCGCCAATCCCCTGCCCGAACGGGTCGCGACCACCGATCTCTTCCCGGCGGTGGCGCGGCTGGCCGCCGAGACGGGCGTCACTTTCTATATGTTGGGCGCGACCGAGGAGGCGAACCGCAAGGCGGTCGAGACTGCGCTCGCCGACTATCCCGGGCTGCGGATCGTCGGCCGCCGCAACGGCTACTTCTCGCGCGCCGAGGAGCCCGCGATCGTCGAAGAAGTCGCTCGGCTGCGGCCCGACGTGCTCTGGGTTTCGCTCGGCGTTCCCCTGGAGCAGCGGTTCTGCGCGCGCAATCTCGCGGCGCTGAAGGGCGTGGCGATCGTCAAGACCGCCGGCGGGTTGTTCGACTTCCTCGCATTGGCGAAGCCGCGCGCGCCGCGGTGGATGCAGAAGATCGGGCTGGAATGGCTGTTCAGAGTGGGCGTCGAGCCGCGACGGCTGTTCGTGCGCTACCTCGTGACCAATCCGCACGCCCTGTTCCTGATGCTGCGCGATCTGCGCTGAGCGCGCCGGCGACGCGCCGTCGGCGCAGACGCTACGGGCCGAAGACGACCACTTCGGTGTAGGCGAGATCGCCGAGGCCGGGCGGGACCGACCCCTTGAAGTATCTCGGCGGAATGCGTCCGGAAACAAACCAGCCGACCAGCCCCGGCGCGCGCCCCATCGCGTCGACGGCGCAAAAGGGGCCGCCGCGAAACAGCATATGCCGTCCGATCGCATTGGCGAAGCGGACGAATTCGCCGAGCTCGCGGCAATAGATCAGCCGCCAGCAGGGAATGAGGTTGCGCACGAGCCGGCCCGGCTGAACGACGAACGGATAGGCCATGCCGTCGCTCACGCAGACGATCGCGCGGCATCCCATCGCCGCATGCTCGGCCAGAACTTGGCGCTCGTCCTGCGTGAGAAGGGCGGCCTCGGGGCCGTCCGCGGCGAAAGCGACGACGCGGACGTTGCGCTGCGGCGCCGACAGGATCGGCGCCGCGATCATCCGGCCTTGAGAAAAGCGGCGGAAGCCCAAAGCCTCGATCGTCTTGTGCGTGTGCGGGGCTGGAGAAATATTGACGTAGGTCACTTCGGGGCGCTTCACGGCCTTCAGGTGCAGCGTCAGCGAGTGGCTGCGGTATTCGGGATCGACGCACCAACTCGAAAGATTGCAGCGGACGCTGGCGTCGGTCGCCGTGACGCGCCGAGAAAAGATTTGCAGCAGCACGCCGACGACCTCTCCCTTGGCGATCAGGGCCTGGCCGTAGCGCGGATAGTCCTCGATCGCCGGGCGCCGCGCCATCCAATCGAGCCCATGCGCCCAATAGGAACGGGGCCGTTCGGGAAACCCGCGCTGCAGGCAGGCGATGACCCCCTCGATGTCGCCGTCGCCGATCGGCCGGCAAAGCACGTCAGGTTGTTTCGGCGTCGACATTCCAATTACCCGAACCGATTTTGTGAAGAAATTGTCCAGAATTGTATATTTATGTCGACTGAGGCCGAAGGTTAAGCGCCCGCCCCGCCATTGTCGATTTAACCATAGTTGTTGCTTAGCAGTCGATGAATCGACGCTGAAGTATCGAGTAAAAACCGTCATCCGGGTTCGAAGGACGCGAACCGGGGCGGAATGTTCGGTCGTTCGCAAACCTGCGCGCCGAACCGAGGAGGCGCCGAATCTCGGGCGCCGTCGCGCCCACTCGCCGCCCAATTGCGCCGCGGAGTCTTGCGCGCATCCTCTTCGACGTCATCGCTGCGGCACGGGAAGAAATGTTTCGACGGGTTCAAGTCAATTCGCTAATCTTGCCTGTAGACCGTTTTCCCGTCCGAGATCCGCCCCGCCGCGTTTTGGACGCCTTTGACGCCGTCGAGAGCCATTCCGGCGCGCGACGCCCATTCCTGTCCATGGCCCCGCATGTCGGAAATCGTCTACGACGTCACCCGGTTGACCAGCCGATTTCTCAACGTCACCCCCAACGGCATCGATCGCGTCGACATGACGCTGGCCCGCCATTTTCTCAGTGATCGCGACGACGAAGCGAGCGGAGCGGTGTTTGTGCCGGGACTCGGCCATTTTGCGCTCGCGCGCCCAGGCGCAGTCGAACTGCTTGGCTTGCTCGATCGGCATTTTGGCGAACACGACGCGTCGGCGCCCGATTCGGCCTTTCCCGAGATCTTGGCCTGGCTGCGCAACAGCGCTTGCGGGGACCGCACGACGCCCCAGCGCATTCGAGGAGTGCGCGGCGCCATCAACGCCGCCCCGCTGGGTTGGGCGATTCGCCACGGCGCGATGCTCGCCAACAGCGCGCGCCGCACGCTGACTCGCGGCGCCGTCTACCTCAACGTCAGCCAATACCCCTTGGCGCGCGAAGGCGCGCTCGATTGGCTCGCCGCGCGCCGCGACGTCAAGCCGGTGTTCTATATTCACGACATGCTGCCGCTCGAGGCGCCGGAGTATTTTCGCAAGCGCGAATTCGCCCGTCACCATACCCGCCTGCGTCAGGTGGCGCGGTTCGCCGCCGGCGTGATCGTCTCGACGCACGCCGTCAAAGACGCCCTGCTGGCCCATTTGCGCGCAAACGGACGGTCCGACCTTCCTGCGCTGGTCGCCGCGCCGCCGGTCTCGCCGCTCTTCCAGGCGGGCGGCCCGATCGACGACGAGCTGCGCAAGACGCCCTATTTCCTGCAGTGCGGCACCCTCGAGCCGCGCAAGAATCATCTGATGACGCTCCATGTCTGGCGCGAGCTCGTGGCGCGCCATGGGCAAGCCGCGCCCAAGCTGGTGATCGTGGGCGCGCGCGGCTGGGAGAACGAGAACATCGTCGATCTCCTGGAGCGTTGCGCCGCGTTGCGCGCGCACGTGCTCGAAGTGTCGGGTCTTGCCACTCCCAGCCTTGTTCGGCTGATGCGGGGCGCCCGCGCGCTGCTGATGCCCTCCTTCGCCGAAGGCTACGGCCTGCCGCTGGTCGAGGCGCTGGCCCTGGGCGCGCCGGTCATAGCGTCGGACATCCAAGTGTTCCGGGAGGTCGCCGGGGGATCCTTCACCGCTGTTTCGCCGATCGACGGGGAAGGGTGGCTGCGCGCAATCGAAGCGAAGATGGAAAGCCCAAGCGCCGCCGCTCGAGCGGCGCGGCCCGCGCTCGCCGATTCAAAGGACTATTTTCGCGCCCTGGAGGCGTTCCTGGCCTCGCTGTGACGTTGCGCCCTGCGCCGATCGGCGAGGCTTGGAAGAGCGAGCGGCGCGACGAGCGTCCGATCTCGGCGCGGCGTCACTTGATTGTGCTGGCGGCGTTGGTGACGGTGGCGAGCGAACTGGCGGTCGACAGCCCGCCGTTGATCACGCCCATGACCTTCTCGACCTCGGTGAACGGCGCGTTGGAGACGAAGATCAAATCCCGGCTGGCGATGCGGAAGTTCTGCTCGACGAACAGGCTGTTGGGATCGCTGAGGTTCAGCCGGTAGACGATCGGCATCGGACGTCCGGGAACGAGGAGCGGGCTGTCCGGCCGGATGGCGCGCGCGATCGGCTCGGGTTCGTAACGGAAAATGAAAACGCCCTGCGGATCGGAGCGGTTGTCGTCCAGCCCGCCCGCCTTGGCGAGCGCCTGCGCCAGATTGATGCCGTCGGCGTCGAACGGGATTTCGGCGTTGCGGCCGGTCGCGCCGTAGGCGATGAAGGTCTGCGGGTCGCGCACCAGCGTCACCACGTCGTTCGGCTGAAGGTAGATGTTCTCTCGCGGATTGGCGATGACCCGGCTCAGCGGCACGCGCGAGGTCTTCGCGCCGCGCGACAATTCGACGTAGGTTTCGTTGACCGGCGCGCGCACCCCGCCGGCGGCCGCGATCACGTCCAGCAGCCGATCGCCTCTGACCGACAGCGGGACCCGCGCGCCGGCGGCGACTTCGCCCCCCACCGTCACCGTGTTGCTGATCGCGTGCGTCACGTTGACCAGGACCTGGGGCTGGATCGCCTTGCCTTGCAGCGCGGCCTCGATGTCGCCCTGGACGGCGCGCGCGGTGCGCCCGGCCACGTGCACGCGGCCGGCGTAGGGAACCGTGATTGCGCCGTCGCGGCCGACCACTTGTTCGGGGATCGTCGCGCTGTTGGAGCCGGCGCTCATCTTGTCGCTGATCATGGGCGCCGAAAACAGACCGCCCGCGCTCGCTTCCCAGATCGTCACCGACACCACGTCGCCGACGCCGATGACCGGCTCGGCGGTCCGGCGGTAATCGCCGAAATGCGCGACCAGACTGTCGGCGCTGCCCTGATTGACCCGCTCGACCACCGAAGGATCGAGGTCCACGAATTCATAACGCTGAACCGAGTCGACCGCCGCCTGCTGCGCAACGTCGCCGGCGCTCGGCCCGGAGTTCGGCAACGACGCGCAGCCGCACAGCCCCGCCATCGCAGCCAGGCAAAATCCCAGCCCGCGCCCCATCCGGCTGCTTCGCTTCATCGGCTGATCCCCACCGCGAGCGCGGTATACCAGTTCGGCGCCCCACCGGCTACCCGCCGCCGACCCGCAAGGGGCAAACAATCGAGGACGTGGCGCGAGGGCCACACTCTTGGAGCCGCCGAACTTCAGCCAGCGCCCGTTGCTCCGATTGGCTAAGACGCACGGTTGTCGCGAGCGCCGCCGAGAGGCGCGGGAAATGTTCGTCTTGATCGTGGAAAAGTTGGCGGCTACTCTTGATCGGGCTCGCGCCGACTGGCTCCGACGCGCGTTCCGGGCGGGTGGCGAGCGTTCGGGCCGGTCGCGAGCCGGAAGCAGACGCGCAGTCGACGAGGCTCGGTCGTTCGCCTGCAACCGTCGAGGCGAAGCCGCGGGCGCGGGGTCGACGCGGTCATTTTGCCTTCACTCGAGAGAACAGACGCCGGCGAGTTGGGGGCAAAGGCGATGGCGCGAACCTTCGAGGTCTATCTGATCCGGCCGACGCGCTACGACGAAGACGGCTACCCCATCCAATGGTTGCGCTCGATCATTCCGTCCAATTCGCTCGCCTGTCTCTCCGGCATCTTGGACGACGCCGTCGCCCGGCGCGCGCTGGGTCCGGACGTCGAGGTGATCGGCCATGCGATCGACGAGGCCAACGCCAAGGTCGACGTCGACGCGATCATCGCGCGCGCCGCGGACGGCGCCAGACGGGTGATGGTCTGTCTGGTCGGCGTTCAAACCAACCAATTCCCGCGCGCGATGGATATCGCCCGGCCGCTCAGAAGAGCCGGCGTTCCGGTCTGCGTCGGCGGCTTTCACGTGTCGGGCTGCATCGCCATGCTCGGCGAAGACGCGCCGGAACTGGCGCTCGCGCGCGAGCTCGGCGTCAGCCTATTCGCCGGCGAGGCCGAGGCGCGTCGCTTCGACGAAGTCATGCGCGACGGCTTTGCCGGAGCGCTGCGCCCGCTTTACAATCATCTCGCCGATCTGCCGGATTTGCGCGACGCCCCGGTCCCCGTGCTCGACGGCGCGGTCGTGCGCCGCTACCTGACCCATTGGTCGAGCTTCGATCTCGGCCGCGGCTGTCCGTTCGAATGTTCGTTCTGCACCATCATCAATGTGCAGGGGCGCAAGAGTCGCTTTCGCACCGCCGACGATCTCGAAGCGATCGTGCGGGCCAACGCCGTCAACGGCGTCTGCCGCTTCTTTCTCACCGACGACAATTTCGCGCGCAACCGCAATTGGGAAGCGTACGCCGACCGGCTGATCGAACTGCGCGAGCGTGAGGGTTTCTGGGTGCGGATGATCATCCAGGTCGACACCATGGCGCATCGCATTCCCGGCTTCATCGACAAGATGTTCCGCGCCGGCGCCCATCTGATCTTCATTGGGCTCGAAAGCATCAACCCGGACAATCTGGAAAGCGTCAACAAGCGGCAGAACCGGATCGAGGAATATCGCGAGATGTTGCTGGCCTGGAAACGGCACGCCGTCGTCGTCGTCTGCGGCTATATCGTCGGCTTTCCCGGCGACACCAAGGCTTCGATCCTGCGCGACATCGAGATTTTGAAGCGCGAACTGCCGATCGATCTGATTTATCTGAATTATTTGACCCCGCTGCCCGGCAGTGAAGATCACAAGACGATGCGCGCGGCGGGCGTTTGGATGGACCCGGACCTCAACAAATACGATCTCAGCCACCGTGTGACCCATCATCCCTTGATGAGCGATAAGGACTGGGAGGACGCCTATGTCGAGGCGCACCGCTCGTTCTATTCGTTCGAGCACATCGACAAGATCTTCAAGCGCATGGTGGCGCTAAAGAGCGGCATGCGCTTCACCACCCTCTATCAATTGCTCGCCTATCGCGAGGGCCCCCGGCTGGAGCGCGTGGCGTTTTCCGAATTCGGCCTCGTTCGCATCGTCCGACGCAAACAGCGGCGATTCGGCATGAAGCGTGAAAATCCCCTCGTCTTTTATCCGCGTTACGGTTGGCGCCTCGCGCGCATGGCCGCGCGATACGTAACGACCTACGCGCGGCTTCGTCTCAGTCTGGCGCGGGCTTGGCGCGCCTGGGAAAAACAGGACCAATATCCCTATTGCGACGAAGCGATAACGCCGGCGAGCGGAACGATCGATCCGCTGATCAAGGAGACCCAGGCCCGCAGCACGCCTTACGCCAAGCGCCGTCAGGAATTGCGGGCGCGCAGAGACGAGTCCGTGTGAGCTCGGCGAGCGACGAGCGGCGAGCCCGTGCACGCCCGCGGACGCCCTTCGCGATCGACGGGCGACGCCTATTATTAATATCGCGATTACAAATAACGGAAGGCCGCGTCGAAATTACTTTGCCGAAGCGCGCGAGCGAGCGTAGCAACGCAACTGAAATCATTGCGGCGCCGCGCCACTGCAATCGCGGGTTCGTTGCCTTGTGGTTATCGATCGATTCATTTAATGCGGCGAATTGCCGCAGGGATAGCTGAAGCGTCGATTTTGTCGACGCCGCAGCCGATAACAACGTTAGGAAACCGGACTGGTTAGCGACTTGCACTACGTGGACCTCGCACGGGTTGCGGGTGTGAATGGCGCCAGTTAGAGTCTGTCGCATTGCAATATCGAGTTTGTCGCGCGGTCGCACTGGGGCGACGGCCGCGAGATAATCATTTTGATTTCGCTAGGGCCGAGAGGGGGTTGGGCGTATGACGAATCGTCGGCAGCATCTTGGCGTTCTCGGTTGGCCAGAGCAGTACTGCATTAGAGTTTTTGTTGGCCGCCTTCCACGCTATGTAATCCCGGATCATCTGACCGCAGTCGCGTTCCTTGGCGCGCTGGGCGCCGGTTTGGCGCTTATCGCCTGTCGCTTTTCGGGATGGTTTCTCCTCCCGTTTTACCTTGGCCTGATCGCCAACTGGTTCGGCGATTCGTTTGATGGCGCGCTGGCGCGTCATCGGCGCATCGAGCGCCACCGGGTCGGCTTCCTCCTCGACCGCGCTAGCGACGTCCTCTCGTTCACTATGCTAATTCTCGCCTTGGGCCTGTCGCCCTATCTGACCTTCGACGTAGCGCTGATGCTCCTCGTCGCGTATTTGGTCCATACGGTTTATGCGCTGATGCGAACCGTCGTCGATGGCGTGCAAATCATCGGCATGGGCGGGCTCGGCGCGACCGAGGGGCGGATTTTCATTGGCGTTTGGGTCGGCTTCTTCCAACTTGCCCACATCGAGCTTGCCTCCGTTCAGATCGGCAGCCTCGCCGTCTTCGAGGTGGTCTGTGGTGCGCTGCTCGTCGGCTGGCTCGCGATTTTTGTGCGCCGCGTCGCCCTCGACGTCGATCGTATCGGCAACCTCGAGCATGCGGCGCGTCCGCTTCGCCACGCGAGCCACGGCGACGACAAGGGTCTGTTGGTCCTCGAAGGCGACAAAAGGGACTTTCTCTCACAGAGCAAAGGAGCGGCGGAGCGCGCCTGAGGTTTACGCAGTGGGGGCCGTTCGATATGCTTGCCAGAACCGCAAACAGTGCTGAGTGAGTGAGAAGGCGCGTCGTGAAATTCGTTGTCACCGGCGGGGCGGGTTTCATCGGGTCGGCAGTCGTCCGCAAGATCATTACGCAGACCGAACATTCCGTTTGCGTCGTCGACAAGCTCACTTATGCGGGAAACCTGGCCTCGCTTGCGCCGGTCTCCAGCGATGCGCGCTTCGCGTTCGAAAAGGTCGACATTGCCGATTCGGCCTCAGTGCGTGCGGTTCTCAAGCGATTCGATCCCGATGTTGTGATGCACCTCGCGGCGGAGAGCCACGTCGACCGGTCGATCGACGGGCCGGGCGCGTTCATCGAGACGAACATCGTCGGCACCTACCGCCTTCTCCAGGAGGCGTTGCGCTTCTTTCGCGGCCTGCCGGAAGCTCGCAAGCGCGCATTCCGCTTTCACCACGTCTCGACCGACGAAGTCTACGGATCGCTGGGCGCCGAGGGCTATTTCCACGAGCGCACGCCTTATGCGCCGAACTCGCCCTATTCGGCCTCGAAGGCCAGTTCCGACCATCTCGTGCGCGCTTGGGGCCATACCTATGGATTGCCGGTCGTCGTCACCAATTGCTCGAACAACTACGGCCCCTATCATTTTCCTGAAAAGCTCATTCCGCTGATGATCCTCAATGCGCTCGAAGGCAAGCCGCTGCCGGTCTACGGCGACGGCGCGAATGTGCGCGATTGGCTCTACGTCGACGATCACGCCGACGCGCTGCTGTCGGTCGCCACTCGCGGGACGATTGGCGAAACGTACAATATTGGCGGAAACAACGACTGGCCGAATGTGAAGGTCGTCGAGCGGATTTGCGCGATTCTCGACGAATTGCGGCCCGATCCAGAGGGACCGCACGCGCGCCTGATCACCTTCGTCGTCGATCGCCCCGGCCATGACGCGCGCTACGCCATCGACGCGACGAAGATCAGAAACGAACTTGGCTGGGCGCCGAAGGAGACTTTCGACAGCGGTTTACGGCGCACGGTCGAATGGTATCTCGCCAATCCGACATGGTGGCGCGAAATCCGCTCCGGGGTTTATCGCGGCCAGCGGCTTGGCGCCGCGGCGGAGGCGACGGCGTGAGCGACGCCTTCACGATTGCGGCAACCGCCATCCCGGCGGTGAAACTCATCGAGTCGAAGCGTTTCGGCGACGATCGCGGCTTTTTCTCGGAGACGTACAGTCGCGCCGCTTTTCTCGGCGCCGGGATCGATCTCGAGTTCGTTCAGGACAACCACTCGTTTTCCGAACGGGTCGGCACTTTGAGAGGGTTGCATTTCCAAAGCCCCCCGATCGCGCAGGACAAGCTGATCCGCTGCCCGCGCGGACGGATCCTCGATGTCGCCGTCGACATTCGGCGGGGATCGCCGACCTACGGCGCGCATGTGGCGGTCGAGTTGTCGCAGATGAATTGGCGCCAGCTGCTCGTGCCCAAAGGCTTCGCGCATGGCTTCATTACGCTCGAGCCGTCGAGCGAGGTTCTCTACAAGGTCACCGCGCCCTATTCGACCGCGCATGATTGCGGTCTCGCGTTCGACGACCCGGCGCTTGGAATCGTCTGGCCGGCGCCGTCCTGGGGCCCGGTGTTGTCGGCGAAAGACCGCCGCCACCCGCTGCTGGCCGAGCTTCCCGCTTATTTCGACTTCGCTGAATGCCGATGAGAGTCGTCGTTACCGGCGCGCGCGGGCAAGCGGCGTTGTCGTTGCGCGAGCGCGCGCGGCGCCCGACAGATTCACGACTGGGCTGCGGCAAGCGGATCGAGCGCTATGCCGTCGCGCGTCCCGATTGGCGCGAATCGGTGAAGTTTTGCGTGGCCCGACCTCTGCAACCCGAGACGAAAGGATGACGCGATGAAAGGCATAATCCTGGCGGGTGGATCGGGAACGCGCCTGCATCCGATCACGCTTGCGACGTCCAAGCAGTTGCTGCCGATCTATGACAAGCCGATGATCTATTATCCCCTCAGCACGCTCATGCTGGCGGGGATACGGGACATTCTCGTGATCTCGACGCCGATGGATTTGCCCCATTTTCGCCGACTCCTCGGCGACGGCGGCGAGTGGGGACTGCGCCTGACCTATGCCGAACAGCCGCATCCCGGCGGGTTGGCGCAGGCCTACCAGATCGGCGCGAATTTCGTGGCGGGCGACAACTCGGCGCTGATCCTCGGCGACAACCTCTTCTACGGCCACAGCTTGCCGCAGATGATGGCCGCGGCCGCCGCTCGCAAGAAAGGGGCGAGCGTTTTCGCCTATCGTGTCGGCGATCCCGAGCGCTACGGCGTCGTCGCCTTCGATCAGGGCGGCAAAGCCGTCTCGATCGAGGAGAAGCCGAAGACGCCGAAATCGAACTGGGCCGTCACCGGCCTCTATTTCTACGATGAAACGGTCGTCGACATCGCCGCGAGCCTCAAGCCTTCCGCGCGCGGCGAACTCGAGATCACCGATCTCAACAGGATCTATCTCGAGCGCGGCGCCCTTTCGGTGGAGAGAATGGGGCGCGGCTTCGCCTGGCTCGACACCGGCACGCCGGAAAGCCTGCTGGAAGCCGCCGAATTCGTGCGCACGCTGGAGTCACGCCAGGGCGTGCGGATCGCCTGCCCGGAAGAAATCGCTTTCGTGAACGGATGGATATCGGCCTCGCAACTCGAGGCGCTTGGGATCAAATTGGGCAAGGGCGGCTACGGGCGGTATCTGCTGGCGGTCGCGCAGCAGGGCGAGGCGCGCTGAAGCGACCGTAGGCGTTGCGGGCGGCGAAAGCATCTCGCGCCAACCGGCGGGAAGCGGAGCTCCAGCGCCCGCGACGAGAAGGTCGTCGCTCTCGAACGTCTGGACTATCGATTCGTCCGCCGCGCAAAAATCGAGAACGATGGACCATTTTCATGATTTGGCTCGTCATGAGCCACGCGCACGTCGTCGAAGCCCAGGGCCTTGACGACGTCGACAATGTCGCTCTTTTCAACCCAGCGATGCAGATCGTGCATTCCGCCGCAAAAGGATTTGCTCCGCCACGCGCCATAGTACGAGCGCTTGTAGAGGCGCACCGATACGCCATGCCGATCTTGAATTTCCGCCGCGCCGAGGATCGCGCCGCGCCGAGGATCGCCCTCCGGCATCGCGCCATCGCTCATGTAGTGCGTCCAGAGGTAGAAGGCGTCTGTCCGGGATGCGATGAGTTCGAGCAACCCGATCGGATCCTCCATGTGATACAGCACCCCCGATGCGACGATAAAATCGTATCGCTGCTCGGTATTGGTGAGCCACGTGGCAAAGTCGCCGAGATAAAACTTCGCCTTCTTGAGATCGAGCAGCTCTTTTACAACGAGGCAGCGCAGATAGGAGAGCTTGTTGGCTTCGATAGCCTGGATTTCACTCGGGCCGTGTTGCTCCAGCAACCATGTGTGGGAGGCCTCCAAAGGCCCAAGCTCGAGAATCTTGCGTCCTTCGATCGAGCCAAATTGCTCGATCGCCCACAGGATCCGAGGATCGTGGTAGAAGGCGCGACGTCCCGCTACGACATTGGCCTGAGGCGGTAATGCCAGATTCCAACCTGGCAGGACATCGATTGCGTTTTGGGCGCTCGGCATTCCCGCGACGTAGTCGTCGAGGACCAGGTTTTCGCCGGCGCGTCCCTTGCCTGGAGCCGACGCCGTCTTGAGCTCCAGAGCGTCGGCGGCCCTGCGCAATCCTTCGATGATTTTTGGCAACAGCCGCAAACACGCCCCCGGGGCAAAAACGATTCCGTCGTTTCCGCGCTAAGCAACCGAAATGTTGAACGAGTTGAAAATTGTAGACCGCTCATGCGCGGAGGGCGCTTGGAATTCGCGCCGGACTTACCGAGCCGCAGGAAGGCGGTCAAGGAAAATGGGGTACGGGTACGATTCGTGCCTGGAATACCAAGGGTTGAAGAATCGATCTTCGATCGTGTCGGTGCGATGCCGATCGCGAAGGCTCGCTTTGTCGCGGTTGAACCGGTCGATGTTTTCACTTGTCTCATCGCTGCCGCGCGACGCCGACTCGTGGTGGATCAGGGTGGCGAACGGCGTCCAAACGACGCGGAAGCCTTTGTCGGCGGTCCGCAAGCAGAAATCGACGTCGTTGTACGCGATTGGGAACACGTCTTCGTCGAGCGGGCCGGTCGCGCGCAAACAGTCCTTTGACACCAGCATGCAGGCCCCGGTCACGACAGAAAGCGATTGACGCACGCGCAAGCGACCCATCGGGCCGGGAAAGTCCTCGTCTCGTCCAATGAACCAATGGCCGGCATATCCGCCAAGCCCGGCGATGACGCCGACATGTTGAATGGTTCGATCAGGATAGAGCAATTTCGCGCCAACCACGCCGACGTCGTCAAATTCAAAACATGAGACCATCTCCTTCAACCAGTCCGGTTCGAGGATTTCGACGTCGTTGTTGAGGAACAAGACGAGCGCTCCCTTCGCCATGGCGACGCCCCGATTGGTCGAGCGAGAGAAATTGAACGGCTCCAGGTCGATGCGCACGTGAAAGGGCGTCGAACGCTTTTCCCAATCTCGATACAACGACAAGACTTCGGGATCGTCGGTGCCATTGTCGACCACGATGACTTCCAGATTCGGATAATTGGTGCCCTCCGTCAGTCCCTCGAGCACTCGGCGGATCAAGACGAGCGAATTGCGATTGGGAATGACGACGGAGACGAGAGGCCATTCCCGTCGATGCTGATCGAAGCGGACCCGATGCAAATCTGGCGTCAATGCACCGCTGACAACGATCCCGGCGCGCCGCTGGGAGAAATGCTCGGCGAGCGCGCGTCGGGCATTGTCAGTCGCGGTTTCAACGAATCGAACGGAATGGCTCGCGCCATCGCGCCGCCAAATGTAGGCGGGGTAGGGCAAATGACGGATTTCCTTGGGGCTCAGCGCGGCCGTGTAGCGGAGCAGAAGATCATAGTCCTGCGACCCCTGAAATCCGTCTCGAAGACCGCCGATTTCCAACAAGCGGGAGCGCCGATACAACGAGAGATGATTGATGTAGTTGACTCCGGAAAGCAGCACGGGGTCCCAGGCCGGCTTGAGGAAGAAGTCCTCCGCCCTGAGTTTTCCGTCGGCTATGACTTCATCGGTATAAAGAAACTGGCAATCGGGGCTCGCCGATAGCGCGCGCGAGATTCGATCGACGGCATGGGGCGCCAACGCGTCGTCGTGATCGAGCAGGCCAATCCAGGTTGTCTCGCTACGCGCGATTCCCGCGTTGGTCGCGGCGGCGATTCCGCGATGGGCGGCGTTCCAGACGACCGTGACGCTAGGGTCGGTTTCATGTCTCGACAGCCACGCTCGCGTCCGCCTGTCAGAGGATCCGTCGTCGCTCAGCACCAGGCGCCAGGCGCCCGGCGTTTGCCGCTTCATCGAGGCGAGCAGGTCGTCGAGATAGGCCGCTTTCGTATTGAATACGGGAACCACAAAAGCGATCGGCGCCTCCGCCTTCGCGGGACATCCACCCCGATCTTCGCCTGCTTCGGCCGCGAGCGCGGCGGCGTGCTTGAGAAAGGTTTGTGCGCGTGTCTGCACACAACGGCGTCTATAGGCGGCCAACAAAGCGGCGACCGCGCCGACTTTCGAGGTGGCGCGCCAACCGCGCATCAGGAAACGTCTCGCCGTCGCGCCACGGGAGCGAATCTTCAAAGCCAAAGACAAGTCGCAGGCTCCTTGGTCGTCCGGCTGACATCAGACTGGCCCGCAGCGGGAAGCACGCCGGTGCGTTTGAACTGGCCAGGAAGCCAATGAACGGCTCGACAATGCTCGACTGCGATTGCCATGGCAAGATTCCACAAGTCGTCGCGGACGCTGAGTTCACAGCGCCCAGGCATGGCCGGGGCTCGCGAAGTTGCCCGCTGACGCCGCGGCGTTCGAGCCGCGTGAGTTGAGCGCTGCGCGTCTTTGTCGTAACAAAGGCGCGGAATCGAAAATCCTTCGAGAGGAACGTCACGAATTCGGCGCGGCACGTCGACCAACGAATGCCGGCGACCAACCGCCCGCCGCTGTGGGCCAGTCCCGTCGACCACGAGCGGGTAATGCGAGACTCGTGACATGATACAACTCGACCGGATTTTCAAATTCTACAGGACCGAGGGCTTCCTAAAGATTGTGCTCGATCACGTATCTACTGTTTTCGAGCCGGGTCGGTCGTACGGACTTCTTGGCGTCAACGGCGCGGGCAAATCGACGACTTTACGGTTGATCGCAGGAACCGAACTGCCCAACGCCGGGCGCATTCGCCGATCGGTGCGCGTATCCTGGCCGCTGGGATTCGCGGGCGGGTTTCATGCTCTGATGACGGGACGCGAGAATGTAAAATTCGTCAGCCGAGCCTATGGCGCCGATGTTCGCAAGACCCTCGATTTTGTCGAGGATTTCTCGGAGCTTGGAGATTATATCGATCTTCCGGTGAAAACCTACTCCTCCGGAATGATGGCGCGTTTGGCGTTTGGACTTTCCATGGCGATCGAGTTCGACTGCTATCTGGTGGATGAAATCACCGCGGTCGGCGACGCACGTTTCCAGGCGCGTTGCCAACAGGCTTTCGAACAGCGGCGCAAGAACTCGGATTTGATTATGGTTTCCCATTCGATGGGGACGATCAAGGACTATTGCGATCGCGGCGCCGTTCTGGTCGACGGGCACATCATCATGTTCAACTCGGTGGACACCGCGATCGAGACCTATAATCGTCTCAATCGATGAAGGAAGCGCGATGGCGTTGAAACGGCGCGAAGCCTCCCCTCGCGCGCGGGATCGAAACGATGGGTTTTGACGATTCAGGCTTGGACGTAGACGATGGGTCGGAAGCGGAGCGCAAGCCTGGAACGGCGCTCGAGAAGATCCGGCTGGTCTCCCAGGCGCTTTCGGACGCGGCGCGACGCTCGCGCATGTCGGCGCGCGCGCGCAAGGCTTACAGCGGCGGCGGCTTTCAGGCTCGGCGAGGCGCGCGGGCCATGCGCTGGGCGGTCATCGCCAGCTTTTGTTTGATGGTCGTCGCGCCGAGCTTGGCGGGCGCGCTGTATTATGGCTTCATCGCCGCCGATCAGTTCGCTTCGGTAGCCGACTTCACTGTTTCCGGCGGCGAAGCCCCAGCGCCCGACGGACTCGGCGCCCTGACAGGGATCCCCGCGCTCGCCATCATTCAGGATACGCAGATCGTCGCCAATTACGTCCACAGCCGCGCGGCGCTGGAGGTTCTGCAGAAAACCGCCGACATTCGGGATGTCTACGCCGACCCCGAGGCGGATTGGCTCGCCCGCTTCGACCCGAAGAAGCCGATCGAAAAGTTTCTCAAGTACTGGCAAGGCATGTCCGAGGTGGCGATCAAGATGCCGGCGGGGATCGTCGAATTGAAGATTCGCGCCTTTCGGCCCGAAGACGCCCGCCGAGTCGCCCAGGCCACCCTCGACGCCTGCGAAGGGTTGATCAACGACATGAACGATCGCATCAACAGCGACGCGGTCGCCAATGCCGAACAAGAACTGCAACGCACCGCGCAACGCCTCGCCCAAGCGCGCGCGGCGCTGGAAAAGGCGCGCAACGAGTCCGGCTTGCTCGACGCGGCCAAAGCCGCCGAAAGCCTCAACAAGCTGGCGGACGAAACCAAGGCGAGCCTGCTGGCGATGCAAGAGGAGTATCGCACCCAGCTCGCCTATGTGCTCGAGTCGGCGCCGCAAATGCGCGCGCTGAAATCGCGCATCGACGTCACCCAGGCGCAGATCGCCGAAATCGAGTCGCAGCTGACGTCGACCCAAGCGCGGGCGGGCGCCGATTCGACCATCGCCGGCGCGATGACGACGTTCGGCGAACTCGACCTCGAAAGACAGATCGCCGAGCGCCTGTACGCCGGCGCGGCGGCTTCGCTCGAGCTGGCGCGAGTCGCCGCCGAACGCAAGACGATGTATCTGAAGACTTTTGTTTCGCCCGTGGCGGCGCAGGAGGCGCAATACCCGAAACGGCTGCTGTATCCATTGCTTCTTTCGTCCGCCTGTTTGGCGCTGTGGGGAATGCTCTGCGGGCTCGCGCTGACCGTGCGCAACTACATGGCCTGAGTGCGGCCGACTGAAGGGGCGCGAGCCAACGGATGCTGTTCAATCTCGAAGCGGACGCGGGCGACACCATCGTCTTCTATTTTGTCCCCGATAGCGTAGCCGGCGCGGCGAGGATCGTCGCGCGCAGCAACGGCGAAGACGTGCTTTCGTTGGCCGCCAACGAGACCCGGCAGGCGTTGGTCGACGCCGGGCGTCATCAGACCGGCGAATGCGGTTTTCGCATTCACGAAGGCGTCCTGCCAGGGCTCGCCGGCATGGCCGACCTGGAACTCCATGACGCCGACACCAATTTATTGCTCTATCGCCGACCCGACCGGCGCCACGTGCGCAAGAAGATCCTGCGCATCGAAACCCATCTGTTCCCGCTGTGGCGCCTCGACGACGCGCTCAAACCGCAATTCCAGTATTTCGCGCGCGGGATAGAGGCGCTCGGCCGCGAAACCACGACGCAATTGTTTCTGCTCAATCACGTGAATTCGGTCTATCTGTCGGGGCGCATCTTATATGACAACTATAGGCATTACATCGAATCGCATTTCGAGACGGTATTTGTGATGCACCATCCGTTCGAGGAGATGGCCGAACGGTTGCTCGTCCTCGGCCAAATCAAGAAAGTCGGCAAGGACGTCTTGGGCATGCGCGACAGCATGAGCCTGCATTCGACGATCGAATTCGCGCAGTCGCTCCCCGTTCACGACGACGACGCGCTGCGCAAGGCGCTGTACAAAATGCCGGCGAGCGTCGCCCACGCCCTCTCCAATCCGGTCGTACGTCAATTGACGGCGCGAACGCCCGACGAAATGCCTCCCGGGCGCGCGGTTTCGACCGCGCTCGACGTTCTCGCGTCGTTCACGGTCGTCGGTCTGCGCCGCCAGCCCGAGACGATTCTCGCCGCCATGGCGGAGATGACCGAATGCGATCCCATGGGATTGCCGGAATTCACCAAGTTCCGCTCGGTGGGAACGCTCGCCCGCGCGCTCAAGCGCAGCCGCGTCGTCGACGCTTTGCTGGAAAAGGACTTGGAGCTCTATGACCACGTCGCCAGCGCGTTCAAGAAACTGCAGTAATTTGCAGCGAGAACCGCTATCATCTTCACGCTGCGCGCCGGCCTCGGCGCGGGGGCGGGTCTTGCCGCGATATTGAGGGAACGATCGGACGGCGGATGGGGGACGAGAGCGAGGCGACGACGGAGGAACGGCGCGCGGACCTTGCGACGCCGGTGCGAGCGCCGGCTTCGCCGCTCGCCTCGGGCGCGCTGACGCTGGTGCGCCGCATCGTCGGCAGGCGCCCCTCGGCTCCGCCCGCGATCATCGAAGACGCCCAGGGCATGGCGCCCGTCGCCGCGCCGGGCGCGCGCCCGCCGGTCTATCTCATCAGCTTCTTCCTGGTGGTCGTGGCGCCCGCCTTCGCGGCGATCGTCTATCTCGCCTTGCTCGCTTCGGACCAGTTCGTCGCCGAGACGCGGTTCGCCGTGCGCTCGGCGCAGACGGAGTCGCTCGACGACAAGCTGAAGTCCGCGCTGTCCTCGGTCACCGCGACGATGGGGACGCCGGCGATGTCGGGCCAGGACGCCTACATCGTCGCCACCTACATCCGCAGCCGCGCCGTCGTCGACGATCTCTCGAAGACGCTCGATCTGGGCGCGATCTTTCGTCGCCCCGAGGCCGACTTCTGGGCTCGCCTGAAGGACGGAGCGAGCGCCGAGGAGCTGCTGGCCTATTGGCAAGGCATGGTCTCGGTCTACGTCGACGCGCCCTCGGGCGTGCTGACGGTCACCGTGCGCGCGTTCCGCCCCGACGACGCGCTCGCGCTTTCCCGGGCGGTGATCGCGGCGAGCGAGGCGCTGGCCAATTCCGTCTCGGCGCGCGCGCGCGCCGACGCGATGACGCGGGCCGAGGGCGAAGTGCGCCGCGCCGAAGGCAAGGTCGTCGCCGCGCTCGCGGATCTGCGCGCGTTCCGCGACAAGCAGGGACTGATCGATCCCGTGGCGTCGGCGGCCTCGACCGGCGAGCTGCTCGCCGGCGTGCTCGCCGAGCGGATCAAGCTGCAAAACAACCTGTTCGTCGCCACGCGCGCGATGTCGGCGGACGCGCCCACGGTCCAGGCGATGAAGACGCGGCTCGAAGGGCTCGATCATCAGATCGACGACCTCAAGGCCAAGCTGACCAGCAACGCCGCGGGCGCCGCCACCATCGCCGGCGTCCTCAGCCAATACGAACAGCTCGAAATGCAGCGCGTCTTCGCCGAAAAGCTCTACGAGATGGCGCAGGACAGCCTCGAGCGCGCCCGCCAGAAGGCCGAGGCGCAGGCCATCTACGTCAGCGTCTTCGTTCCCCCGGCGCTGCCGCAGGAGGCGAAGTTTCCGCAGCGCTTGGCGCTTTCGCTGCTGATCCCGATCGGCCTGACGATCCTTTGGGGCATCTTCGCCCTGATCGCGGCGGCGATCGACGATCATCGCTACTGACGGGGGCGGGGCGAGAATGGCGATGCAGACCGATTACGCGCTGAACACTATCGGGATGTTGAAGACTCAAGGGCGGATCATCCACGCGCTGATGCTGCGGAACTTGAAGACACGTTTTGGCGGCAATGAATTCGGGTTCTTCGCGATGACGGTCGTCTGGCCGCTCTCGCATATCCTCATCCTCATTCTCATCAATACCGGGCTCGGTCGGACCGCGCCCTATGGCGATAGCGTTGCGCTGTGGTTCGCAACCGGCCTCGTCCCCTACCTCGGATTTCAATATATGTCGCGGTTGATTATGCTCGGCGTCGTGTTCAACCGGCCGCTCCTCGCTTTCCCGCTCGTGAAGTTCACGGATATTCTCTTCGCTAGCGCTATCGTCGAAGTGCTCAACGCAGGCCTCGTCGTGTTGATCGTCTGCGCGATTTTCTGGGCGCTGGGGATCAATTTCATGCCACTGGACGTCGTGCAGGCGAGTCTGGCGCTGCTCACTATGATGTTGCTCGGGCTCGCCTACGGCGTGATCGCCGCGATCGTTGCTACTGCCGTTCCCGGCGCGATTATGTTCTTTTTCGGCTTTCAGATTGTCTTGTGGCTATCTTCAGGCATCGTGTTCGTGCCCGACGCTCTGCCCGAATCCGTTCGCGTGCCCCTCTCCTATCTGCCGACCTTGCAAGGCGTAGAGTGGATGCGATCGGCCTATTATGAAGGCTACGGCGCCACGATTCTCGACAAGACCTACATGTTCTCATTCGCGATCGTTATGTTATTTGTCGGACTAACGTTAGAGCGCCTTGTTCGTGGGAGAATACTTCACTGGTAGAAGGATGCCCGTTCGGCAATCTGGATCACCACGGCAATTCGAAGGCGATCCGACGGTTACCAATGAACGTCGCGAAAGGCATTGAGAATCCTCGTATCAGGCACGCCCGGAGCCGCCGGGTTGTAATGGGGAATAAGGCAGTTCCCGCCTTCATCGCACTCGTCCCAAGCATATATTAGGACAACCTTGCTGTCGGCAATCTTCGGATTGTTCGTCACATACGAAACACTGCTTTGCAACTCTACTGTCAGCTCCCTTGGAGTCGGTAGCACGTCGTAGACGCTCAGGTCTTCATTGGGTGGCCTTGTTGCCACTTCCCACGATACCACATTTTGCTTTCGTGGCCTCGTATCCCATCCTGTCGCCGCGATCGGAACCACCTTAATTCCGTGCGCTGAAGCGGAGCTTCCCAGCCGCTTCCAGTAAGAGGAAATCGAGGCCGCAACCTTTGCCCAGGGCTTGGCGCGCGCCTCAGCTCCAAAGTCCGGTATGTAATTCGAGACGGCGTCCGCGCCGAGGCTAGCCGCAGTCGCTGCGTTTCCGTCCGCTCCTCCGTCCAGCATTACGATATATGGGTTCGGGAGACCGGCCGCCTGGACCGCTGCCCGAAACCTCAATAGCGCCGTCGCGAATTCCGCCGGGTTATTCCCCCAGTAACCCGGCAACTCTGTCTTGTATCCGCCGTCATCGAACAGAAACCACAGAGGTCGATCGTTCACCACCCTTTGATAATTCTGCTGACGCATGTAGCTTATGATCTCCGGCGTCAGTTGACTAAACCCGCCCGGTCCATGTATTGCTCCAAACGGAAGCATTTGTGCCCAGTTTACCTCATTTTTTATCGAGCTTGCCTGATGCAAACGCCACGCGTTCTGCATGGGATGGTTTACGCCGTACCAGAGATATACCCAGCAGGTAAGACCGGCGTCGTGGGCGTACCTGATCTCCTGATCCATGATCGCCTGAATGTCGCCGTCAATTATCATGCTATTCGCGCCGTTTGGCACTGAATACCATGGCGCGCGCGACCAATATATCGCTGGAGAAAGGGTGCGCGTGACGTCCTTGTTAATAGAATTACTGAGCCCGGTATCAAATGCGTCCCACCGGATTGCGCAAGGGATCGTGTCGTTGCCCGCAAGGGCCACCGAAGCGAAGAAAAACTGGGCACATACAATCGCGGCAGTCAGCCAGCGACAAGAGTTCGTGACTCTGGTCACTTGTGTCTCCTCATTTGTTTCGCTTATCCGCAGCCCCAAAGCGCAAGAGAACCCGGGTAATATCCAAAGCGCCGAATCAATTTTGTCGCTTTGTCGATCTGATCGGGCGCATACATGGCGGCCTTCTTCTTAACAAAGGGGGCCCGCATCAAAATTGTCTCAGCGGGTTGGCAGTAGGTGGCGTTGAATTCGGGATCACGGGTATTGCGTTCTTGCATAACGAACGTTTCCGGCAAGTAACAATCCCATCGAAACCCCGCCTCGGAGAGAATACGAGTAAGCTGGCTCTCGTATTGAGCTACTACCGCGATGAGATCAACTTGATCCTCAACCTGACTCCAAAAACGAGCAAATGCGTCCGACCGCAATACCGATTTCCTGAACGCCATAAAGTAACTCTGTAGGTGCAATGGTATGTTCCTCCCCGGCAGCAGGGATGCCTCTGCTCTTGGCGAGTTGCGCAGAGACGGAAATCCAGTAATCGCCCAAAAATCACAACATCTATCAGTCATTGCCGCGAACATTTCGCGCAACGGAAAAATAGGCCCGTAGCAACTATTGTTTGCCAAGACGAGTTCATCGTACGCCCTCAGTCGCGTCCAACCGATCGTGTCAATGCAATCGCGCCACGCGCTAAAATCAAATCCGACGTTGCTTCGTTGCAACAGCGATTCGACATAAGGAGTTACCGACGCCCGTTGTTCGCTCGACAGTTCGCAATTTGAAACGAAAACGACATCGCTCTCTGCATCCTTAAGCGATTTCACATAGAATATGTCTGAATCGCTAATCACGTTCCGCTTGTCGTAGTGAGAAAATATCGTTAAGCGCCGGTAGCTAGCGGCCATCGCCACTTTCAGCGCCCTATCTCTGAGCAACGCCTCGCGTGTCTCGTAACCGGCGCTCGATGCAATATAGCGCCAAAGCCGTTCGACGCAGTGCGCGGTTGTATTCTCAACTTGTCCCTCTTCGGCCTCGAACTGGTCGTAATGCCACGTGCGCCCCAGAATCGATCGAATTGCGGCGGTCCGAGCCCAAAACATGTTGCCAGCCGGGAACCTTGGACGCTCGGGAAGCCAAATGTCGGCGCCTATCTCGCTCAGTAAGGCGCGGCAACGCTCCTTCATGCCACCCCAATCGGCATGCGGCGCGACAAGCGGATACGTCGGAGGATAAATTAGCCCAACTTGCCTCGCACGACCAAATTCCTGAAAGACGGCTCGGACCGAGCTGCTGCTGCCGAGAAGGTTGTCAAGCAAATACCGGCGCCAACGATCCCCCCAATCAACCGTAGTCGATTTTTTCGTGTGAAAATGCCCAATATAATCGTAGTTGGCGAGCTTTCGTCCGAGCGCCACGAGCAGGGGAGCTATATCCCGTCCAACATTCGCTGTCTGGATGACTGCTAGTGAAGCCTGGCGGCCGTCTTTTTCAAATTTCTGCCTAATTAGATCGCGTTTGCCACTCGTGTCAGTTGTTATATATAGATCGAACGGATAGGGTATATTGTTTATATATCGCAATAGTTCGTCGGCCACATCCTCGAAGTAAATATGCGCATGGACGGCAATTGTTCCCGGATTGCATTCACCCCGTCCTTCCGAATGCGCCAGCACTTGTGGGAGCGGTTCACGAGGAAGATCGAACAGGGCCCTCGAAGTCGTATTTATGTTCGCGTATCCGCATCGTTTATCAGGTTCCAGATACGTTCCTTCGGCCCATTCATTCCAGGCATTAATGAAAACAAAGCGCTGGTCCGTCGGAAACGCGTTGCGCGTATACGCAATGACGGTGCGAAGCCACTCGTAGTATGCGTCCAGTGAAAATCCATACCAAACCGACCATCCTTCGCTTCGGCGAGCAGAATTGTCCCATCCCAGCATTACAGATCGGTAGAATGCCGACGACGGGTTCTCTGTTCGCTCCGTCCCGGCAATGATATCCGCCACAAGGTGTTGATAATCATAAAAGCGACCAGTTGCCTCTATGCCCAAATGCCTTTGATCTATCTCGTATGGGACGACGTGGGGAGGAAACTCCACGACGGCGTCAATTGCGGGTCCCAACTTTCTAACGCTGGTGTCTTCGTGGTTCGTTCGGTTGCACCAGATGATCAGTTCACCGCCGGTCATTTCCCGCCAATGATGACGCCATGAATCGAATACGGCGCCTACGTTGGGAATCAAATGCGCCTTGTATACCATGATAACAGGCTTGTTATCTATGCGAATATAGCGCGGATCAATGAGGTATGGGGCTATGTCTTGTATGAAACGCGGTGGGTCATCCTCGCTGTAATTTTGTTTGAGAAGGATGTCCGCATCCAAGCCATCCCAGGTTCTAGTCCAGTTCTCGTTGGCCCAGCACAAACAGAAAGGAATCTCTATATCCGGTGTCGCGATAAGAAGGTCGACCGGCTTCTCTAAGACACGTGTGCCAGAAAACCAATAGTGATAAAAACAAAATCCGTAAATCCCGTGCTCACGAGCCAAGCGCGCCTGCCGTCTCAGCGTCGATACATCTGAAAGGTCGTAGTATCCGATGTGATCGTGGGGTTCTCGCGGCTGATAGTGTTCGATAAAACGTGGGCGTGATCGTCGTGTATTATTCCATTCCGTAAACCCGTGTCCCCACCACCTATTATTTTGCTCGCACTCATGGAATTGTGGCAGATAAAACGCGATCGCCTTGATATCGGTAGAGCAGTGACCGAACTCTTCATTGGCCTGATACTCGGAATCGTAGGAAATTGGGAATGCTTCGCTCCGAGCGCGGTGACTAGAGCGTCGCCGACCCCAGGAATATGCCGCGCGACCCTCTGTCTTGCCAACTGTTGCGTAATGCTCATACGGGTCGACGCCAGCCGCGGCGACATCTGGATTTTCGCGCAAGTACCAGTCCCTGTTGAACGCGGGCTCGCGGCCTTCGGACCTCCCGTTCTGCAAATAGTGCTGGTATGGGTCGACCCCAGCTGCCGCAACGTCAGGATATTCAGCGAGGTACCAAACCCTGTTGAACGCAGGATGGCGGCCTTCGGACTTCCCGTTCTGTAAATAGTGCTGGTATGGGTCGACCCCCGCCGCTGCGACATCAGGATATTCCGCCATGTAGAAGTCTGCGTCGAATCTCGGATGACGCATTTGCGCCTTGCCGACGCGCAAATAGTGCTCGCAAGGCTCGAAAACCCCACCAGCAACGTCCGGATTTTCGCGTAAATACCAGTCCGCATCGAAATCGAGGCTAGGATCAATCGTGCCGCTTCGGCCTAAAGCCGAAGAAGGGGCCGGGAGTCCCGATTCCTCGCCCACAAAATGGACGCTTTGAGCTTCCTTGGCGCTATGCCGCAAGAAGTGCACAAGCGGATTTGCGCCCGAAGCGGCGACATCGGGATTTTGTTGCAGATACGCCTTCGTGTCGAAGAGGGGACTCGGATTGCGTCCTTCAGACGCCCCGTACTCGAGATAATGCCGGGCGACATCGATTGGCGCGTCGCGGAGGTCGGGGTAGGTTTGCCGGTACCATACCGGGTCGAGCAGCGGCGACTTGCGGAGGATTTCGATTTCTTCGGCCAAACGACTGATGGCTTTGGACTTCCTTGAAGACAATCTTCCGAAGATGCCCATGGGTCTCTCTAAACAGCCGTTCGATTTGGCCCTACTAGAATTTGCCCAAGCAGTGGATGACGAGGGGCGATTGATCGGAAGCGTCGACCACCGATATTCCGATATGATTACAACTACGTGATGGCCGAGGGCACTGCCGCTTTAGCGCGATCCGCGTCCGGCGTTTGCAATTCCGGTACGATTCGCGCACGGTCCCCGCGCCGCTCACGAAGGCGCTCCAGGACCGACGAGGCGTAGGAGTTCGCCGCGGTCGCTTTCTGTTCAGAGGCAGGCGCTGTGGGCAACACCCACCGCCGGCGCATGCGATTTTCTTTGTAGCCAAATATCTCGAAATGGGCGCGGCCGGATCGAAACTGCCCGCGCTTTATAGCGGCCGCTACCTCTGGATTGGAGTATAGATAGGCCTGCTCGTCGAAATTCTCGAACGTAAAGACTTGACCCCCCAAGAACGCAGGTCGGAAGGGGCGGCGCCCTTCGGCAGGCCAAGAGGCGCGGCGGACCGCGGCGTAAAGGCGTTGATCGTGTCGGTGATGGTAAGCGAGAAACTCGCGCATCTCGGGGCTGTCAAAAATACGGGCGTCGAAATGAGGCTTGGCGACATTTTCGCGGATTTCGTCAACGTTTTCGGGAAGCTGCGCGAAACCGAACGTCCGATACAGTTTGGGCAAGTCGGTGTCGTTCGCCACATACGTGTACGTCGCCAGTCTGCGTGCGAATTCATCGTCCGAAATATAAAGAAAGTCAGCGCCGAGTACGTACAACGATTGCGTATTCAGAAAATATTCCGCGCGTCGCAGAAGAAGAGACTTGACAGCGGCAAGATCGGAGAAATCCGTCGACATCACCTCGGCATCGACCTGTTGCTGGCGCAAGGTATGCAGATCGTAGTAGTGATCTTCGCCGGCTCGCTTCCAAGCGAAATCCAAATTGGAAACGAGTTGGATCGCAGGTTCGCGAACGGTTGAGAAATATTCGATAGGTCGATCGATCCAGATCAACCCGCTCGCCAAGTGGTCACGTGGCACGTGGCCGCCAATCCAAGCGAACTTACGCGCAAGATTGAGGAATGAAGCAGGATCGTCAACGACATCTCCGCCGAACGCGCAAACATTGAGAATTTTCTTGACGGTCGTCCCCGCTGTCTTGGGCACATGAACATAGGCGATCAGCGGATACGCGCTTACGTCCTTCTTGTCGGCGTCATCACGGTTCTTCATCTCAAACGTCCACGCTCGCGGAAGAACAACGCATCCGCTTTGCAAGCCCTAGCGCAACCCGCGCGGTCCCGCAATCGGCGCGGCGCCGCGGAAGAAAACCGCCCCGCAAGCGGTTGAAATTCCCCGCTCGGCGGAAATCGGCGCCGGCCCGAAGCCTCACCCGGGCGGCCGCACGGCCGGCCGGCCTTCGTGCCGGCCGTGGCGCAGGTAATGCGCCAGCGGATTGACGCCGGCGGCGCGGACGTCCGGGTTGGCTTCGAGGTAATACTCGCTCTGGAAGCCGGGGCCGGGGTCGCGCCCCTCGCGCCAGCCGTGGAGCCAATAGTGCAGCAGCGGGTTGAGACCCGAGCGGCGCACGTCCTCGTAGCGTTCCAGGTACCAGCGGGTGTCGAACAGCGGATTGGCGCGATAGCCGCGGCAAAACCCCTCTTCGAGATAATGCTCCGCCGCGGCGAGATCGGCCTTGGCGCCGTCCGGCGGCGGCGCGGGCGGCGCGGCCGGATAGTGCGCGCGATAGAATTCGGCGTCGAACAGGCCGCTGCGCAACAGCCGCTTGGCGAGCCGGCGGCGGCTCGCGCTCGCCGGCATCAGCCAGGCGCCGACGCCTCGGCGCGCGCCCGTCGCCTTGGCGCGCGCGAGCGCCGCTTCGGCGTCGACGAGTTCGGCGCGCAGCGCGCGAATCCGCGCCTGATGGACGCTTTGCGCTTCGGCGAGCGCCCTGGCGTGGGCGGCCTCGGCCGCGTCGGCGCGCACGGCGAATGCCGCCGCGGCCGCCGCCTTGTCGGCCAATTCCTGGCGGCGCGCTTCCAGCTCGGCGACGATCCGGGAATTGGCGGAATCGAGCGCGTCGCGCTCCGCGAACGAAGCGGCGAGGCTTCGCGACAGCGCCTCACTCGCCGCCGCCGTTTCGTCGCGGGCCGCCTCCGCTCGCCGCGCGCGGGCGGTCTGCTCGGCCGCGATCGCCGTCGTTTCCGCCAGCTCTTGCCGTCGCGCTTGCAACTCGGCGGCGACGCCCGCATGCGCCGCGCTCAGCGCCTCGCGCTCGGCGAGGGCGGCGGCGAGACTTTGCGCCAGCGCGTCCTTTTCTCGCGCGGCCGCCTCGCGCGCCCTCTCCGCGGCCTGCGCGCGGGCGGTCTGCTCGGCGGCGACCGCCGTCTTCTCCTCCAGTTCCCGCCGTCGCGCTTGCAACTCGGCGGCGACGCCCGCGTGCGCCGCGCTCAGCGCCTCGCGCTCGGCGACGGCGGCGGCGAGGGTCTGCGAAAGCCCCTCCTTGTCCCGCGCCGCCTCCTCGAGCGCCGCCTCGATCTCCTCGGACAGCGCGGCGAATTCGTCCAGGTCCCGCCGCCGCGCGTCCAATTCCGCGGCGACGGCGAAGTGCGCCGCCTGCAGCGCGTCGCGCTCGGCGAGGGCGGCGGCGAGGCTCTGCGCCAGCGCCTCCTTCTCCCGCGCGGCCTCCTCGTGCGCCTTCTCTGCCCGTTCCGCGCGCGCGGCGAGCTCGGCCAAAGCCGCCGCCTTCGCCGCCAATTCCTGCCGCCGCGCTTGCAGCTCCGCCGCGACGCCTGCGCGCGACTGCTGCAGCGCCTCGCGCTCGGCGAGGGCGGCGGCGAGACTTTGCGCCAGCGCGTCCTTCTCCCGCGCGGCCTCCTGGCGCGCCTTCTCCGCCTGTTCTGCGCGCGCGGCGAGCGCGGCCAAAGCCGCCGCCTTTCCCGCCAACTCCACGATTTGGCGGGCGCGCAGCCCGTCCCGTTCGCCGATCGCCGCTTGCGCCTGGCCGCGCGCATCTTCCAAGTCGACCTCGTTGTCGATGAGAAGGCGGCCGAAGATCTTGCTCGACTGATCGAGCAGCATACGAACGTCGTCGAGCGTCGCCAGGGCGGAATTGGAAAGGGGACTGCGCGCCAATTCCAGCAGCGCCTCGTAGGCGCGCACCGCCCATTCGTGCACGTCGGCGTGCGCGACGAGCGCAGCGTCGTCGGTGTCGTGGTGGACCAATTCCTTCGTTAGAAAGCGGTCGATTTCGCGCGCCGCCCGATCGGACAGACGCGGCCAGGAGAGATGCGTTTCGGCGGCGATCTTGTCGCAGGTTCCGCGCCAATCCGAGCGAAAGTCCTTCCAGGCGAAAATCGATCGAGCCACCGACCGGCTGTGCGACTCCGCGTCGAGAACGTGCCGCAGCCAAAGCAGCAATCCATGGGTCAGCGAAAGTCCGTGCACGGTCTTGAGCGATTGGGCGACGTCCAAAGGCGAGCGGATCGGCATCACGATGTGGGGCTTCGCCTCGATATCGCGCAGGACGTCGAGCCAGAATGGCGCAAAACGGCAAGTTCGCGGGTCCTTGAGAACCGGCAGCGCCGATCCGTTGAATTCCTCCGCGAAAAGCTCCTTGGCGCGCCGGCGAAAATCCGCCGCGACTGGCGATTGGCGCCATTCGGGATTGAACAATCGCCAATCGCGCCAGTTCGAGCCTGCCGACTCCAGCAGTTCATCATGAAAGCGCATGAAGGCGACGGACTCGAAATAGCCCCGAGCATTGCCTTGGTCCGCCGCCATCAAGTGCTTGGGCATGCCGCCGCCGAGTTTCGTCAGGGCGCCGGCGACCGAGCTCGTGCCGCTGCGGTGCATCCCCAGAACCAAGACGACGTCGGTCATTTTCTTATCGTTTCCCGTCTTCAACCGGCTCGAAACCGCTCTGGCCATCGCGTTCGCCTATTTGCCCGTGTCTCGACGCGCGACTTCGACATCCCCAGACGGATAAGCGCGAACGGCCTCGCATCCTCAACCAAGAGCCGGAGAGAGCGTATCCAGCGAAAGCGCCGGATGGAAATAGGGATCGTCGCGAATAGCATCGCTCCAGCGCGCCCGAAAATAATCGTGTTGCGCCTTGTAACGATCGTCAAGCCGAACGTTCGCGCCGCGTGTGGCGGACTCGCGGTGGACCAGTCGCACCGTGGGTTCGCATACCGTGCGCCACCCGCGCTCCGTCAATCGCTGACAAAGGTCGACGTCGCAAAGATCGACCGGGAGATTGCGTTCGTCGAAGCCGCCCACAGCGAAAAACTTTTTGCTTTCAATTGCTAGGCAGGCCGCCGTCACCGCGCTGACTTCGTGCGGAGAACGCAATCGGCCGAAATATCCGGAAGATGAAGCCGCGAGGCCGCGTTGAAAATGGCCGGCGAGCCCGTCGATCCCGACGACGATGCCCGCATGTTGGATGCGTCCGTTGGGATAGAGGAGTTTCGCACCCACGGCGCCGATGTCGGGCCGGCCGGCAAAGACCAGCAAGCGTTCCAGCCAAGACGCCTCGACAATTTCGACGTCATTGTTGAGAAACACGAGAAATGGCGTGCGCGCTTTTGTCGCGGCGCTGTTGCACAGCTGAGAATAGTTGAACGGGCCGGGCAGCGGCAGGACACGGCAGTTTCTTTCTTTCGCGAGCTTCGCGAGATAGGCTTTGGTCCGCGCCTCGACACTGCCGTTGTCGACAACGAGGATCTCGACGCTTTCCGCGCGCGCATGCGTTGTCACGCTTTCGACGCAGGCCTCCAAAAGGTCCAGCCGATCGCGCGTCGGGACAATGATCGTCGCTAGCCGGTCCATCGACGAGACGCGCCCGGAGTCGAGCAAAGTGCGGCGTTCGAATCGAGAAGGTCCGCGCTGGTCTTGCCGCGTAGATCGACGCGTCAGCAGAATGCGACGAATGTGGCGGACCTTGCTGGCGCTGGGATCCAACTTGGCCCCGAGGTTTGCAATGTCGCCGGCGCGCGACATCGCGCCGACGCTCCCCAGCCCCTTGATCACCTTCGCCTTGACTGCGATCGCGGAATCCAAATACGGCGTCGATTCACAAAGCCTCGGACTCCAGTCCGGCTTGAGCCTTGGCGAACAATGGACTCCATGGCCGTCCACACGGTCCTCATCGCCATAAAAAGCGTCGGCGTCGCCGTCTCGAGCGATTGCGCCCGCCAGCGCTTCGAGCGCGAGAGCCGACAGAAGATCGCCAGAAGTCAATTGGATTACAAAATCGTCGTCATCCAGCCGCGCGATCGCGTCGCCGAGCGGCGCATGCGCGTCGACGAACATCAGCCTTTCGTCCGCGGCCGATTCTTCGCCCCGGGCCGGAGCGCCGACGACGCCAAGCGTCCAATTGGGGTAGGGCTGCGCGGACAACTGCGAGAGCAGGGAATTCAGGCCCTCCGGCGCTTCGCGATCCCTCTGCGCGAGAATGCGGAAATGAGGCTGGCGAATCGCGCGGCCTTCGCATCGGTCGAACGTGGCGGGTTCAAAAGGGCGCAGTCGCGCCTTGCGCCACGCGTCGTAGCGATTGAGCCGCGTTGCGCACAAAGCCCTGCGGAGATGAAGGCGGGCAAGTTCGCGATGTCCAAAGATGCGCGCTGCGACGCATTTTGCAGCGCGCCATGGACTTTCGCGGAAAAGCCGCCAAAGCAGCGCGACACGACCTACAGTTTCCAGTTCTTCAACTCGAAATGAAAAAGCGCCGCACCGGTTGGTCGGCGAGATCCAAATTTCTGTGCTCCCTTTCGGAATGCGGCCGAGCCAGAACGCTCGTCCAAAGAGAGCGGCCGGCATGACTTGATCATAATGCGCGTCCGCGGAAACGCACCGAAGCACCGGCCGCGCCAGCGGCTCAAGCAAGCCAGACGCGTAGGTCATTCGAATCCACTGATCCGCTATCGCTAAGGCATCGACGTCGAGCTTGAGCCACGGGTGGGGGCTCGACGCCACGAAGCGGCCCTCTTCTACGACCACGCCGTCAACAAGCGACAACGCGATCCCCTTCAAAGCCGGCCCCCATTTGCCGCGCCCCGGTCTGCAACCGCCTGGCGGTCGACGATCCGTCGTCCGGCCTCAAACAGTCCCCGCGCTGCCGAGTTTATGCGCCGACGAGAGCAAGCGTTGCAAGCGCGATTTCGTGGCTGGGGCTCGCCGCCGAGCGCGCTTTCGCGCGCCGTTTCAACCCC
>Ga0187848_10000457_pt1 | contig 37429 bp, 32 predicted proteins | sample June2016WEW_4_40_FD_132424 | JGI IMG/M metagenome (GOLD analysis project Ga0187848, IMG submission 132424) | Peatland microbial communities from SPRUCE experiment site at the Marcell Experimental Forest, Minnesota, USA - June2016WEW_4_40 | ecosystem: Environmental > Terrestrial > Soil >... | reverse complement strand
TCACCCTACGACACAGCCGCCACCCGTCTCAACACGCCCCCATTCCTGCGCCCAATTCCCCTCGTCTCGCCGCTCCTGCCTCCCGCCAGCCTCGCGCCCTCCCCCACTGTCTGAATCGCAGAGTAGGAATAGAAAATCTTGACTTACAGAGGTCATAAGGGTAGGATGTGGAGCATGGCAGGTGCCCAATGAAGATCGAAACCAGCGTCGTCACCACCAAGGGACAACTGGTTATTCCCGCTCGCCTGCGCCGGCGATTCGGGATCAAAAAGGGAACGAGGGTCACCTTTATAGAAGATGCCGGACGTATCATCGTTCAGCCCGTCACCCGCGAATTCATCCGCGGCCTGCGCGGATCGCTCCAAGGGGAACCGTCCGCGCTCGCCGTCCTGCATGAGGAGCGCAAGCACGAGCGCCGGCTATGACGCAGGCGGAAACTGGAAATTGGAAACTCGAAACTACTGAGAATTGCAAAATATAATGACAATTACGTGCGTAGCGCGGGCATCTTGCCCGCTGTAGCGTGGGCAGGATGCCCACGCTACAGCGGGCGGGACGCCCGCGCTACGAAAACAGTTCGTCACTATATTTTGCAATCCTCAATAGAAATTCCATGCCGGGCGAGGGTTTTGCCCCAATGCAGCATTCCTCCTTCCTTTTACAGGTCTACCCATGAAGTCCTACGTATTGGACGCGAGCGCCCTCATGACTTTTTTCGAGAACCGCGCGGGGGCCGACAAGGTGGAAACGCTCCTGGTTGGCGCGGCGGACGCCGAGCGCCCGCTTGCGATGTCGGTAGTCAACTGGGGCGAAGTCTATTACGCGATCTGGCGCGCGCACGGAGAGAAGGCAGCCACCGCCAAGCTGCAAGCGATCGCTCAGCTTCCCATCCTGGTTTTCGACGTGGACATGGAACTGGCCAAGCTGGCCGCCAGCCTCAAAGCTCAGCACAATCTTCCCTACGCCGACTGCTTCGCCGCCGCCCTCGCCCAAGCCCGGAAGGCAATCTTGGTCACGAGTGACAAGGACTTCGAGCGCGTGGGGACGGCCGTCAAAATCCTTTGGATCTGAGATCGCCGTTTTCATCGCTTGGGTGTTCCGTAGAGATAATGGTCGAGATTGTCGGTCAGATCATCTGGCAGCTTGTCCCAATCGGCTTGAGGAACCTGGGCCGCTAACTCCGTGATGACATCCTCGATGGGGCGTGCGGCGCGGTCAAATGGGAGTTCGCCAACCGGTTGAATCGTGATCTCGTCAACTCGGGTGATTTTCAAGAGTTTGCCTTGCGGAGACATTTCACCCCGTCCCTTAACCTTCATCCGGACTTGGTTGTGGTCCCTAAGGGCGGTAGTGACTTCGCCTTCCTGTGACTCTGAAAAGCTCACAGAAACGTGGATACTTTTGGTGAGCCACAGTTGAAAGTGCCGTTGTCTTAAATCCGCTTCGAGCACTTCTCCGGCCACATCCACTTCCTTCCACGCTCCGGCCATGCAGCACCTCCCATTACTTTCGACATCCGATAGTTCAGTCAATTTCATCTTAACAGATGTTCGAGGAGGCTGCCCCTACAGCATAAAGGCATTCGCGCCAGGCGCGAGCGCCGTCGTTGCCGCCACAATTGACCGGAGGTTCGGCATCGAGGGAAAAGCCCACGCAGAAAGGGTCGCCGCGGCGACTCCGTACCTATCTGCGTCCAAGTGTGTGGTAAACTTCGACGTGGCGAAGCAGGCCCTGCGAGCGACGGCAGTTAGCCTGCGGCGATACGGAGCCAGATATGGAAAACATTAAACCCTTAGCCGTCGTCGCCCTTCTGAAAGACCAGCCGGAGCGGGGGTTGCGGCGGGGCCAGGTGGGAACCGTGGTCGAACCGCTTGCGCCCGGTGTGTTCGAAGTCGAGTTCTGCGACAATGAAGGCCGGACTTACGCCTCGCTCGCCTTGCGCTCTGACCAACTCATGATTCTCCATCATGATCTGGTTCAGGTGGGCTGATCTTGCATCTTTGAATCTTGAATTTGGAATTTTGAATCTGTCATCGTTCCCCCCCGACGTGAACCCCCTCACGCTTGTACTTTGGGTCTGAGGTCGCCGGCTGTAGGGCCGAATGGCATTCGGCCAAGGCCGAGCGCCGCTCGGCCCTACGCCCTACGCTTACACCCACGCCCGAACGGTGTTCGGCCCCGGCGCGAGCGCCGTCCTTCCCGCCACAATTTACCGGAGGTTTGGCATCAAGGGAAAAGCCCAAGAACAGAAAGGCACTGTCCTTGCCTGTGTTGCCGCTAAATCCGGAAAACGTGCCAGCCGACTGCCAAATTGGATTATACTCACTTGTTGAAGCAGACTAATTACACGAGCAATTCTCGGCTGACGATGAAACGAGCAGATGTAGGTGTGCCAAAACAGGAAGCAAAGCTTCAGCGGTCACTTGTTGCGGCGTTAGCGCGCGAACCGCTGAAACGTGGCTTAAAGCGAGTCATCTGTTCGGAGGTGGACGTCTGGCACGGGATTGCTGATGTCGTAGTCGCAACTGCGAACGGTGGTCTTAGTAGGGAGGGGTGGCATTCGCCCCAGCACCTTAAACATGTAAATCTTACGACCGCGAAGTTGCTTGCACAACTACGATACGGTGAGTACAAGCAATACACGGACATTGCAGGATCGACCGGATTCTCTCTCGCAACAGTGTCGGAGCATCTACGAACACTAGAAAGACTCGGCACGGTTCGGCGTAGAGGAGATAGCGCGAGACTCTTGCGTTCGACCAAGACCCCGTTTCTGGACGTAGCAGCTTTCGAAGTTAAAGTGTCGGACTGGAGGCATGGGATCTATCAGGCAGCCCATTATCGTTCTTTTGCCAACCGAGTCTCGGTCGCATTACCGAATGCCAAAGCAAGAGCCATAGCAATTCACAAGGATGCATTTCGGCTATTCGGAATCGGATTGGTTGGTATCGAGTCACCCTCGTCAATTAACTGGTACATAAAACCAGCTAGACGCCAGCCCTCGTCGGCCAGTAGGATGATTCTTAGTGTTGTTCAGATTCTTAAGAGAAAAGAATCTAAAGTCTTGCAAGTGCACGGAAGGTAGTAATCGCTTGCCCCCACTCTCGGAGATGTGAGGGACCTGTGGCCGGGTCGAACTGAACTCCATGCCTTCGTAATTTCCCGTATAGAATCTCCGCCCCAGCTATAGCCTCTTCGACCACCGCTATGCGGCCCTTTGTGTTCTTGCCAGCATTCATGCATACCTGGAACAGCTTCTTGAGCGTAGCCCAGTGATGAAGGGTGCTTATATCAGGTGGCCAATCGCGAGTGGTGGGTCTCTCAGTCTCAAAACGGCGGTCGTAGCGTGTTCCGGTCAAGACATTTGCAATCATATCAGCGTCGTAGCAGTTATCGAGCTCCTGGAGGAAGATAGAATTCAGTAAGGGACCTGAAGAATAGCGCTCCTTCGGTGGGCGGCCCCCGCTTGAAGGTAAAAACCTCTTCACGTCAAATTGCCTAAGGGAATTGAACCATCCGGTTGCAGCGGCTGACGCACCGACCGCCGATGCAGGGAATCCCAGAAAATCCGTGTACCCGCAAAGTACTTCAAATTGATTGCGAACAGCTAGGGAATAAACAATCAGCATCCAGCCAGCCATCCGTTCCCATGCAAATATCTGCTGGTACGGTCCGATAGGTCGCTCTACGACAAGGTAAAATCCTGCAGCTTCATAAAGTGAGACCGTATCCAAAAACTCGTTAACCTGATCCTGAGAACTTAATGCATTTTCATTGAATACGAACGAAAGCAGCAGTGGCGGAGCGGCTATAAGACTGGCGTGATATTCCATAGAAGCTTGTGCCAGAAACTGAGCGACCTGCGCCGAGCGGTTGGTGAAACTATCTAAAATTATTGTCGGTGACACGAGGCGCGTCACTGGTAATTCGTTTTGGAAATCGAGTACTTTCCGAACTATTTCGTTAATGCGGCGCGGCGTTAGATCCCGAATCGTCAACTCGGAAACGTAATAATCCTCGTAGAGGGGCAGATTACCCTCTTTTGGGTTGCTGAGAAACGATACGTAAAGCTGGGGATCTATTAGAATGTCCGGTCTTGGCTTTAGCTCGGCAAACTTCTTGACACAATCTCGCAGAGATTCCGGTTTCTCATTGTTGGGTCCGAACACGACACCGTCCACCGCCCCAGCTTCAAATGCGCGGTCAATCTTATTGCTCTTTGCATAACCGTGCTGTGCGTATAGTTTCATGGGATCACGATCCTGTTCAAATCACTCCGCAAGTGCTCAAATTTTGAGTATCTGAGGTGGCGTTCCTTTTCGAGCAGTCGCATGACGAGGTCGCAGATTTCAGGGCCAAGCGCGGTGTTCCACCTCTGAGGATAAGGACTGACGAAGTTAATCGTGTTGTGGTGAATGTCTCCCCTCGGCAGATCCTGATTCCAAAAGGGGTGCTGGTCCGTCAGACACAGGTACATGCAAATGCCAAGCTCGAATAAATCGGAGCGGAAATCAAGGTCTCGCTTATTCATCTGCAACTGATCTGGAGAACGGAACCCGGTAGTACCCACAACACCCCCTGTTTGGGTAAGCGAGGGACCTGAAGCATCAAGAGCGAGGCCAGCATCTAAAAGAATAAATTCCGGCGTGTTCGCCTTTCGGATTATGTTCGCTGGCTTAATGTCCCGGTGCACGAACCCATTCTTCCACAATTCCTCAATGGCATCGGTCATACAGATCCCCATTGGTATCACCTCTCGAAGAGGCATGGGCCTAGCTATCTGTTCAACTGTTGAGCCTTCGATGTACTCCTCCAAATAGTACAGGACGTCATCGGCGCCAATCGAGATGTTCGTTAAAGGAAGCGGGCCGAGTCGTGGGAGGAAGGGGCTATTGCAACGGCGATAAACGGCGAGCTCGCGTTTGGCGCGCTCCGTAGAGTTGGGTTCAGCGACTAAGACTTTGAGGACGAATCGTTGCCCCTGGTAAGTACACTCCCAAACTGCTTTTTGCCCTCCTGGGCCAAGTCTCCGACCGACTTGCAAGCCCGGCAAGGCCACAGCAATCGGTTGCGGGTTGAACACGGTCAAATCGATGGGCATACTCTTTGTGCAGGGGCAATCCCCTTTGGAAGCCTTCTCCTCAGATTCGACCCAGGCATTATACGCCACCTCCTCTTAATGCAAAGCTACACTGTTCAATAGCGTCCTTTAGAAAAACCGGGTGGTGAACGGTTGGAGTCTTGAAGCTCTCCGTTTATCTCATTATTGAGGGCGCTGGTCCTAAAGGACGAAGCTATATGCTACATACGTACGACAGGGATTCATGGCGCCGAAGGCCGATGTTCCCGTCCAACTGACGGCATAATGACTATAGGCGCACTAATAAGCGAGTTCCCCAGCGCCCTTCTTAGGCGCACTCGTGGGGGGACTACTTCCAACCAGTCGGAGGCGCTAGGCCCGACTCAACGTAAGGAGGTCTCTGAGTGTACCATGCACCCAAAGAGCTTTATTTCAGAGCATTCTGCTGAGTATATTTTGGTACCGAATATTGTCAGTCGATTGAATCAAAGGTTTACCGAGGTCATCCCCCTCTTCCTCTGGCTCTCACGGGAGGGAAACACAACCGCCCAAAAAATGATGGCCGGCGGGCAGATACGGCTGCTCACGGCTTTTCCACGCCGCCCCAAGCTCGTGTCAGGTTCCCAGGCCGGAATCAGGATGAAGGTTAACCGCGAGCTTCTTGCATATACTGCGGTGAGTGAAGAGGCTGGGATGGCGGTTCTCGTGGGGGTTCCGCTGTTGTCGTCTCTTTCCTTGCTGAGAATCGGCGCCGAGTGCTGCTGGTTTGAATTGAAAGGGTCTGCGGTGACCGACCGCGACTATTCTGTTGATATAGGCCTTGATGGCACGGTCATCTCAAACGACGCACCTACACGCGCGCTTACCGGCCCGTTGACCGATGACGCGATAGAAGATCTCGCTGACCGGTGTCGGATGATGCCTTGGATACAAGCAGTCCAGAGCATCCGTGAGATTCGTTCAATCCAACAGGAGGTTCACGGTTCCTCGTTCTTGGGAGGATACAAGCCGTTCCACCTGATGCTCCTGGGACCTTGACTACGTTAGGCCGGGCGAGCAAGCCACAATGTCTCTGTCCGGGTGCCTTCTTCAAGGCCGGGCGGCTGGAGGAACGGGGCCAGGCAAAGTAGACGGCAGACGGTAAACGGTAGACAGGTGCTAGGATTCAGGATTCAGCAAGCAGCGGGTCGCCAGTCCGTGACGTCGTGAGTGTGGGTTCTTGGTTTGGTGAGGAGTTTCCGGTCAAAAACATCGGGCGTGAGAATGGCCCACGCGGGAAATCGGTGAGCTTGATGGCTACCCGGTTCGACGCTTGGGGACGGGCCGATGTTGGAGTCGAAGAACGGGGGCGAGGGCGCGCAGGGTTCGGTTGACTGTCGCGCCGTCGGGGAAGACGTCCAACACTTCCGGATCGATCACGGCGATATTCGCGCCCCGAGCATGCCTCGCCGCGGTGACGCCTCGTTCGGCGGTCGAGAAGTCGTACTCCGGCCGCATCGTATCGCGGTCAGTTTTCCTGCTCGCCTTCTCCTTCATAACCTTTCCTCTCGGCTGTAGTTGAAAGCAGTCGCGAGTGAATAGTGGCCAGAAAGTGCGTCCGAAGTCCGCGGTTGGAGGTCATTAGGGCAGTGGCAAGTGGCTGGGGGTGGTTGGCGCGAGGCAGGCGCCGCGTAATAGAGCGCTGCCTATTTGAACGGATTGACGACCTTGAGCCGATCTAGCGTGGGGATGCCCGGGACGTCCTCCGAATAGAGCATCTCCACCCCCGCCTCAGCGCACGCTGCCAAAATCAAGGCGTCCCAAAAGGAGGACGTTGGTGTCAAGCGCGATCATGGAGGTCCTCTCGCCCGGGCAGTGGCCCGTTTGAGAAGAACTGCATGCTTTCGATCCCAGCCTTCAATCGTGCCACGGCGGCGTCGCGGTCCCCGAGAGTGTCTTCCATGGGCTCAACGATCACCCGCACGCGTTGCTGCTCGCGCAGGTTTAGATCGGTTGCAGGCCTCAGAACGCCGTGAGTGTAGATGGCTTCGGTGATTTGCGTCATGTCCGCCTTCCTGGATCAAGATTACTATAGCCGCATCTCGGGCGCAACCGCTCAAGAAAACAAAAGGCAAAGTCGAACAAGCGGCCATGGGCCTGGCACGCAGCGCCACTCGCTTTCGCGGCTGCGAAAGACAGAGAGAACGTGCGCGTGAGCGTTAGCTTGAGGGCCTTTGTTACGGTCGAAAATCCCTGTTATGATTGGGGCATGAGCGGCGACACCCAAGCCCTGCTCGAGGCCTTCGAACACCTGCCGGCGGAAGAGAAGCGCGCCTTCACCGAGGAGCTTCTGCGCCGATGGCTGCCCTTCGACTCCGGCCCGCTCGAGGATGAAGAAATCGGCGCCGATTCAACCGCCCTGTTTGAGTCCCTTCCATACGATTAAGGCACTCCACCGGCTTGGTACTCTTCAATCGCCAGCCTTCGACAAAGTTCTCGGCGGCCTGCTGAATTGGTTAGGGCACTATCGGGAGTCAGCGTAGCGCAGGGCCCGCACTTCGGCCCTGCGGCTCTTCCACCGACACGGGCGGGACGCCGAAGCCGGCAATTGTGCCATGGCCATCCTGGCCATGCACTTGCACGGGCGGGACGCCCCTGCCACAGCGGGCAGGATGCCCGCGCTACGTCCGCTGGATGGCCATCCTGGCCATGAACATCACGGACAGGATGCCCGTGCCGCGCCGCGTATTCGCTCGGCGCGGGACAACTCGGTGCTACCTGCTCCCCCCTCAGCGGTTGGGAAGGATGGATAGTCCCTTGGTGGCATTCAGGCGAGCGTCGGTTGCCCTCGATAGACTTGTCGTCGACGGACATATTGTCGTGCACGCCCCGCCAACGGGAGCCTTGTCGGACCACATCCCACTTCTGGAAGGCATCGACGCCAACAAGCCTGTCAATTACACTCGCCAGAAATCAGCGGGGCAGTTTGCTGTAACGATGCTCTTCAGGCATGAAGACCAATCCTTCTGGGGAAATTCTCCGTGCGTTGCCGTCGCGGTCACCGGGTCGTGGGCGATGTCTTCGTATCCTTCCAATTGAGTTGGCCCTTCCGCAGCGGCAAGCGGTGCTCCTGGGCATAACGGTTGCGGACTGCCATCACCTGCCGCGCCCAATCGCCCAGCGGATAGAGCAGTTCGCGATAAACGAGGAAGCTCATATCCACGGTGCGGCCGGGCTGGTGGTCCTTGACGTTGTCGACCTGATTCAAGAAGCGCCTGCCATTGGCCTCCTCGACGCGTGGGAACCAGCTCCGGTACCAGGTGGCGGTGGTTTCATCGAGAGTCCGGTTGCGTTGCTGCCGGATGGATTCGGCAAGGTCCAGCGCGCGATCGAGGGCGGCCACAGCGGCAGCGGGCGCGCGGGAAGCAGCTTCCGCCGACTTCAAATCTTCGTTAATCTTTGCGAGATCCAGGAGCATCTCAAGACTCTGCCGGCAGAGGTTCGAGACAGAAAGCAGAACCTCCAGGTTGTAGCGGTTGAAATCCGCGCGCTGAAGATTCTCGTGCAGCAGGTCCAGCAACTGATCGTTTTGCGCGAGGTATTCGCCCGCCAATTCCAAGCGCCGGCGATTTTCGAGTCCCCAGTCGGACCCCAATCGCAGAGTTCCCGGTGAGGGCACAGGAAGACGCGGCAGGTATTGATCGTCCGCAGGGTGGGGCGGATGGAAGACGCCCTCGGAATCGCCAAAAATGGGGCTGCGCGCGCTCGTTGGCCCGGTTTCCCAACTGTCCTGCCAAAACTGTGCTTGCTCGCTCATGAGCTGATATAGCCGGCCCATTTCCGCCACGCGCGGGCCATAGAAAACTGGATAGAAGGTGCTCATCAGCTCGGGTGCGCCGGGGGAATTGCCGTTCCAAGCCGCCGCCGATCCCGTGGCGTAACCCAACCAGAAAGTCTCGGGATGCAGACCGGCGTCCGCCCACCCGGCAATGAGCGTACCCATCAGGTCGGCCCCTGGAGCTCTGCCGGAGCCGGCCTGTGACACCGAATGACTCTCGCGCAAAAGACCGGAAATTAGCTGGACCATTCCCTCTACTCTCGCCGTGCCATCCGGCGGACGATGGAGTCGCCGCGACGAAGGGCGCAAGTAGTACTCGGGAAACAACTGTTCTTCGCCTTCTGTCGAGGTATAGATGAGCTGGCGAATTCCGTGGGCGCGAAAAACCGGGTCGAAGTCCGGACCGTAGACTTCTCCGTTCACAAGGTAGGGCGGAAGCGCCGCGATATCGCCGGGCTTGAGAGGATATTCGCCCCAAAAAATCACCGTGCGCCCGCGGTCGTGCAGATAGGCCGCCGTTTTGGTGGTGAATTCCGCCAGCAGCTTTCCTACGCCTCCCAGATCCTTCGCGCGACCGGCTTCATCACACTGGGCGTTTTTCGCCGACCCCACGTAATACGGCTCGTCGGTTGAGAGCACAAAATACTTGGCGCCCTTGTTGGCCGCGAGCAGGTCATCAAACATCCGGTAAAAGAGTTTGTAGGTGTCGGGGTTGGTGGCGCAGAACTCATAATTACTTTCGGAATATTCCCGCAGCGCCGCGTACTCGGGGTGCTTCAGAATGAATGCGTCATGCGCCGGCCCATCAAGGTAAGGAATGACTTGAACGTGATAACGCAGGCCGAAATCCGTCAACTCCTGGAGCTCGGCGGGTGAGAGCGCATAGGGCTCGACGATGGGGGCGGCACTCTGATATTGAAAATGCCCTTCGAGCTTGATCGAAAACCCATTGATCTTGTAGAAGGCGGCTTGGCGGATGGCCGCTTTGAGCACGTCCAAGTGCTCCAGATGGTGAGCGTCATCCCAATAGATGACGCGCAACTGGAGATCGGGCCAGTCCGTGATGTCCGCTGACGGCAAACGAAATTGCCCGTTCTGGGAGCGAATCAGTTGGATCAGCGTTTCGATGCCGTAGAAAAGCCCCGTGGGAGCATTGGCGCGGATCGAAATAGTCTGAGGCTTGAGAGCCAGAAAATAGGCTTGCTCGGCGAGCTGGGCGTGGTCGCGGTCCGCCGTGTCGCCGATGGCAACGGAACCGGGAATCACGTCGAGGCGGATCACGCCGGCGACGCTGCCAGACGCCCCTCCTTCCGCCAAGGTGAGCCCGTAGCGAACCGCGAGTTCTTCCTTCAAGGTCGCTACCGCAACGTCGTCGGCGTTGACTCCGGAAGCAAGCTCCAACTGCCATCCGTTCGTGAGCGTAAAGTCAGCTCCCGTGAAGGTCACGCTTTGTGGCGCCGGGAGAACCGTGTAGCCCCGAGCGAAAAGAGGAGAGACCGCCTGGGCGCGGTTGGCGCTCATGAACACCAGAAGAGTCAAAAGGGGAGCTAACCTTTGCCCCAGCTTACGCGCATATAGGCAGGTAGTTGACATAACCCCATTCTCCGCAGTCTATCGTGCTGGCCTTTTCCGCTGCCATCGACGCCCAGCCGCCTTGGCGAGCTTCAACGGGATGCCACACTTTCTGAACGAGCGGAAGCTGACAACTGGGTGGTAGCACCGAGGTGGTTCACGTTCAGTCCTAGCACCGCCTGAAACTCAACTCGAGCCTTGGCGGTTTCGCCCTTCCCCAGATTTCCCCGGCCAATCAGGTAGTGGGCGTCGGCACGCTGGAAGCGGCTGGATCGCTTCTGTCCGAACTTGGCGAAGTAGTCGACGTCGTTTCCTTGGGCCAGCGCCTTGTCACCCATGGCGATCAGGTCATCGAAGATTTGATTCGCTTCGGTGTTGCGACCGAGTTTCAGCGCCGCGAGGCCCCGGTAATACCGCATCTCGGCTTGTTGGGGGGATTCTTCGCGCCCCGAAGCGGCCATGGCCTGCTGGAATAACTCGCGGGACTTTGTTGTATTCCCCAGCTTTTCGAATGCCAGACCCATTAAATAGTCAACCTGCGGCACTCGGGTTTCATCATAGGGCCGCCCGACTTCGAGATTCTCGGGGTATTCGAGCGATGCTTCATAATCCTTCAAGGCTTCCTGGTATTTTCCTGCCTTGAATTCACCCTCGCCCTTTAGCACGCAGGCATCCGCGTAAACGTCGTGAATATCGCCGTACCCTTCCCAGTTGTGGAATCGGTGGGTGGAGAGGAGCTGAATGGCCTGATCGTACCGGCCCATCAGTAGATAGACCTTAGCCTCCTGCATCATCGCGTCCGAGCGTTTGGTGGCTATCGAGGGGTTGGATTCAAATGCCGCAAGTCTCTTCTGCGGGGATACGTTACCTGTTTCGTATAACGTGTCGAGTTCATACAAGAAACGCGCATTGCTCCCATCCAGTGCGACGGCCTTTTGCATGGCGGCAATGGCCTTGGCCGAATCGTTGGTAGTTTGCTCGTATGCCTGGGCCAGATTTCGCCACACCAGTGCGAAGGTACTATCCATCGCTGCCGACTTTTCCCACATCTTGATGGCGGCAGCGGGCTCGCGGTCGTACAGAAGATTTCCGAGATAGTAGGGGGCGCGCGCGTCCGCAGGATTTGCCTGCATGGCCGCTTTCAGCACTTTCGCGGTTTCCAGGCGGAAGGGAAACACGTAATCCGAGGGCATCTGCGCAGCGAGGCGGAAGTACTTGGATGCTTCCTCAGGTTGCCGGCTTTGGAGCGCAATATAGCCAAGGTAATAATAAACAAGCGGGTTCAGTTTATTCTGATCAGGACTCGCGGCCAGCAGATGCTTGAGGACTTGCTCGGAATCGCCCGCCAATCCTGCTTGATAATAGTCCACCGCCAGTTCCAACTTGGACTGTTCGTTGTTACCCAGGTTGATCTCCGGCCCCTCGCGCCCGTCTAACAACGCGAGTTCATTGAGGGCCCAAAGGTCAAGCGGATCCACGGCCAGAGCCTTATTGGCAGCCTCCCTGGCTTCTTCCGCTCGCCCCAGCTTTCTGAGCGTTGCCGCCTTCAGGTCCCATGCCCGGCAGTTGAGCGTGCCGTAGGCAAGCGAATGGTCGAGATCGGAAAGCGCTTGTGACCACTCGCCCTTCTGTCCATCCAATTCGGCAACCTGATAGTAGCTTGCGGCGGTCCACGCTTCACTCCACGAGGCCCGGTGGAAAGCGTCCTCTGCCTCCGCGCTTTTGTCTTCACCTCTGAGGGCGACGCCCAGGTAGTAATAGGCTTCGCCGTCTTTGGGACGGGTGTAATTGCGCGTGGCCCGGTCGAGAGCCGCCGTCAGTCTCTCCCGTGCCTCCGAGTAGAGCCCGCGCTCACAGTAAAGTCTGCCCAATGCGGTGTTCACATCGTAGTCGCCGGAATCTCGCCGCAAGGCTTCCTGGTAGTAAGGATAAGGCTGCAAAGCGGGATTATGGAATTGCTCCAGCCTCAGGCCGATGTGGTAAAGCTCGTCGACAGTCTTGATCTCCTTAGGAGGCAGGGGAGGCTTCACCACCGGAGGCATGGGTTGGGGCGACGGCTTCACCGGGTGATAGCTGATCAGTTCCTTGTTCCCCGCATCCAGGAGGGCAACTTTGAGATCCGCTTCTTTGATTCCCTCCGGCAAAGGGACCTGCTGCACAAAAGGCTTGTCGGGATCAATATCGATACTCTGTTCAAAAATCTTTTGACTTCCGGCGGTGAGAATGACCTTGGCGCCGCGAAATTCCTGCGTGGAGTAGAAACCGAAATTGACCTTTCCCGGTGGTCCAACCTCAAGATTGACGGCCCCATTCAGGTTGGCGTTCTTGGCCCCGCCAATGCCGCGAATCGGGAACCAGAACGCGGTTGCAACCTTGGTTTCTGAGGGCTCGATCCAACTGTAATCGGGTTGGTTGTCGGAGAAGTTGCCCGACATCAGCTCGAGGTAGTCGCCCTGGCTATCGAGGACCTTATCCCATAACTTCCCTTCGGGGCCGATTCCCCATTCGAAGAATTTTGCGCCGGGCGAAACGTTGTGGTCCTGAACGGCGATGATTCCGGCATCCTTGCCGTGATCGTATCCGCCAAAGAAATCGCCGTCGAAGTTCCAGGCGAAAAATGACACCGGGGTTGGATGGTTTTTCCACCAACTGAGGTCCACTCCCCGCGTGTAGTCAACGCCTTGATAAACGTCATGAGAAAGCGGCCAGTGGGCGAATTGCACCTTGGCGTGGTACACCGCAAATTGGGTGTCGGGAGGAAAGATCACCTGGTAGTTTTCGTTGGCATGCACACTTGTATTGGTGAAATCCAAAAACGAGTGGACAAAGGGCGTGCGGTTCACAAGCGTCGTCGTGACCTTCATATAGGACTTGTCGGGGTAGACCGTGATCCCAACAGCCCACTCCATTCGGTGGCGGAGTTCCACTTCTCCAATCCAGATCGTGCTGCTCCCGTCGGGATTCGTTATCAGCCGGTGGTCCACCGGGAGATAACTGCTGGCGCGATGATGGTGCGGAATGTTCCATTCCACGCCGCCCGAGATCCATGCTCCCAACATGCCAATGAGCGCGGGCTTGATTTCGGTTTGCCGGTAGACGTAGTCATAGGCGTCGGTCTTGTCAGTCGCCGACAGAATGCGCCCGCCTAGCTCCGGGAGGACGCAGATCTTGATGTACTTGTTCTCCAGATAGTCGGCTTGGTAAGTCTTGTTGTCGCGAACATCTAGTAGGTTGTCATAGAGCCCGTAGGGATAGATCGCGCCCTGGGCGCCCTGGTAATCCCGGCCCGCATAAAACATAGGCTCAAGGTCCGGTGGCCCTATTTCGTAGGTCGGAAGCACCAGGGGCTCCTCCCGAATGCTCACCGGCGCCTGTCCCCAAATCTGTGACGTTGATGCCAGCAAGAACAAGGAGACTAAAAACAATTGCAAAGTCCTCATATGATTCGTCATTCCATTACTCCCAGCAGCCAAGGTTCAAATTGAGAAACACCTCTTTCCCGGCACATGTTTCATACCACCAAGAGGATTCAAGCTCAATCTTCTTTCCAAAACTGCCGGAGGGATCACCGGGAGCATGACGGCAGCGAGCGCTGGAGGGCGGCGTGCGCAAAGGCGATTTGGGGAAGGTTGGCGTGGGAGTTTTCGAAGTGGGAGAGGAATTCCTGGTACTCGCTCGCGGCCTCGTCGCGCCTTCCCGTCGCTTCATAAACTTGGCCCAGATAGAAGTGCGCCAGCGCGGCGAGCAGCGGCGAGTGGGTGCGCATGGCATTGAAGCTTGACAACAGCTTCTCATCCAGAATGGCTGCTCGAAGATCCTGCTCTGCCCGGGTGTAGTCCTTGGTCTCGAAATAGGCCCACCCGCGCGGATATCGCATGAATGCATCCGTGGAACTCGGCAGTCGACCAGCCGCAGCGATCACACCTTGGGCATCCTTGCGCACCAGGGCGGCGTAAAGGGCGTAGTAATTCCGGAGTTGATCGATACCTTGCGGGCCAAGTTCCGGGCGAGCCGCCGCATAGAGCTGGAGGCTGCGTTCGGAGCCCGCTGTATCTCCCTGCACCGCCTTCAGAGCCCCGATCAACCCTTGCTCGAGTCCGGAGAATCTTTGCTGACGGGCGAAGGCCAGATCGGAAGCCAATCCCTCACCCGTCAGGAACGAAATTATGGCCAGCGACCGTTCGGCGTCACCGGCGCCATTGTTCTGCCCGGCGCTCGCCAGGTCCCGCACGGCACGTTGATAACTCGCGCGTGCGCCCTCCAAGTCTCCCCGCGTCTCCTGAAACTGCCCCCTAAATACCGAAACGTAGAATTTGCTCGCGCCCGTGGCTCGTTTGCCGTATTCCTGAAGCGCCGAATCCGCCAGCGCAAATTTCTTCTGGTCCGCGTAGACGACGGCCAATTTGGCATAGTCCCCGTAGCCAATAAAATCCGGCTTCAGCGCGATGACTTTGCGATACGCCTCCACGGCTTCATCGTCGTGATTCGACATGTAGAAGATGTCACCGCGTGTGTCCCAGGGATTCGGGTCGTTCGGGCGAAGGCTCATGTATTGATCGTTGGCCTGAAGCGCAGCCGGCAGATTTCCCATTACCGCCTGCGAATACCCGAGCTGATTCAAGAAGATGTCATCCTTGGGATCGAGTTGGAGGCCATCCTTCAACAAGGAGATGGCTCGGTCCGGCTCGCCTGCGGAATACAGCGAGAGGGCCAACTGTGCGCGGGCCTGGTCCTGGCGGGGAAACTCCTGGAGAAGTGATTCCAGGATCTGGTGCCCCCGCGCGGGGTCTCCGGCGCGAAAAGCCTCTTGCGCCTGGAACTCCAACAAGTCTTCGCGCGGCAGGCGTGATTTCAATTGCTCGATCTTCGGCCAAAGTTCCTGGGCTTTGCGAAGATCCCCCATGAACGTGTAGCCCCCGGAAAGTCGATAGTAAGCCAGCGCGAATTGGGGATCTAGCCGGACGGCTTCCTCCATCTCTCGAACCGCTTCGGCAACGAGGAAGCGCCTGGCCAGATCAACCCCGAGCTGATAGTGCCGGAAAGCTTCGAGGTTGGACGTTGCCGCCTCTTCGATGCTGGGGCCATTCGTGGCCATATTGGCCTCAGGCACGAAGCGCTGCGCCACGCGGCCCGTCACCGCGTCCACCATGCTGAAGATGCCTTGGACGTCCGCAGCCTCCACCTTGTCGGAAAAAAGTATCTGGCCGGATTTGGCGTCTTGAACCTGCACGTCGAGCCGAAGCTGCTTGGGGCCGACGCGCAGGAGCGTGCCGGTGATAAACGCGTCGGCGTTCGTATTGCGCGCCACTTCCATCGTCGAGGCCGAGTCGAGTTCCGTCGCTTCCTTCTTCCCGAGACGCTGAATCTCGGCGTAAATGCGCTGAGTGGAAAGCACGTCCAGTCCCTTGACCTGGGCCAGATTCGTGGTGAGCATTTCGGTGAGGCCGCGGTTGAGCCAGTCGAGCGATGGGTCCTGCGAAAGATTGGAGAAGTAAAGGACCGCCAACGCCTTATGGCCTTGCGCCCCCCCAGGTCTTGACGCGCGGCGGCGCGTGAGCGACCAACCCAGAGCCAGCACGATAATCAGCAAAACTGCTACGACAGGAATCAGGAACTTGGGACGTCGCCATTGGGCGGTAGTTGAGGCCAACGGGAAAGCCGCTCCTGATGGTTCCACCGGGGATTCAGCCGGTGCGGCTGCGCTCGGTCCACTCGGCGGAGGTGTGGCTGCATGGGGACCGCTGGGTGGAGGGGTGACCGCGTTCGAACTACTGGGCGGCGGTATCGCCCCGCTCGCCGCCGACGGCGCAGGAATCGGAGGCACCATCTCAGGTTGCGCGTCTTGTCGCGGTTGGCTGGATCGGGAAGGCATGTAACCGCTGGGCTCCTCAACCTGCATCCGGTTGGCGGAGCGCCCGGAATCCGTGTCACGCTTCAGACGCTTGAGGTCCGTGCGGAGCTCGGAAGCGCCCTGATAGCGCATGTCGAGGTCTTTTTCGAGCGCCTTGGAGATAATTTCCTCCAGCTTTGGGGGCAACTCGGGATTCAGACGCAGGGGAGAAATCGGCATGCGGTTCAGGATGGCTTCTTGAATCACGCCGGAAGTGTTGCCGCTGAAAGCGGGCACGCCGGTGGCCATTTCGTAGAGCACTAGGCCAAAGGAAAAAATATCGGAACGGCCGTCGAGGTCCTCGCCGCGCACCTGCTCAGGAGACATGTAGGCCACCGTCCCCATGGTGGTGCCCGGGCTAGTGATTAATTCTTCGCGCGTGGCAGCGGTCAACATCCCGGAGGCGCCGGCTTCCGCGGGTGGATGGCTCGGATGTGCGGCCTTTGCCAAGCCAAAATCGAGCAACTTGGCCTGACCGCGCTGCGTCACGAAAATATTGGCAGGCTTAATGTCCCGATGCACGATCCCCTTCGAGTGCGCGGCGTCCAAGGCGTCCGCAATCTGAATCGCCAGGTCAAGCAGGGTATCGGTTTTGAAGGGCTTGGATTCAATGCGGTGCTTGAGGGTCTGCCCCTCCATAAGCTGCATCACGATGAAGGGCTCGCCGGCGTGCTAGCTGATTTCGTGAATGGTGCAAATGTTCGGGTGGTCGAGCGCCGAAGCCGCGCGCGCCTCGCGTTGAAATCGTTCGAGCGCCTGGGGATCCCTGGCCAGATTCTCGGGCAAAAACTTGAGCGCTACAAAGCGGCCGAGCGTGGTGTCTTCGGCTTTGTACACCACTCCCATCCCGCCGCCACCCAGCTTTTCCACAATTCTATAGTGAGAGACGGTCTTCCCGATCATCCTTGTGTATCCATTAACTTATCATGTCGCATTTTGCCAAGCGTGCGGCAAGGTGTTATCCGGAATTTCCGTTTTGGTTACCGACCGTCAACCAGTATACACCCGCGTATCTCCTGCCGAGCTGACCGTGGCCACTCATTTTGGAGCTGGCGCGAGCACGTAATACTGGTAAGACATTTCCCAGGTGAATTCGTGGCCGGGCTCGATGGTCATGGCAATAAAGGGTTCCACGGAGAGGACGCTGCGAATCGACCACACGTTCAGCATCGATAGCGGACGGTTTCCGCCGATGAGCATGCCGGCGCCTACGCGTCGGTTCTCAATGCGAATCTCGTTGTCTTGGGGGCTGCCGCTAAACCCCAGCAGAGGGGCAAAAACCACATCCTGATTTGCCAGCGACGTGAGGTAAACAAGATGGTTTCCGCGAATCTCCGCCAGATCTTTGTCGGGCGGGTGTGGGGAATGGATCTGGAAGGGAACCGTCAGGGAAAAATCCGGGCCGGGGGCCTGGTGGTCAAGCACCAGAAAATTGTGGTTGTAAACACTGCTCTGAATGGTGCGGCGACCGGTATTTTTCAGGCTGTGTTCCAGCACCATTTCCGGCTTTCCGGGGACTAGCCGCACGATCTTGTGATAGATGTAACCATAGCCCGTGGCGGCGTCCGTCAGCTCCTGCGTGAAGTCCACGGAATCGCCGTGCGCTTCGACCTTCCATTGGCCCGGGTTCACAATCTCGTACTGTTTGACATAGTCGTATTCTGCGCTGTCTTTGCGCAGCACCCCAACGCCGATCTTGATGAATGTGCCGCCCACGGGGGCTTCGTCGAAACCCAGGGCGCTGTGGTTGGTTGTGAACTCTTCGACGGGACCGGAAATTCCGGAACACGTCGAGGCGACGATCTCCGCGCCCTCATACTGGAAGTCGTGCACTCGTGGATCGATGCGGTTATACCAAGGCCCGTAGTAGTTGTGTCCCTGGTACTCGAACGCGGCAATGACCCCCGACCAGTCGAAACGAGTCCCGCGATAGTATCCATTGTGAATGTCAGGCAGGAAAAGCCTCGCGCGAAGCTCTCCGTTCGAAATTTCGGCTTGCGGAACATCTGCGGCCGGCGTGTCCCAATAAGCCGCTAAACCTAAGACGGCGCTTAAAGCTAGTATCGAAGCCATTCTTCTCTCCCTTGTTGAATCGGCGTTTGAACCGCGACCGATAACATATACCTGACTGCCCCCGAATACAATTGTCAGTCGCGACTCTTCACGTATCAATCGCCTTTTTCATTAACTGCATTTATTATCATCAACATCACGGGGTACGCGCAATAAGTCTATTATTTGCCACAACATCACGGGGTACCGGCTCCCTGACAGATTTTTTCCATTTGTTTTCAGCAACATCACGGGATATACCTTCATTTTCGATATGCCATTTTCCTTCCCTGCCTGGCCTTTGAGAATTGATTAACTTATTTGATTTCAATGGCATAGATTTTCTCAAGATTTTCATCACAAACAGCTAACCCTTTTTATTTCTAGTACATCACGGCATGCTGGGGGACGTTTTAGCGTCGGCCCTTGTTCCCGGCCATGTCCCCTTCACGGGCAGGATGCCCGTGGCACGCGCCGCTAACCACTAGCCACTGTCCGCTGCTCTTTGCCCCCGATTATCGCGCGTTGGGGCGCATTTTCGTGCAAAAAAGGCGGTTTCGTTGCTGGACATTCTGTCGCCCTGCCTTGTGTTTTCATAGATATAGTCGGATCATCCTTCATTTTTAACATCTTTTTTGTGCCAGCGCCTCTACAGCCTCAGAATAACTCCCCTACTTTCAACAACTTGAACTTTCGCTGGGACCGTGGGATTCCTCCCGAATCTCTGCTAACTAACTGGCTTTTCATAGATATAGTCGCCTCATGCACCACTCTCTCCAACTTCCGTCGGCTTTGCGATTGACCATCAAGAAGATTTCTATCAGTCGGCACTTGCATGGCGGTACGGTCGTGGCGGGCTTAGGGTCCGCGCCAGAGGGGGCACCGCGTCATTTTACTCTGAGACTGCCCTTCGCTCTGTAGGCTAGCAATTTAGCTGCCAAACTTGTGGGAGATGCCGGCGAATTTCCTGCCGGCAGGAAATTCGCGCTGATTTATTTTCAGAATTTACGGCGCGCGGACATCCTGCCCGCGTTTTCTTGGCGGACGCAGGATGCTCCTGCCGCTTCTGACAGAGCGGGCAGGATGCCGGCGCTACGTTCGTTATTCCCCTCTCGTGTCGCACACCCGACAACACGAGACACGCACACGAGACACGCCGTGCTCGGTCGAATACTCCCGGGTGTATAATTTCAGGCGCCGGAATGTCCAAAGGCGGAATCGGGGTGGACCGGTTGTGCTCGAGGCAGGAGTAGCGTCCGATGTGCGGGTGCCAGATATCCCAATCCGAAATTCCGACCAAGGGAAATGCTAAGGGGTATGTTGACTTAAGGGTTTTGGCGCGATGCTGAATCTCAAGAAAATCCTTTTGCCGGTTGATTACCCGGTTGCATCACTGAATGTGATTCGCCAAGCCGCGATCCTTGCGCACCATTTCACCTCGGAGATCATGGTGCTGCACGTGGCTACCGAGCGAAGCCATGCCGCCGGTGTGCCGGAGGACGCCCGCGAGATGGCAGACTGGGACTTGCTCGCGGCGATCATTCGGCAGGCTCAGAATCAGCAGGATCCGTCTCTTGGGCCGGACCTTGCAGGCCTTACCATTCGGTGCAAGCTGGTGAAAGACGACGTGGCTTTCGCCATTGTGCAGACGGCGCAGGAGGAAAAAGCCGATCTGATCATGATGCCGTCCCATAGCTTCACGTTCTACCAGTTTCTGCTGGGTACGGTGACCGCAAAAGTGGTGCATGGGACCGAGTGCCCGGTTTGGACGGGTGCACACGTGGAAGGACCACCAGGGCAGAAGTTTGCGATTCGCAGCGTCCTGTGCGCGGTCAAATTCGGCCCCCGTTGCAACCTGACGGCGTCGTGGGCCTCCCAATTGGCAGCCGATTTTGGCGCTCGTCTTACGCTGGTTAACGTCACCGGGGGGGTGGAGCTTTGGGGGCCTGGTGGCGATTATGTTGATGAAAAGTGGAAAGAGGCGCTCGTCGGCGACGCTTCCCGGCAAATCGCCAAGCTTCAACAGGACACAGGCATCAAGGCGGATGTCATCATCGGCAGTGGTGACGTGCCCAAAGTGCTGAGCCAGGCCGCGAAGCAGACGAAAGCGGATTTGCTGGTCACCGGGTGCTACCCCTATGACGGTCACCTGCGGACCCATGGTTTCGAAACCATTTGCGCGGTCCAGATTCCGGTCCTGAACGTGTGATGGCGGAACGTTTCGAGAGGAGTCCATGAAAACCGCGGAAGCTGAAATAGAACGAGGGGAGCGCGCAACCGTTGCGGTCTTGACCTCGCCGCCTCGCGTCGAAAGACTTGTATCGCTCGATGCGCTGCGCGGGTTCGATATGTTCTGGATTACGGGCGGCACGGCTATTCTGTTCGGCCTGGGCAAGGTCATCCAGCACCCGTTCTTCGACAAGTTCCTCGAACAGTTCGACCACGTGCCCTGGCAGGGCCTGCATTTCTACGACCTGATCTGGCCACTCTTTATGTTCATCATGGGGGCGGCCATCCCGCTGGGGGTCGAGAAACGACGGGCCAGGGGCGAGACGGACCGTACCCTGCTGCTCCACGCCGTCTGGCGGGCCATCATTATGTTCTGCCTGGGAACGGTCACGCAGGGGAATCTTCTCTTATTTGATTGGTCGAAATTCCGCCCCTGTTATAGCGTCCTGCACGGGCTCGCGGCAGGGTATTTGCTGGCGACCATCATAACTTTGAAAGTGAAGCCCCAATGGCATGCGGCCACTATCGCCGCAATGCTTCTTGTCTATTGGGCCGTGGTGACGCTGATCCCCGTCCCCGGCGTCGGCGCCGGAGTCTTGACTCCGCAAGGCAATCTGCCAACCTACGTCGACCAGCTTGTTCTCGGCCACTTGCATTACGGCGAGAATACGTGGTTCCTGAGCTATCTGGGCTTTGGCGCCTCGGTCATGCTGGGCGTGCTGGCCGGGCAGATGCTGATGTCTGACGCCACGCCCATGAATAAGTTCTATCGCTTGCTGATCGCGGGCGCGGTGAGCCTGGTGGGCGGAATCGTCTGGAGCTTTTCCTTCCCTGTCATCAAGCTCATGTGGACAAGCTCTTACGTGCTGATCGCCGGCGGCATCAGCTTTGTGGCTTTGGGGTTCTTCTATTGGATCATCGACGTGCTTGGCTATAAGAAGTGGGCCTTCGGATTTATCGTTATTGGCATGAATTCCATTGCGGTTTACGTGGCCACCGGGATTTTTGATTTCCGGCTCGTGGGAAACATTTTCGTGGGGAACCTGCTGCCGCTGATCGGCCGTTGGGCGGAATTGGTTGAGGCCAGCGCGGCATTTGCCGTGGTCTGGTTGATCCTTTATTGGATGTACCGCAAGAAGCAATTCATTAGGATCTGATGGCCCGGACCGAGCCGCACGATCTCCTGCCTAAGGTTGGTTGGGGACGCTCCGGCCGCGCGGGGGACCATCTGAGCGCGCAGGGGGGCAGAGACATGGCAAAGAAGAAATTCACCCTCGCCGGAAAGGTTAGTACAGATAATCCCGTTGCGATTAATGCTGCTCTAAAAAAGGCTATCCCCCAGGGTACTATCGAGCAGACGGATAAGCGTGAATTCCTGGTCAAGGCAGAGTTAAAAGGAGACAACGCGCGGGACCTTAATCGCTCCTTGCTATCGGAGTTGCGCAGGGTCGAGAAGGCGACCAGGTTTCGCTCCGAATGGACCTCCGCCAACCAGACCGAGACGTTTTTTGATTACGTGCCAAAAAGAAAAACCTTGGCGAAATAAATCGTCTTGCAGCGGCGGTCTATGGCCGCCGTCCGGTGCTCATCGAGCGCCGCTACAGGTTCTGTCGCTCTGTATTTGATTCAGCCTCTCCTATTCTATTCTGACTGACTTGCACGCGAGGCAGGATTGAGATCCCCCACGACGAACCAGTAGGCGATCAGGCCGAGCACCAAAACGCCTGCCGCAAGCGCGAAGCCCGGAAGGTAGGTGCCGGTGCGGGCAATCAGGAACCCGGTGGCGATGGGCGCCAGGACGCCGCCGATGTTCCCGGCAAAGTTCTCAAACCCGGTCCAGATGCCGAGTTCTTCGCGCGGCGCGCAGCACTGAATGATAGCGTACAAGTTGCCAACGGCCAATCCGACGAGCGAGCTTCCCATGAGGAAGGCAAGTGTGACATGGGGGCTCTCCGCGCGCGCGGCGGGAATCAGCAGAAGTCCGGAAAGAAACGCGACGGTGATCATAGATTTGCGCGTGCGGGTCTCATCCCAACCCCGGCGAATGAACCCGTCGGTGATCCATCCCCCTAACGCCTGGCACACGCCGAAAACCAAATAGGGCAATGCCGCGTAAAAGCCCGCGTGCACCAGAGTCAAGTGGCGGACGGTGACGAGGTAGTCGGGAAGCCAGGTCACGAGCAGGTACCAGTAATAATCAAAGCAGAAAAACCCCAGGCAAATGCCCAGCAGGTTGCGGTTAATGTGGATCCGCTGCGGGGGTGGCAAGCCGCGAGGCGCGGCAACACTCCGTTTAACTTGCAGATGCTTGGGAGCGATGAGAAGCCACGGCACCACCCAAATGATGGCCGTGAATCCAACCAGGCCGAACATATTGCGCCAGCCGCCGAATATGATCAGCGTCGCGATCAGTGGCGCTCCCACGGCCAAGCCCAGGCGCGTGCCGCTATCGAAGAGTCCGGAAGGGAAGGCGCGCTCCGCAGAAGAAAAGAGCATGCTCACGATTTTGGTTCCGCCGGGAAGATAGATCGACTCTCCAATCCCCAGCAGGATTCGCAACAGAATCAGGATCATCAGGCTACCGGCGAAGCCCGTCAATCCGCAGGCGAGCGACCAGACGGCAAAGAGTCCGGCGTAAAGCCAGCGGAGATTCCACCGGTCCGCGCACCAACCGACCGGGATTTGCATGAGAGCGTATGACCAGAAAAAAGAAGAAAGTACCAGACCCTTGATTTCAGGGCCGAGATGCAGATCGGCGGAAATCAGTGGCAGGGCGACCGAGATCGTGGCGCGGTCGAGATAGTTGATGAAGGAAGCGACGAAGAGTAGACCGACCACCACCCAACGCCGGGAATTAGAAATAGATAAGAGGCCAGCGTCGGAATCGCCCCCGGCCGGAACAGAATTGTCTGCATTGACCATCACCCTCTCTCTCGGTGCAAGGTTTCGGCAGCATATCGCAATCTACGGGTAGGTCAAGCGAAGAAAACCGTACCACATGGGCTGTTACCTCGAGGCGATGCAACTGGGCGCGGCGGATTACGTGGAGAAACCGCTGCCGCCTGCGCAGGTGGAGGATCTGGTGATCACGCATTCACCGCCGCGCGAATGGGAAATGCACCCCACGGCTTGACCCATGGAGATTGGCCCGCCTGTGGCGCTCGTTCAAGTTCCAAACCGTCAGCCTCGCAGGCAGTGTTAACCCTCTGTGTATCCCATGCACTGTATTAACTAAATATAAAACACGTGGACCGGAATGACGATGCGAAACCTGATCCCCGCAAGGCAAGTCTTTGGTGAAGCGGACGGCTTCCAGGTCACAAGATCAAGAGGGATTGCTTTTCACTAGTGTTTAGATATTTAACACCAACAATCGGGCCAAATCTATAATGCCTCTATAATCTGTTGGTTATGGTTAATCTCTCTGCGGCAGTATTTTGTATTACCAAGTGAAAATTCCCTTGACAACTAATTATTGATCGATTACCCTGCCTGAGTCATTCACGCTCTGCGGTGGCATAGTTCATTCGGAATCATCGTGGTGCGGCACGGCGCCAAATGTGGGATCGCAGTTTACGAAGTAATGACCTCGGATCAGACTCCCCGGCTCAGCCAGGGGGAGGGAAACCCATCTCCGGCCGGGCATAGATCAACTCGGTTTGGAAAATTGGAAAACTGGTTAATGCAACCCGTCATGGAGAACTCCCATGTCAACCGACATATTTATGCAGCAAGGAGTCGAGTCTTTAACTCGATCCATAAAAGTCCTTCTTGTCGACGAGAACGCAGGCGATCTGCGGATCCTTCGCCTGATTCTGCAAGGCCAGGGAATCGAAGTTTTCCCCTGCGGCACCTACGAAGCCGGCATTCAATGCCTGGAAACGGAGTCTATTGACTTCGTGGTGGTGAGCCAGGGCAGCCAAGCCTTTGAGGGGCGTAGGGTTCTCGACCGCGCTACGCAATTGGACCGCCGCCGGCCGGTTTTGGTGGTGACGCGCCTTATCAATATGCAATGTTATCTCGAAGCCATGCAATTGGGTGCGGTCGACTACCTGGAGAAGCCGGTTCCTCCCGCGGATCTGTTGCGGTTTGTGCGCGCACATGTTCAGTACGACCGGGCCAGGATGCAAAGTGGCGCCGCGTGAGGATTGGCGCCAGGTGCCGAGTTTCAGACGCAAAGCCAAACACTCAGTCAATCGCCGCCGGCTGGAGTCTTGGCGCGAGCAGTTGAACCAAGCCCAGGGCGACCACATAAACAGAGCCGGCAACTATGAAGACGGGCAGATACGATCCGGTGAGCTGAAGCAGCCAGCCGGTGAAGGTGGCGATGAACATCCCTCCCACGGCGCCGCCACAGCCTCCCATGCCTACCACGGAAGCTACCGCGCGGCGGGGGAACATGTCGGAGGCGAGCGTGAAAATGTTGGCGGAAAACCCCTGGTGAGCGGCGCAGGCCAGACTGATTATCGCGACGGCGGTCCACAAGCCGTGCACTAGGGTGGTCATCATAACCGGGATCACGCAGAGTGAGCAGATCAGCATCGAGATCTTGCGGGCGCGATTGACCGTCCATCCTTGCTCCAGAAACCTCGCCGGCAGCCATCCGCCGACAATGCTGCCCACCGTTGCACAGTTGTAAATCACGACGATGGGCAGCGCCACCCCTGTCAGCTTCAAATGGTGTTCGCTGACCAGGAACTTCGCCAGCCAAAACAGGTAGAACCACCAGATGGGGTCGGTCAGTGACTTGCCCATCACAAACGCCCACGTCTGCCGGTGACCCAGCAGATGGGACCAGGAAATCTTGGTGGTGGGCTCAGCCGGATCGCTCAGGATATAAGCAAGCTCTGTCTTCGTGACGCGAGGATGGTCTTGTGGTGAGCGGTAGACCACCAGCCACGTGACCAGCCAAAGGGCGCTGAATGTGCCGGTCAAGAGGAAGGCGTAGCGCCAGCCAAAATGAACCGCTACCCAGGGCACGGTGAGGGGGGCCAGCGTCGCCCCCACGTTGGTGCCACAGTTCAGTAGGCCGGTGGCGAGCGCCCGTTCTTTTTTCGGGAACCATTCCGCCACCGTCTTGATGGCGGCCGGGAAACTGCCGGACTCCCCAAGTCCCAGCGCAAAGCGTGCCGCGCCGAAGCCGAACGCCGACCGCACCAGCGCATGGCCCATGGCGGCCAGGCTCCAGATTGAAATGGACAGCGCGTAGCCCAGCTTTGTTCCAATGCGATCGATGATCGGCCCCATCGCCAGCAGTCCCAGGGCATACGCCGCTTGAAATGCGGTGACGATATAGCCGTACTGGACCTCGTTGAACCCGATGTTGGATTGCAGCAGGGGCGCGAGCAGCCCCAGCACTTGCCGGTCAACGTAGTTGATGGTGGTGGCGAAGAAAAGCAGGGCGCAGACTCGCCATCGAAAACTACCCATTTCTCACCCAAGCATGTTGGGGGTCGTCAGCCCAGGCGCCATAACGCCGCTCTTCACCTGCCAGCACCCAAGTGTATTGGAGTTCGTAGCCGGGCGCGCCCACCACGGGGTGATAGCCCTTCGGCAGCAGGACCGTGTCGCCATCTTCGACCACAAAAACATTGGAGAACCCCGCCGGGTCGTCGGGGGCGGTGTGGGTCCAAATAAACCCGAATCCCTGCGCGGGCTTGACGCGGAAGTAGTAGACCTCTTCCAGCACGACTTCATGCGGCGGGTTGGAGCAGTCATGCTTGTGCGGCGGAAAGCTCGACCAGTTCCCAGGGGGGTTCAGGGTCTCGCCGGCCAGGAGACGCTCCGCCGGTACGTTTTCCCCCAATGCCGAATGGACCGTCCGCTGCCAATTATCGCGGCCCACCTGCTTGCTGATTACTGTGGACCCTTCCAGCAGCGCGGCCGGGGCATGGCAGGTGGAGGGTGCGGAAAAAATCCCCAAGTCAGCCGCCGAGTCCGCCTTGATCTCCAGTTGCGAATTGGGGGGGATGTAGCTCATGACCGGCGGTCCGGAGAATACGTCCGCGCGTTTCCCGATCCGGCTATAGATCTCCTTGCTGCGGCCGGGGGTGTTGATCACCAGAGTTACGGTGCCGGAGAACATATCGAGCACGTATTCGCGGGCCCCCGTCGAAAGAGAGTGGCGTTCGCCCTTCCCCAGTTGCAAGGTGGCGAAGTCAAGAAACCGCAGAGTTCCGGGCTCGACAATCTGCTGGAACTTTCCATTCTTGCGGGCTTTGATCAAGCGATCCATAAGTCCCTCGAAAAAGCGGTGAGAAGTGGCGAGTGGCCCGTGGAAAGTGGCCAGCCACCCGCGACAGTCGTTACTGCCCAGCCGCGTAGCCGTCGTAAGCTGCGGCCACATGAGCCTCGGTTGCGTCGCCGTGGTGGATTACCACCCGGTAGCGCAGGGTGAGCGATTGGCCTGTCGAGATAGTGACGCTGCCGTCGCGCTTGGGGTCGTTGTAGAAGTCGTGTTCACCAAAGGGATTGACAGCGAACAACCCGTAATCGCGCGCGTGCCAATAGGTCGGGTGTTTGATGTTGGCGGGATTATCAAAAATGGCGATGCCGAGGGATTCACCATCCACATTAGCGGAATAATCCACCCAGTTGGCGCGCTTGCCCCAGATATCCTTTTCTCCCACCTTACCTTCCGAGTTCAGCATCTTGACGTTCGGTGCGGAGAGGCCACTCGCGGTCCGAATGGCAAAGGTGCCTTCCTTGGTGTCCCCCATTTTAAGCGTCAAGCCGTGATCAGCGGTTAGGGTGAAGGTGCAGTCGATGACGCGCGTGGAGGCGTCGCCCGTGAAAGTATATTCCTGGCTTTCACTCCCGATGGCCTTGCCGCCGGGGCCCACCAGTTCAAAGTCCGCCTTCAAGGTTCCGTTTTGGCCGTGGCTTTTCGCCTCATCGAGCTTGCGGAAGACGGTGCGCCCGGTGGGCAATTCTCCGCTTGTTGGGTAATACACGCCGTTGGCGGTCTGTGCTGCCTTTGTGGGAGGAGCCTCGCCCCAGAAATCGATTCCGTTTATGTTTCCGTGGGCGAAGAACAATGCGCGGTGGTGCGGGTGGTCATGGCTCTCGCCGGGGATGTCCGTGCGCATGGGGAATCCGCGCGTCACCACAGTGCCCTGCGGCGAACGCAATGGGGACATATAGGGCTTGGGTGAATTCGGGCCAAAGTAATAAGTGGTGAAGACCTTACCGCCGATCATCACCTCGACGGAATCGGTTTGCTTTTGGAGTCTCACCGTTTCGTCGGCGCCCACCAGGAGGGTGCAGGGAAGGAGAATGACGAATCCGAGCAGGCAGACTGTCTTCTGAGGGCAAGTCATGGGCTGATGCCTCGCGCAGGAAGAATAATGATCGTACTCACTGAAGGTTGCGGCAACATCCGCCATCTCCCCAGGTCTTGGCTCGGGGACCAGCTTACGCCGGTGAGCCGCGGACGGGAAGCAGATGTAACGCGTGCCATAACCTTGGGATTATCGGTACCCCCGCACAGGCTGTCAAGCAAAGTGCAGGACCGGTAGTGGCTCAATCTGTGGTGGCACGGGCATTTGGCCGTGTCTGGACACGGGCGGGACGCCCGTGCCACTTCGGTCCTTGTGGCATGGTCATCCTGGCCATGACTTCACATGGGCAGGCTGCCCGTGCCACACGTGCCCCAAATCCGCCAAGTCGCCCCGAGGGCGAACGGTCGCTGCGGCGACCCCTACACCGGCCCTTAATCACTAACCCCTAACCCCGAATCCCGCAAAGTCCGCGGCTAGCCGGGTTTGGCTCGAGGGTCTCCGCACCACTTCATTCGGAAGGTATTTCGTCTCTAACCCCGCAGTATAGTAGAATACAGATGGGCATCGCTCGTGCCTATGGCACTCTGTTTCATCACCCTGCTCCGATAGCTCGGCACCCTTGTGGCCGGAGCAAGGGGAATCTTTTTGTTCGCAGTAAGAATCAGAATATGTCCGAATCTCTTCCCGTTATACCGTCGTCCACGACGGTTACCCTCAGCGAGAAGGCCGGATTCAGGCTGAAGCAAATCCGCGAGCGTTTGGGTCTCACCCTGCGCCAGGTGGAGGAAGCCAGCCTGGAGATTGCCGACACCGAGCGAAGCTCGGAGTACGTGGTTTCCACTGCGCGCCTCAACCAGATTGAGAACGACGGCTCACTCCCCAGCATTTACAAGTTCTACAGCTTGGCAGTCATCTACCGGCTGAGCATTGAAGAAATGATGGGAGTGTATGGAATCAATCTGGGCAAGATGGAGCAACATCGCCACGCCACGTTACAGGCTTCCACTCATCTTTTCACCGTCGAAATTGGCGACCCTGCCCGGCCCATTCGTTTCCCCGTCCGGTTTGATCCGGGCTTCCGCCCGGAGAAGACTGCTTTTCTCTCCCGTTTGATTGAGTCCTGGGGCGAGATTCCCGCGGGATTGCTGAGCCAGCTCGATCTGAAGAAATACCGTTACGGTTTTATTGGCTTGGAAGATCGGATGATGGTTCCGCTCTTGCGTCCCGGGTCTATCGTGCAGATTGATGACTCGCGGCGCAAGATTATGAACACCGGATGGCTGAACGAAAACGACCGGCCCATCTATTTCCTGGAACTGCGCTACAGCTACGAATGTTGCTGGTGCTACCAGCGCGGCAAGGAAGTGACCTTGCTCCCCCACCCTTTGTCTTCGGCCGGACCGCAGACCATCCGCATTCCCGATGATGGCGAAGTGCTAGGGCAGGTCGTTGGCGTCGCGATGCGAATCGTGCAGTAGGGGCCAAAGATCAGTTTCGCGCAGGATTCTCAGCATAATGTCAATGTTCTTGTCAAAAAGCTCCCGCGCCAGAGGGTGACAATCCTCCGGTGGGAGGACCTGGTAAGATTTCAAGCGCTCCCAAACACTCACCAGCCGCGTTTTATCTTCCTTCAGGGATTCGAAGAAATTCAACAGATCTTCGGTTTGCTCTTTCAGCGGCAGGGATACGAGCTCTTCAAAAATCCGCACGTGGCACTGGCGCAGGCCCACATCAATGGCTTCCGGTGTGTAGCGCGACTCCAATCCATAGTGGTGGTAGCGACCGGTGTTGTAGTTGCGCAATGAGGCGAGATAAACCAGTTGGCAGAAATACCCCTCCAGCCCTGTGAGCGTGCGCTCCTCGAAATCGCGCACCAGGCGTTCAACCTCATCCGGCTTCGCGGCAGCGTTCGGATTGTCGACTTGATCCTCAGACATGATGTTGGCCGCGGGGAGAAGACCCCCGAGGACTGATCCCCTGGGGATTATACATGCGAAATCACGCCCGCAGCACAAAGCGAAAGCGCGTGTCTTCGCCAAACCATTGGATGTAGTTTGTTCCCCAGGCATTCGTGAACAGGCTGAAGTGGATGCCTCTGGTCATGTCAGGCTGCGCCGTGGAATACGCGATCGGTGACTTATCCCCCAGCGCTACCACCGGAGCATCCAGCGTTTCAATAGCCAGACTTCCCTGCGCGTCCTGGTAGCGAACGGCGCGGGATACCGCGTGCATTTGCCGATTTCCCCCCGAGACAGAGTCGAACGGGGATACCCAGCGGTCTACTATCTCCAGCATCCATCCCTTGGGGTCCGGGGCTTGGGGAAGGAAGCTTAGCCACAGGGCTTCGGGAAGCCGGTTGGCGGCTTTCGCAAAGCAAGAGAATTGGATCTGGACAACCGGCTCGGCATCGGGCAGGTGGACGTCGACAAACATTTTCCCCGGCCAGGCGACTCGACCGGATTTTTCCGCCTCGAGGTCGCCAATTTGCAATTGCGTCAGCAGCCGATGGCCACCGTCGACTTCTCCGGCCCAGCAACCAGTCAGCGCCGGAGTCCACACGCGGCTCTGTGCGCCTAAATCCTCGATTTTGGGCTTGCCGAAATCCAATACCGACCACCAGGTTTTCATGACGACGTAGTGGGCAAAATAACGATCGTAATCCGTCTTGGATAGCGTCTGGTAACTGAACAACGCCAGCAGGTGGTCCGGGGAGGCCCAATCGCGCCCCGTGCTCTTCGCGCGTAGTTTCTGAATAGCGCCCGTTTTGGGATCAAGAGCGATGACCCAGTGAGGGGTTTCGAGCTCCGACCCGGCGGGGTGAGTGGCAAGGCCGGCGTCCTCGGGTTCGACGGGCTCGAGCGTGTGTAATCGATTAAGGGCCTCGCGTTGCAACGGCTCCGGGAGGCTGGCAACGGCGTCAGCGATATTCTTTCGCTTCTCGGCCCAACTCGTTTCCGCCATACGGAATTCCGGGAAGTGGCGCGCCGCCTGCAAGTCTGAGGGTTTGTAATGTTGATAATCCTTCAACCGCTTGGTATCGACGCCCCAGGTGTGTTCCGCGCAAAGCGCCAGCCGGCGTAATAAGGTGCGGTCGATAGAGTCGCCCACGTGGAATTTACCCTGCTCCAACCATTCTTTGCGCAGCCGGCCCACCTCGCGATAGCGCGCCACTTTAATGGGGTCGCTCGCGACTCCGTAGATTCACGTGTCGCCGATTTCCTGCGTCACCACTGGAAGCCCGCTTCGGCAGGGTTCAACCGCAGCGGCAATCTCACTTAGGTTTGCGGCCGTCACTTGGGCGTGGGGAAATTGTTTCCGCAGGTCAGCATAAATTTGGGTGATTTCTTCCACCGAATGCGGCCCGTCGTTATCGCTGCGCATCTCGACGTCTACGGCGAGATCGGATTCCGGCGGCTGCACAATTCCCCCGTATCCCTTGTGGTGGTACATCATGATAAGGGACGCTCCCTCTGGGTCTTTCCAAACGAAAAGCGCTGGCACATCTGGGGGAGTGCTGGCACCGTTGACGCCAATGTCGAGAAATTTCACTCCATGCGCGGCCAAGGGGCCCACCAGCCCGCGCGAATGGCCCGGCACATCGGTCATCTTCGCGCCGATCGTTGTGCGGCCGAAACGCTGGTCGAGCGACTGCGAGAACCCTAAGGCGCCTTCGATCATGGAGCGATCCATGAACTCCGTCTCCCATGTGAAGGGTAACGCGTGCCAGGCCAAATCGCCCGCCGCCACCGCCTGCTCAACCCGTCGGCGCTGGTTACTCGAAGCTTGTTCTAAATATTCGTACAAAAGCCACGACCCGGTGGTCCAAACATACCGGTCCGTCCCCGACTGCCGCATGGCTGTCGAAACCTCTATGGCGCGGGGAAAATACACGTCAAAGTATTCGCGCATTATGGCCGCCTGGGTATCCGCGAATCCCACGTCCAGGTGGCACTTAAACATCACGAGCACACGCTTGACCTCCGACACGGCGGCTGCGGCCGGCGATGCGCACAAAGAATGAGGCGCGGAGGCAAGTGCCCCGCCTGTTGCCAACAAGCTCTTTACGAAATCACGTCTCTTCATAAGTCCTCATCGTCAGAAATGCTACGAATGGGTCCGTGGAGTGATTCCCCTCCCCCGGACACGGCCCATAGTAAAGGGCTTTCAAAATGCGATTGCAATGACCGTTTTCTTGGCCGTTTCGTCGAAGGCTGGGCGGCGTCCGGAAATGGCGAACTGAATTCCAGGAAGGGGGTCGGAATCGGGGGAGTGATCACGCGGCCATCGAGATGATCTTGATCACGGAACAGTGAAATTGCACGCGGCCCATTTCTGTTCAACACAGTTGGAAATGGCCCCCTGGGAAGGAAAAGGCCCGGCCACCGGATCCGCCTTGAGTTGCTGTTGGCATTCGTCTCGCCAATTGCCCTGGTGGCATCCGCTGGCAGCGGCGCGTTGCGAGTTTTGCCTCGCGGCCTGAAGACGGACTTGCTTTTCGCGTTCCCAGACGGGCCTGGCCTCAGGGTCGAGCACGTAACAGCGGCTCAATAATTGAACTCCCGCCTGCTGTTGGCCCGCAATCCAGCGAGCCAAGCCGTAGCGGCAATCAAGGTCGGGATAGGTAGGGTCGAGCGCCTTAGCCTGATCCAGATCCGCCATCGCCCCCTGGGGTTGGTTGTAGTCCAGTTGTAACTCCGCCCGCACAACGTGCGCCTCCGGATAGCGCGGCTTGAGGGTGATGGTTCGCGACAGATCTTTGTACGCCTCGAGGCCCCGCGAGGGGAACACCTGAACATAGAGGACTGTGCGCGCGTAAAGTCCGCCGCGATCTGGTTGTTGGTGGCGCCGCTTGCCTCCAAGGCGCGCCCCCGGTATAGATACGCCCAGGAGTTGTGAGGGTCGATGGCGAGGGAAGCATTCAGGTCCTGGACGGCCCGCTGCTCCTGCTTCGCGTAGTGCCAGCAGCGGCCGCGGTAGTACAACGCCTCGGCGTCCTTGGGATTCCGACTAATGGTCGCGTTGAGGAACGCAATCGCCTGCTGGTAGTTGTCCTTATCAATCACGCACCTGCCTGCCGCGAGCCGCGGATCGAGCGGCGCCGTATCGCCCGTTTGGAGTGGCCCCGCCGGCGTGACAGGTTGCGGAGGCTTGGTGGTAGCCGCCGTCGTGGTTGTAGAAGCCGGCTTGGGGGAGTGACGGCTGGGTGGGGCCGCCGGTTTTCGCGTCCCGGAAACCGGTACGCCCTGCTGGTTCACACCGGAGATCCGATCACCGGAAAGCGTGACCGTATCGATGTACCCCGCATTCCATCGGAGCTTCGCTGATCCATGCGCGGCGTCGGTGCACTCCCATTTTCCTGCCTGATTCCCGTCATACAGAATGGCGTGATCGGCGCGAAACGTAACGACTGACCCGGTGAACCAGTTCCAAGTCCCCACTAGTCCGTCACAACCCGCCGGGTATGCATTCGTGCCCGCCAGGACCGCCAGAAGAGCGGCCATCGCGCTCGTCAATCTCACCGGCGCCGCGCAGTCCAGCACCCGGCGAACCGCCGGAAAAGGACAGCGGCTCCGCCCGTCGGGATATGGGTTGCCCGTCGTTGACAGGTTGACGTGTCTCGAATGCATGATGAGGGAGGCAGGGACCATCACAAGCTCCATCGTAATAAGGATGTGGGGTTCCCCAATGCGTACGCGGCCAGGCAGCATTATACACCGGAATAAGCGCTATACCCACGAAGGTTGACGCTGCCTCTACTCGTACTCACGAATGAGTTCCAGGGTGTGCCGGCTCGCACTAGGGCCTGGGACGACACTACTTCGGAAATGTGAACTTGAGTTCCCGCCCAAGGGAAGAAAACACCGGTTTCTTGCGGCTGCGGATGAGCGCGGCGTTTTCTGAAAGTGCCGAAACCAGGATCGGCATGGCGATGGTGGAATCGCAGTGCACGGTGACCATGCTGGCGTCGTGAGCGATCTTGCCCCAGCTTTGCGCTTCTTCCAGCGTGCAGCCGGAGAGGCCGCCCCAATGCGGGGCGTCGGTGATGATCTGCATCGCATACTTGTGCCCCTCGGTCGAGTTGCGCATGAACGCGGCCGTGACTTCCGTTTGCTGTACGAAGTTCTTGGGCGTCCCCCCGCCGAAATAGACCACGCCGCTATTGGGCGAGTCGCTCGCCAGATGTGCGGTCTCGATCACGTCCCCGATGACGTCGAAGATAAACTGGTTCTTTCCCTCGTGCCGGTTTTCGGCAATGCCGATGCCGATGGAGGAGTCGCCCACCGCCGGGCAGTAAAGGGGAATCCCCGCTTTGTACGCCGCTGTAACGATGCCGTCTTCTTTGGCGGGTCCCGAGAGTTCCTTTCCCAGTAGGTAAAGGAACTCGCGTGTAGTATAGGGCCGCGATTGATCGAGCGTCGCGGCAAAGCGCCCGATCATGGCGTCGGCCTCGCGAAATTCCTCTTCGTCCGCCAAGGTGTCATACATGCGGTCGATCAGGTGCTTCTGCAAGTGCACATCGTCGATGTTGGGTGAGCACTGAAAGTGTAGCCGGCCCAGGGTCTCATGAATATCGTGGAAAAGATTGGCGCCGGTGGTGACCAGGCAATCGATCAGGCGATTCTTGATCAGGTAGACCACCAACCGCCGCATCCCGGCGGGCACCATGGCGCCGGACATGCCCATCATGATCATGACGCGATCGCCCAGCATCTTCTTCCAGACGTGATAGGCGATGGCGAGGTTGCGGCCCTGGAATGAGATGCCCTGCATCTTTTCCAGCAACGCCGAGACGCTCTTACTCCCATCGATCTTGAGTGGCCGGGTAGGTGTAGAGAGGATTTCGTTTTTGCGCATTTCGCCCCCGAGGGATTGGATAGTCTCTGGCCGTTCGGTTGGAACTCCCAGCAGCAGTCAGGAGGGTGGACGTGCGAGCGTGGCCCGCCCGTCAATCACTCGTCAATTCCCAGCAGGATGGCCGCAGTAAGCACCGTGGTCCAGAGACCTCGCTTGTCGCCGATCGCCGATTGCGTGATGTGCATCGTGCGGACGATCTTATTGGAGATCAGGTAGATCTCCTTTTTCTCATTCCAGCTTCGGTCGGGATCGAATTCAACGCCCAGCGTGGTAGCAAGCATTTCGGCGGCCAAGTCTTCGGCGTATTCCCCCGCCACTTCTTCTGTTTCTCCAAACGAATGGTGCTCGGAAAGGTAACCAAAGGTGTTCCGGTCTCTGGGGAGGGCGACGCCGACAGAGGCGGCAATAAGACGATGCGGCTCGCGCGTGGAGTTCTCGCTCATCACCACAAAGGTCACTTGCCCGGGGCTCAGTTCTTTCACGCCCTCGGCGCGGGGAATCAATTTGCAGCGAGGAGGAAAAATACTGGAAACCCGCACTAAATTGCACGCAGCAATGCCCGCGGACCGCAATGCCAGCTCAAAGCTGGTCAACTTTTCGCGGTGCTTTCCTACACCTTTAGTCAGGAACATCCGCTTGGCTACGAACATTCCGCTCCCTGCTTTCTCCTGGAGGTGTTGGAATCAGATAATGCCTTCCAAAGGGTCAAATCCGCTCTCAGGAAGTGATTTTCCGTTCTCTCACGGGAAGTTTGTACCGTAGCAAAAACTTTAGAAAAGTGTCAATGGATTTCTGGGCCTTGCTCCTTCACGATGTTACACGTCTGTTACACGCCACTCCGCCCCAGGACGCGAACCTGCGAACTAATTCCTGGGAGCGTTCTCACCGCGGAGGCGCGGAGGCGCCGAGGTACGAAAGCCACGGGCCATTTCTCTGCGTCTCTCGGTCTCGGCGGGGAAGATAGAAGTCTTTCACCGATCATGCACGGCGCCCAGGCCCGCTAACAATGCGGTTCCCTCAGGGGCTTGACTAAATCCGGAGTGAGGGATATGTTGACGCTTCGTTTCAGCATGGCTTGCATAAGTATTCCTGATAGCAGGGAAAATATTTCTTTATGGAGGGGTGTATGAACCCGAAGGCCGTGTTAGAGTTCGCAGCAGCCAACAACGTCAAGATGGTCGATCTTCGCTTCACAGACCTGCCGGGCCTGTGGCACCACGTTTCGTATCCAATCCACGAATTGGAAGAGTCCTCCTTTGAGGAGGGGTTTGGAATGGACGGCTCCAGCATCCGCGGTTGGGCCGCCATCCATGAAAGCGACATGCTCCTGGTGCCTGATCCGAGCTGGTACATGCTCGACCCTTTTACCGATACCCCCACCCTGGTGATGATTGGTGACATCATCGACCCCGTCACCAAGCAGCATTACGTCCGGGATCCGCGCAACGTCGCCAAAAAGGCCGAGACCTACCTTGCCTACACGGGCATTGCGGATAAGGCTTACTTCGGGGCGGAAGCGGAATTCTTTATCTTTGATAACATCCGCTTTGATCAAGCCCAGCAACATGGTTATTACTTCATCGACGCCGAGGAAGGGCGCTGGAATTCCGGCCGTGAGCGCGACAACCTTGGCTACCGGCCGCGTTACAAGGAAGGTTACTTTCCGGTCCCCCCCACCGATCATTACCAGGACTTGCGCAGTGAAATGGTGCTGGCGATGGAGAAAGCGGGACTCGACATCGAGTGCCATCACCATGAGGTGGCCACCGGCGGGCAGGCCGAGATCGACCAGCGTTTCAACTCCATGTTGAAATCCGCGGATGGAATGATGATTTACAAATACATCATCCGCAACGTGGCCTACCAGTATGGCAAGACGGTGACCTTCATGCCCAAGCCGATCTACCAGGACAATGGCTCCGGAATGCACAGTCACCAGAGTTTGTGGAAAGAAGGGAAGCCGCTCTTCGCGGGTGACCGTTACGCGGGCCTGAGCCAATTGGCCCTCCATTACATTGGCGGGCTGCTGAAGCACTCTCCGGCGCTCGCGGCGTTGATTGCTCCCACCACAAATTCCTACAAGCGCCTGGTGCCGGGATTTGAAGCGCCGGTCAACCTTGCCTACTCGCGTCGCAATCGCAGCGCGGCGTGCCGCATCCCCATGTACTCGCCGAATCCCAAGGCAAAGCGTGTGGAATATCGGCCCCCGGATCCCTCCTGTAATCCCTACCTGGCCTTTGCCGCAATGTTGATGGCAGGCTTGGACGGAGTCGAAAACAAGATTGACCCCGGTGAGCCGCTGGACAAGGACATCTACGATCTCGGCCCAGAGGAGCTGAAGGCTGTTCCCTCGATGCCCGGCTCGCTCGAAGAGTCACTCCGCGCCTTGGAGAAGGACCACGACTTCCTGCTCAAGGGCGACGTTTTCAGCGAGGAGCTGATCGAAACCTGGATCGAGTACAAAATGAAGAACGAAGTGCAGGCTGTGAACACGCGTCCTCACCCGTATGAGTTTGCGCTGTACTACGACATCTAATTCTAATGCGCGTTCAAGTTGAGACTAACAATCCAAGGCCAAGCCGTGAGACTGCGCAAGCGCTGCGGGTCTGCAGCGAGCCGGGGCAATCCCTGGTGCAACTGGCGGATGACGGCAT
>Ga0187848_10000454_pt1 | contig 37617 bp, 36 predicted proteins | sample June2016WEW_4_40_FD_132424 | JGI IMG/M metagenome (GOLD analysis project Ga0187848, IMG submission 132424) | Peatland microbial communities from SPRUCE experiment site at the Marcell Experimental Forest, Minnesota, USA - June2016WEW_4_40 | ecosystem: Environmental > Terrestrial > Soil >... | reverse complement strand
TTGCACAGCAAATGTAGTAGGAGTTGAAATAGCGAATGTATAATAACAGAGAAATGCACAAGGCAACCTGCGCTGACTGCGGAAAAGAATGTGACGTTCCTTTCAAGCCAGACGGCTCCAGGCCAGTTTATTGCCGTGAGTGCTACGCAAAACGAAGACCACCAAGAAGATATTAAGCTCACCAGCTGAACATCTTTAACTTTGTCTTTATATTTTTCTTTTTTTATTTTTTATCATCTTTCTTCAAATCGCAATTATTATAATTCACTGCAGAATACACGCTAAGTGTAAAAAGGAGTTAACTGAAGTGAAACAGTTCCTCATTACACCTTCTGCAGGAAAACATTTAATCGCCAAAGCATTAGCAAATTACCCCGCAATTTTAAATGCGATTAAAGATGACACGCTCGTAACTGTTGCTGGAACAACAAACGGCTACATCGCGGAAGAAATACCAAAAACCTAGAAAATTTCATGATTTCTCTAGAAAACATTTTTTCTGCGGAATAACCCTGCCTCCGAACAAAACCGTAACTGTGGAAGGGCAACTAGCTGACGAAAGCAGATTTCTAGGCAACGTAGTGATAACCCAAGGCGGTTGGCAAAAAGGCAAAACAATAGAGGACGTAGTTGACTCTCTCAAAGAAGGCGACGTTATCTTAAAAGGCGCAAATGCTTTGGATTTAGAGCATAAACAAACAGCTATCCTAATTGGTCACCCGAAAGCTGGAAACATAGGTTTAGCCTTGCCCGCTGTTCTGGGACGCAGGGTAAAACTAATAATACCTGTAGGCTTAGAAAAACGTATAAAGGGCGATTTGTACGCTTTAGCCGAAAAACTGGTGACTTGCATGTGTCAACTGATGCCCAGAAAACGGTTGACATAACTAGACTTGTGGTTGAGGATATTTTGGCTGCTGGGAAAATGCCAGTAGTTTTAGGCGGAGAACACACGATTACGCTTGGAGTTGCGAAGGGTTTAGGCGCTAGGGCAGCGAAAACAGCGGTTATAAGATTTAATGCTTATTTGGATTTGCGTTGCGAATTTTTAGGTTCAACGCTCTCTCATACCACGTTTATGCAGTTGATAAGTGGGGGAAGTGAAGCCGGCGAAAATCTTTGCGGTTGGCACGCGCTCAGCGTGCAAGGAGAAACTATCTTTTTCCAAGAAGGCTGGGGTAGAGTTTTTTTTACTTCTCAGCAAATAATCAAGCAAGGCTCAAATCGGATTGCTAAACAGTTAAAACAGTAGCTTCTGCTATACGAAAGCGTGTATTTAACAGTAGACATGGACGTACTTGACCCGGCATTTGCTCCTGCAGTGCAGAACCCTGAGCCTGAAGGAATCACCACAACCGCCCTACTATACATTGCTTGTGCCTTGTGCGATAAACGCGTGTTAGGCTTTGATGTAATGAAGATTGCGCCAATTTACAACCAAGGAGTAACAGCAGTCGTTGTAGCAAAAGTAATGTTTGAAATGCTCTGCCAACTGGAAAAATCAAGAAAAAAATAGCTCCAAGCTCAAGCGCTGTTCACGGCAAGACCCGGTTTAATTCTTATATTTTATCTCCGCTCATCTAGTACTGGGAAGGAGCGAGTTTGGCTAAAGCATCAGAATTAACTATCCTTACAATCGGGCACTCCACTAGAACGCTCGCCGAGTTCGTTGAGTTGCTCAAAGCTTACGGTGCCACTTTGGTGGTGGATGTGCGCACGGTTCCCTGCAGCAGGCATAACCCTCAGTTCAACGAGGAAACCCTGCCAAGCACACTCAAACCCTACGGCGTAAAATACATTCATATGCCAGACATCGGCGGCTTGCGCAGACCAAAACATGACTCCGTAAACTTAGCATGGCGAAACAGCAGCTTCAGAGGCTACGCTGATTACATGCAGACCAAAGAGTTCACGGACAACCTGCTAAAAATCATCGCCCTCTCACGAGAGAACTGTTTAGCGTTAATGTGCGCTGAAGCGTTGCCTTGGCGGTGCCACCGAAGCCTCCTCTCAGACGCACTCGTGGTACGGCATGTTAAAGTGGAACACATCATAAGCTCAACCAGCTGCATTAAACATGAGCTCAACGAGATGGCGCATGTGGAAGGAACAAGAATAACCTACCCACTATTCACCAAGGAAACGCCTCAAAGAACACTTGGCGATTTTGGAGCTCCAACTTAGATTTTTCGCTTGCCTCATTCTTTCTGAAGCTTTGCTATGAAGAAGCCGTTGCATTGGTGAAGTTGCGGATAAAGCCGTTGGCACTTTGTTAGTCCTCGCAGTCCAGGCAAACCAAGTTTCGGCATTATCTCCGCTAATGAGAATTCTGAATGCCACTTTAGAAACCGCTCAATTATCATTTCGTTCTCTTCTACTGTTATACTGCATGTAGAGTAAGTCAATGCTCCGCCAGCTGCGACTTTTTCGGCACAGCTGTTAATCATTTTCCATTGGATTGCCGCCATTTTCTCAATTGACTTTGGCCTTAGGCGCCATTTTGCTGAGGGCTGCTTAGCGAAGACACCTGTGCTTGTGCATGGCGGATCCAAAATCACCAAGTCTGCTTGCGTGTTGAAGGGTAAGGGTGCACAAGCATCGGCGATTACGGGTTCAGCAATTTTGGCTCCCATGCGTGCGACTTCTTTTTTCCATACTTTCATTCTTCTATTTGAAAAATCAACCGAGGCTATGCTGCCTTCGTTGTGCATTAGCTGAGCCAAATACGTTGTTTTAGCGCCGGGTGCAGCGCAAACATCAAAAACCCTGCTGCCGGGTTTGGGGTCTGCGGCTTGTGCGGCGAAGCAGCTTGCTTTATCTTGAATGTAAAATAAGCCTTCTTTGTAGCTGGGCAAAGTGTTTAGCGGTTTTTTCATTTCCCCTATTTTGTAGGTGTATTTTAGCGGTTCAGCATTTTCTAGTTTAACGCCTTCTGCCTCAAGTTTCTTCGCAACTGTCTCTTTTGTTGCCGTCAGAGTATTGACTCGGATGTATGTGGGCGGCGGATTTACACTTCCCTCCAAGAAGGCAACTGCTTCATTACGTCCAAAAAGCCCATAACAATACCTAACAAACCACGAAGGATGAAAAGTTTGCAAGCTAACTTTCTCCACTTCGCTTGCCGTTTTCAAAATTGGCTCCAGCTGGCGCGTCAGCAAAAAGCCCAAAATTGGCTCAACTTCCCGCACGGTCTCCCAGCCTAAAATGGATCTGCCAAGGCTTGCGATGCTTTCAGCTTCTTGCAAGTTAATTTTAGCCCAGTTCTTGGCGACACGCGTTTGATAAACATAAAGTCTCAGAAAAGATTGGATGCCTAAATTGTACTCGCCGATTTTTTTAGGCGCTACCATAGTGTTGATTAATTTGTCGATGAGGTTTTTGTGTCGTGTAGTTTCAACCACTAACCCGTAAGCAAAGCGAATAGCATTGGGGTCGCTTGCGCCAAGCTGCTTTATTGTTCTCGCTAGAGCTAAGCGTTCGCTTAGTTTTTGCATTTCCATCCAGCTTAGGGTTTCAATGGCAATTGCCCAAGCATCCTTCAACAATATGTTTCACGACTAAAACAAAATGCAATGCTTCTAAATAAGAATTCAAAGTGAAGCGGCTGTTACTACAATTGGCCAGCCACAGTAAATGTCAATAGCTTAGCAATAACTAATGGCTACTTTGCTTAAACCTTTAGAGGTTAAATTCCACTAAACATGCAGTTATATTTGACGGGCTTTTTTAAGCTAAGAACGCTTTGTGCTTTCTCGTGGCATGCCTTAATGTTGTGGTTGTGACTTTATTGACTATTCTTTTTGGCGCGGAATTTTTTGCTTTGTGTTTTGGGTTGCTTTTTTGTTTTAGGGTTTGAATTGTTTGCAGGTTAAGTTAAAATAAGTCAATAAGAGTCAATATAAGTCAAAAAAAAGTCAAGAAAAGTCGCGGTAAGTATGCCTTTAACTGGAAGCGTAACATTCAAAAGGCCTCTTGAGGGATGCATTAAAGTGCAGAAAAGTGTCGTTTATTCTTAATGAGCTACTACTGCTTCAACTTATTACAAAGGGCAATTGATGGGACGCAAAGTTGCAACAGTGAAGCTTGCTTGTGGATATTTTTGTTCTATGAAAGCTGTAGCAATTGTCGGAACAATCTGCTGGGTGAGGCCCTAAACAAACAGGTTGAATAGAATGAAGAGCTAAATAAGCGTGCAGAAAGATTACCTAAAGAGTTAACGGTGTTGAAAAATAATTGTTGACAGATTGTTTGAGTCGGCAACACCCCTATTTAGAAATAAACGATTTCGATGTAGCACATACCGGAAGGGTCTTGAACGTAGCACAAAAGGTATTTGTGGTCAACCGGAAATACACGAGTTAACATTGACTTCAATCATTCTGCATGACATTGAAGGAAACATCTGAAGGAACAATACGAAAAAGGTCCACAAATTGCAACAGCCCTCCTTAAAAAGCTTGGATACCCTGACTATTTCATTAGGCAAGTTTGTGAAATCACAAGCACTCACCATGAACACCCAGACAACCCCTCTGAGACTTCCGAATTCTGCACGGTTCAGACAAGCTAGTCATGTTTTCCAAAGAAGAATATCCACATATAATTCAAGAAAAGACTTTGATTGGAACAAAATAGTTGCTCTAATCTATTCCAAAAAAACAATACAATTAGTGGAAGAATTGTTGGCGCAAAAGCGAAAGGAACATAGCAAGCACTACTCAATAAACTTGGGTTGAGCTGTATGTTTTTTAATTAAAAAAAATAGTCAGTTTTGAATTTCTTTGCCACATAGTTTTAAATCTCTCTTTTACTATGGTTGTTTTAGAAATCGTGTATTTCTACTCTTCAGAGAAAGAGGAATTACACTAACCTGAAAAGAGACAGTCCTGTTACAATGACAAATGCTTTAATTAATTTCAAAAAAATTTGCTCTCTTCCATTAGTTTGGCTAGTTTCCTTAGAGACATCTCTTAAAGCTGAGTCAAAAAAAGATTTTTTTCGGCTAAATCACTGGCGGTTTAGCAGGAAAGCAAAGTGCCTGATAGCTGTTGCGATTGTAGCCGTTTTGTTGATTTCTGTTTTTGCGTTTTTGCCAAAACAAAGCGTTACCAAGGCTAATGTTGAGCCGCAAAGCAGCGATAACTCGACAGAGACTCCGTCACCCACTCCGTCGCCCACTCCCTCACCCACTGCCACAAATCACGAGAATGGTACCTCATCGCCAGCCACAGCTCAACCGTCAAAACAGACGGGTTCAAGTTTGTCTCAAGCCATTAATCCAGGTCCGCCTAAGCTTCCTGGCTTAATAGAGTCTGCTCAAACTATCACCAGTGCTGTCTGGCTGCAGGTGGCGGCGAATGCTTGGGCATATTTTCAGCCTGGCGTAGGTGTTGATCCACATACTGGGCTTCCTTACGCTGGAGGTACAGACTATACCTATTTCACTGATTGGGATTTAGGTGTTTATATCCAAGCTGTCATTGACGCGCAGAAACTAGGTTTAATTGGTAATGATAGCGCTTGGAACTTTTCTGCAAGAATAGCTGATGTTTTAACTTTCCTGGAAACTCGGCCTCTTAACAATGCTAGTTATCCGTACCAGTTCTACGATGCTGCAACTGGAAAAGATGATTCTTTTATGTCATCTCCGGAAATCGTTGATCTTATTGATACGGGAAGGTTGTTTGTTGCTCTCAACAATCTTAGGACTTTCAATAGTAGTTTAGCACCACAAATAAATAACATAGTTTACGATGAATCTGGTAACAGATCGAACTATACTGCTTTGGTGCCAGAAGTTGCGGCTGATAGCCAGACATCAACTAGTATTTATGCTTACTATTGCTGGAGCGGTTTCGCAAGCTTCTTCCATAGTCTTACTAATGCTCCAAGTACAATACTGAAAAATATTTTGTCAGCTGGAAATGTAACAACGTATGGCAATGTTTCGTTGCCTAAAGCCACAATTACAGGTGACCCGCTTTATTGTTCAGTTTTTGAACTTAACAACAATAGTTCTCAACTAATAGCTTTGGCGAAGCAAGTCTATTTGGCTAGTGAAGCCTATTATAATGCGACGGGGCATTATGCGGCTTTTAGTGAAGGAAATAGTCCTTCAGGCTTCATATACGAGTATGTTGTTTTGCCTAATGGCGATACCTGGACAATATTGAACAGTGCACAAAACAAACATTTAGGCATGAGTCCTGTTTTCTATAATAAAATAGCATTTAGTTTCCTCGCTTTGTATAACACGGCGTTTGCTCGCAACATGGTTGACGATCTTGAGAAAAGCCTTCCAACCCCCACAAAAGGTTACTCTGACGGTGCAGACAATAATGGAACTTTAGTTCAAAATATTGGCAGTAACACGAATGGTTTAATCTTAGACGCCGCACTCTACGGCGTACAGAATAATCCATAGCACCTGAAAACATGGAATCTGAGCAACCAGCTGACCACTTTTTAATTCTGGCATTTTTTTAAAGGGTGTCACATCTTTTACAAGCACAAGGCATTTAGACATACAATCAAAGTTTAATACAATCTCATCTATACTTGTCCATAAATCTGGAGAATAAAAGGTGCCGCATATTCATAATCCTCTAAAGGATTGGCTTACCCGCAATCGTTATATTATTTTTCCCGCTCTCGCATTTGTTATACCATTAGCTGTGAGGTTTATACCTGAGATTTTAATGGGGCCCTATATCCTTGGCTTCGATACCCTAGGTGTTTATGTTCCAGATACTTTGCTATGGCTACATAATGGCATTAACCTTTGGAACTTTCTCGCAACTGCGCCACTGTTCTACTCGATACTAATGTTAATAGTTGGTGTAGGCGGGTCACCGGTTTTTGCGCTTAAAATTATTTCGCCGCTGCTTCTCGGTTTCTTAGGGCTGTCAATATTTGCATATGCAAAAAGGGGGTTGGGGTGGTCGCCAACTAAAAGTACGTTTGTTGCTCTTTTAGGGACAATTTATTTTGTGGCTTTAAGAGCGTCTTGGGATCAACTTCGAGAAGAGCTTAGTTTAGTTTTCTTTTTTGTGGTCCTTACGTTGCTTATGTCTCTTATCAACCGGAAGGACAGTTCTTGGAAGCACTATGTTGTTCTCTCGTTAGCAATGATAGCTGTGGTTTTATCCCATCAGCTTGTAGCGGTACTCATGTTTGGAGCTATAATTGGTACAGTTGCCTATAGCGTGTTCCGTAGAGATTTTAAGTGGTCAATTGATCTGGTTGTGGTTTCTTTGCCTGCTGCGGTCTATTTTGTAATCGTTTATTTAAGTGGTGTGGCAAAGTCTGGCGTCCTTGGTTACTCAATAAATTCGTCGTCTTTGGCTAGTTGGACTGGTTTTGCTTCCTATCAATCTATGTTGATAAGTGAAGGGGGTTTCTTTTTGTATTGTTTCTTGCCTTTGTTGCCCTTGGTGGCGGTAGGTCTTTGGCGATTTGGGAATCTTCAGCTCAGGTCTTGGCTTCTTTTGAGTTTTATTTTGTTGTTTATTCCACTCTCTTCTGTAAGCCCTTATCGATGGGTATTACTACTTACTTATCCGCTTGCATTTTACGCAACAGACGCTTTAAGCAGGCTTAAATCAATTAAATGGAAAAGTTTTAAGTTTACTGTGCACAGAATTGCGGTATTATACCTTATTTTATCAACGGCTATTCTAAGCTTTGGCTTCATTTTTATGACTTCGGAAAACCCCTTCTTTTACTTTAATTCGGAGCATTTCAACAGTTACGCGAATCAAATCCCAATTTCGATGTTGCAGAATACGATATCGATAACTGACTGCCATGACACAGTCAACGCCCTACAATGGTTCAAAAATAACTTGAATAGCAGTGCGCTTTTGCTTACGCATACAGCGTTTTATGGTTGGGCGTTGTTGACTCTTAACAGTAATCAGGTCATGAACTACGGATTTGGCGACCCTGTCAATGCGGCAACGACCGCTACTCAAGAAGGGCATAGCCAAATATACCTTATATGGTGGGTAAATGGGCAAGGGTGGTATGGGCAACCAACTGTGTCACCGTCATTTCATGAAGTCTATAGCAGTGGAAAGATGGCTATTTACAGCTATGCTCCAAGTTAACTTAGTAAGGTTCAAAATCTGATAGCCTTAAAAAATTCGACTAAAATTTCAAATGTGATTAGCAATATAGCCAAAGCTCTTGTTGATTGGGCAATGATTTTCTTGTTGCTAATTAGCAATAAAGTTAACAAAGGAACAGGACGTTAATTACATATAGTGAGGACGTTTTGGTTTTTTGATTATAGCTTTGTCCAAAGCAATTTAGGTTAAATCATGGAAAATTTTAAATTCTCGCTTTACCGCTTTATAAGCATTATTAGTGTGCGAATTATGGATGACCGTTACCTTAAGAAATTTCTTACCTCTTTTAAAGGATACATTGAAGCGAATTGGGGTCTTCCATTAATAGGGTTATGCATATTATTTTTAATGGCAACGGCTGTTTGTTCTTTTATCGGTTTGTCATCCTTGGCAGATTCATTGGCTATTTATGCCTATTACGCGTTGATTGCTGGAGTTATTCTACAGCTTATTTGCTTTATAAAATATCGTAAAAGACGTGATGATTCGCCAGATATGCAATAGGCCACTTGAGTTTACAGTTGTAATTTTAAATTAGGTGCTTTGTTTGGATTATGACGAGACCAGTGAGGCTGAAGTTTTACGTAAGCCGATTAAGTTATGATATGGCTTTTCTTAAGACTGCGAGCCCTACTTGCATTCACCTACTATTTGTGAAGCATGGCTGGGTGGAAGGGTTAATAACAATCAGTCATCTTAATCATAATTCAATGTAAAACTTACACTTGAGAGTGAGGCTGTGGCTATAAATAAAGATGGTATTCCGTTCTTTGCTCCCTGGATAAACGATGCAGATAAAGAAGCTGTCTATAATGCTTTACAATCCCGTTGGTTAACTGGGGGACCAAAAGCGGTTGAATTTGAAGGGCTCTTCGCAAATGTTATCGGTTCAAAGTACGCTATTTCCGTTAATAGTTGCACAGCCGCATTACACTTAGCCATGAGAGTATTGGATATTGGTCCTGGCGACGAAGTTATTGTTCCGGTCTTAACTTTTGCCGCGACGGCCAATGCACCTATTTTCTGTGGGGCAAAGCCTGTTTTCGCTGACATCGATGAAAAAACATATAATATTTCACCAAAATCAATCATTGATAAAATTTCTGAAAAAACTAAAGCCATTATAGTAGTTCATTATGGTGGACAGCCATGCGACATGAAAGAAATAATGGAGATTGCTAAAGATCATAAGCTGCCCGTGGTTGAGGATTGTGCTCATACAGTTGGTGCAACCTATCTGAAAAGGAAAGCTGGAACCATCGGTACCATAGGTTGCTTCAGTTTTTATCCAACTAAGATTTTAACTACCCTTGAGGGGGGGATGTTCGTTACAAATAACGAAGATCTATTTAGAAGAGCTAAAATCCTGCGAGAACATGGAATGACACGAAGTGCTGTCGATCGAGAGAGTGGGGCTGCATGGTATTATGACGTAATAGATTTAGGCTATAATTACAGGTTAAATGAGGTTCAAGCCGTACTAGGCACATCACAATTAAAAAGATTGAGCGATATTAACAGACTACGAGTCAATGCTGCAAACCAATATTCAGATCGTCTAAAGGAAATTGACGGAATTATCACGCCATTTGAAGCGAAAGATAGAACACATTCATACCATTTATATGTCATTAGGGTTCTCGAAAAAAAGTTTGGTATTAGTAGGAATAAGTTATTCTTGGAACTCTCCGAGAAGAAAATAGGGTTAAGTGTCCATTATACGCCGTTGCATTTATTGACATTCTATAAAAATCTAGTACATCACAGCATTGGTGATTTCCCTGTTGCAGAACAAATATATAATGAAATTTTATCTTTACCCATATTTCCCACAATAACCGAGGATCAAATTAATCAAGTTGTGAATGAAATAAAACGTGCAAAGGAAAGAGCCCAAAAAACATAAGTATTTTTTTCCTAGGCCAAATTGAATAACGTTAAACTTGATCGGTTTAATGTTATTAGCTCGCTGAAACCATGCCTGATTTTTTCTCTTAAAATTAATGAAAAACCGCCAAACTGCTTTTTCATAAAGCGGCAAGTTAGACTGAAAACTTTAACTCTTTAATTGCTATATGCAACTATCTGCCCGCACTTTTTACAATGAACATGAATACCATATGCGGTTCCTCTATCTCCGCTTGTCGTCGCAGTTTTTTTAGGAAAAACATTCATGCATTGTGGGTATACAAAGTTTCTATTCTTGAACCGCCATTTCTTAATTATTTTTATTATTTTTATGGTCATTTCTGTTTCTTCCTTTCGCTAATGCCACGTTTTTGCAATTGAGGTTCATTTAGCATCAGTTCTTATAGAGTGCATTAAAACTCATCTTAGTCAGTCACTTATTTTATCAAGGTGACCTATAAGTCAAAAAAAGTTTTTTAAATATTTACAAAAAACTGTGTAGTTGTTCGACTACAACAAATAGGAAAATACTTGATGAAGTGAATTTGAATTAGTTTAATCGATTTTTTTTGAATTTTGCGTCATGAACTCGACTCGAGCTTTCCGTCAGGTTACTTTGCTTAGTATCTCATTGCTTTATAGTAAAATTGATCCTGAGATACCTTTTTGCTGGATTTTCTAAATAAAGAAAGAGGCGAAATACCAAAATGGGGATCTTATTAAAGAAAGAAAAAAATTCTGATGATCAACAAATATTTGAAACCTTATTTCTTGTTTTTTTGCCACTAACTTTTTTAAGTGCTTATATACACAAACTTTATAGTCCAAGAAGCATAAACAACAGAAAAGCCAGTGAGGAGTTTACGTAATGAAAATATTGAGGCGGTTCGTGATCTTTTGACAAATCTAAACTCGTTAACACCAAGCTGGGACTGGGCGAATATTCATAGAAGAATTATAAGGCGTATGCATCAGTGTAAATCCAAATTCTTTCGCTGTAACTCGCCCACCATTGTAATAAACGATGCCTGTGGCACTCGTTGTGGGGAGTTTGAGTAAGTGATCATGAGAAAGTGCTCTTTGGGAACGCCTGAATTGGGATTATTGTCCGCTAGTACAGGATGTTCCTATGAATCCATGAAATCGTTTCACATGACTATGAATAATGAAAGCTTGTCAATTGTGCTTCCCGTTTATAACGAGGAATCAGTTTTGGAGCAGAATGTTCTAAGACTGCTCTCTTTCATGAAATCAGCATTCGAATGCAAATGGGAGATTGTTATTGCTGATAATTTTTCAACAGATATGACTCCGAAAATAGGTCAGATGTTAGCGGAATCATATCCGGAGGTCAAATACCTTAGAATAGATCGCAAGGGCGTTGGTATCGCGCTTAAGGTAGCTTGGGAAAACAGTAGTGCCGACATTCAATGCCATATAGATGGTGACCTTCCTTTTGATTTTGATGATGTGAAACGGGTAATTCAAGCGGCTCAAGAGGGATATGATGTTTGTTTTGGGTCCCGTTTTACGGTTGGATCATGTACCGACGCAAAGCCATTAAGGCGTCTTCTTTCTAGAGCGTTTCATTACTGGATTAAGCTGTTGTTTTCATACGAATATAGTGATATTTGCGGAATAAAGGCGGTGAGAAAGGAGGCGTTTATCGCTCTATTGCCTTACCTAACGAGTGATGGGTGGTTCTTTAACACTGAGCTCATGCTTCTCGCAGATAGGGCAAATATGTCGATAAGGGAGGTTCCAGTACGTGTGACAGAGCCGCCAGGACGGAAGAGCAAAGTAAAATTAATTCAAACTGTAACGAATCTCTTTCTACTAACCTTTACATTGAAACTACAACTTTGGATTGATGGTCCAGTCCCGTGCTCTAAACGAGTCCGATAGCAAATGGTTGCGAAGAGTTTTCTCGTAGTTACACATAAATTCACTGCTTCCACCCAAGACGACCTTGTAGAATATCTGGATAAGCGCTACGATCGAGTATTGTTTATATGGCATGATTTTGCAGATAGTCCAAATAGACGGTCTTTCTACGAAGAGCATCAGAATGGTGCCATAGTGAAAAGATGGAATAGCAGGAACTACAGAGATACGCCCGAACTAATTGTTATGCTTAAGGATTTCATGTTTGCTATGTTTAGTATTCTGCGAACAGGAGAAAGATGGGATATCTCAATTGGTCTTAGTGGATTCGATGCTTTGCCTGGGATAATTTTGAAAAAGTTGCGCAGAGTAGATAAAACCGTGTTTTGGGCTGGTGATTTTGTTCCTAACTTACGTTTCAGCGCCAGTTGGAAGAATATGATATATTTCCAGGAAAATCGTTTTGCTCTGAAGAATTGTGATTTTGCTTGGAACATATCTCCTAGAATTGAAAAATTAAGAGAAAAAATGTACGGAATCAAGTCAAAACGTCCGCAACGGATTGTGCCGATAGGAATTTGGACAAGTCGAAGAGTAAAATTACCTATAGAAAAAATTCATAGGCACCGCGTATTATTCGTTGGCCATTTGCTTGAAAAGCAAGGTGTTCAGCTAGTTCTGAAAGCTATTCCCGAAATTAGAAAGGCGATAATTGATTTTGAATTCCTGGTCATAGGAAAAGGCAATTACGAGCCCGCACTAAGATGTCTGGTAAAAGAACTTGGAATCGAAAATTATGTCCTTTTTGTAGGATACAAGAGCGATGAAGAAATGGAAGAATTATCATCACATTGCGCTTGTGCAGTTGCTCCATATGATATGAAGACTGACACTTGGACTCGCTACGCTGATCCCGGAAAAATAAAAAACTATTTGGCGTCTGGTCTACCTGTTATTTTGACGAATGTACCGTATAATGCTTATGAAATCCAGCGACGACGATGCGGTATAGTTATCAGATATGATGCTGATGAACTGGCAAAAGCGATTGTTACCTTACTTACGAATGAACCTCTGTTAGAAGAGTATCGGAGTAATGCCTTTGAGTACTCTAAACAATTTGATTGGAATCACATCTTTGATGGGGCTATAGCTGAAGTACTAGCAGCTGATAGCAACAAGTAACGGTGTGGTGTAACACGTTGAAAGATTTGAATGCAGTATTGCATGTGCTTACTGTTCGCATTACACGATTTCTCTCTGAGTATTTCTGGTTTATCTTGCTTGCTATTATCATGGTAGTTTTTTTTCTGATTAATTTTGGATATGGGCGATTTTACACATTTACCGATATCAGTAACATTGAGTTGCATCCATGGCAAGAATTCTTGGAGAGATTCTCAATGTGGCAACAAACTCGAGGATTCGGGGTCGAACTAGGCACTGAAGCCGGGTATGCGGTTCCCTTGCTGTTCTTCTCTTTTCTATCAGCCATTGGGTTTAGTGCTCTTCAAATGAATTTCACCATTAATATGCTGCTCTTTATATTGCCAAGTTTATCTGTGGCTGTGTTGGCATATTCGATTTTTTATCGGGATCCCCGAAGAAACTTAATTGCTTTCTTTGCAGGATTGCTTGCGGCCACGAGTTTTGGTATGTACCTCGAAGTTTTTTATCCCCTTTTCCTTGAAGTCTGGCCTTGGATCACAAGTGCACTGATTACCTCGGCAGTTCTTCTTTTGTTGCAGACTGGCAAGAAACGGTTTTGGCTCGTGCTTCTTGTGCTGTTTTATCTTAATTGGGGTGGATTCATAGGATTGCCTTTTGCTATCTTCCCATTGGCACTTGGGGGATTATATATTCTCTACTATGTTTTAGTTGAGAGTCATAATAAACGGCAAGATGTCGTAACGGTTATTCTAACAGGTTTTCTTTTTGTTCTAATATCTCTTCCTCTAATATGGGCTGTCGTGCACACGGTTTTCAGTCCTTATTTTCAAGTTTCAGCCACAGACAAGATATACACGATTTCTGTATTTTCACTAAATCTGCAAAACAGAGATTTCTCGCAGTTGCTATACGGATTTAGAACGATCGGAACAGGAAATTGGAATCAAATAATAGAAATGCCGGGTTTTATTGGACAATATGGTTACCGATATTACCCATTGTTCACCTACAACCCTGTGTTTGTACTGAGCAGTTTTCTGCTTCCTGTTGCTGCATTTGCAAGCTTGCTGTTCAAAGAGTCAAATCTGTTAAGGCGTAGACTCTTATGCTTAGGAATTATATCTATTTTATTCCTTTTCTTGATGAAAGGTGTCAGAGATCCATTCGGTGGAATATTTATTTGGTTGATGACGCATATATCAGAATTTGTTATACTCAGAACCCCTTATGGTATTATAGCGCCAGCGTTAGTCACGTCCTTAAGCATCAGTGGAGCCTATACATTTTCAAGAATTCTACCCTCTCTGAGGAGAACCTCTCTTCGGAAGATTTCCATAGGTAAGAAGTCTTTTGGGACCTTTACGTTTTCAAGAACTTTTCACTCTCTGAAAAAGAAATCAGTGATCAAAAAAGTAATCGTCATTGTGCTGGTAACTGCCTTGATAGTTGATGCATACCCAGCTTACTCGGGCCAACTACTGTATACCCCAGGGTTCTTCAATATTCCATCATACTATCAACAACTTGCGGCCTATGTAAAAGCCGATCCAGTCTCATACAAGATTTTGAATCTTCCATCGATATCATATACAAATCGATACTCATGGGGATACTTCGGGATTACTTTCGACGGCGTTGAACTTAACAAACCTGTGCTTGAACGCTCGTATACTGGTAGCGACATATATGACAATAATATTATTAACGCAATACAAAACGAAGTCGATTTCGAATCCGATATTCCAGTAACACCGGTTACTGGCAGTCCGATTTTTGCTGACAATACTACTCCTAACGCGACAATTAACGTCGATAGAGTCAGGTACTTTGACTATCTATTAGAAAAATCTAACGTTGGTCAGATAATGCTTAGCAAGGATATGGCTGGAGATTATTCCTACCAACTAAACGACAATGACTGGCAGAGATACAACGACCTCTACAGTACCCTAAGTAACTTAGGTCTTATTAGCGATGCTCAAACTTTCGGAAACGTTACTATCTACGATGTGAATAACTTTATGCCTTTGATTTATGCCAATTCTCCAGCCAACGTCTACGCTACTAACAACTACGACACGTTCTTGGGCACCACTTATGTTACCTCCCGACTGGAAGTTCTTGCATCCTTGAACAACTACAACACTTCTTATGACTACGTTAGTAACGGCTCCACGTCATCCTCAGCAATTATTCCCAACATTAACGGCAAAGACATATACGTGCCAATTTTAGCGGATCAAGATCTTGCAGAAGCCCAAAATGACCTGGCTCTGCAACAATCTAGCGTTATTCCTGATAAATCAGCCATAGCGCAGGATAATGCGACTGTTCAGGAGCTAACTAATGTTACGACATCAGATCGCGCGTTAACCTATTACGTCGATGACATTCAAAACTCCGGACTTTTTGACATATACATGAATTTAGGTAATTCTGGGACAACGAATGCGTCATCCAATCCTTACGCTGGCAAGCAATTAGTTTTTGGTAATCAAACGGTACCAGTAAGTGAGTTTAACTCGGTGGGAAATGGCTGGTACGAGATCGGCAGTGTTAATCTTGACGCTGGTAACCTGGTGACAAGTTCAGATATTCCTCAGCAAGTACAACTTACTTTCCCTAATGGAATTACAGAAGACGAGTTGCCAGCAAATATTATTGTCGAAAATACTCCTGTGTATCGACTCAATAATGGGACTTGGGTAGTAAAACTCAGCTTTGAAACCAACACTTATAGCAGTCTTGAACAACTTTTAACCGACACTTCTCTTGATGCCAACTTTAGGCAGGACATCGCTAATGCACTAAATGTCAAAGTGACTCCGATAGAGTTTGATCTTGCTTTGGTTTCTACAGACATGCCTGAGAATAATTCCATCGCACCAACGTTGGTTTTCCGTCAAATCCAGCCTGGAAAGTTGTTGGTAAATGCAGAAAACGCATCAGGACCGTTCTTCTTGAACTTCCTTGAAAGTTATCAAGAAGGTTGGCAATTATATGTAGTACCTACACAAACATTAGGAGATGCCCCACCCGTCAGAAATTACGCAGGAAGCACTGAATTGGAGCAGGCAAGCACTCCTTTCCCCGATTCACATGACCTCACCCCACTACTAAGTACCTCAGTTCTTGGCAATGACCACTTCCTTCTGAACGGATATGCCAACAGCTGGTACGTAAACTTGACCGCCCTTGCCGATCAACATATGATAACTCAAGATGCCAATGGGACATACAGTTTTACTTTGTTGCTTTACTATGAGCCACAGACCAACTTTGTCTTGGGAATTGGTGTATCAATAATAACGGGTGTAATAGTTTGTGCGCTGATTTGTTATTCAATTTTGAAAGTCAGAGCGCGGTCTAAAAAGTTGAAACAAAAAAGCACAATACAGCTTTCTTCCCATAGGATTTAAACGACTGAATAGACATTAGCACTCATTCGCTACGAACACTAAAACATTAACATTGAGCACCGAGATTAATTTGATTAATCAACCCATTTGTGCCAGGTGTATCGGGAACTTACAATCCTAAAACCTAATTTTTGCCAAGCGATTTGTACTGAATAATTACCGATCTGGGTTCCAAGATCAACAATATCGACCTTATCTGAAAACCATCTTAATCCAGTTTGTATCATGCTTGTATAAACATGAGCTTGTCTATATTCAAGGGAAACCGCTGATAGAATTAGTGAGCCTATTTTTTTGTTTGAGTAGTTATTTAGTTGGTTATTTATTTTGCCCGTGGTGAATCCGACTGGACGGTTATCGATTTTTGCAACTAAGACAACGTTGTCTTTATCTTTGCTGGTCTCTTCTACCCACTGTTCATATAAAGAGTCACTTTTTGCTTCATTCAAACGATGGTCTGCATGGAAGTGATCTGTTGCAACACTCGCCTCTGAGAAGCTTGTTTTGGCAATCCTTTTTAATTCAGGCATCTCATCTTTTAAAGGTTCAATTTTGCATGATTCTTTAAAATCACTAATTTTATTCTTAAAATCAAAATAGTAAGTAACTAATGTGTCCATTAGCTGAAAGGAGCTATCCTCTATTGCATGAACAAGAGGAATGTCTTCTGTATGCGACCGTGAAATTACAAGCTTAAATTTGGAGATTGCGGATAAGCTGGCCAATAACTCTTTTGCGCATTGTCTTCTTTCATAATAATCTCCTGAAGTGAAAAGATACCTTATGATGGCTATCTCTATTCCGAAATGTTTAGAATCCCATTCCGATTTTCCCCCGACAAGTAGTCCGAGAATGTTATTTTTTTCTTCTGCTACAAGAACAAAAGAACCCTTTTCAAGAGAATCTTGGATATTTCTAACAATATAATTAATTAGGCAATCAATTGAAATACCGTATTCTGCATAAGGAAGAAACTTGTTGGCTGTAAGAATGTTCCTTAGATGATCAGTCGATATTTCATCTTTTGATGCAATATGAATTCTCATTTTACTCCTGTTTCTCCTATAGAATATATTAAGAATATAAATTGCTTTTTTACCGTCTCTTTATCCTGAATTAAATCTTTCATCTTTTTCTATCTCGTATATTTGAGTATCAAACTGCGAACTTGAAAACTTTCAACGGCATACATTGTGAACTGAAGATTATGACTGAGTTTTGAAAGATCCATAGTTAGGGCTTAGGGAACTCTAATTTATGTATATAGTTTTGTGCGTCATAAATATATTAATATCCACCTTTAAGCCTGAAATCGGATAGACCAGAGTGCAAATTGAAAGTGTGAATAAAAATGAGGCTTGAGAATAAAGTTGTAATTATCACTGGAGCTGCAAGCGGTATTGGCAAAGAAACTGCACTCCTGTTTTCTAAAGAAGGTGCTAAGGTTGTCGTCGCAGACATAAATGAAAAAGACGGCGAAGAAACAGTAGCGAAAATTAAGAAAATGGGAGACGGATTTTTTGTTAAGATAGATGTCTCGAATAGAGAACAACTAAAACAGCTGGTTGACACTACTTTAGAAAAATACGGTCGAATTGACGTGTTGGTAAACAATGCAGGCATTACCCAAGATGCCCTGATGTTAAAAATGACAAAAGAACAATGGGATCGCGTCATTGAAATCAACCTTACAGGAGTTTTCAATTGCATACAGTCTGTAACCGAAGTTATGATCAATCAGGGACAAGGTGTAATTATTAATGCATCTTCTATAATAGGATTATATGGCAACATAGGTCAATGTAATTACGCTGCTGCTAAAGCTGGACTCATTGGAATGACTAAGGCTTTGGCAAAGGAACTTGGAAGGAAAGGAATAAGAGTTAATGCGGTAGCACCTGGTTTTATAATTACACCTATGACTTTGAATGTACCTGAAAAGATTCTCCAAACAATGAAAGAGAAAACACCTCTCGGTAGGCTTGGAGCGTCAAAAGATATTGCATACGCTTACTTGTATCTTGCTTCGGATGAGGCCAGTTTTGTCAATGGTGCCGTGCTTTCTGTAGATGGCGGATTGATAATGTAAGTTTGACATAACGTTGATGATGGCAAACACATGTTTGGCTCTTTTAAGGGCAAAATCAAACTATTCAGCCTTCTCTAAAGGGTTATGAAAAACTTTGGATAACCTTGGCTTTAGGACAAAGCTTTCTTAGTCCTTTGTTTCAAAGCTTATTTTCTGATGCAATTTAATCGGGTATATCCATCTTGCCAAGATGCGGTATTGACTTTTTGCAGAAGTACCTGTGTTTTCGTTTATTTACCAAGTTACCTTTGTAATTTATTTTTCTTAGCACGTTTTGTTGTAAAAAGGATAGAAAAAGGGATTAAATTTGCTAATCCTAAACAATATTTTTTATATAACTACAGGGACTCATGTGTATCAGTATAATTGTCAAATTTTAAAAAACAGATTAATAAGAAACCGGACCCTGGTTAAAAATCTCCGGCAAAATAAAGTTCAGAGCGTACGTAAAGCCGGCAGAGGTGGTCACTATTCGTGGCTCTTTGATCTGCCTGCTAATTTCGTTTATTTATGTCCATATCCAAATAGATAGTCAATTTCGTAATGGTCTCTTAGAGAGCGACTAAACTCCTTCCATGCATTGCTTAAGCTGATGTCATCACTGCTTATTATTCCGTTGTTCTTGACATGTTGGTAGGCAGTTGTGAATTCAAACTTCATATGTTCATAACTATGATCGCTATCGTGGTAAAACATGTCTATTGGTCCGTGTTCCTTGAGTAGGGCCGGAACAAGTTTCACTGCATCGCCAATCTCTAATGTCCAATAACTACGTAGACGTTGTGGTACAAACCCGCCTATTTCTTTGATAGGTAACTGCGAAGTACAAATATATTTGACTCCCAGGTCCACTGATATAAGATGACCTGATCCATTATCTGCTAAAGCTTGCAGTATAGTCCAGCTTGTCTTTCCTGTCCATACACCAGTTTCTATGATTAGTTGTGGTTTCTCAAGGCGGATAAGGTAGTACAGCATCAAAATATTGGTAAATTCGCTGCCACTTTTATAGAAAGCCATTTTTCTTGGGAAAGCTGCTGAAGAAATTGAATTAGATTTTTCCAATAAGTCACCTATCTCTTTTAAGTCACTCTGAGATAGGTTCTCTAATAGTTTTCGTAACGCTTCCCGGTAAGCCTCGGTTTTGCCTCCTCGCAGAAAAGCTGGTATCGTTGATGGCTCATTTAACACGATTCGGGCATTCGAGAATGATAACAACTTTTTAGCGTCCATGATCGTAAAAAGCTAATCTGCGAAATAAAAGTATGACGGTTTTGAATAGCACTATATTTAATACAGGTTTTTAAGATAAGCATGTAACATCAATAAGCTCAAGTGAAGAAATTAGAATTGTAATTTTCGTGGCACACACAAAGTTAAAATATTGAGCGCTTTACATGAGTTAAAGAAAGAAGGGTAGTGTGCATGTTATTAACTAAATCTGAGAACTCTGTTTATACAGATTCAACGATTCTAGTAACCGGCGGAACAGGTTCTATTGGTTTGGAACTCGCTAAAACTCTTCTTAATTATAAACCTAAAAAAATTCTTCTTTTTGATAATGACGAGAATGGACTTTTTGAAGCTCGAAGCCTACTACGTATGCATCCGGAAGTACTTTATAAGCTAGGAGATGTTACGGACACTCGCAGTATCGAATCAGTAATCAAAGATTGTGATTATGTTTTTCACGCAGCTGCGAGGAAGCATGTAGATTTCTGCGAAGGTAATCCATATGAAGCTATTTCAACAAACGTACTCGGCACACAGATAACGGCTGAATGCGCCATTAAATATGGAATTAAAAAGTTTGTTTTCATTAGTACAGATAAGTCTGTTAATCCAATAAGTGTTTTAGGCACGACCAAACTACTAGGAGAACGGCTAGTAGTAAGCTCAAGCAAATCGACGAGCAGACCGATTTTTTCTGTTGTTCGGTTTGGTAACGTGCTTGGCAGCAGAGGTTCTGCTGTTCTTATTTTCGATAGACAAGTGAAAAGCGGATGTCCATTAACCGTAACAAATCCTGAAATGACTAGATTCATAATGTTACCTTCTGACGCAGCTAAGTTAGTTTTACACGCTGCCGAATTAGCAAATTCTGGAGAAATTTTTGTACTTAAAATGAATGCGGTTAAAGTTAACACTTTAATTAAAGCTTGTAGAGTCTTTTTTTCAGAACTTTATAATAAAGACAGCCAAACGATTAAAATCATAAAAACAGGCGCTAACCCCGGTGAAAAAATGCATGAAGAACTAATGACCGCCACTGAAGCAGCAAATGTCGTTGAAACCGAAAAATATTACATTATAAATCCTCATCCAGGAAGATTGAAAGAAACTGCAAAGCCTGCCAAAGGTAGTGTAGTCTATACTTCAGATTTATCCAATTTAATCTCCGAGAAAGAAATAATTACCTTATTATCAAGACTCTATTCAAATTATGAGAACTGTGTCAACCAAAAATAGACTAAAATAATTTAGTAAGCGCTTTTATGTTAGTTGCTACTTCCTTGATTTGCATCAAAAATTTAAAGGAAATTAATGCTTTTTTTATTCAGATTTATAATTATCATCCTGAATTGTTTAGTAGTCCAACAAATCCTGAGAAAAACTCGCAAGATTTAATGAAAATTAGGCCGCAAGCATGTAATGGATCATCTATGAGCATTGAATAGTCTATCAAAAAAAATCTGAGCGGGCTCCATTGATACTTTGAATAATTCTTATGCTTAACCTGATATTCTTTTACGGTTTTCCCATAATAATACATTTTACTTACCCATTTGCTCAGGTTATATTTTCCCCAGCCGTGAATAACGTACACATTTATCCTTACTAGTCGATAGTTTTCTTCGATCCTTTGTGTGATGTCCCAATCCTCACCTGCTTCGAGAGACTCGTCGTATCCTCCTATAGCGTCAAAAACTGTTTTTTTCATGAATCTACAGATTTTTAGTTTGTCGTCATTTGTACTGCTCAAAACTTCTAGTTCTTTGCACTTGCCGAAAAAGCCTTCGCCCAAGAACCGTTGTGGAATAATTACTCCGTCGTATCCACCAACGATTTGTTTTACCGCTGTTTCTATTAATTCTTTAGGCAATATCATGTCCGAATCCATATGGTAATAAATGTCTCCTTGCGCTATAGTTGCTCCATAATTTCTTCTTTCAGTAAATGGACAGCTTTTTTGTAATACTTTTGCTTTATATTGGACCGCAATTTCAACAGTTTTATCAGTTGAGAATCCGTCTGCGATAATTAGCTCGATATTTTGATAAGTTTGGTTTTTTATGGACTCTAAACATATGGGTAATTGTTTTTCTGAGTTGAAAGTTGGAATAATCACTGAAACCAGAAGATTCGGTTTTAAATCGGGTTTATCGCTCATTTTATGCTCCTATACCATTCTATTGTCTTTTCTAAACCTTCGTCAAGTGATACCTTTGGTTCCCAATTTAAGATGTTACGTGCCAATGAATTATCGCAATACATATCCCATATTTCGTTTTCTCTGTATTGTAATGCTCCTATTTTTAGTTTGTCGACTTTTCCTATTTTTTTTGCAATACACATGGCAATTTCTTTTATGCTTATGGATAGCCCGGATCCTATATTTAGTATTTTACCTTGACTGTTCTTAAAAAATAGTGATCTCAATATAGCATCCAACAAATCGTCAACATAATTGAATTCTCTTTTTTGTTCGCCTTTGGTTAATGGTACTTCTTCGTTATTTAACAATTTCTTGATGATGAAGGGAATGACTCTTTCTGGTGGTTGGTATTTACCATAAAGATTAAAGCTTCTTAAAATAGTGACTGGAATCTTGTAAACATTATAAAACATGATTAAAAACATCTCGGTTGCTGCTTTGCTTGCAGAATAGGGTGAAGCAGGTTGGGCCAGTTGGTCTTCTCTAAAAGGTGGATTAATTCCACCATATATGTCACTTGTACTTAAGAACACAAAATTGTTAAGATTTGTTTTTTTGGACCCTTTTAAGATGGCTAATGAACCTTTTAGATTTATGTCAATAGCGAGTTCTGCTTTTTCAAAAGTCTTTTCTAAATTTGTCATTCCTGCTAAGTGTATTACGAAATCTGGCGATATGTTTTGAACTATGGCGACAACTTTTTCGCTTTGCCTTATGTCAATGTTGTAAAAGGGCAAAGAATCAAGATCAAATGGTATGTAGTGTTTATCTATGCTTCTTAAATCTGATGTAAAATCCATTATTGTTGGTTCTATGTCCATTGCTAAGAGTTTTTTTACCAGATTTACTCCTACGAATCCTAATCCACCAGTTATCAGTATCTTTTTATCTTGTAAGTAACTGTAATCTTGCTCCATTCTATCACTCAATAATTAGATTTCCATATTTTAGGAACCATTTCTCATACCATCTATGAGTTTTTTCAAGTCCCTCGTCGAGTGTGTGTTTAGGTTTCCAATGTAGAACAGCGTGGGCTTTTTTGCATGACAAATATTGATCTTTTATTTCTCCTTTTGCACAGTTTTTGATTATTGGCTTTAAATTTTCTTTGCCCGAAATTTTGATTATTTTATTAACCAAATCTATTACGCTAACTGGTTTCTCAGTCCCAAAGTTGAAAGCTTCTCCTTCAAGCTTTTTCTCCAAAAGGTTCTCAGCAAACACAATGTACGCATCAACCGCATCTTCGACATAGAAGTAATCCCTAAGAAAGGTTCCATCGCTTCGGATAATTGGATTCTCGTTAAAATAAATGTGTCTTATTGTTTGTGGTACAACTCTGTTAAAGTTCAGGTCCCCTCCACCGTAAAGATTGCCACAGCGTGTTATACCAATTGGAAGTTTGTAAGTTGCAGCATACCCTTGACACAGCATATCTGCTGCAGCCTTCGAAAGATCATATGGATGAGTAGCCTTGAGCACATCTGTTTCAAAATAGGGTAGTTGCTTTTTTTCTCCATAGGCTTTATCGGTGGATGCTACTATTATTCTTTTAACAGTCTCTGAATTTCTAGCAGCTTCCAACAGGTTCCAAGTTCCGTTCATGTTTGTTTCGAATGTTGAGAGTGGGGACCTATTGGCTACTTGAACTATTGTTTGAGCTGCAAGATGAAAAACAACTTCAATTTCATATTCGTTTAACACTCTTTGAAGAAGGAAGTAGTCTCTAACATCTCCCCTTATTGCAGTTATGTTATTGTAAATATTTTGCTCATATAACTTTGATTTTGGAACGTTGTCTCTGATTATCGCCATAACGTTCGCGTCTGATTTAACTAGTTTCTCAGCAAGATAACTACCGAGGAAGCCAGAAGCCCCTGTTACTAATACGTTACGTTCAGTCCAGAAATCGCTTTTTGTGCTCATTTCTTCAACACTTACCACATTTTCCATTTTTTCTGCGTTTGCCATACATCGTTTAGGTATTCTAGATCCTTATAAGTGTCCATTGATCCCCAGAATCCTTCATGTTTGTAAACGTTTAGTTCTTTATCTTTTACTAAATGTTCAAATGGTTCTCTTTCTAAAATACAGCTTTCGGTGAGGTAATTGAATATTCTTTTGTTGAAAACAAAGAATCCGCCTGAAACCCACTCTTTTAGAGTCGGTTTTTCCTTGAAATATGTGACTGTTCCCTCATTATCAATTTGTAAGATGCCATATTTTGATGTCGGATGTAAACCCGTTAAAGTTGCAATTTTATGGTTTTCTAGATGATATTTAATTAGATTGGATATGTTTATGTCAGCAACTCCGTCTCCGTACGTAGCCAAGAAGAAGGCTGTATCAATGTATTTTTCTATCTTTTTTATTCTACCACCGGTATTTGTTTCTTCACCTGTTTCCGCAAGGGTAACATTCCAATCTTCTGATGTACGATTTTCAAAGTATATTTCTTTTTTCGCTACTTCAATTGTCGTATCGTTATTATAAAGACAATAATTTTGAAAATAGTCTCTTATCATATCTCCTTTATATCCCAAACAAATGACAAAATTATTGAAACCAAAATGAGAGTAGATTTTCATTATATGCCATAGAATTGGTTTTCCTCCAATTTCCACTAGACATTTTGGTTTAAATGCTGTTTCTTCTCTTAGACGCGTTCCTTTTCCACCACATAATAAAACTACTTTTACAGCACTTTTTTTCATTGCGAGTGAATCTCCATCCGAGGAAACTATTCCATTTCTGTACTTATTACCAATCTATTATAACCTATGAAACAAAAGTATTGCGGTTATTTCAGTGGCAACGAATAAAAAAATAAAATCGATTTAAACAGGATAAATGCGTTAGTTTATATTTTGCAGTGTTTAGGCACTGAGCAAAGTAGGTACGTCCAAGACATTCTTAAGTTTTTAAAATCTTAAAAGCACTCTATAAAGGAAGCCTATAAATTGTGCAAATTTTAATACTTTTAATAATTCACATAATGATTGACGAAGGCTTTGATTTGAAAAGAGCGTTTCTTACTGGGATTACCGGTCAAGATGGATCTTATTTAACTGAGTTTTTGCTTTCAAAAAGCTATGAAGTTCACGGTATAATTCGAAGGGCAAGCACCTTTAACACAAGCAGATTAGAACACTTATATGTTGACCCTCATGAACCTAATGCGCGTCTTTTTCTTCATTATGGTGATTTGTCTGATTCAGAGCAGATTTCTAATATCTTGTATAACGTAAAACCTGATGAAATCTATCATTTGGGTGCTCAGAGTCATGTTAATGTGAGTTTTAGTATGCCCGAATATACAGGGAACGTTACTGCTCTTGGAACAACCAGAATATTGGAGTCGGTTAGACGAAGCGGTAATCATGTTAAATTTTATCAAGCTTCGAGCAGCGAAATGTTCGGAAGCGCTCCTTCACCTCAAAATGAAAAGACCATTTTTAGTCCAACAAGTCCTTATGCTGTGGCCAAAGTTTACGCTTATTGGATGACAAAAAACTATCGCCTTGGCTATGGACTGTTTGCGTGCAATGGTATTCTTTTTAACCATGAATCTCCGCGTAGAGGTGAAATATTTGTTACCAGAAAAATCACCATGGCTATTGCCAACATTATCGCCAAAAAACAACAATTCCTTTATCTTGGTAATCTTGAGCCAAAGCGCGACTGGGGGTTTGCTCCAGAATATGTTGAAATAATGTGGCAAATTCTTCAACAGGAAAAAGCAGACGATTTCGTAGTTGGAACTGGAGAACAGCATTCTGTACGAGAATTCGTTGAACAAGCATTTTCTTACGTTGGTCTGAGCTGGGAAGACTATGTACGAGTTGACCAAAAATATTTTAGGCCGACTGAAACTGATGATTTGTTAGCTGATTCAAGTAAAATCAGGAAAATTTTTGGTTGGAAACCTAAGATTTGTTTCAAAGACCTGGTCAAAATTATGGTTGATGCAGACATGCGAAAAGCTGGATTAAAACCCGTAGGTGAAGGTGATGCGATCTTGAGAAAAGGATTTCCAAACCGATGGTGGAAAATAGATTGACAGATTTCTGGGAAAATAAAAAAATATTGCTAACCGGTGGAGCTGGATTTTTAGGTACACATATAGTTGAAAACTTGTTACAAAAACGAGGCGTTTCAGCAAGCCAAATATACATTCCGAAGCACGAATTTTTAGACTTAAGGGTTTGGGCCAATTGCCAAAAAGTTGTGGAAAACACTGACGTAATTATTCATTTAGCTGCACGCGTAGGCGGTATTGGATTTAACCAAAAATATCCGGGAACGCTGTTCTACGATAATATTATGATGGGCGCTCAACTTATGGAGGCAGCGCGCCTTGCCAAAGTGAAGAAATTCGTTCAGCTCGGAACGGTATGCGCTTATCCAAAGTTTACGCCTACGCCGTTTAAAGAGGATGACCTTTGGAATGGGTATCCTGAAGAAACAAATGCTCCCTATGGCATAGCCAAGAAAGCGCTTCTTGTAATGGCACAAGCTTACAGGCAGCAATATGGCATGAATATTATTTATTTGCTTCCAGTAAACCTCTACGGTTCAGGCGACAATTTCGATCTAGAATCATCACACGTTATACCCGCCTTTGTCAGAAAATTTACCGAAGCGATGGAAAAAGGAGAAAAACAAGTAACAATATGGGGAACGGGTAGCGCATCCCGTGAATTCCTATATGTAGAAGACGCCGCTGAAGGAATTTTAGCAGCCACCGAAAAATATGACAAACCAGCTCCAGTCAACCTCGGTTCAGGAAAAGAAATAACAATTAAAAAACTAGTTGAGATGGTCGCCAAAATCACAGGTTTCGAGGGAAAAATAACTTGGGATACTTCACGACCCGACGGTCAACCACGAAGATTTCTAGATATAACAAGGGCAAAAAACGAATTCGGCTTTGAAGCAAAGACAGACCTTCTCACTGGATTGCAAAAGACAATTAAATGGTACCAGAATCAACCGAAATTTAATTAAGTCATTTATTCAAACTTGCTGAATCAACTGTATCCATAATTTTAATGCGAGGGCATTCTTAACAACAAGATACTCTCGGTGTCAACAGTGAAAACTGCAATTAAAGGGAATATAACGTAAACTAATTCGTATGGTATTACAGATTTTTTCCCATTCTGAATCTTTTATGGTTTCAAGCAGGTAAGGATGCAAATCGGACGGGGTGTTTTTAAACAGTTTGTACTCTGAGTGTTCGTTGTCAAGTGTTACTGGGCCTTTGCATTTACATAAGTAAATTATTGTTATGCCGTGTCTTTCAGGAAAAACCCTTGAGTATACGCCTATAAAGCTATGGGCGATTATTTGCAGACCTGTTTCTTCTTTGACTTCGCGGTACAGCGTTTCCTCAAAAGATTCGCCTTTATGTATTCTGCCTCCAGGGAACCACCATTGCCCCTTAGCTGGCTGATTTTTCCTCTTTAAAAACAAGAGTGCATTGCCCATTACTATTACAGCTTCAACCGATACAATGTGCATCAACTTCATTATTTGCTCGAAGCGAACAGAAGGAATGGAACCATTTTTTTAATCTCTGAACTCACCCATTTTATTCTCCTATCGCAGATTGCGTTTATGGGAGTTTGTTCGAATTTGATAAATTTTGCGGTATGAGGCACCGAACCATGAGAGAAATACCCTGATAATGTTCGATCCATTTGTCCAAATAGCAAAGGATTGGAATCTTCGAGTTTCTCTTTAGTTTATATGGTTGGTTTTTATGTTGGTCATTTTTGCTATGGCGTTGCTTCTTAAGTTGCCTAAAGCTGAATCGATGCTTCACCGCCGTATTTTCTACCCACTTGGTCACCTTGGTACTTCAGTTTTTGAGGTTCGCGATTACTTTGTCTAATCCTTCGCTTAGATTGTACTTTGATGACCAGTTGATGTCTTTCTTGATTTTCGTGGCGTCGAGCACAAGGTAGGGTTGGTCAGATGATAAGGGTCTAAGCGGGTAGCCCGGAGGATAGGAACCGAACTTTATCTTCTTAGTGTCGTATCCTGCCTTCTGAGCTATCATTTCAGCCAGTTGCCCATTTGTTACGCCGATCCCGGTACCCGCATTGTAAACCTGTCCATTTGCCTTTGGGTTTTTGGCGACAAGCACATAAGCATTTACGTGGTCGTCCACATACATGTAATCCCTCACGGAGTCAGGAGCGCCAATATACAGACTTTCGCCCTTCAACATCTGAGTAATGAGGTATTCAACCATGAAATTCTTCTCAAATTTCCTGCCGTACGAGTTAGTTGGTCTCATCACGGTGCCGTGCAGATCGAACGAGTTGAACATCATCTGCAAGTACAAGTCGCCTGCAGCCTTGGTTACGGCGTAAGGACTTGACGGCTTCAGTGTAAGCGTCTCTTTTAGCGGTTCATTACCCTGTATACCGTACACTTCGGCGGTTGAGGCGGCAATCAACTTCCGCTTTTGGGGATCAGGCAGTTCTAATAGAGCGTGAGCTACGTTCATTGTGCCTGTAAAATTTGCCTGTTGATACTCGAATGGGCGCTCAAAAGAATCGCGAACTGGACTCAGGGCAGCTAAGTGAAAAACAACGTCTGGGTTTGCGATTTTCAGGGCGTTTCGGGTGGACGCATAGTCTGTAATGTCTCCTGATACTAATGTTACGTCTTTGACTGTTTCGCCAAGGGCATCCAAGTTTCTGCTTGCTACGCGACGGACAAGACCGTAAACCTCGTCCCCGTTGGTCACAAGTTTCTCTGCCAGATTGCTTCCTATGAAACCCAGTATACCTGTAATGAGAACTTTCATTTTTTGAGACCTCGTATTGATTCAAACTCTTTTTCGGCTATAGATAAATCTTTAACGCTATTAATGGTTAGCCAACGTTCACCCTTGCCCAGCCGGTATCCTTTGAGAAGTCGTTTTTCTGCGAGCGCAGGAAACGCAGTTTTCTCAATGGAGCCTGTAATGGGCAAGTAGTCACAAATAGCGTGATTGAAAACATAGATACCTGCGTTTATGACCTTGTCTTCAAGTAAGGGTTTCTCTTTGAATTCCACGATATCGTTTCCGTTTAGCTCAAGAACGGCGAATGGTGACCGCATGGGCGACACGGCTATTGTTGCTATGCCTTTTTGTGCAAAGTGAAAATCGACGAATTTCTCAAGATTCATATTGGTCAGTTCGTCGCCGTTCATGGCGAGGAAGTTCTCGTCGTTTACGTGCCTTTTGATGGCAAGCCGAAAGCCTTCTCCCGTTTCACCTTCCTGTGTATGCTCACTGAAATCCACTTTGATTCCCAGCGGGTTTTCTTTAACGTAGTTGATCACTACTTCTTTGCGGTGAGATACACCAAGAACCACGTGGTCAAAGCCGTGGTCCCGAAGCCAGGTGAGCGTCCAGTACAGGAGAGGTTTTCCGCGCAAGGGAATCATGCATTTGGGCAGGTCTTCCGTAAGAGGGCGCATGCGCAACCCCGACCCACCCACAAGCACTACAGCAGTTCGAATTTTCAGCGCCATCTTTAGTCACTTTTATAAAGTTTACTGGGTTATAGGAACCTGCATATATAAAACTTTAAGTCTTTAAAGTCTCCTTCCGTCGAATCGCTCCAGTTCTCAACAGTTGCGTCTCGGCTTTTTCTCAAATGCCCTGAATGTTTAATATGTTAGGTGATAGGTGCTTTCTGCTTCTTGTGGTTTGTACGCTTGAAAACTGTAACGGGAAATGGGGACTCTGAATAGTTAGGGTCAGACAGGTTTATGCGTATTTTTCCGTTTTTCTTGCTCTATCTATATGCTGCGTTTTTTGGCACAAACCACATTATTGCTCTCTCGAGTTCTTCTTCAAAGCCCACGTTTGGCTTCCACTCAGCAAGTCCATTCCGAAAATCCTATATGTCTGTTTACCAGTAAACCAGTTTAGAGGTATAGAGTTGACTAAAGTAAGCGTCTACGTGGATGATTCGGTGTGGTTGAAATTTAAAACGCAGGTATTCCAGAAGCACGGAAACCTGCGAAAAATAAGCAGCGAAGTTGAAGAGCTCCTGCGAGCCACAATCATGGAAGACGAAATCCTTTCAGCGTTTAAGAAAACCGGCATCGCAGTGAAGGGGACAACTTCTTCACAGGAAATAAAACAAACAAGAACTACGCTCAAGGGACCGCCAGCAAAGGAAATCGTGAAAGAGATGAGGCGCAGAAGAGTTGCGGAAACTTTACCTCGACACTAGCGTCATACTGAAGCGGTATGTGACAGAACCGGGCACCGAAACAACCGACATTATCTTCGATAAAGCCGAAACAGGCGAACTTACAATATCTATCTCGCTGTGGAATATCGGAGAAGCATTAGGAGTTCTCCACGAAAGGCGCAGAAAAGCCTGGCTAACCGAAGAAGAGTTCAGCCAAACACTGAAAAATTTCGCCAATGAACTCGTAAAACTAATGCGCCTCGAAGCCATAGAGGTTATTCCCATACACACACCCGTCCTCACTGATACTTGGGACACTGTGATAACCAACCACGTCTACGAAGCAGATGCACTCCAAATAGCCACTTGCAAGCACAGCAAAAGCGATGCGTTAATAACCGCAGATGAAAAACTCGCCAAAACAAGCAATAAAATGGGGTTAGAAACATATCACATTACAAAAGATGAAAAAGATCTAAAGCAACAAATTTTAGCATAAAATTCATTTTTCTTAAACATATTCGATGTATCTGCTATCTTCCTAAGAGCTTAATCCGAAAAATAGCTCGTTTGCTGTGGTTTGTTTGTTTTTGAGCGGTACTTTTTTTATTTGAGGTTGGACTTGCACCGTTTTATGTGATTGGCATCTTGTAATTTCTTTGACTTTCTTTGCCAGCTCATGTATGTGACTTCTTGAGCGTTGCCAACGTTTACAATTTTTCGCCTTAGCCTGCGAGCTTGCCACCAACAACATTAACCTTGTTGTAGCCTATCTATTACTTTTATTTGTAGACTTTCTTCCATTCTCAGTATCATAGAGCATTATTATTTTCTCATTTTCATTTATCTCGTAGATGATTCTGTAGTCGCTGACTCTAAGTGACCACTTACCCGCAAGATTTTCACGCAGAGGCTTGCCAACATAAGGGTCAATTTCAAGCATTTTTATTGTTGAATCTATTCTCCTTTTTGTTTGGATGTCAAGAGCTCGAAAATTTTTTTCAAAAGTCCTTGTAACTAAGTTTATATTTCTCCAGCTTTTTTCAGCTCCCTTAGAAATTCATCATAGTCTCTAACTCTTCCAGCTTTGACATCTTTTTCTGCTTGCTTTAAACATGACATAGCTTTTCTATCTTCCAATATGCTGAAAGTCTCAACTATTTCCTCAAGCAGGCTGCTCACCTTCACAAGTAGAACCCTGTCGTTATCAGTCAAGAGAACACCTTCAGGCATGAAATCACCATATATCACTTGGTAACTTTATATTTTAAGATGTCGAATGGGGCGAATTCAAAGCATCACGTCCGAAGAGTTCATCATAAACATGAAGCAACCCGCACTCTTCGACGGCGAACGAATCTACAATCCAGAAGTCTTCAGCCAAAAACTCAAATTTACTGCCATAGGCTTAGGCAAATAGAACCATCAGAACGGTGCTGAATGGTACTACAATTCTTTTTTCCATTTTGAGTCTCGTATGGTTTCTAGCAGGTATGGGTGCAAGTCAGTCGGCATGGTTCTAAACAGTTTGTACTCTGAGTGTTCGCTGTCTAATTTTATGGTGCCCTCTTTACATTTGCATATGTAGGCTATGGTTATATCATGCCGCTCTGAGAACACTCTCGAGTAGACATTGATGAATTTGCAGGAGCTTATCTCTAGGTTCGTTTCTTCTTTGACTTCGCGGTACAGCGTTTCCTCAAAAGATTCGCCTTTATGTATTCTGCCTCCAGGGAACCACCATTGCCCCTTAGCTGGCTGATTTTTCCTCTTTAGAAACAAGAGTGCATTGCCCATTACTATTACAGCTTCAACCGATACAATGGGCATCAACCTCAATATTTTGTTATAGAGAACGGAAGGAATGAAACCATTCTTTTTAACCTTGGAAATCACCGTTTATTCTCCTATGGCAACTGGCGTTCAGGTAGTTCGAATTTGATAAGCTTTGCGATAATAGGAACCTAACCAAATAAGAGAAATATACTGAGAACGCACTAGCCAAAAAACGCTCCCTATTACCAAACAAACCAACGACATATACGGTGGCTCTTAAGACCTCAGACGCCTCCACTTTATATTGCCGCCGCACCAGCTTGGGAACCTGTAGGCGATTTTGCTTCTGCAACATCGTATCAAAAGTAACTCTACATATTAACGGCAACCTAAACCTCAACCTTTCCAAACCTTTTTCGGACGAACAGGAACTTTCTAGGACGTTTTAATACGTTTTAGATCTTTTTAATACGCAACCTGCAAATGATTTAAGCTTTGCTTCAAATAAGCAACCCAAAAAACAAACAATTTTTTTAGCCAAACAAAAAACAAAAATCATCGTGCATCTGCTAATGTTTTAGTGAAAGTTTATTTTGAAGGTATGTATCATGTTGAATGTGAAAAGATTTATGCAAATCAGCGATAGCTTGGAGCTTTCAGCGGTTGTTCGGAGAGATGGTCGGCTTTATGTAGCCTTGTATCCTGAGTTTGATGTGGCAAGCCAGGGTAAAAGTATTGAAGAAGCTTTAGCAAATCTAAAGGAGGCGCTTGAATTGTATTTGGAAGATGAGAATATAGAAAAGCCTTCTGAAGCTGAAGTTCCCATCGTAACTATAGTTAAGGTGGACGTACGTGGCCCTACCCGTAATCTCAGGTCGAAAGGTAATTAAAGCCTTAACCAAAGCAGGCTTTACTGTTGAGGGAAGAAAAGGAAGCCACGTGAAATTGAAGAAGAAGGAAACAAACAAAGTTCTTATTGTTATCGTTCCTGGTCATTCAGAAGTAGCAAGAGAACCCTGAAATCAATACTCAGGCAAGCAGGTATTACAAGGGAAGAGTTTTTGGAACTGCTCTGAGTGGATGAAACTACTCTGAGTGGACTTGGAAAACAGCCCATGCGAAACCATTGTTAGGAGCACAACATGCCCGAAATTGTTAAGCAACGACTGATAGACGTTGATAAGAAAGTCGCTGGCAGCGTAAAGTTGCCGAGAACTTTGATTCTTTTCAACGTCGATGCTAACAATTTCGTTTTATCGTCAAGCCCTTGGAAAGTTTAGAAGAAAATGCTCTTACTAAAATACATGTATCAGTGGCCGTTCACCAAGATAATTATTTGATCAAGCTTCCAGCAAAAATATACAATTTTTCTCAAATGGACGAAAATGATTACACAGTTATGGAATCGGATAAAGACCCTGCTACAATCATAATTACGGTTTGGGTATCTGACTTTACTTCTTTTATAAAAACCACGATACAGTTCTTTTTAGCCCTTCCTCAAAGCATACATTCGGTTTCCACCCGATGAGCCTCTCCAGTTTGGTTGTGTCTGGGCAGCGTCTTTTCGGGTCATCCTTCGGCAGCGGATGGAACGTAATAGGTGATGTGCATTTAGTTATGTCTTTAATCTTTTGTGCAAGCTCCAAAACAGTCACTTCCTGAGCATTGCCAACATTCACGACTTCGCCCTTGACATTGGAAGCAACTATCAGCAACAATAAACATGTTACTGTATCGGTTATATAGCAGAAGGAGCGGGTTTGTTTTCCATTCCCATAAACTGTTATGGGCTGATTAGTCAAAGCTTGCAAGATAAAACGTGAAATAGCCCTGCCATACAAGCCATCCTCTCGCAAGCGCGGACCATAAGAATTGAAGATTCTTGGCACTCTGACATCCAACCCATATTGCTTTTCATAAGCCATTAGCAAAGCTTCGGCAAACCGCTTTCCTTCGTCGTAACATGATCTAGGCCCAATGGGGTTAACTTTTCCCCAATAACTCTCAGGTGTAGGAATAACCTCTGTGTCACCATAAACCTCCGAAGTTGAAGCAAACAACAATGTAGCATCATTTTTCCTAGCTAACTCCGACATACTAAAACTACCTAAAGCGCTAGTTTGTAAGGTCTCAATTGGATGCGCTTGATATTCATCAGGCGACGCATGTCCCGCCATGTGAAAAATAAAATCAAACTTTTGCTTGCTCTCGAACGCGCAAACATCAGACTTTACAAACTTGAAAAGCGGGTTTTTGGTTAAATGGTCAATGTTTTTGATCCTTCCAGTGGACAGGTCATCCACAGCTGTCACATCAGCGCCAAAAGCTACCAGCACATCGCAAAGCCAACTGCCAATAAACCCTGCCCCACCGGAAACGAGCACTTTCTTTTCTGTAAAGGCGTCTTTGTCAGCGGCGCTCTTTATCTTTTCAAGATCTTCGCTGATTATTTTGTCTTTCATATGTTTGGTCTCTTACAAAACTGTTGATACGACAATTCTAGGGCTTGCCAATATCTTTCAGGACTGCCGATATCCAAGTGTTCATAGCTCTTGTCCAGCTTTACAGCGTGCACTTTCAAGCCCCAATCAATAAGCTTCTGTATTGAATCGGTAAGCTGGATTTCCCCGTTCTTTCCAGGCTCTGTCGTCTCTAAGGCTTTAAAAATAATGGGGCGAAAAACATACATTGCCATAATTGCCCAGTTGGTCTTGGGCTTTTCGGGTTTCTCAACTACCGACTTTACTTTTATTATTCCCCCTTCTACCTCGTTTCCTTCAACGATTCCGTACTGCTTGGGATTCTCAATTTCCATCACAAGAAATGTAGCATCCGAATTAAACCGCTCAAAGGCTTCAAGCAGCTTCTTTATGTAATCCATATCTTTCGATATTATGCAGCTATCTCCCGCATGCACCAAGCAACTTTCGTTCTGCACGAAGGGTTGAGCCAATAAAACCGCGTTTCCAAACCCTTTCGGTTCAGGCTGATTAACCCACATGGTAGTCGAAGTCTCAAGTTTCTCATAAAAAACCTCAAGATCAGACGCTTGCCCGTTTTTGCCCATGCCTTCAAGCGTTCTAATGCAATGCGCATCAGGAGTGAAATGGTCTTCTATTCCCCGTTTACCTCTGCCCACAATATAACAGAATTCACGAAGCCCAGCATCATATAATTGCTCGAAAACTAGTTGCACGACTGGCTTTACTACCATTTCACCCTGTGCGGTCTTGCTGAAAATTGGAAGCATCTCTTTAGGCTGCTCTTTAGTAGCCGGAAACAGCCGTGTTCCTAAACCTGCAGCTGGGATAATAACTTTGCGAATCATCAAGCGTTCCTTACCTTCTTCTTCACTTAACCCATATATATTTAATATGACAGATTAATCAAAATTAACATTTAACAGTTGAGGCTTATCACTTGAAAAAACAACCAAAAATCTCAGTTATAGGCGTTGGGTACGTAGGATTATGCACGGCAGTTGGATTCTCAAGTAAAGGCTATAGCGTCGTAGCTTCAGAAGTAGACAGCGAGAAAGCCAAAAAAATAAACCAAGGCGTCCCCCCGTTCCATGAACCTGGTCTCCAGGAAAAACTAAAGGCCAGCGTTCAAAGAGGCAATTTGAAATGCCTAGTTAACCAAACAGAAAAAGCCGTGTATGAATCAGACTTGACTTTTGTAACAGTTGGTACTCCAAGCAAACCGAACGGTAGCATAGACCTCAAATACATAAAATCGGCCGCGCATGACATAGGCAAAGCGCTAAGACAAAAGAACCACTACCATGTTACCATAATTAAAAGCACCGTCGTACCGGGAACAACCCAGAGCACCGTCAAACCCATCCTCGAAAAAGAATCAAAAAAAAGATGCGGTATAGGTTTCGGTTTATGCATGAACCCAGAATTTCTTCGTCAGGGCTCAGCATTCCAAGACACATTAAACGCCGACCGTGTAGTTATCGGCTCGTACGATAAACAATCAGGCGATGCCTTGGAAGAGTTATACAAAGACTTCTACAGCGCTCATGTACCTCCAATAATTAGAACCACAGTTTCCACAGCTGAACTCATAAAATACTCTAGCAACGCCATGTTAGCTACAAAAATCAGCTTCATAAACACTATCGCGAACATATGCGAGAAAATACCCGGTGCAGACGTGAAAGATGTGGCAACAGCCATGGGACTAGACAAACGCATAGGGTCCCTATTCCTAGACGCAGGGTTAGGTTACGGCGGCTCATGCTTCCCCAAAGACGTAAAAGCCCTTATTGCCTCCTCAAAAGCCTTAGATTACACTCCTGAACTCTTAGAATCCGTCGAAAACGTAAACCATACTCAACCCCTCAAAGCCGTCCAGTTCTGCAAACAACAACTCGGCGACCTGGAAGGCAAAAAAATAGCTATCTTAGGCTTGGCTTTCAAACCTGACACGGACGATATGAGAGAAGCCCGAGTCATCCCCATAATAAAACAGCTACTTAAAGAAGGCGCCAACATAATCGCCTACGACCCAGTCGCCATATCCACCGCAAAAACCATTTTTAACAACAAAATCCAGTACGCCACTTCGGCACTTGACTGCATCAAAAACGTGGACTGTTGCATAATTGTAACAGAATGGCCTGAATTTAAGAGGCTCACCCCTGCAGATTTCACAGCTAACATGAAGAAACCTATACTGATTGATGGAAGAAGAATCTATGATCCAGAAACTTTCAATAAAAAAATGAAATTTATCGCCATAGGATTAGGTCAATAAGTCACTTTCACTTACCTCTCCACTAGGCAAATAATCCTTTTTTTAGGTTATTTTAAATAGCCATGCGTTACATCATGTTCAAAGTGTGAACATAATGACTGAAGCCGAAGACGTTGAAAACCAAAACGAAACAGAAACAGAAGAACCAGACCAGAGAAAATACGAGTTCATAGAAGACCTTCCAGGAGTTGGTCCAGCCACAGCCCAAAAACTCCGAGAACTCGGCTACCACACTGTGGAATCGTTAGCCATGGCTACAGCACGAGAGCTAGACCCAGTTGGAGTAAGCGAAAAAAAGGCTTTCCAAATAATACAAGCAGCACGCTCATCCATCGGAATTGCCTTCGTCCGAGCAGATGAACTTTTCAAAATGCGCCAAAGCGTCTTACGATTAAGCACAGGCAGCAAAGCCTTAGACAAATTAGTAGATGGCGGCTTAGAAACCCAAACTATAACAGAATTTTACGGCGAATACGGCAGTGGAAAAAGCCAAATATGCCATCAGCTTTGTGTAAACGTTCAGTTGCCTCCAGAGCGAGGTGGACTCAACGGCGCCGCATTGTACGTGGATACAGAGAACACTTTCAGGCTTGAACGTATAGTGCAAATGGCCAAATTCTTAGGCTTAGACCCTGAAAAAGTGGCAAAAAAAATCATTTACGCTGAAGCATATACTTCAGACCACCAAATGTTCCTTCTCGAAAACGCTGATGAAATAATCAAGGCGAACAACATCAAACTAATCATAGTTGACTCTTTAACCGCACATTTCAGAAGCGAATATCTCGGAAGAGAAATGTTAGCTTCAAGACAACAAAAACTAAACAAGCACATG
>Ga0187848_10000453_pt1 | contig 37667 bp, 32 predicted proteins | sample June2016WEW_4_40_FD_132424 | JGI IMG/M metagenome (GOLD analysis project Ga0187848, IMG submission 132424) | Peatland microbial communities from SPRUCE experiment site at the Marcell Experimental Forest, Minnesota, USA - June2016WEW_4_40 | ecosystem: Environmental > Terrestrial > Soil >... | reverse complement strand
TTTAGGAATTCGCCGACCATGTGCGCTGTAGCGACCACTGGAACTTTTGATGCGTTAGCGAAGTCAATCAGGTACTCGATTAGTTGTTTGCCTTCCATCCAGCGTTCAGTAGCATAGCTGCCCACAATGAGCAGTGGACGGGAGGCTTTTTTGATCATTGCTACTGCTATCTCGGGTTTACTTATTGGGTTTGCTTTCTTTGTTGCGGCTATTTCTGCACATTGCCAAGGTTCACATGCCATATCTTATCACTCCTTCATTTTACGGATCATTCTTGGAAGCAGTGTTGGGTCAGGAATTACTGTTTCCTTCCAATCGTGTGCTTCCAGTATCTTGGTAAATTCATCTTTAAGTGTCATTGGCACATCAGCCATCGTTCTCACCAACAGATGCAAATCCTGCGGCATGCATCCATAGTGGCGTTTGTGTAGGTCGACATAGTGGCTTAGTTTTATGTTGCGTCCTTTCCATGTGTCGTTTGGTCTGATGCATAGTTTTGCGATGGAGACCATTGCTTCTTGTGGCGTCTCAACTGTTTGGAACAAGTGTTCAGGCGCTGGTCCAACGTTAACTTTGTTGCCTGTGCGAGCATCGTAGACTTCCCAGTCTTCAGGCTTGTCCTCTCTGCCAAGGAGCATACGACGGTATTTTACACCGTGTGGACCAACAAGCACTGGGATTCCTAAGCGCCAGAAACCAGCTGCGATTGCCGCGGCTTTCTGTGAGTATGCACCCCAAGCAAGGCCGACTGCGCCTAAACGGTTGTATATGTAATCTGCGATTTCCTCGTAGTTGCCTCTAAGGTTGCGTTTGGCAAAGATGTTTGCTACTTTGATGGCTGCGCCTGCTATGTGGCTGTTGGCGACGCATGAGCCGACGTTCAGCACGCCGCCAGCTTCGAATCCGCCTGGGAATTCCTCGTAGAGTGTTTTGCCTTCACTGTTGCGGTAACTGCCTGCAGTCATGGCTGCGCATCCTGATACAGCAACTATGTATCGTCTTCTGGCGAATTCTCTACATATGTCGTAGACGTCTTTGCCGCCGTGTGGATAGTTACTGCAGCCTACTACTGCAAGTATGCCTGGGATTTCTCCGAGGACGATGGGGCTACCTACGTTTCGGATTTCGACATCTTGAACTGCACCTCTGCCGCATCGGCACAGGTTGTTTTCTTCAAGCATGAATTTCTCGCCGGCTTTCACTATCATGCTGTGCACCATTATTTTTTGTGGGCAAGCTTCTTCGCATCGTCCGCATCCGACACAGTACTCGTACAAGTCGGTTAGTGGAACCATGTCGCCTTCGGCTGCTGCCTTTATTGCTTGTGGGAGTTTAAGGTCTTGTGGACAGCTTCTCCGGCATAAGTTACATTGTCTGCAGGTTTTAGCGATTTGTTTGATTTCGTCAAAGCTTGGAAGATTCTTCATCTTCTTGCGGATTGGAGCAACTTGTTGCGCAACTCTGACTGCGACTTCGCCGACTTTATCTGGGTCAAGAATCAAAACGCCTGGGACTTTGCCGCTCACGAGGTCAAAGACTATTTCATCTGCCGGGTCATTTGTGCGATTCTTGAAGCCCATGCAATTCTTTTCTGATGCGGCAATGACTGGCGCGTGAACTTTCTGCGCTTCGTCAAAAACGTCTGTGCGGACACATTGCTCATCGAGAACGACTACATCCGCGAATCCTCCTCTTACGAAACGTAGTTGCCAGCTGATTGGGCCTATGATTCTTCCGCGGTTATAGTATCGGGTTATGTCATGTGCTGTGCAACATAATCCGACTACTTCGATTTTATCGTCAACTTTGTGGTCCTTTGCATAGTCGATAATTCCGACTGATGGAATTACGTTGTGCCCAATGGCCATGATGACTGGCTTAGACAGATCCACGCTTCCGATGCCTAATGAGACGAGTGGTGCTTCTGGATCGGCTTTTGGCATACCTAGGGTGGAAACTTGAGCGATGTCGCCGACTTCCATGCCCACGTGGTCAATCATGCCAACATGGAATGCTTTGGACTCAAAATCAAGATTGTTGCCTTCTTGACCTGTATGTGCAACTGCGAGGCATTGCGTGATTTCTTTTTCAGCGTATTCCAAAACATCATCCAAGTCGCCGAGTGTTTCAGGTTTTATTCCTGTAACCAACCGGGTGATTGGTGCTTCAACTTTTATGTTTAAGCCGCCGATGTCTAAGGGGAATCTGCAACCATACTTTTCAATCAGGTGATGGATCATATGACGTGAATGTGCGGTGTGGGTGGCAGCTCCGATGCAGCATGCTAAAAGTACTATACGAGAGGATTGGGCACCGATGTCTATTCCGCAGGCGCCACGTTTTCCAGCGGTCAAATCGCATTTTCCAAAAGTGCATAGACAGCAGAGGTCGCAATCAGGCATGTAAAAGGGCTTGTACCGGGTGAGGAGTTTCATGTCCCAGTCTCGCAGGGTACTCATGGAGGGCATTGGAGTTGGACCCATGGGTTCCGTCCAGTTGTCATTGACAACTTTGCCTATGGATAATTCAAGATTTTTGATGAGACCAGTATTAGTCTTCATTTCATCAATTTTTATGTTAACGCTTTTAGTCGTCAAATTGAAACCTCTGTAAAGGTTTAGGTAAAGACGCCATTACAATCTTTTTAAACCTTTCCACTTTTTAGGTCAAAAGTCACCTTGTAGTTATAAAAATGCAATGTTTCCGAAAGGTTGTGTAAAACACTTATGGCTATAAATAGCCCAAGTTTTTCATTATCGCCTTCACTGAAACATACGCTTTGTTATCGGATGGCAAGTCAAGCAGCGACTTCCCGTTAAGAACATAATCATCTAATTGTTCGTCCTCAGCGATTTTTCCCAAAAACTTAAACTTCAAATCAGCTTCAGCCTGTTTGCCTAGTTCAGGAGGAAAACGGTAGCCTCCAATCAAATAAAAATTATCAAACGTCATGTCAACTTCCTTAACTATTCTGACAGCTCGTTTCACATGGTCAAAAGATTTCTTTGAATGATCAAGAATATCGAATATATCGTTAACTTTTGAAGTAATTCGCCTGTTCAGGTTTTCAAGCCCCGCCGGAGAGTCAATAAGCACATATTTGTAATTCTTAGTTAACGATTCCAACGCACCTTTTAACGCAGAATTTGGCATGCAATAGCAGCCTTCAACCCATTTAGTGCCGACTGCAAGGAAGTCGAAGTTCTTGCTTTCAAACAGCCCGTTTTCCCAAATCCTACATTCAATCCGTTCCGTTGGAGGAACACCGACTGTGGTGCCTCCTTGCTCAATAAATGTGTTGACAAGCAACTCGGCAATGGTTGATTTTCCAGCCTCTTTAAGGTCTATTCCAAGCATTTCAGCAAGATTCTGGTCAGGGTCAGCATCAACCAGCAACAAAGGCGCTTGCCCAGATTCGATGAAACATTTAGTCATTAGAGCTGTGAAACTGGATTTTCCTGTTCCGCCACGACCAACGGTTACCAGAGTTTTCATTTTGATAAGCCTCAAGTGTTATGATGTTTTCTTAAGCAAAAGCTCACATATATCATCTATGGTTTTAACTGCTTCAATTTCCTTGTTTTTAAGCGGCGTTTCACCAAGCATATCAGCTTCAATAACTTGCTGATCAAAGGGCACAAAAGTAAGCAAGGACAAACCGCTCTTTTCTGCAAAACTGCGGATAGCTTCCTTCTGAGCCTCGTTCATAACCCTGTTTCCCACGAGATAGAGCTGCTGCATCCCAGCGGCTTTAGCCATATCATGTATGTGCTTGGCAATTTCCAAAGATTTTAGATTGGAATCTGCAACGATAAGTAATGCATCAACTTGTCTGGCGGTGCCTCTGCCAATATGCTCAACGCCAGCCTCCAAATCTAAAACAACCGCCTCGTCACGTTCTACAACTAAGTGCCTAAGCAGAGCACGTATGACAGCGTTTGGAGCACACATGCAACCTGCACCCATCGACTGCACCGTGCCCATTACAATCAAATTTGGGCCAAGTGGAGTGCTAACCGAGTAATCGCGAACTATGTCGTCAACGGTGAATTGTAAACGGTACACTCCAGAGTAACCAGTGCTTGTTTTAGATTCAACAAGAGCCTTATTCTCTGAAATAGGAACGATTTTGCGACTTTCCTCAGCGGATAAGCCTAAAGTCAAACCGAGGTTTGGAGAAGAATCTGCATCAATCGCTATAGTTTTCAATCCGCGCTCAGCAAAACCGCGGGCTATGCCGCCTGCAATCAGGGTTTTACCGACACCACCTTTACCAGAAACAGCAACCTTCATAATTCTCACAGTTAAAAAGACTTTCGTTTCAACGTTAATTTACGTTTCCGTGAGCGCAAAAGAAAACCATGACTAAACAACGATTGGTTTTGGGTAGCACCACAGAGCGAAAGATGATACTTCAAACAGGCTCCGCGTTTAATGTTTATATATTTTCGGTCAATTATGCTATACCATGAGCTCCAAAAAATTTTGTTTTGAGAACTCCCTTTTAACTGAAGTTGTTGAAACTGGAAAATGCGCAAGCTGTGGCACATGCGTCGTCGTCTGCCCCTTCGGCAGCCTTGAACTTGCAAAGGGAAAACCAAATTTGGTTAAAGAATGCAAGGTCTGCGGTATATGCGCTCAAGCCTGCCCGCGATACAACTGGGAAATGGCAAAAGCCGAGGATTTTGTTTTCGGCAGGGTAAGAAAACCTGAAGAGGAATTCGGAGTTTTCCGCAGAATAGTTATAGCCCAATCAAAACCCAGTGACATTCAGAAGGTTCGCCAAGACGGAGGAGCTGCCACTGCTATGCTGGTAGCTGCTCTGCAGAACGGACTAATCGACGGAGCCGTCGTTTCGGGAAAAAGCCAAGAAAAACCCTTCCTTCCCATCCCGATTCTCGCCACGACGCCTCAGAAGCTCGTCGAGTCAGCAGGGACAAAGTACTCCTGTTCTTCAGCGCTTCTCGGCTTACCCGAAGTTATTAAGCAGAAAAAGACTCAAATCGCGTTCGTAGGCACACCATGCCAGATTCACGCTGTCAGAAAAATGCAGATGAAAGGCGTTAAAAGGTATAGTGCTCCAATCAAGTATCTAGTTGGGCTTATGTGCTCGGAATGCTTTGATTACGAAGGGCTTATGGAAACCCACATCAAAGGCAAACTCGGCATCAACCTGAACGACATTACAAAAATGAACATCAAAGGAAAAATGCTTGTAACCACGCCTGCAGGAATTACAGCTATCCCCCTTGCAGACATAAAACCGTACGTTAGAAAAAGCTGCACCGTATGCGAAGATTTCAGCTCCGAACTTGCAGACGTCTCGGTCGGCGGCTTGGGACTTGACGGCTGGACATTCACGATTATCCGAACAGAAAAAGGGGAAGAACTATTCACAAACGCCGAAAAAACAGGATTTTTAGAATCAAAGCCGCTGGAGGAAGGAGCCTTCTCGAAGGGGCTACTGCTTAAGCTTTCGAAGAAAAAACGTGATGCAGCCGCAGCCACTCAATCTCAGCCAAAGCAATAAACATCGAAAATTTCAAGAAACTTCCTTTTTCCGCGTATCTTTGGCTTTTTCCATTTATCGTATATAAATCGGGCGATATCATGATTCCGACCACAGGACTGTTGGGCTCAGTGGCGATTGCCTATCTTAAATTGGTTTAGAATTCTTCGACAAGCACTGTTGCCTTCTGTTTTGAACAGTTGGTCTAAGTCTTCGGCAGAATCGATGTCCGTAGCCACGCCTGTTGAGTGATGAAGCTTCAAGCAAACTCCCCTCCTATGTGCCTCTTTGATGTGCTTTGCGAAGCTTCTTGGTCCAAAACACGCCTGAATCAAGTTCGGTGGACTCTGAAAAAGAGCGTTAGTTCCACCATCGTAAGAACGAGACAATACTACGGTTTGCTCTTCGCAGTTTCCTAACTCAACTATCTTGTCCACATCCATGGAAGACAGCAACGGGATGTCGGCTGGCAGTATGAGCACGGCTTCTGCACCATTTTGCATGCACCATTCAGTCGCCTCTTCGACCGCTGGGTTCAGACCACTGGTTTTCTGGACGAGGTGTGAAGCACGATATTTGTTTGTAAAATTCCTCAGCGAAAAATCGTTGCTAACGACAACAATTTCATCAACAGTCGAGGTCTGCAGTGCACTTAAAACGTCTTCCAGCATAGCCAGCGTCAATTGTCTACGTTCTTGCGGACTTAGAACTGAAGAAAGACGCTTCTTTGAGGCGCCTAAGCCCTTGACGGCTACAACCGCGTAAACAAGCATGTCCAAACCTTCAGAGACGCTGATTGTGAACAACGAAACTGGTATTATTGAATTGTTTGTAGTAGCCTAAAAATTTTTAGATGCACGCCTTAAAGGCTCAAAGTCAACATTTATGTTAACTCATAATAATTTGCCTTCATTTTATATAGAGCAAACCATCTTGGTTTGCAAAAGATTTTTTAATCCAAATCTAGTTAGGCTTTAGCCGAGATGAGATCTGTGAAAATACTAAATGAGTTTGTTCCCACACGCAAATTTTTAAAGCTTGCAGATGAAATTAAAGATCTAGTTGATGGATGGAACGTTACTGATAGTGCCGCTGGTTTTCCAGCTCCAAGCGGTACAGTTGTAAGTTGCGTCCTCAAATCTAAATATCCTGAGAAAATAATTGTACCAATATTTATACTGCACTACAAAGGACCAGTCGAAGTAGGAGGTTTAGCATTGGCTGCAGACGTTATAGGTCTCGACGGTTTGGCAGTTACCATGGGCGACAAACCGAAGTATGGAGAGCCCATTAAAATGTTGGCGTCCTCTGAGGAAGCCCGAGACTTCATACGTAACACGGTGAAAACTAAGAACCTAAAGCTAGGCTGTTTACTGACAGCACGACGATCTGTAGAGGAAACCCTTGCCCGTGTGAGAGAGCCATGGGACTTTATCTACTTCATGAGGCTTGAAGACAAATCCTTCCCAATCCTAGAGCAAGTAGCAGCAGAATGCAAGAAACTAAACAAGCCAATCTACGCATACTTCCTAGTTGGAACAGCAAAAAACGTAGAAACAATTAAAATGATCGGGTGGCCAACCGCCGCAACCATGGATACAGTTGAAGAGAAAGCAGCAAAGCTCAATGGCCTCGTGGACGGCATAATTGCAACCTGCGCTGGAGACGCCGAAGGCGACAAAGAGATGCTACGAAAGCTCCAAAAGTTCAGGAGCTAAGAGAAATAATCAATGCAAAAAAGCAGCCTTAAATTACTTTTCCTCTTGTTTCTTTCTAATTCTTTTTTCGTTTTTTCATGATGCTTAAGTTTTTTTTTCGTTAAGATGACGGTAGCCTCATTTTTTTAAGCAGAAGAAAGATTAGTTGATCAGATAATGGTTCCAACTTAGCGGGAACCAACTCAACTAATTTAGGATAATCCATCCTTGGTTCACTCCTAATCGAACAGTAATTACTTGATTACTTGAAAAGCTGCCGTTTAGGATAAGTCAATGGACCTTAGTGTGGTTTCATCATCAACCTGATCAGTCTTGAACCCAAGTCTATTACAAAGGTTCAGCATCTTGTAGTTGTTAGCCATCACATAGCCGTATATTTTTTCCAAATGCTTATCCTTCGCGATTTGGATAAGGGAACCCATGAGCGTTGGGCCTAGCCCAAATCCTTGCCATTGATCACCAACTAAAACAGCGTACTCACCGCTTTTTCCATCAGGGTCTATGATTAATCTTGCGACACCAATTATTCGCCTGCTATCTAGAAGCTCCGCTGCTATAGCGATTTCTCTATCATAATCCAAATTGCAGTATCTCGTTAACATTTCATGCGAAAGCTCCTTTATAATTTCAAAGAACCGGAAACGCATTGTTTCAGCCGAAAGTGATTTGAATAGTTCGTTGAATCTGCCTTCATCTTCAGGTTTTATAGGTCGAAGACGCACAACGGTCTCATTTTTCATTTTCCAATTGGAGACATATTTGCTTGGGTAAGGAGCGATAACAAGGTGTTCGCGAAAGCCGATTTTCCGTGTTATACGGTTGACGTCCATGACAACGCGTGCATCAACCGCAACAGCGCTATTTTTGTCCACAATCAAAGGGTTTATGTCAATCTCTTTAATCTCAGGAAAATCAATAATGAGTTGAGAAAACTTTACTAATATTTCCTCGATAAGCTTAACATTTAGGGGAAGCCCCATTGAAGCTGCATTCTTGTAGATAACTGTGTCCTCGATTAGCCTTCTTGCAAGCACCTGATTTAAAGGTGGAAAACCTATGCTTACATCCTTGACTATGTCGGCATCAGTTCCACCCTTGCCAAAAATGATCACAGAGCCGAACTGAGGGTCTTTTTTAGAACCAACAAGCAACTCGTAGCCTTTATTGCGGACCATAGGTTGAATCGCAACACCCTGAAACTCGGCATTATCACCTAGCTTTCGTATCTTTTTAACTAATTCACCGAAATAAGCTTGAACTTCTAATGTTGAGCATACATTAAGAATGACTCCCTCAATTTTGGATTTATGTGAAGCCTGAGGAGACAAAGCTTTCATAACCACTGGGAACCCTATTTTTGAAGCTAAAACTTTAGCTTCAATAGGAGTGTTAGCGACTATTGTCTTGATGGTCGGAATTTTATAAGCCTCTAAAAACCGAAGAGACTCAGATAAACCAAGAACTTGCTGCCCTTGACAGTAAGCTTGCTTTAAAATAGATTTTAGAACTACTGAATTTGTTGGCTCCACATACAATTCTTCAGGTGTTTGGTAAAGAAGCTCCAAACCTTGAGTATAGCGATACATGTACATAAATGTTGAAACAGCTTGTTCAGGCGCTGGAAAAGTTGGAATACCGTGACTTTGTAGAAACCTTCGAGCTTTTCGGCATCTGGAATCTTCACCCATTAAACAAGTGAGTATGGGTTTTTTTGTTTCCGTTGATAATTCAGTTACTGTTTTTGCTATAGCGAAAGGGTCAGCAGCTACTTGAGGTGCATAGATTAGTAGAAAACCATTGCTATTTTGATCTTTCAGGCAAAGTGCCATAACATCTTTGAACCTTGCCGGTGTAGCTTCCTCGAAAATGTCGATTGGGTTTGCAGTGCTACAATAAGGGGGCAGAACATTCTTTAAGGCTTGCATTGTTTCATGACTTAACTGTGATAGTTTTCCACCTTTAGAAATAAGCTGGTCTGTAGCCATTATACCTGGACCACCAGCGTTGGTGATGATCGTCAAGTCAGGTCCTGTAGGATTTGGCTGCATCGCCAATGCTTCTGCACAGTTAAATAAATCAATCATAGTTTCTACCCTGACTACTCCAGCACGCCTAAATGCCGAGTCATAAACAGCATCCTCTCCACCCAAAAAACCGCTATGAGAAAGAATCGGGATAACACTTTCCTGAAAACGACCAGCTTTGACAACTACTATAGGCTTAGTTCTGGCAAAGCCTCGTGCTGCGCTCATGAATTTCCTTGCGTTTTTCATCGATTCAACATACAAAACGATGCTTTTAGTTTGGGCATCGGCTCCAAAGTAATCTATTAAATCGCCAAAGTCCACATCAAGCATTGACCCCGTGGATACCACAGCACTGAATCCAACTTGAGCTTCTGATGCCCAATCTAGTGCGGAAGCACACAAAGCAGCACTTTGGGAGATAAAGGCGATTTTTCCAGAACTTGCTCTTTCATCTGCAAATGTAGCGGAAAGATTTATTTTCGGTCTAATTACCCCGAAACTGTTGGGACCTATAATCCGCATACCATATTTCTTTTGGCATTCAAGGATTCGCTTTTCAATAAGAATGCCTTCTTCACCGACTTCTCTGAAACCGGCAGAACATATTACAATTCCAGAAACTCCAGCCTCACCGCATTCTTCAATGATCTGTGGCACAGTATGTGCTGGTGTGGCAATTATGGCTAGATCGATTATCCGAGGGATTTTACTAATGCTTGGATAAGCAGTTATTCCCTGTACCGTCTCCCTAAACGCGTTTACAGGGAAGACTGCACCTTTATAACCTACTCCTATTAGATTCCTTAAAATTTTGGCGCCTATTGAACCTTCCCTTTCACTGGCACCGATTACTGCTATCCGTTTAGGATTGAATATATTGTTAAGTTTTTCGATGCCCAGTTTTAACCACCACTTAAGAAAGCAGTTGACTATTTATCTATAGCAACTAATCGTTTTAAAACTTATCAATTTCCACGGAATTTAGCATTTCTGCTAAGAGAGAGGAATACAGATAAGCTTTAAAGTGATTTTCTCTTAGCCATCTTAATTTAGGAGGAAGACAGAAGTGGATGCCATAAAGATAATTGCTATTGAAAATCTGCCGCTAATAAAAAAAGGAGACGACCTTGCAAAACTCATTTGCAATGCTACAAAAAGACAGGGCACACCTATAGAAGAAAAGGACATAATAGTAATTACTCATGTAGTCGTTTCAAAAGCCGAAGGAAACATAGTTAACCTTGACAAAATCGCACCTTCGAAAAAGGCAAAAGAAATAGCGCAACAAACAAACAAAGACCCTGCCCTAGTTGAGGTTATCCTCAGAGAAACCAAAGAAATAGTTCGAATAGGCCAAAACAGCCTCATAACAGAAACCAAAAGTGGAGTAATTTGTGCTAATGCAGGAATAGACAGGTCTAACGTTTCAGGCGACAGAAATGTTGTGCCGCTACCAAGAAACCCAAACGCGTCCGCACAAAACATAAGACAAGAAATAAAACGGTTAACAGGAGCCAATGTTGCAGTAATCGTTTCTGATACACATGGAAGACCCCTGCGCATGGGGGAAATAAATGTAGCAGTTGGCGTCGCAGGAATCAAGCCTATTAGAGACAGACGGGGCGAAAAAGACCTCTTTGGTTATGTTCTAAAAATAAAACAAACCGCCATTGCCGACGAATTGTCCTCTGCTGCTGAACTTGTGATTGGCCAAGCGAATGAAGGAATACCAGCCGCCATTATCCGAGGGTACTATTACCAAACAACTGTAGATGCATCAGCTACCGAACTCACTAGACCAAAAGAAAAAGACCTCTTCAGATAAGTCATAAGGTTCAATAACCTATCTCTTGTGAAACACGAGATACATGAGTTGAAGATGATGGAAGCTAAAACTCCTAAGGAATTCTTCGAAAAAGCCTTACCAGCCAGATTCAAACCCGATAAATCGGTAGGCATTGATGTAGTAGCTCAATTAAATGTAACGGGTTCAAACGGAGGCGACTGGGTGGTCACCATAAAAGATCAAAAATTGCAGGTCAAAGAAGGAACCACTCCTTTGCCAACGTTGACGTTGAAGATGGCAGAAAAAGATTTCATGGACATTGTAAACGACAAATTAAGTACAGAAAAAGCTTTTTTCACGGGTAAAATTAATTTTGAAGGAAATCTAAGTTTGGCGTTAAAATTAAAGGATGCAGGCTTTCTTTAAGATTATTTCAAGCCAAGCTTTCTTACAACATCTAAAGGCAAGTCATCCTCACCGATTTTGAAGGTGTATGGCTCTTCAATGTTCAAGATTAGCCGCAATTCTTCGGGATCTAATTCTTGGATAAGCTGAGTTAATTCTTTTTTAGCTAACTCAAAATGGTCCTTGAACGCAACTTTGTTTCTGTATAATACGCCCGCGAAAGCGCAGATTTCCGATTTTTTAAGAAACCATTCAACTTTTTTAGTAGAAAAGTTAATGTCAAAAGTTACGGGTCCAGCCCTGCATGTTTCAGGTTTGACTAGATGTACCGAGCATTTTCCTGTTCCTTTATCGAAAAGACCACAGAAAACAAGTTCATCAACTGCGGGATAAGAATAGTGTTCTTTAGCAAATGGTTTTTCAATGTTAATCTTCTGCTTTTCTAGGTATTCTTTTATTATTTTTTTTCGTTTTTCGCTTAGTGGTGGTTTGGCGTCTTGGCAGCAGATAATTTTGCATTGGCTACAAACATCAAACGAATAAGTTACTCCATTGTTATCTTCATGCATTATGCAGCACCATTTTTTAGAAGTACGGTTCATTATCAGAGAGGCATTTAATAAGTGTTGAATAAACGTTTATGACTGCCTGATGGAAATCGGTTTTTTCTGCTCGCCTCAAGACTCTGCCCCGTATGAGTTCAGACAGGCTGCCATTTTCTAGCCGTTTCTTAATAATCCACAGGTACCTTTTCTCCTCTTCATCCGCATATTCGAGGGCTAAGTTAAAGTAGCGTTGGCATACCTGTCTGGCTGTTTTGCAATTAGGGTTTAAGACCTGAGCGTTTAGCCCTTCCCTAACTACCGCGTTGAAGTCTTTGACTAACAGATCATGTGGTAAAAGCTCAGCCTTTAAGGCAATTAAGCCTCTGAGGGTGGCACGTACGAAACAGCTCAAAGCCACATCGGATTTAATGCATTCCTGCTCATCCATCACACGGACTTCAAGGGCTGAGCGGTCAAAGCGGAAAATTACCCCTCTTGAATTAACCCATTCCCTTGACAGCAGGATTTTGCCTGCGCCAGCTTTTGCTAAATCCTTGGAATACCGCCCAATAATCTCATGTTTATACTGGCTAAACGAGTCAGCGTATTCAGGGATGCCCTCACCCACTACGGATGGGATCTCTCTCTGGTTTATTTTGTAGAAGTGCAGTCGGTTGTCGACATCTGGACGGGCTTTGCCTTCATAGATTGGCGAGGAAGCACTGATTGCTGGAATATAAGTGCACAAGTTAGCAAGTAAATTATGCGTTTGTATGCCGTCGGCTTCTTTTTGATATGGGATGTTTAGGTGGAAGCTTTGTATGTTTAGCCAGCCATGCTGTTTCAGGTTGAAAATCTTGGCGTATTCCTGATAGATTTTTCTATGATAATGAGGCCAGATGGCAGTATCTTCTAGCTTAAGTAGAGGATGCATTCCTGTTCCAAGAAGCATAGCATCTTGTTTGCTCACAATTTGGTTCAGGGTTGAGATTGCGTTTTGCATTGTCTCTTCAAATTGTACAGGCGATTTGAAGGGAGAGTTCGCTTTTACTTCCATTACGTGCAGTTGCATTTCTTTTCCAAAGGTGAAGGCGGGCAACTCCACGAAGTTGATGATTTTTCCACGGTAATCTTTTATGATTTTGTCAGCGATTGGTAGGACTTTTAGTTCTTGGTTTACCAATGAAAACTCATGTTCTGGCCCAAACACTTCAAGCGGTTTATACGTAGGCTATGCCTCTTTTTGTTTAGCGTTAATTTTAGATGCGAATATAAAGATAGTTAATCTTAAATATAACTGCGGTAATAACGCCTTTTAATTAACCTGGTGTCTTATGACCGTGTTGGTCGTCTCAAATATCGACCTAACCACTAATTCGCAAGTAATGAAGCCCGCTACGTTTCTAGATTCCACAATCAAAGAAGCCACACTCAACATCAATGACGAATACCGATACCTCAAAACAGGATATTATGTTTCGATGCACGCTGAAATTCTCGGCAACCGCGTTATTCCATCATGCGAAAACATTATTGATTCAAGCAGGACCCCGATTCTCCTTCTTAGAGCAGCCAAAGCTGGGGTACCCACCTTGCCCTTCCTCGTCACAGACTCCGTAAAAAAAATAACCAACGAACTTGGCTTCCCAGTCATCCTCTTCGCAGTAAATCCTTTCATTTACGACGGCTACAAAGTCGCCCACAACAAAAGCTCACTTTATCGTGCCATGAAAAGCTTGGGCATGAACTACAAATTCGCCGTCTGTGCCCAACCCATCAAAGGCGAACTCTTCGCCGTCAAAACCTTCTTCGGCAAAACAACCAATACAGACCTTCAATTACAAAAGATCGCAGAAAAAGTTTACGAAACCTTCAAAATCCCACTTTGCAAACTCCACATACAAAAAACAGTAGACAAAGCTTATCTTTGTGGACTGCAACCCGTAAGTAGAGAGGAGCTTTCCGAACAAGATTTGCAAATAATTTCAAAAGAAGTCTCGCTCATTTCTGAGCAGGGTGAACCCTTCGGTGTCTAAAATCGCCTGCTTTGTTGAGAAATACAATTTTACTGATCCAAGAGAGGAAGGCGCACTCCAAAAATTCAAGTTAGCCGCAGAAAACCAAAGGCAAGAATTCCATTTTCTTTTCCGTGAAGACATTTCAGATGTCGCAAAATATGATGCTGTTTTCATTAGAGCAACAACAGACCCATTGAATACGGCATACGTAGTTTCTAAAACAGCGTGGGAACTGGGCTTGAAAGTTATTGATGACCCTGAATCGATAACTATTTGCGGTAACAAAATCCATCAATACGCATTGTTTGAGAAATATAATGTTCCATACATACCGACCGTATTCCTTAACAAAGATGAACTGCACCACAAAAAAATCAGCGACATATTTGATGCACTTGGAAAGCCCGTTGTCATAAAGGCGCCGTACACGAGTTTCTCGCGTTATGTGGAGAAAGCTGCTTGCGAAACAAGCTTTAGAGACGTCGCTAAACGGTTCTTTAAGAAATCAGACGTTTTAGCGATTCAAAAGTTTACGCCTACATCTTTCGACTGGAGAGTCGGCGTACTAAACAACGATGTACTCTATGTGTGCAAGTACATGATTCCTAAGGGTAAATGGAAGCATGGCGCCAAACTCCGTGGCAAACCTACTGTGATTTGGGGCAGAACTGTAAGTATGAAAAAACAGGAAATGCCAGCTAGGCTTAGGGAAATAGCATTGAAGGCGTGCAGTGTTGTTGGGAAAGGGCTCTATGGAGTGGACATCAAAGAGGTTGACGGCGACTACATTGTGGTGGAAGTTAACGATAACCCGAGCATTTACGCTGGCTATGAAGACTCGATGGACCACGATATTTACCAGCGCATCATATCTTACTTATCAGAATAGCCTCAATACGCTTTCGACACCTATTTATTATAACGCTCATTTATCCAGTGCGTAGGAGATTTTCGTTATGCCTAAAGAAGCACATAAGAAACGTAAAGAAGCAGTGAAAGATTACCAATTTACGGAACAGATGTCTGTAGATGAGCTTGTTAATCAAATGGATAAGGCATGGGGTTTCACCGCTGGCAAGCTTGCTGTAGGCGTCAGTATTATGGAATCCATGATTAACAAAAAGGGCTGTGTTAAGTTCCTCTCATTTACCGCCGACATAGTGGCCACTGGCACGCGTGGTGTTATCAGAGAACTGGTTAAACGAAAGCTCGTTGACATTTTAATTACGACTTGCGGAACACTTGACCATGACGTGGCACGCTGCTGGAAAGACTACTACAAAGGCAGTTTCATAATGAACGATTCTAAACTTCACCAAGAGGGCGTAAACCGCCTTGGAAACGTGCTTGTCCCAAATGACAGCTACGGCATAATTATAGAGCAAAAAATCCAAGCCATGCTTCAAGACCTATACAAGGAAGGCAAAAAGGAACTTTCAACCAGCGAATTATCCCGTGAAATAGGGTTACGCTGCTGCGATGAGAGCTCAATTCTTTATTGGGCAGCCAAAAACAACATTCCCGTCTTCGTGCCAGGCATAACTGACGGCTCCGTAGGCTACCAACTGTGGTTCTTCAGCCAAGACCATCATGATTTCAGGATTAACTTGCTTAAAGACGAAGGCAACCTCAACAACATCGTTTTTGACGCTAAGAAAAGTGGCGCCCTCATTGTCGGCGGAGGCATCTCTAAGCATCATACGATTTGGTGGAACCAATTCAAAGACGGCTTAGACTACGTCGTCTACATCACAACGGCAGATGAGTGGGATGGCAGTCTCAGCGGCGCAAGACCGCGCGAAGCGGTTTCATGGGGAAAAATCAACGAAAAAGCAAAACGCATAATGATTGAAGGCGACGCCACATTAATCATGCCAATAATTACAAGCGCGCTTCTGGATAGACTTGGCAAAAGAAAATAATCTTCAATTTAAACAGCTAAGTTCTGCTTTAACTCGCTGTAAGTGTAAAAAATAGGTCATTTCAAATAAACGCACCAAAAACTTGCGGCGCGTCAGAACTGTCATAACAGTTACGTGCTTACAACAATTATTGAAGAAGTCATAGCAGCAATCATCGCTTTGCTATCATAATTCTGAAAAAAGCAAAATAAAACGCCCTCTGTTGCCTGAATTTATGTTTCTTTTCAGCACAGCCAAAGCAACGATAAAAGAGCTATCTCGAAATTACGACATTGTTTTCGGTATAGCTTTTAAGCGATGATTTTATTGTTCTGCGGCGGCACCGCTTGTCCAATTAATTACAGTGGCGTAGTCCATTTTCACTTCATTAATAAACTGTGGGTCGTCGTAAACAATGTCTAACCTGCTACCGTACTGATTCAAGTAGCTGTTAGCGTCAGCCCACATGGTCTGTGAGTACACGTCGCTGTTGAATACGCCCCACACGGTATCCTCCTCGTTGCGAAAGCCAAAACCGAAGTCTTGCGGAAGGACAAGAGCCGTGTCCGCTTTGAGGCTACCTTGTTTGCTCGGGTTTTGCTGAACATAGGTCCAGAAGTTTTTGAGCGCTTCGAAGTGTTCGTCTTGCAGAATTCCATATTCATAGGGCTGGTAAGGTTCCATCTGTTTACCAGAAGGCGAAACAGCAAGCGCGTAGTCGAAAACTATGGCATATTTTGCTCCCGAGTTGTAGCCTAAGACTAAGTCGTCGTATAGTTCGGGTCCTGACTCCATGACCTGTCCGTTGTCTGATCTTGTTGTGACCATGATTCCCCAATCTTTGCCCTGAGCGGTCGCCGCCCCTCGGCAGAGCGAAATCTGCAGTTGCCTGCTGCCGTTGTTTCCTCCAAATTCAGCCAGGACAGCGTCGTATCCTGCTTTGTAGTCAAACCAGTATAGACCATAGTCAGAGGTGAACGTCATTACACCTGAGTTCAGGTAGGGCTGTATTTTGGCGCTCAAGTTGCCGACGAAGGTGTTTGCCATGCTCTGGTAGCTTTGTTCGGAGGTTGCGTCCGCCACTCTTTGCACTCCGCCGTCAAGCTGGTTTCCTCCGGGCTCATCAAAAACGTAAACACCCAAGAAGCGGTCGCCGTACTCCGATGTCGCGTTTTTAAGCCAAGCCATCGGCAAAGACGACAGATCACTTAGTTGCGAGATTGCGCCATTGAGAAGCGGGGTGGCATTTTCACCAAGGTCAGTGTAATTCTGGATGGGCGAGAAGTATACGGCGAAGTACATTCCTGCACAGTAGGCGTAATCAACCACTTCGTTAAGCAGGGATTCGTTTTTTACGATGTCGGTTGAACCTATTACGAACAGGTTGGTGTAGTTCTTAACCTTGTCAATCAGTGCTTTGCAGAGTGTCACATTGTTGTAGCCGCATTCTACGCCTACATAGAATCCGGATTGGTTCGCGACTTGATTTTTGAGGACCACAAAGTTTTCGGCTGCAAAAAAAAGTGATAACGCCAAGAGCGCAACAATCGCAAGCGCGAGCACTGCGTTTCTACGTTTCACGGTTCCCTCAACCTCTTGCCGCCAACTTTGTTTGCCTTGATAACCTGAACGCGCGGAAGCGAATATGTGTTCTGGTATATTCCTTTGCTCCGTTTCGTCTGAAGACATTTTGGGGAACTTAAATGAAATTTTTAAGTAAGTTTTATCGGGACGGCGATGATTGTCCATTGTCCTTTTTGTGTTTGGCGTAGAAAAAATCGTTATAGCGGTTTTTGTTCTACTTTTTTCTGCTTGGAATCAGAGTGAGTTCGGGTCGATTTTCTTACCGCCAATGCAACCGCACACAAGATTACAACCACCACTGCCAACACCACTAAAATAAGATCTACATTGCTGAACTCCGGTACAGTTGGCGTTGGCGATACAGACGTGCTAGAGGAATCTGAAAGGACTGAGATAGAGCTGGAAGCAGAATTGACTACGAATATTTCGCCTTTGCCAGAATCATAAGCTACCGTTCCGGCTTTCACCTGTATTGTGGCAGTTACTTCAACAGCGTGAACCATGTTGGCAGCTGACAAGACAAGAATCAATGTAATCAAAATTAAGACCCAAAAGATTTTCTTTAGATTCTTCACAAGAATTAGGTTTGCCTCCAGTATCTTTTAACTTTTTTCGATTTTTGGGACAGTGCCCCGCCCATTCTAAGTCCAACTGCCTGTCGCCGTCGTTTTTGCATTATCAGAGGCTTGTCTGAGATTCAGGGTGGATTGACTCGTCTTAAATTGTTGTCTAATTTATCAAAAAATCAGCCACAAAAAGGGAAGTAAACGTTAAAGGGCATTTATTGTACGCTTTTGAAGAGCCAGCTCATGTCTGGCGCTTTTCGTTTTTCTGGAACGCGTTCGCAGAGTGCATGTGCTATTAAAGGGAGTGCGATTGTGGCGTCGCAGTAGCATACGGCTCGTGTTCCTTCTTGGCTGTTGATTTTGCCCCAGCTGATTGCCTCTTCCAATGTGCAGCCGCTTAAGCCGCCCCATTGCTGTGAGTCAGTTGTGATTTGTATAGCGTATTTGTGTGGGTAGTAGTATTCTTGTAGACCTTTGCGTAAGCCGCCTTTTCTGCCTTTTACGCCTTGATCCTCAGTGAGTGGTGAAACTGATATGGCGATGAGTTGGGTTAGGTCTTTGGGAACGCCGCCGCCGATGTAAACTACGCCGACATCCTTGGTTTTTGTGCCTATGCCGATGAACTCGTCAAATTCCCTCACCGAATCAATGTGGACGTTGTGTCCCTGGTTTTTAGCCATCAGGAAGGTTTCGCCGTACGCGCTGTCAACCATGGCTGGGCTGAAGATAGGAACACCGTTAGCCGCCGCGACGGTTGAGATGGCGGGGATTTTTTTCTTGCCTAAGTATTTGCCGAGCAGGTAGAGGAACTCGGCTGAGGTGTAGTTGTAGTCGGTTTTAAGAGTCATGACGAAGTCTGTGACTAACTCCTCCATTTTGCGGTAGTCAGTTTCTTTGCCAAAGACATCATAGTACCTGTTAACGTCCGCTTTTAGGAGCGCAGAGTCGTCAACCATGTGGCTTCCCTGCCAGTAACCTAAGCCCATAGCGTCAACAATGTCCTCTGAAACGTTGGCGCCTGTGGAAACCAGCACGTCTATGAAGCGGTTTTCTATAAGCCAATTAATAATGGTCCACTGACCCGCTGTGCTCATGGAACCCGCAAAGCCCATGGCTATGGTCAAATCTTTTTCTTTAAGCATGTTTTCCCAAACATCAACAGCTTCACCAAGCTTTCTTCCTTGATAAGCGGTTTTGCTCATTTCCGATAAAAGTTGTGAAATACTTTTTTGTTTAACGCGGATTGGTTCAAGTTTCTTCTTGAAATATGGATCGCTCATTGTTTGCACCCTCGCTTTTAGATTAATAGGCTTGTATAAGAAATTTGCCATAAAGAAAAACAAGCAATCACGCACACCAACCGTATATTGCTTTAAACCCACGTTAACTGCCGCTTCCAAAGAAACAGGGGCTTGCGCTCTCAAGCAGTTCAAAAACTCTGCAGTTATCGAATCATCATTGTTGCAGTCCTTTACATAGAGCTTCAAAGAAAAAGTTGTCTAAGCTTAATTCAAGCCTTAAATCAAAAAAACGACCCAAAACTAACCCTGCACTGAAACACCCGCCGATAGACCTACCCTACTATTTGTAACAAAAACAACCACAAAAAGCGGAGTGCGCAAAAAGCACAAGATGCTTGGCTACATTTTGTCTGGTGCTTCCACACCAATCAATGTTAGAGCGTTGTGCATAACGATTTGGATGGCTTGAGTCAACGTTAAGCGCGCATCACTGAGTTCCTGCGTCTCCGCCTTGATGACGGGCAACGCGTTGTAGAAGGTGTTGAATTTGTCTGCTAACGCGTTCGTGTAATCGGCAATTAAGTTCGGTTTTAGGTATTCTGTGGCTTCAATGAAAGTATCAGGAAAACTTGCAAGATTTAAGATGAGTTCGCGCTCAAGCTTTTCCTGGAGCAGTTCGTATGCTGGTTTTTCTGGTTCTCTTGCAGCTTTGCGCAAAATGCTGCATGCCCTTGCATGAGTATATTGTACGTATGGTGCACTGTTGGTTTCGAAGTTGAGCACTCGCTCCCAAGTGAATATGACTGGCTTTGACGAGTCAACATCGACAAGCGCGTAACGCACTGCACCTAAACCGACGAAGCTAGCGATTTTGCGTTTTTCTTCCTCGGAAAGTTGTGGGGAGCGCTTCGAAACTTCTTCGTAGGCTCGTTGGACCGCTTCGTTGAGAACTTCATCTAAGGTAATGTAGTGCCCTCTGCGGCTGCTCATCTTGTAACCGGGCAAAGTAACCAAATTGTAGGCGAAATGCACTAGATTCTCAGCGTATTTACTGTAGCCCAGCGCGTAGAGTGCAAGTTTTAACTGAAGCTGCGCCAACGACTGCTCCATACCAATAACGTTGACGACTTTTTGTGCATGCTTAAACTTCCACAGTGTGTAAGCTACGTCACGAGTAGTGTACAATGTGGTGCCGTCAGCACGCACAAGCGTTAATGGCGGAACCTCATTATTCTCACCTAAACACAACTTGCCCTTCAAATTCAGGACTTCCACGACTTTTTCCGCATCAAACTCCAATACATCTTTTTCGCTGTGAACAAACCTTGAAGTCTTCAACTTCTGCAAGACCTCACTAACTCGGGCGCTCCACACGAAGTCGCTTTCCCAATCCCACGAGTCATAAGTAACCTCGACCCGTTTCATTGTTTCCCTGAAACCTTCGAGGCACAAGTCACTGACTTCGCGGATCAACCGTTTAGCTTTAGGTTCCCCATCCTCGTAAGCACGGTTCAGTCGGTTTATTTCTTCCTCAGGATTTTCGTCTTCGCCGATTTTAGCCATCAACGCTTCAAAGAGAACTCGGTATTTTTCTTTAAGTTCAGCGGCAATTGACATCCACTCGTCAATTTCCTTATTTGCCTTAACCAAATCGTCGGCTGAATGGATTGCAATAGCGAGTTCACGCGTTTTTTTCAAACGATTAATTTCAACAAGACAACTGGTAACGGTGTAGATTTTGCCAACGAAAAGATCTGGTTTCTCTGTTGGTTTCGGTCTGCCGAGCTTTTCGTAACCATATGCGACAACAGATGATTGCCTGCCAACGTCATCGATGTAGTAATGGCGTGAAACCTTATTTCCCCTGCACTCTAGAATGCGTGCTAAAGCGTCACCTAGCATGGGATTTCTGGCTTGGCCAATATGGATTGGATGAAGCGGATTAACGCTTGTGTGCTCAACGATGATTTTAGTTGGCTCAGCAGTCTTAACAAAGCCATAATCAAACTTTAACTGTTTAACCGATTCCAAAGTTAAAGCTGAAAACTTGGCGAAGTTAACATGAAAATTTATGTATCCTACACCTGCACATGAAACCTTCTCTATCAGTTTGAAGCTGGATTTGTCGATTGCAGCGGCAAGATGCTCTCCAAGGTCGAGTGGTTTTTGGTTTAGTTTCTTTGCCAACTCAAAACATAATGAGGAAGCTAACTGGCCATATTCAATGTTTGGTGTCTTACTTAGCGTTGTACTCGGCGTTTTTATTTCAGGCAAAGCCTTCTTTAACGCGCCTGCCAATGCAGTTTGGCATTCTTGGCGAAATTGATTGAATGGATTTTCTGAAATCATTAAACCTTTTCTCCCATTCCTTTTTGTTGACGCTAACTTTGTTGAGGTTATGTTTTTTAGATATGTAAGCGTATTTATCTGTCTAATGGATGCTGTTAGCGATGAAAACAAAGGTAATCTATTCAGAAAAATGTTTAGGCTATGGCACGTGGCACATTGAAGGACCACAACGTGTTAAAACAGCATTTGAAATTTTGAAAGCGAAAGGTTACGAGTTTTTGGAGCCTACACCTGCAAGTGAAGAAGATTTGTTATCTGTTCATGATGTTGATTATCTTTGGAATCTGAAGAAAGGCTTAGTTGAAGATTCAGATACTCCTGCATATGATAAAATCTTTGAGTTTGCGAGGCTTTCGGTTGGTGGAGCACTTTTGGCCTCAAGAATTAATGGTTTTTCGCTTATGCGTCCACCAGGACACCATGTTGGCAGAAGCGGTGCTGCTTTAGGTGCTTATACGCGTGGGTTCTGCTACCTCAATAATATTGCGATAGCTGTTAAAAAGTTAGGCAAAAGAACGCTGATTCTGGATATTGACGGGCACCATGGCAATGGGACGCAGGAGATTTTTCAAGGGGACGAGAAAGTGCTTTACGTTTCGCTACATCAATCGCCCAATTATCCTGGAACTGGGTCTTTCACTGAAGGTAATAGTGTTAATTTTGCTTTGCCAGCAGATTGTGGTGGAAAACGTTATTTGGAGACGCTTGACAAAGCCTTGGGAATGGTTGATTTGGGCAGGTTTGAGGTAATTGCGGTTTCCGCTGGTTTCGATATGCATCTGGGAGATTTAGCGTCTTTAGGCTTAATTGAGCAGGATTATTTTGAAATTGGCAAAAGGGTTGCTTTGCTTGAGAAGCCTTCGTTTTTTGTTTTGGAGGGTGGTTATATAGGTGAAAAGGTCGGGTTGGATATTGATATGTTTTTGAGGGGTTACGAAGAAAACCGGTAATTTAGGAAAAATGGTTATTTTTGTTTTTTAGCCATTGCCCTCTTGTTTAAGGCTTCAAGTTTCTCTGTGACTTTTTCAGACCGTTTCTCTGCAACGGCTAACAATGGTTTCCAGTCTTTGTTTTTGACGGTGATTGTTAGTTGGTCGCATTGCGATGGAAGTTTTTCTAGTGCGTCATTGAAAAGTTTTTCTGCCGCTTCGTCTGAATCTACTATTTCCAGTGCTTCTTCTGGGCATGCTTCGACGCATTTTGGTTCGCCTTGGCAGAGGTCGCATGCGATGGATTTTCCAGTGTCACAGTTGATGGTGATTCCTCCATGTTCGCAGGCTTGTACGCACCAGTCGCAGCCTTTACATTTTTTTTCGTTTATGATTAGTAAGCCTGTGTCTTCTGATTGTGAGAGGGCGTTTTCCGGACATGCTTTAACGCATCTGGCGTCTTTACATGCTCGACAGGATAGTGCGAAGTTGAAGAGTGGTGCCATGCGGACAACTCGGATTCTGGACCGCATCGGGTTCCACATAGATTCGCCTTTTTCGACTGTGCAAGCGTACTCGCAGATCCCGCAACCAATGCACTTTCCCGGGTCAACGGATACAAATTTTCTTTTTTGTTCGGTTTTAGCGGATTGCATTTTTAACCAAACCTTTTGGTTTTAGATATTTGTGTGCATCGTTGGCTTTTAACCATTACTTAAGAAAAAAGGTTTTTTGATGAGAAGTCCTTGCAGTTATGAGCCCTAAGGATTGCAACTTCAGCATTTAAATTCTTAATGTCTAAAGCTACAAGTTTCCGAATGTTCATCAAAGGACCTTCATGGTTTTGCATAAAAGTCATTAATCCGTTGTTTGCACAATAACAACCTATTAAGGTGAATATTCAGCCGGCGCCTTTTTAGTTAAGAAACAGTTGTTGTTTGGCTTTGTATTTTCTCATGGCACTGTTGTCTGGGAAAAAAAGCAAAATAATTCTTCTTACTGTTTTTTGTTCAAGTTGTTTTGGGTTGCTTTTTTGGTTTAGGGCTTGAATTGTTTGCAGGTTGCGTACACAGAAGGACAAGGAAGGACAAGGAAGGACAAGGAAGTATTTTGATGTTCTAAAAACCTTAAGAGTCCTTGTTGATTCCGAAAATTCGCCAAGTCTGAAAAAGTCGCGTAAATTCAAATTAGCTTTTGAGCAGTAGCGTTCAAAACCAAATTTCAACCAACTTACACACGGGAAAGTGAATGAGGCTAAATACACGCCTATTAAGTATTTTTAAAAGTTAAACGCTTCAAATTTAACAGCAACTAAAATTTTGAGTTTTATCGTTGAAGCTTCAAATTAAACGACGACACATGGAATATTTATGGATAAAAGTTGATTGAATGGTCGGGGGTAAGCGTTACACTGTCGTTTGAACTGTCACGCGCGTTCGAGCACGAGTTTTTGGAGGCTTGCCCAAACGACGAGGAACCCTAAAGGAGAATTTACGGTGACGATGAGGCAAACGAGTACTTTGAAAAGAGAAAGCGTAGCTAACACGACGAAGGGCCCGAAAACGAGTAATATAGCAATCTTGTTCGGCGGGTTTACCTTAATTTTACTTTAAACCAAGATGACTTTTTACAATAAGGGCACATTATATAGTGCTTGTTCCACACTTTGATGCTGTCTGATCTTTGCTTCGCTCCATCAGAAGTAATTACAACCACATTTCCGGGTGTGTGAACTAAATAAGATTCAACTCCTAAAACGTAGTCAAACTCGCCTTTGCATTCGGGGCAGCTTAAATGTGTGGTGGGCAAATTGCTCTATTCCCGACTCCTTTTCTTTATTCTCTTCGAAAGAAAAGCGTTTTCATTTATAAATTTTGCCGCTAAATCACTATGCGATTTCTAATCAGTAAGTATTTTCTTCTACTAAATATTTTAGCCGTCAACCTCAGTTATCAATGTAAAGAGAAGCAAATGTCATCAATCAAGATAGACTAAACGTGCTTTTAAGGTCAATTTATGATGCCTCAAAATCAAAATGTAAAACAAAACAGTTTATCTACCCGTGATTTTGAGGAAGGGCTTCAAACTCAGATGGATGGTGCGGAGGGTTAGGTTTACATTCACGTTTAAATTTCACGCATTCACAGACTTTGCCGATCTTTTGATGTGGTATCAAAACCGCTTTTTGTTAGTCAAGTCCATTAATCACGCTTGGAAACAAAGCCACCGCTTACGTAGCATCAATCAACTCCACAGACCTCATTAACGTAAGCATCATGTGGCGCTAAAAAGATCGTTTGTATATTTTAAAAAAATGATTGTGGCTAATTTAATCGCCTGTCTTAAAAAGATTAAGATGGGAAACTATTAGTTTGTATGTAAAATAGATCCATCCACGCCTATTTTTTTTGCTCTTAAGCATTTGTTTTCTCTTAAATCCATTTTTCCTAATTAGAACTTTAAAGTAAGCAAGGTCTCCAGACGTGCCAAAAGACATTAGCACCCTTCCGTTGCTGGTTAAATAGTCTTTCACTTTTGCAAGAAAAGTTTGTAGTGTCATATAACCTTCATCCGCCGAGCATATCTCCCATTCATCTCTCGGTTTAGTCCACCTATAAGGAGGATCGAAGATTACTAAATCGAACTTTCCCTCAACATTTTCAAACAGGTTACTTTCCATTACTTTGACCCGAGAAGAAAACCCGTTTAATTGAACATTCATTTTTGCGCAGTCTACTGCAAATGGGTTCACATCAACCGCAGTAACATCTTTTGATTTAGAAGCAGCAAAAATCGCCTGAATACCGCTTCCTGTGCCCATATCCAAAACCTTATCGCTCTCTTTTACCTCCATTAACACAGTTTGAGACAGCAAATGCCATTTCCAAGCTACTGGAGGCGCAAAAACATTTGGCGGCACCATTAATTTAACGCCATGAAAATTGAGCAATATTACTTCTTTAGTTCTAAGATGTTCTTCAAAACATCTATTCTGATGCTTAAGCCGCTTTTTCGTCTCCTCTTCTGATAACATCGATTTATAAGGCATAAATCGAGGTTTAATGCACTAATAAATTTAAGCGTTGCCACTCTCTCGACGTGGTGTCGCTAAAATTTCTGTTTTTTCCCTATAATTATGATGTTTGTACTCTCAAGATCACAAAATTTTGCAAACTCAAAATCCCCATAACTTCTCAAATTCTTAAACCCAGCTTCCAACATTAAAGAAGCGAGTTTGCTTTCCGAAATCGGGTTATAATCTACAGAGTTTACCTCAAATTTTGGAAACCCATCACTTTCAATGTATGAGACAACGTTGAAGGTCACTTTTGAGGGATAAAAATCTAAAACGTAAAAGAACAGTTTCAAGTCTCCGTTCGGTTCTTTATGATGGCGAACTGGAAAAATCCTTTTCTTGTCCCCGATTAGCTTCGGTATGTTTCTTATTTGAATTATCGCCACGCCCTCCTCGCCCAAGACTTGATACATGCTTTCCAGAGCCGATGATACTCCCTTTTCTTCCAATTCAAGGGTTAAGGAGTTACCAACGCAGACCACGCAGTCAAATTTTCGATTGAACATCTCGGGCAGTTTTTTAAAATCCGCTTGAACAAAGTTTACCATCACCCCTGAAGCAACTGCAGTTAACTTTGCGCACTGTACCATTTCAGAACTTAAATCGCAACCTTCAACACGGAAGCCGAACTGTGAAAAAGCGATCGCGTGCTTACCAGTTCCACAGGCGCAGTCAAGAATAGATTTCACTTTGTTTTCATCAAAAATCTTCTTGAAAAAAGGAATAATCCTCTGGTACCTCTCGCTTGAAAGCATAACATCATATTTTGACGCAAACGAATCATAAAACTGCGCTGAATCATTATCCAAATGTTACGCGCCTGTTCTTATTCAACAAGCTTCTATCGTCATAATGCCAATATAAGGTTTCAAATGCGAATTGCAAAAGGAGAACGGACTAGAAAATCAATTTGACTGCACTTCTCACAAATAGCCAGTAAATATGGGTTTGCTTAAGAGGTTTAGGGATTTTAGAGATAGATATCCACTTTCCTGTGGCGCCAGCGCTGATAAGCTACTGTTGAACGACCCTGCTCTGGCGTGTGTGAATTAAAGGATAACCCGTTTTCTGGGAAACAACAACCCATGTGATTAATTTTTAAGTGTTTCTGAGATTTATTTGCTAAAATGGCCAACAATCAAGCTCTAATTCGCAAAAGGGGCAAAGTGCGGAGGGTGGGATTTGAACCCACGAACCCCTGCGGGATAGGAGCCTCAGTCCTACGCCTTTGACCATGCTGGGCGACCTCCGCGATCATGCTTTTTGCTGTTTGAGGCTCTGGTGCGAAATATAGAATTAGTCATGACATTTAAAGACTTTACTTTGCGAACTGAAGTGTTAAAGTGTTGGATTTGTTTATAACTGTGAAAGTTCTGAATAGTTTCTGGGTAGGGGATAGATTTATTTCCCCGATAAATATAACAGTGTTATAATACAGGCGAATTAATTGTGACAAAAATATACAGCAACGTTCTTGAAACCATAGGCAAAACGCCAATAATAAAACTAAACCGGCTAACCCAAGGCACAAACGCCACTGTGGTAGCCAAACTTGAATCAAGAAACCCAGGAGGAAGCGTCAAAGACCGCATATGCCTAAGCATGATAGTTGAAGCAGAAAAACAAGGCTTAATCAAACCAGACACCACCATAATCGAGCCTACAAGCGGCAACACAGGCATCGGCTTAGCCATGGTAGCAGCAGTCAAAAACTACAAACTAATACTCACCATGCCAGAAACCATGAGCATCGAACGCCGCAACCTACTCAAAGCCTACGGCGCACAACTCGTTCTCACACCCGGATCGGAAGGCATGAGCGGTGCAATCAAAAAAGCCGAGGAAATAGCTGCAAAAACACCAAATAGTTTCATTCCACAGCAATTCAAAAACTTAGCCAACCCAAAGGTTCACAGAGAAACCACTGGACCAGAAATCTGGAATGATACAGAGGGTAAAGTTGACATCGTGGTCTCAGGAGTCGGAACAGGCGGAACGATAACCGGCGTAGCACAATACATCAAACCTCTTAAACCCGAGTTTAAAGCCGTGGCAGTTGAACCAGCAGCTTCACCAATTCTTAGCGGCGGTCAGAAAGGACCACATAAAATCCAAGGAATAGGCGCCGGCTTCAAGCCAGACGTACTAAGACTGGATTTAGTGGATGAAATATTCCAAGTAAAGGACGATGACGCTATACAAACCGCACGGCAACTTGTACTAAAAGAAGGATTACTCGTAGGCATATCCTCAGGTGCAGCAACCTTCGCAGCCTTAGAAATAGCTAAACGGTCAGAAAACATTGGCAAACTAATAGTCGTTATTCTCCCAGACACAGGCGAACGCTACCTTAGCACAGCATTATTCCAAGAACCACCAACAAGCACAGCCCCAACGATCTAAACTAAATCCACAAGACGCTTCTCTTATATTCCTCCTTTTCTCATAATGAGGGGAAGGCAACGAAATTGACAGCAAAAGTTGACCAGTCCCGCCCTAAAGAATGCCAGGAATGCGCAGATAAAAATCTGGAAGTTGATTGCTGGAGCTCGGATAGAATGCTGGATGCATTAATGAATAACCATGATAAAGTAGAGCAGGACTGGGTTGAAAAGGGCTTACCAAAACTAGTTGACCAAATGATGGCTAATTACCAAACCTTCGGCGGCATGGACCATCTTGAAGGGCGCGACCTTCCATCAAAAAAAATAGTTACCGAAGTGTTAGAAGATTTATTCACAATTCTTTTCCCAGGCTACTTGGGTAAGGAAGCAATAACGAAAGCCAACATAAAATACCATCTTGGCACCACCTTAACCTCGGTGAACACACGACTTACCGGAGAAGTTGAAAAAAGTCTCAAGTACATTTGCCGAAAAATAAGCGGGTGCCCACAAGATGTGTGCCAAAGGAGAGCCGACGTCGTAGTTAAGGAACTTCTCGAAAAGCTGCCTGAAATAAGATCAATGCTAAGCGGAGATATACAAGCCGCCTACGCTGGAGATCCGGCAGCCGTAAGCACAGAAGAAGTAATCCTAAGTTATCCGTGCGTGCTGGCGATAACAACTTACAGGATAGCCCACGAACTCTACCTGCGTGGAATACCATTGATTCCAAGGATAATGAGTGAGCATGTTCATTCCTTAACGGGTATAGATATTCATCCTGGCGCAAAAATTGGCAAGAACTTCTTCATAGATCATGGCACTGGAGTAGTCATCGGTGAAACCACAGAAATAGGCGACAACGTCAAGCTTTACCAGGGCGTAACCCTAGGCGCGCTGAGTTTTCCGAAAGATGAAAAAGGAAACATTATCAAAGGAAGAAAGAGACACCCGACAGTAGGAAGCAACGTAGTTATCTATTCAGGGGCCACTCTTCTTGGACCAGACGCAATAATCGGCGATAACGTTGTCATAGGAGGAAATGTCTGGATAACCTCACCAGTTGCCTCAAGAACACAAATAACCATCGCTACACCAGAACAAAACTATAAAAAAGAAAACCACCCAGAAAAAACTTGAACTAAAGCAGACGGAAGTTTTCCTTCACCGTAGCCAAAACTACATGAGTGTTTGTTCGCTCAATGAACGGCAAAGATAACAATCGCTTAGTGAAATGCCCAAGGTCCTCTCGACTTTTAAACTTAGCAACAATAATAGCATCCGTCAGGCCTGTCACGTCATAGACACTGCACACATTGGGAATTTTAGCTATTTCATTTTCAGTTTCCACAAGCTTGCCTTTAGAAACCGTAATCTCAGTTACAACTGTCAATTGGTAACCAAGTTTTTCGTGATCTAACAAAACAGAATAGCCTTTGATGAGACCCTCATCTTCCATCTTTTTAATTCTTGATAAAACTGTTCCAACTGATACGCCGACGTTCTTGGCTATTTGCCTGCTTGAAAACCTTGCATCCTCTAAAAGACCTTTAAGAATTTTTAAATCAGTTTCATTTAAGTCCACAGATATCCCCCCTGCACGTTCTTTCAATTAAACCCGATTTTTTGAAACATTATTTTAATTATTATATAATTATATTAATAAAAGTTTAGTTTTTCCCTTCAATCAATGGATGCTAAAGTTATAGGAAAACCATTTCAAGCTTCAAAAACTGCTTAACTTTGACGCGAAACGAATAGCAATCTTAAATTACCAGCTTAAACCCCAATAATTGAGCTACTAAAATGCAAGTAAAATATGATACGATATTGGTACTGGATTTTGGGGGGCAATACTGCCATCTTATAGGCAGAAGAATCAGAGAAAATGGCGTTTACTCAGAAATTGTTGCCCACGACATATCACCTGAAGAGGTTAAGGCTCTAAACGAAAAATTCAACGTTACAGGCTTAATTCTTTCCGGCGGACCCTCAAGCGTCTACGAGCCAAACGCACCGAAACTTAATCCCCACATTTTAGAGGTAAATTTGCCAATTCTAGGTTTATGCTATGGACATCAGTTGTTAGCCCAGTTAAGCAATGGCAAAGTTAAGCAAGCAGCCTGCAAAGAATATGGAATCGCACAAGTAGCCATCGACAAGCCAGTAGGTGTGATGGAAGGCTTAAGTGATAAAGAAAAGGTTTGGATGAGCCACGGCGACACGGTCTTTGCATTACCACCAGATTTTGAGACGTTAGCCCACACGGAAAACTGCCCAGTTGCCGCCTTTAGGCATAAGCAAAAACCAATCTACGGTCTACAGTGGCATCCTGAAGTTATTCACACGGAAAACGGCGCAGCCATGTTGCGCAACTTCATTTTTAAAGTCTGCAAGTGTGAAGCCAACTGGAAAGTCGAAGACATCATCGAAAAAATGGTCAAAGAGATAAAGACCGAAGTTGGCTCAGCCAACGCCATTATAGGCTTAAGCGGAGGCATAGACTCCAGCGTTGCAACCGCACTAGCGGCCAAAGCTTTAGGCGACAAACTCACAGCCGTCTTCGTCGATCATGGGTTCATGCGAGAAGGGGAACCTGAAGCCATCTGTGAAACATTCAAAAAATTCCCTATAAATTTCGTTATGACAAACGCGCAGGACCGCTTCATGCAAAAACTCAAAGGTGTAGCTGACCCTGAAAGGAAACGTAAGGTAATTGGAAAAGAGTTTATTCGGGTTTTTGAGGAAATCGCAGAGAAGACAGGTGCACAATACCTGCTCCAAGGCACCATCTATCCAGACCGAATTGAATCAGGCATCCGAAAGAACTCAGATGTAATAAAATCTCACCACAATGTTGCTGGACTACCAACAAACATAAAATTCAAGAAAATAGTTGAACCCCTCCGTGACCTATACAAAGACGAAGTACGCAAAATAGCCAAAATGCTCAAATTACCAAAGGAACTAGTTAACCGACAACCGTTTCCAGGACCAGGCTTGGCAGTCCGAATAATAGGCGAATTAACTCCAGAGAAAGTGACCGTTGCCAAAAAAGCCGATGCTATCGTCCGCCAAGAAATCGAGAAAAACCAGTTAGAAGAAAAACTGTGGCAATACTTTGCCGTGTTAACTGATACAAAAGCAACAGGCGTGAAAGGAGACTCAAGAGCGTACGGATACGTAGTGGCGGTTCGAGCTGCGGAAAGCCGAGAAGCCATGACCGCAAACTTTGCCCAAATCCCCTTTCCCGTCCTTGAAAAAATTTCAACCAGAATCACAAATGAGATTCCGCAGGTTACCCGCGTAGTTTATGATATTACCCATAAACCGCCTGCAACAATCGAGTGGGAATAAAGCAGCTCCATACTTGTTTATAAAAACGAGTCAATACATTACTTCTCAATAAAGGTGACACTCCTGAAGGCTTTGATTTTAGCAGGCGGCTTCGCAACAAGGCTACGACCGCTAAGTTGCTCTAGGCCTAAAACTCTTTTTCCAATAGTTAACAAGCCATTGCTTGAATGGATTTTTGAAAGACTGGCTAAAAACGGCGTTGATGAAGCCATACTGGCCGTTAACGCGCTAACACAATTTTATATTAAGCAGCAACGACCTTCAAGACATGGTTTGAAAGTAAAGTTTTCAGTTGACCCGCCAAAAATGCCATTAGGGACAGCAGGACCAATAAAAAAAGCTGAAAAACTCTTAGGTCATGATGAACCGTTTATTGTTTTGAATGGTGACATTTTTGCTGATTTAAGTTATAGAGAACTGCTTGAAGCACACATAAAAACGAACGCTTTAGCCACAATTGCACTCTGCAAGGTAGAAGACCCATGCATGTACGGCGTGGCTGAATTAGTAAATGGAAACCTAATTAAGAGGTTCATTGAGAAACCAGCAAAAGATAAAGCGCCAAGCAACCTCATTAACGCAGGAGTCTACGTTCTAAGCCCCCAAATCTTCGATGATATTCCCCCGGGAAGAGCAGTTTCGATAGAGCGAGAAGTTTTTCCCAAATTAGCTGAGGAAGGAAAACTTTACGGGCATTTTGTTAATGGCTTATGGATGGATATAGGCAAACCAGAAGAGTACCTAGAAACAAATAAAATAATACTTGATTCCTTAGTCAACACCGTTAAACATGAAAGGGCAAAAAACTTTGAATTAAGGAACCCTGTTGCCTTCGACAAGGGCGTCCTAATAGCGGAAAAGTCAGTTATCGGACCATACGCTATTTTGGGAAAACACGTTACGGTCGGCAAAAACGCGCAAATAAGTAATTCTGTAATTTTTCCTAATGTTGAAATTGGCGAATTTGTGTCGATAAATGGAGCATTAATCGGCGAAGGAGCGCGAATTGGAAGGCATGTTAAAATTACCAACGGCTGTATAATCGGTGACCACGCAAAAATCAAAGATAACCTACACCTATCAGATGTGCATACTGTCTGTCCAGCAAAAGAAATCTCTGAAAACATTTTAAACCCCAAGACCAACTCTTAAGTAAGCAATGAGATGAAAATTTATGAGCGAAAGAAAACTTTTTGGAACAAACGGTATCAGAGGCCTAGTCAACGTGGAATTGACGCCTGAAATGGCCATAAAAGTTGGCTGCTCAATCGGAACTTTTTTTGGAAGAAAAAATTTACTTATTGGATATGATGCTAGAACCAGCGGGCCCATGCTTACTAAAGCAGTGATTTCTGGTTTAACCGCTACTGGATGCCATGTTTTTTTCGCTGGGATGGCTCCAACGCCCGCGTTGCAATATGCTGTTAAAAACCATAAGATGGACGGTGGCGTAATAATAACTGCTTCACATAATCCGCCTGAATACAACGGCATTAAAGTCATTTGGAGCGATGGCATAGAAACTTCACATGAGCAAGAAGTCGAAATAGAGAACATTTACTTTGACAACAAAATCGTGTTCGCAGAATGGGACAAACTGGGAACATTGCAGGAACTGCCTGGAATTAACGACGAATATGTCCAAGCAATAAAAAAACACGTTGACCCTCAAAAGATAGCAGAAAAGCACTTTCACGTTGTTGTAGACGCAGCTAACAGCGTAGGTGGACTTACAGCACCGCAATTGTTAAGGGAACTTGGCTGCAAAGTAACCACCATTAACGCTAACATTGACGGTACTTTCCCAGGACGATTACCAGAACCGAGACCTGAGAGCCTCATGGATTTATCTTCAACTGTTAAAGCAATTGGTGCAGATTTAGGTGTAGCTTTTGATGGCGATGCTGACCGGTCCATTTTCGTAGACGAGAGTGGCGTGATTTACTGGGGAGACAAAACCTTTGCAGTAATAATAAAACAGTTCCTAATCAAAAATCCAGGAGCAAAAATAATTACACCTGTAAGCTCCTCTACGTTAATCAAAGATACAGTTGAAGCTTACAAGGGAGAGTTAATCTGGACTAAAGTTGGAAGTGTTACGGTTTCGCAAAAAATGAAGGAGTTAAACGCTAAACTGGGAGGAGAAGAAAACGGCGGAATTTTCTATGGTCCACACCAAGCGGTCCGGGATGGTGCAATGACGACTGCTCTGATACTTAATGTAATGGCTGAAACTGGAGAGAAACTTTCTAAGCTTGTGGCTGAGCAACCACAATACTTTATCGAAAAAGGAAAAATCGATTGCCCAGACGAGAAAAAAGAAATATTGCTTCAAAAATTGTACGAGCAAGTAAAAAGCGAAAACATCAGCACAATTGATGGCGTGAAAATTTGGTTCAGCGACAATAGCGCCATTCTGATTAGACCAAGCGGGACAGAACCAGTGTTCAGGTTATATGCTGAGGCGAAAAACCAAGAAAAAGCATTAAAGCTAGTTGAAGACTACAGTTCACGGCTTAAAAAAATCCTTGAAACCATATAGCAAACCTATGGCGCTTTGGAGAAACCCAGCTAATGTCCAACGTTCTAAACTTAAAACCAGACGAAATTGATGCAAAAGAAAAACGCTCAAAATACCTGGTTAGCGTTATAGGATGCGGACAAAAAGGAATTTTTTACGCTAACGCCTTTGCTGATGCCGGTTTTAAAGTTGCATGCTCAGACCCCGACCCAAGCGTGATAAAAAAATTAGCCAAAGGAAAAACACCCTTCGCGAATCAAGAAATTGAAGGTAAACTAAAACGCTTGATCAACGCAGGACAATTAAGCGTGACTAGCGACCTGAAAAAAGCTGTTTCTAGAAGCGACATAATTATCATAACAGTACCGGCAAAAGTTGATGATAAGAAAAAAATTGATTACTCAGAAGCATTAAACGCTTGCAAGCAAGTTGGATCAGCACTCCATTCTGGCACATTGGTGATTTATGGTGATGTTGCGGGTTTGGGTTTTACTGAAGGAATAATGAAGGAAACATTGGAGAACACATCAGGGCTAAAGGTTGGGCAAGATTTCGGTTTAGCCTACGTTCCGATCCATAACTTAGGTGCCAAGCCTATTGAGCCGATAGCCAACTTGGAGTTAAAGGTTGCTACAATTGGTAAGTCCAGCCAAGATGCAGCTATGAACGTTCTAAAAACTGTAACAAAAAACGTTAAACAAATAAGTGACGTGAAAACAGCAGAAATAGCGACCCTTTTTAAGGCGGCAAAACAGGAGGCAAACACGGCGTTAGCAAGTGAGTTGGCGGTTTTCTGTGAAAGTGCAAACATAGACTACTTTGAAGTCTTAAAATTGATGGAGTTTAATGACCCGAGTTTTTGGCCGACAACTGTTGAGGAAGAAAACAAAAACGCAGCATATCTTCTGCTTGAAAGCGCGGAAAACCTTAATGTTAAGCTTAGGCTCCCAACGTTGGCTAGGCAAATAAACGAAGACATGGTAAAACACGCGGTTAATTTAACGCAAGATGCTCTGCGGAGATGCGGCAAAACGTTGAGAAGAGCAAGGATTGCCGTTTTAGGTACAGTTAATCCAAGTACTGCTTCGGTCGTTTTTGTTAAGATGTTAGAGTTGAAAGGCGCTAAAGCCAGCCTATATGACCCCGCATTAAAAAGAGATGCAATAGATTCGGGAGTTGTAAAGACTAGCTTAAATGAGGCAGTGGAAGGCGCAGACTGCATTGTAATACTCACCGGAGAGGAGCAGTTTAAACACTTAAACCTACGGAAACTTAAACCATTAACGAAGACACCTTCAGTAATAGTAGATTTGGCGGGTGCCTTTGAGCCTCAAAAAGTAGAAACAGATGGCTTCATATATTGTGGACTTGGAAGAGGAAAGGAATAAAAAATGAAGAAAGTTGGAGTGGCAGTAATCGGCACAGGCTCTTGGGGAAAAAACCATGCAAGAGTCTACAAAGAATTGCCGTCAACTGAGCTTATTGCAATATGCGATGTAAATGCTGAAAGAGCTAAAATCATGGCTAACCAGTACGGCGTGAAAGCATACACTAGCAGCACGCAAATGCTGAAAAACATAGAAATAGAAGCTGTAAGCATTTGCACATGGTCAACACACCTTGCGAAAGAAGCCCTCAGAGCACTCAGAGCAGGAAAACATGTTCTAGTTGAGAAGCCCATGGCCACCAACACAAAGCAAGCGGAAAAACTTTGTGAAACTGCAGAGCAAAACGGTCTTATCTTAACTGTAGGGTTTTTGATGAGGTTCATTCCTGGATTACAGAGCATCCGTGAAGCGGTTGAGAACAAAAAAATCGGCAAGTTAGTCTGCGCCAACGCAAAACGTGTTTCGCAGTGGCCTGAAAGGATAGGCGATATCGGAGTAGTTAAAGACACAGCGATTCATGACATAGATGTTATGCGATTCATATCCAAACAGGACCCAATTATTGTTTACGCAAAAATGGGAAGCATGAGGCATCAAAAATTTGAAGACTATGCTCACATAATGCTCACATTCAAGGGTGGAGAAAGCGCTTTCATTGAATCCAACTGGTTGACACCGTATAAGACGCGAACGTTAACGGTCACGGGAAGCGACGTTATAATGAGACTAGATTACATAACTCAAGATCTATGGATTGAACAGCAAAAAGAGACGGTGCAACCAAGATACCCATTCCAAGAACCATTGAAATGTGAGCTGCAACACTTTGCAGAATGCGTGCTTGAAAAGAAAAAGCCACTCATAACAGGTGAGGACGGCAGAAAAGCCCTAGAAATCGCTCAAGCTGCAATGCAGTCCTCAGCTAAAAACAGAGCAATAAAACTTGAAAAATAAACTCACTTAACGTTGAAGGGTTTTCCTTCAGACACTATTTTTTCAGGTATTTTTGCCTTCCATTTCTTCAAGAAAGGCAGGTCTTCAGATTCTTTCCGCAGCTCATCAGGGAGCATTTCTGGAATCTCGTCTCTTATTGGATACCAGCGTAGACATTTAGGGCAAACAATAAGTCCTTCAACTATTTCGTCTTTTTCTTCGAAAACATGAAGTTCAAGGGGATGATACTTGTCTATGGGGCAAGCCAAGATTTCCATTAATTTTCGCTTCATTTTTCTTCACGAAATAGATAGTTAACTATTGAGCTATTAAAACTTGCTTGGCAACGAAGTAACCTGTATATCGAGAGCGGTTTGGTACCAGTTAGGACCTGTGCTTCGAACCACACGACAAAAAGCAAAAATGTAACGTATGCCGAGGCTATCAAGTTTTTGGGCTACCTTCAACTTGGTTTTTTCAAGTGGCTTTTCGTTGCCCGCGGCATGTTGAAAATCATAGTAGTGGATCCAACCGCTATGTTTGTTGAGCGCTGAAACTGCACAGGGCAGATATTCGAGGGCTTTTTCAGGCAAAGGCATCAAAACACGGTCAGCCTTCCGTTGCAGTTGAGCATTAATAATGTCTTTTGAGTCGCCAAGCAAAGGAATTACTTTACCGTAAACCCTATTGATTCTAACGTTCTCCTCCATGTATTGAACTGCAATCGGGTTAACATCAATCGAGAACACTTTAGTTTTGCTCACGGTTTTAGCGATTACTAAGCTAAAGCAGCCGACGCCTGAAAACATGTTAACAACCGTCTCGCCACCCTTAACTAGGCTTGCGATCCGTAATCTCTCGTGGGAAAGCCTGGGTGAAAAATAACATTTTTTAACATCAACCGCAAACACGCAACCTGATTCTTTATGTTTGGTGCTTGTTTTGTCTTCACCTGCCAACAATCTTAGTTCCCTAACCCTAAAATCACCCAAGATGGGACTACTTTGGGCAAAAACTGTTTTCACGTTTCTGTGAGTAGTCATTATTTGGTTTGCTACTTTTTCAGCGTTGAGGATATTGCCATTTGCCACTTTAATGATTGCTATGTCACCTATTATGTCAAAGGAGTTGTAAATTAGGTTTAATTCTGCTGAAGAGAGGGTGGCGGAAAGTCTTTTTCGAAGCCTTTTTCTCAAGTTTATATCCTCATTAGTAGCAGGGTATTGGAAACGTTTAAAAGCAAAATACTTTTCTTTGTAGGAAGAGACGTTTCTTATGGAAAAGTCAGGAATTGTTTATGAATGCATGAGATGCGGGGCAAGAGTGCCATCCGAAGAATTAGAACTGCGCGGCGGAGAGACCAAATGCATCATCTGCGGCTATAGGATTCTGAAAAAAGTTAAACCTCCAGTAGTTAAACGTGTTCAATC
>Ga0187848_10000448_pt1 | contig 37848 bp, 29 predicted proteins | sample June2016WEW_4_40_FD_132424 | JGI IMG/M metagenome (GOLD analysis project Ga0187848, IMG submission 132424) | Peatland microbial communities from SPRUCE experiment site at the Marcell Experimental Forest, Minnesota, USA - June2016WEW_4_40 | ecosystem: Environmental > Terrestrial > Soil >... | reverse complement strand
CTACCGCGGGCTCCGCCACCGCCGTTCGCTGCCCGTGCGCGGCCAGCGCACCCACACCAACGCACGCACCCGCAAAGGTCCCCGCAAGGGCACGGTTGCCGCCAAGAAGAAAGCGACGAAATAGCCCATGGCGAAGACACAGAACAAGGCTGGCGGCGCCAAGACCGCAGGCAAGAGCAAGAAGTTCAAGAAGCGGGAACGGAAGAACGTTCCATTTGGGCTCGTCTATATTCAGGCGAGCTTCAACAACACCATCGTCACCATCACGGACCAGGCGGGCAACACGATCAGCTGGAAGTCGTCCGGCTCGCTGGGTTTTCGCGGCTCGCGCAAGGGAACTCCGTTTGCGGCGCAGCAGGCCGCCGTCGGCGCAGCCAATGCGGCGCGCGACCACGGTCTGCGCTCCGTCGACGTGCGCGTCTCGGGGCCCGGCTCCGGCCGCGAGTCCGCGATCCGCGCGTTGGCTTCGGCCGGCGTCGAGGTGCGCAGCATTCGCGACGTTACGCCGATGCCGCACAACGGATGCCGTCCGCCCAAGCGCCGCAGAGTTTGAGAAACGGTTGTCCGGTGTACGTTCACCGGTGTTCGTAGAAGCGTGCTTTGCTCTTTACGAACAACAGACAACGAAGAACGGACAACGCATCACCAAACTGGATTGGGACGAAGCGCGATGAGCGCGTAAACCGATCGTCACCTGAAGTAAAGGAGCAATACGAATGGCACGTTATACCGGACCCGTCTGCCGCCTCTGCCGCCGCGACGGAACCAAGCTCTTCCTCAAGGGCGCGAAATGCTTCTCCGACAAATGCCCCATCGAGAAGCGCAACTTCCCCCCCGGACAGCACGGCCAATCGCGCAAGGTAAAGAAGGTGGTGGGCTACGGCCTGCAACTGCGCGAGAAGCAGAAGGCGAAGCGCATCTACTTCACGCTGGAGACGCAGTTCCGCGCCTACTACCAGAAGGCCGCCAACAAGACCGGCGTCACCGGCGAGCTGCTGTTGCAGCTGTTGGAGACGCGGCTGGACAACGTCTGCTACCGGCTCGGGTTCGCCATGAGCCGCCGCCAGGCCCGGCAGATCGTTCGCCACGGACACATCCAGGTGAACGGCCGCAAGGTCAACATCCCGTCGTTCCAGTGCAAAGTGGGCGACGAGATCAAGGTCCGCGAAGGCTCGAAGAAGCTCGTGATCCTCGAAGAGTCGGGGAACTTCGCCAGCGGCCAGCGCGCCGTGCAGTGGCTCGACATCAACCGCGAGAACCTCTCCGGAAGGCTGGTCGCGCTGCCCACACGCGAGGACGTCAACCTGCCGGTGAACGAACAGCTTATTGTCGAACTGTATTCCAAATAGCTTTTAGCCATTAGCTCTCAGCCTTTAGCTGGAAACTAGAAGCTAACGGCTGCTTTACCTACAACCTGGCCTGCAACCGAACCACCCCGCCTTCGCAAAATGCATCGCGAATGAGCCGGACAAAGGAGAAACACCCATGCTTTGGAGAGGCTTCCAGAAACCCAAGCGTCTTGCCGTCGACACCGATACACTCACCGAAAAATATGGAAAGTTTTCCGCGCAGCCGTTTGAGCGCGGCTTCGGCACCACGATCGGCAATGCGCTGCGGCGCACGCTTCTGTCGTCGATCGAGGGAGCGGCCGTAACCGCCGTTCGCATCGAGGGCGTGCTGCACGAGTTCCAGTCCATCAGCGGCGTGGTCGAGGACGCGACCGACATCATCCTCAACCTGAAGCAGATCCCCTTCAAGCTGGCGGGCGAAGGCCCCAAGGCCCTGTACCTGCGCGCCGACGCGGCGGGCGTCATCACCTCGGGCATGATCGAGGCCGACGGCGACGTCGAGATCCTCGACAAGGACGTGTACATCTGCACCGTCAGCGAGGGCGGCAAGATCGACATGGAGATGCGCCTGAAGCGCGGGCGCGGATACATCTCCGCCGACAAGAACTTCGACGCCGACCTGGGCCTCGGATTCATCCCGGTCGACAGCGTCCACTCGCCGGTGCGCAAGGTCAACTACCTGGTGGAGGCAGCGCGACTCGGCCAGATCACCGACTACGACAAGCTGACGATCGAGATATGGACCAACGGCACTATCCTTCCCGCCGACGCACTGGGCCTCTCCGCCAAGCTGCTGAAGGACCACATGAACATCTTCATCAACTTCGAGGAGGAGATGGAGGTGGGCCACGACTCGCTCGACGGTCCGGCGCTGCACAACGAGAACCTGAACCGCTCGGTGGAGGAGCTGGAACTCTCCGTGCGCAGCTACAACTGCCTGAAGAACGCCAACATCGCCACCATCGGCGAGCTGATCCAGAAGACTGAAGCCGAGATGCTGAAGACCAAGAACTTCGGGCGCAAGAGCCTGAATGAGATCAAGGAGATCCTGGCCCAGATGGGGCTCTCGCTGGGCATGAAGATCGACGAGCAGGGCAATCCACAGCCTGGGCCGACGTCGGTGCTTCCGGCGGCAACTCTCGCGGCCAGCTTCGGCGACTTCGACGACGACGAGGAAGACGACGACGACGAGGACCTCGACCTGGCCGGCGAACCGGAGAACTTCTAAGGGTGTTTCGGAACAGGATTCGAACGATGTAGCTCGAACCCTGTTCCCGACAGACTTCGAGACCGAGCAGACTCGTTAGAGCAGCCTGGGTCGTCGCTCGCGTGACCAACATGCCAAAGAAACTCGATTGGGTGGACTCATCCTCGGATTATCCGGAATGAGTCCACTCTTGGTTTAGAGGGTGGGTGCTGCTGAGCGTGAAGTGGCGGGAGGAACGGCGGCCACCGGGGTTGCGGTTGCGGAGGGCGCGGCTGCCGGGGTGATGCGCAGCGCCATGCGGGGGAAGGTGAAGCTGCCGCCCGCGTCGTCGATGACGTTGACCTGGCAGACGTAGGTCCCGGGCTTGAGGCCGGCGAGCGGGACGTCAAACTGGAAGCTGACGGCATCGCGCTCCGGGATGTTGATGGCTGTGGCCTCGACCATGGGTGTCTCGTAGACCTTGACGCCGCCGAGCAGGAACTCGATGCTGGTGAGGATGCGGACGGGGACGGCTTCCTTTTTGGTGAGGCCGGGGGTGGTGGCCGCGGTGGCGGGCGCGGCGGTGGAGTCCTTGTCCTGGGTGGGGCTGTAGACCTCGTAGAGGAAGTAAAGATGCTGGTCCTGGCGAACGACATGGGGGACGTTGGGCACCCACTCCTGGCCGTCGCGCACCAATGGGTCGATCGACTTCTTCACGGTGTTGGGCGTGCGCTGGCTGCTCATGACGACGGAGCTGAGCTTGAGCGGCATCTTCTTCATGTCCGGGACCTGGATGTCGGTCTCGAAGCTGCCCATGCTGCCGGTCTGGTTCTCGCGCACGACGAACTTGAGGTGGTACTTGCCGGGGGCGAGGGTGAATCCGGTGGAGTACTGGACGTTCTTCTTCTGCACCTGCTGGTTGGCATCGACGGCGAGGTTGACCGTCTGGCGCACCTGGCCGACCGCGATGTTCTGGGCGTTCTTGACCTGGCCCAGGAAGTCGATGGTGGCCTTGTCTTTGTCCTTGACGGTGGTGACATGGATCTGGGAGCCGGGGACGACCACGGAGATGGGGATGTAGAACTTGCCGTCGGCCAGGCGGAAGTAGAGGGCCTGGAGGTAGACGGCGACGTCGGTGGCGGGGAGCTCGCTGCGCATCTGCTCGGTGAGGGCGAGTTCGCGGTCCTCGGTCTTGGCGTGCTGGAAGTCGGCCGGGGCGTAGTAGCCGGGGCGGTACTCCAGCTTGGCGTCGGGATGGTCCTTGAGCGTGATGGTGAGATGACGGTAGGTGCCGTCGCGTCTGGTGTTGGTGGAGCGGTAGCCGACGATGTAGTAGGCCTCGGTGTCGTGCTGCACCTGCTGGAAGGCGGGGGCGAAGTCGTTGGAGTCGGTGAAGAGCTTGCCGCCGGTGTCGGAGGCGAGGGTGCCGAGGGTCTCCTGCGAGCTGAAGTTGGAGTTGAGCTGGCCCTGCATGGATGCGCCGCTGTATGCACCGGTGCCGCGGCGGCTGCCCTGGGAGGCGTCGCCCACGGGGTTGAGGGCCTGCAGGCCGCGAATGTCCACCGCATACAGCGCCGTGTCGTCCTTGACGCACTCGTTGGTGGCGGAGCGGATGCTGGCCTCGTTCTCGATGCCCTGCTTGGTGAGGCCGCCGGAGAAGTACAACATGCTCTTCTTCTGCTCCACCTTTGCCATTGCCTTGCATACGGTGCGGACGGCGTACAACTGGCGGTCGGTGTTGAGGGCGTTGAACTCGCTGTCGTCGGCGGTGAAGCTGGAGGAGTCGTCGGAGGCGGAGGAGGTGTCTGTGCCCTCGCTGCCCTCGGCGAAGCCGGAGCTGTCGGTGCCGTCGTACTTGCTGACGGCGGCCAGCAGGGCGGACTTGTCGTTGGTGAAGTCCTGGTCCATGCTGAGGCTGGCGACGAGGCTGACGGATGCGGCGAGATCGGCCGGGGCCATCTTGTTATTGATGTAGTCTTTTGCCGCGTCGACGGCGCGGGTGATGTCCTCGGGCTGCATGCTGCTGAGGTCGAAGAACATGACGATGAGACGGCGGTTTTTCAGCTCGTCCGGCTTTGCGGCAAAGTCGTTGTTCACCAGGTCCGCGATGGTCTTCTTCTTGGTGGCGGTGGCGCCGGAGACGGTGGTGGCCTCGGCCAGAGTTACGGCCTCGTCTACATTCTGGTAGTCGAAGCTGATGATGCGCTGCGGCTTCTTGTCCTCGGAGACGGTGAAGTCGGACTCCTTGAGGTCCTTGACGACGGCGCCGGTTTTTTTATCGCGCACAACGACGTTGGTGAGGACGGTCTCTGCGTTCACCTTGAGGGTTTCAACCGTCGTCTGCTTCGCCACGGCGATCTGCGCCATGGCCGGGACCGGCAGCCCCGCCGGCGAAACCGCCATTCCCGCCACCAAAATTGCCGCTATCGCTCGTCGCATTGCCGTCTCCTTCATCGCTGCTGCTTCTGTACTTACAACTCATAACTTGCAAATCACAACTGTTTTAGAACCTGTATCGTGCGGTGTAGTTGAACGAGCGCATGCCCGCGGCGCCGTTGACCTGGCCGAAGCTGGAGGAGTTGAGCGTGGTGTTTACGCCCGAGTACTGCACGGTGTTCAAGGCGTTGTTTGCGGTGATGCGGGCCTCGAAGCTGCGCGTTCCGCCAAAGCTGACGGTGCGCGAGAGCGAGCCGTTGACGGAGAGCGTTCCCGGCATCTGGATGGAGTTGCGCGAGGCGGTGCCGTAGAATCCGGCGGCCGGCACGGTGAATGCGGCGGTGTTGAACCACTGGGTCCGCGTTCCCGCGCCCTTGATGGGCTGGCCGGGTACGCGGTTGGGCCGCAGGTAATTTGCGCCCACTTCAAGCTCGGCGGACGTTCCTGTGTACTGCGGCGAGGCGAAGCCGCCGGTGGAGGTGGTGAAGGTGCCGCTGATGGAGTAGCCGTCGAGGACATGCGCCCAGATGCCGCCCTTGTTGAGGAAGGCGCGGTTGGGGCCGAAGGGCGGCTCGAGGATGAAGCTGACGTTGAGCGACTGGCGATGGTCGAAGCTGGAGTTGCTCTCTTCGGCGGCGAGGTCGAGGTCGTTCTGGGCGGTGTAGCCACCGCTACCGCCGACCGAGCTGGCGTCGTCGATGGAGTGCGAGTAGGTGTAGGCGGCCTGCAGCGAGACGCCCTTGTGCATGCGCTCGCGGGCGCTGACAGAGAGCGCGTTGGAGCGCTGGAAGCCGAGCGAGTCCTCGTAGCTGAACTGGACGGAGTTGGGGTTGAGGACGCCCGTGGCGTTGCGGTTGGGCACGCGCACGATGTCGAGGTTGCCGGCGTAGGCCCCGATGTAGTCGATGTTCAGCACGATGCCCTGCGGGAGGGTGCGCTGGATGCCGAGGTTGTAGGACTGCACCATGCCGAGGCGGTAGTTGGGATCGACGCCGAAGTTGCTCTGCGTGGTCTGGGTGGAGCAGTTATATCCGGTGGAGTTCTGGTAGACCGTGTTCCACGACATGTTCGCCCGGGTGCAGCTGGTGGGGCTGCCGGCGCTGTTGAGGGTGTTGGTCTGTGTGGTTGCGTATGGTTGCTGGAAGGAGAGGTTCTTGGCAAAGCTGGAGTACGCGCCGGTGTTGTAGTTGATGCCGTAGCCGGAGCGGACGACCGTGTTCTTGGTCCACTTGAACTTGGGCGACCAGGCGATGGCGACGCGCGGCGAGAACATCGACTTGTCCGGGTTGACCAGCGTGGCCGGCGTGCCAAACTGGCTGGCCGTGAGTTGGCATCCGGTGGTGGGGTTGGGGCAGACGTTCTGGATGGCAAGAGTGGAGCCGCTGCCGGTGAGTTGGAGATTGACCATGCGGTCGTCCTTCTCTTCATAGGGCGAGAAGTACTCCCAGCGCAGGCCGTAGCTGACGGTGAAGTTGGATTTGGCGCGCCAGTCGTCCTGCGCGTACCAGTCCCAGGAGTTGCCGCGGAGGTAGATCTTGTTGGGGCTGGCGGTGATCTTGCTCTGCTGCGGCTGACCGAGGAGGAAGTCGGCGACCGAGGAGCCGTTTGCGCAGGTGGGGTTCGGATTGGCGGGACCGATGGGATTGTTGTTTGGCGTGCAGGCTGGCGGTGCAGCGGCCTGGGTGACGAAGCCGGAGAAGGTGAAGGAGCCGAGGACGTTGGTGCCACCGATAGAGTCGTTGTGAACGCGGTGGAAGTCGAGGCCGAAGCGCATGTTGTGCTTCTTGTGGCTCCAACTGACGAAGTCGGAGAAGCTGATGGTCTGGTTGATGCTGCTGCTGGGCGTGGTGTCGCTGAGGCCGGCGACTCCGGTGACTCCAGACATGCCGATCGACGGGACGCCGAAGTAGAAGGGGTTGCCATAGATGGAGGGATTGCCGACTTCGATCCCGGACCCGAGCTGCAATGCGGGATTGACGGGGCCGTTGGTGAAGTAGTTGAGGGTGTTGCTGGACGAACGGCTCCAGCTCAACGTGGCCGAGCTGTTGATGCGCCCGTAGCCAACGGTGTAGGCGCTGGAGAGGCTGTATCCGTTGGTTGCGGAGGAGCCTCCGAGCAGGGGCGAGAAGTTTGAGTTTGCGCTGGCCGAGTGCGAGTAGGCGAAGTTCTCGGCGATGCTCTGGCGCAGGACAGGCGGAGCGTTGCGGTTCTGCCCTCTGGTTCCCGCGCCCCCGCCGCCTCCGCGGCCGCCGCCAAAGCCGCCTCGCCCACCGCGCGTTGGCGCGGCGCCGAAGCTGCGGTTGTAACGCGCCGAGAGCTGCGAGGAGTGCGAGGTGCCGGGGAAGTTGGCCTGGTAGTTGTCGTACAGAGAGTTTGGCGTGATGTTGGGCAGTGGGTAGTAGGTGCTCATCAGCGCCTTAGCGGCGGGGTTGATCTCAGCTACCGGAATGCACATCGACGGGGAGGAATCGTAATTCAGAATACCGGGATCGCAGCCCGTATTGCCGTAGGGCTGCCCGGTATTCGGGTCGTAGACGGGGATGCCATAGGTTGGCTGGGCCTGGAATGCCGGGGTGAGATCGCCAAGGCGCTGCGCCGGGGTGGGCACGATGATCTGCGAGGTGGAGGGGTTGGAGTTGCGCGTCTCCTGCACGCTGAGGAAGAGGAACTGCTTGGGGTTGGCCTTGATCCAGCCGGGGATGTAGGGCGTGCCGGTGAAGCTGGCGATCAGCGTGTTGCGGTCCGACTGCGGTTTCACGATCGGAGTTCCCGTAAACGAACGGGCAGTTGCATTGAGCGCGCTGTCCGCGCCGGTGTAGGCGAAGGTGCCATGCCATGCGTTGGGGTTCTGACCACGGAATCCGCCGAAGCCTCCGCCAAAGCCTCCGCCAGCACCGAAGCCGCCGCCTCCGCCGCGTCCGCCACCACCGCCGAAGCCGCCTCCGCCGCCACCGCCGAAGCCGCCTCCGCCGCCACCGCCCCCACCAAAGCCACCGCCACCGGGGCCTCCTCCGCCGGGGCCGCCTCCGCCGGGGCCACCGGGGCCGGGGGCGAAGGTCCCGGTCTGCATGACTCCGCTGAGCGTGCCGGCGATGTCTCCATTGTTAAATCCGTTGCGCTGCATGTCCTGAATGCGGTTCTGCAGGTCCTCCTGGCTGAAGGTGGCGAGGCCGTTGATCTGGCCCTGCACTCCTGTGACCGCGATGGATTCATTCTCCGATGCCGATGAATTGTCGGCCCCCACATCGCCCAGCGATGGCAGTTCTGTGTCCGTGCTCTCCTCGCTTGTACTTGCGTCGGTCAGGTCCGATTCGTCACTGCTCTGGACTGCCAGAGCCTGTGTGCCTCGTCCCACCCTGGCGACAGTGCCAGAGGTGGCGCCGCCGGCGGCAGGCGCGGCCCGTCCTGCGCCGGGGGCTGTTGCGGTCCTGCCGGCGGCCGCCGTGGCCGTCTGCGTTGGCTCCGGCGCGACCCGCGAGGCGAGGTCCACCTTGAACTCCGCAGTCTGCGTGGGCAGGCCGCCGTTCTGGCTGGAGGCGTTCACCACAACCTCCTGGGTTACGGAGGCAAATCCGGTGAGGTCGGTCTTGACGACGTAGCGGCCGTTGCGCGGCACCGCCATCTGGAATGCGCCGTTGATGTCCGTCGTGGTTGCGTACTTCTTCCCGGTCAGCGTGTTGGTTGCGGTGACCGCGACGCCGGGCAGGGGAACTCCGCTGGCCTTCACCGTGCCCTGGATGGTTCCACCCTGCGGTTCCGCGGCCACAACCGGCGCAACTGCCACAGATGCCGGGGCTGGCGGGGCCGCGGGGGTTTGCGCAGCGGGAGCGGACGGCGCCGCTGCAGTTGGGGCCTGCGGAGCTGGGGTGGCCGGAGCCTGTGCAGCCGGAGCCTGGGTAGCAGCGGGCTGGGCCGCCTGCGCCAGGGCCTTCGCGCCAAAATCGCAGGCGCCGGACAGGACCGCCGCACTCGCTGCAAGAACCGCAAACCGCCTTATCGCATCAACTCGCCGCACAGTTACACTCCCATGAAAAACCTGAAAGACCCGAAGCAGATCAGCTAGCACTATGCTGCTCATCGGCAATCAACTGCAATGCAGGAGTTATTTCCTGCCCCTCGAAAACAACTCCACATCAACTCCACGCACTTGCCAAGACAAAGCAGTTTCCCAATCGGCACGCTCAATCCTTAGATGCTGCTTATTGCGTTGAAACAATCGGTGGCAATCCGGGGGGTGGACCGGGGGGTTGCTCATCCGACGCCGCAGGGGCCGGCCGATTGCCTGGGCCGCTGCGTCCTGCCGCGCCGGGCGCTGCCGGTTCGGAGACGCCCATCTTGAGCACGCTGAATGTGCCGTTCTTCAGAGTTCCGGTGGCCATCACCGAATCGCCAACCTTAATGTCCGCGAGAGTGATGTTCTCCGGTGGCGGCAGGGCAGGCTGTGCGCCGCCTCCCTGTCTGCCGCCGCCCATTCCACGGCCGCCGCCCATCATGCCTCCCATTCCACCGCCGCCCAAAGCGCCGGCTGCTACAACGTCCGCCTCAACGCCGCGCGTGCCGCGCTGGAATGAGGTGCCGTCATCGAGTGCGATCGTCTGGCTTACTTTGTCGGAGCGCATTACGGTGAGCTTGAGATTGTCCGCATCGATTGCAGTGATGCGGCCGATGATGTAAGTCTTGCCCAAGTTCTCCATGGCCTTGGCGAGCACTGCAGCGTCGACGTCGGTCAGCATCATGGCTTGTACGGTCTTCTTTGTGGCGTCCACCGTTCCCCTGGCCGTCACTTCGTCGCCCGGTTTCACATCGCTGAGCTTGATTGGCTGGCCTGCCTTCATGATGCGGGCGGTGGCTGTGCCGGTGACATCGTAGGAATCGCCGGCCTGGGTTTTGAGGGTGAGATGATCGGCGGTTACGGCGGTTACCGTACCCTGAACCGGCGGGCCCATCTGGCCTCCGCCAAAGCCGCCGCCGCCAAAACCGCCGCGTCCGCCGCCCTGTCCGCCCATCTGTCCGCCGCCGCCCCTCTGGGCCTGCACGTGCGAACCTGAAGTCAACAGGAAACACGCTGCAACAACCACGGCTGTCCGGAATATAACTCTCATCGCTTCGTCCTTCCGACCATCTCAAGTCCGTCTGGAACCTATTGATACAGACGGGGCGAAATGGCGAAAGGACGCGACCGCGCGCGAATAATTTAGCTGCGTCCACAGGGACTGGATGTTGCGGCCGGGGTCCTGCATTGCGCAAGGACTCTCGCTTGCATTCGCGCACCTGCGAGGCACATCGGCCATGCAGGAAATGCCGGCCGCGATCGAGCCGAGCGCACGTTGAAGAGCGCTTGCCGCTCAATCGCGGCTGGACCGGAACGCGATGCAGCGGTTGTCGAGTGCCGGTTGCGGGTTGCCGGTCTGCCGTCCGCGGACCTGCTTTCAACCGCGCAGACCGGCAGGCTTGCGGACGGGGGCGTTGCCGCAATTGCAGTGCATCTTCCGCGGGACTGCGAATGCGCGCGCCAAGCCGGCCGGATTAGACGATGCGGACCAAATAAAGTTGCAGATCAAAAGTAACTCGCCCCGCCGCCCGCGAGTAACCGATTCCCGAGGGCCTGAAACATAATGGTTTGATTACCATTAATAGCTTCCAATATGGCGACTCATCTCCTATATTGAGGGTATGGGATTGAGTCATTCCCGATTGCCGATTAAGACTGCTTAAGAATTCTGATGCGAACCGGAGAGGCATTCAGCACGGAGACGGCCTCAGTAAACCGGTACAAGTTAAAAAAACAGTTAGAGCACCGATTGCCGCACTTGGTTGCAATATGATCCCCAGGAGTTCCAATATGCGATTAAAGACTGCCGTAGTTTTCCTGACCCTCTCCCTTGTCTGCCTGATCTCTCGTGTCAGCTTTGCCGACAGCCTCACGCTGAGCGGCGTAGGCGGCCAAAACACCGACGGTGTGTACGTCGATCCCTACCTCTTCACGGTGACAGGGCCGGGCGGCACCAGCACGCTGGTCGATATGTCCTGCCTCAACTTCAACCGCGAAGTCAGCATCGGGCAGTCGTGGAATGCGAACCCCATCAGCGTCGCGTCCATCAGCCCCACGGCCGTCATCGACGGCGAGTCCGGAACGGACTTTCTTGCCGACGCGTACCTCTATAACCAGTACGCCGCCGCCATTGGGAACGCGCAACTGACCTCCGACATCCAGTTCGCCATCTGGAGCATCATGGACCCGACCGACGTCGCTGGTGAGAGCGGCTTCGACGCCAATGCCGCGGCCCTGGCCGCAGCGGCCCTCAGAGTGGCCCCCACCCTGCCCTCCAGTACCTTCGCGAATGACAATGTCTTTATTCCCAGCGACAGCTATCCCAACGGCGGCGAGCCCCAGCTCTTTATGACGGACCCGCTTCCTCCAGCCGCAATCACTCCAGAGCCAACCAGCCTGATCCTGCTGGGGACCGGGCTGCTCGGCACGGTCGGCCTGATGCGCCGCAAGCTCAGGAAGGCTTAGCTGCAACTCTGCAAGGGAACTACGATTCAAGGGGACGTTTTTCACCATGGGCCCGCGCCGGCAACTCGACGCGGGCCCGCTGTTTGCGATGCAGCCGATCGCAGGTTTGTAGCGTGGGATCTGCCCGCCGGCCGCTGCGGCGCCGCGCTGTTTGAGGATGAGGAATGGGGAGCTGCGAGGCGAGTGAAGCAACGGCTGTGGGGGGGGCGCGGCGGGCGGCAGAGCGCATGAGGGCAGGCCAGCGGAACTCATGTTTACGACCGGGTGCGGGACGCGGCGGATTTTATTTGGTTGCGGCCACAACTTTCCTTCCCGTCTCTTCATCTAAATTAATATGTTCCAAGCAAACTCGGGATGTCGCGGACGGGCGAGCGATGGAAGGTTTCTCCTGACGAGCTTGGTTGCGGCCTGGAAACAGAGGATGCAGCTCAAAGGTAACTCGGCCCGCCGCCCGCGAGTAACCTATTCCCAAGGGGAAGAAACAAAATGGTTTGATTACCATTAATTGCTTCCTCAGCAGCATTGGAAGCTCTATATTAGCAGCAAGGGGGGGACTAGAGCATTCCCGCTTGCCGGTTATGATGGATCGCAAGCCTGTCGCGAAACGGCACAGTTGTTCGATACGAGATGCCCAAGAGACGCCAGTATACAAAGAGATTGTTTAGAGCTTAGACCGCTGGTTTACTGCACGTTGGTTGCAATCCGGTCCCCAGGAGATTCACCATGCGATTAAAAACTGTTGTAATTGCGTTGATATTCTCCCTTGTCTTCGTAGTTTCACGTGCGAGCTATGCCGACACCCTTACAATGACCGGGTTCAGCGGCCAAGCCGAAGACTACGAGTTCGTCTACCCGTACATATTCCAAGTTGACGGCCCGAACGGCACCACCAGCTACGTGGATATGTCGTGCCTCAACTATGATCGCGACGTCAGCTTTGAACAGCCCTGGGATGTGACCTCCATCAACGTGTCGACCATCGCCCCCACCGACATGATCGACGGCGAGTCGGGGTTGGACTATCTTGCCGACGCGTACCTCTATAACCAGTATCCCGCCACTGACTGGAACCAACAGACTGCCGATATCCAGTTCGCCATCTGGAGCATTATGGACCCCTCGCTGACGTACGCCAACACCGATGGCGCTCTTAATGCAAATGCCCAGGCCATGGCCGCGGAGGCACTCAGCATTGCTCCCACGCTGCCGTCCAGCTACTTCGCGAATGACATCGTGTACATCCCGGACGGCGACTACCCCCCTGGCAGCGAGCCCCAGATATTTATGACGGACCCGCCTCCTTCCGCATCCGCTCCTGAGCCAGCCAGCCTGATTCTGCTTGGGACCGGACTTCTGGGCGCGGTTGCCGTTATGCGCCGCAGGCGCGGGAAGGCATAACCGAAACTCTGGTAGCGACTACAATTCAAGGGGACGTTTTCCACAATGGGCCCGCGCCGGCAACTCGACGCGGGCCATCTGTTTGTGCTGCGAAAGATCTCAGGATTGCGGCCCAGAGGCCTGCTCGCCGCCCTCTAACGCGTCCCGCTGTGCGAGGATGAGGAATGATCTTCGAGGCGAGTGGGACAGGAGTTGTGGCGGGAATCTCGCGGCGCGCGGCCGAGCGGCTGAGGGCAGGGTATCTCTGGGTGTACCGGTCGGATGTGGAGCGGTTGCAGCCTGCGGAGTTGGCTGGCGGGGCGCTGGTTGGCGTGGCCGACGGGCGGGGAGTTCCGCTGGGAACGGCGCTGTACAGCGATGCGTCGGAGATTGCGCTGCGGATGGTGTCGCGTCGAGTGGGAGTGGGGCGGGCGGAGTATCTCGGCGAGGTGAGGGAGCGGCTGCAGACGGCGATCCGGCTTAGGGAGCAAGTGGCTGCGGAGGCGTTTTCGGGGACTGGCGCCGGCGATGCGCCGGGAGAGACGAATGCGGCGGTGTACAAGACGAACGCTTGCAGGCTGGTCTTCTCGGAGGCGGACGAGCTGCCGGGGATCGTGGCGGACCGCTACGGCGACCTGGTGGTGGTGCAACTGCTGACGCAGGGGACAGCGCAGGAGGACGTGCGCGCGGCGCTGGCCGAGGTGCTGGCGGAGCAGGCCTGGGTGCGGACGGTGGTGGAGCGCCCGGACGCGCGGGTGCGCGAGCTGGAGCGGCTGGAGCCGGCGCCGGAGGAACCGTTGTTTGTGCGCGAGGGATGCGAGGCGGCGCTGAAGACGTTCTTCACCATCAATGGAGTGCGCTTCCACTTCGACGCAGCAGCAGGGCAGAAGACGGGGGCGTTTCTGGACCAGAGGTTGAACTATGCGGCTGCGGCGAAGTGGGCGCGTGGGCGCGCTCTCGATGTGTGTACCTATCAGGGCGGGTTTGCGCTGCATCTGGCGCGGGCGTGCGGGCGCGTGACGGGCGTGGATGCGAGCCGCGCGGCGCTGGAGGTTGCGGACCGGAACCTGGCGCTGAATCCGGGCCTGACCGCGCGCGTTGATTGGATCGAGGCGGATGCGTTCGATCTGATGCGGGATTACACGGAGGCGGGCGAGCGGTTCGACTCGATCGTTCTCGATCCTCCGGCGTTTGCCAAGACGAAACGCGCGGCGGAGGGCGCGCTGCGCGGATACAAGGAGCTGAACCTGCGCGCGATAAAGATGCTTTTGCCGGGTGGGACGCTGGTGACCTGCTCCTGCTCGCACCATGTGGGGATGGAGGAGTTCACTGGCGTGGTGCGTGCGGCGGCGGAGGACGCGGGGCGGAGGGTGCAGATACTGGAGATGCGCGGCGCCGCGCCGGACCATCCGGCAATATTGACGCTGCCGGAGACGAGCTACCTGAAGTGCCTGATTTGCCGAGTTGCTTAGCTTGCGACCTTGCTGAGAGCCTGAAATCATATCTGGAGCGAGATGGAAGACTTTGTACAGATCGGGGTTCAGCCTCCGGGGCCTGGCACCGTACGCGCCCCCAAGCCGCGCGCAGCGGTGCTTTGGTTGCAGGGTGTCACGCTGGCATGGATGCTGGTTGAGTTCGTCGTCTCTGTCTATGCGGCGGTAACGTCCCACAGCCCTGCGATGTTGGCCTTCGGCTCCGACAGCCTGGTCGAGCTGCTGTCCGCGACCGTTGTGGTATTGCAGTGGATTCCGGGCATGTCAATCTCGGAACGAAGAGCCAGCCGCGCAGCCGGAGTTCTGCTGCTTGTGCTCGCGTTGGTGGTTGCGGCAATTGCAGTTGCGTCATTGGCGCTGCGGTTGCGGCCTGAAACGAGCCGTACTGGCATGGCCATCACCATTGCGGCGCTGATCGCCATGCCTGTTCTGGCCGCACTGAAGCGCCGCGAGGCCCGGCACAGCAAGAATGTAGCCCTAGCCGCCGATGCAGTGCAGTCCGCAACGTGCGCCTATATTGCGTTCATCACATTGGCTGGCCTCGCGGTCAATGCCGCATTCCATCTCGCATGGTTCGATTCGATGGCTGCACTGGCAGCCATTCCCATCCTCATTAAAGAGGGCAGAGCGGCCTGGCATGGCCATGGATGCGGATGCTGCTAAGAGTCTGCATTTCCAACGACTAGAAGTGGTAGGCGAGCTGGGCGGTGATGGAGCGCGGGGTGACGTAGTGCGTTCCGGAGAAGGTGGAGAGGAAGTTGTAGAGGGCGACCTTGTTGGTGAGGTTGACGATGGTGACGGAGGCGGAGAGGGTGCGTTTGTCGGTGGTCTTGCGGCGGAGGAGGTTGTCTTCGCCGAAGGAGAGATCGAAGAGGCTGCGCGGGGCGATGCGCGGCGGGTTGTGGTCGTCGTTCTCCGCGTTGGGGGCGGGGATGCTGATGAGCGATGAGGTGAACTGCGAGACGAGGCAGGCGCTGGGGAGGGGATGGCCGAGGCTGGCGCGGACTCCGTTGCAGGCAAACCCGGCCTGGGCCTCCTGGTCGGCGGTGAAGGGGACGCCGGTGGCGTCTTGTAGGAAGACGGCGGGCTGGCCGTTAATGGTGGTTGACTGCGGGCAGTCGTTGGAGGCCAGAGTGCCGTAGCAGGGCGCGGAGCCTGCGACGAGGCCGGAGTCGTAGCGCCAGTTGAAGCCGACGTAGGGGCCGCGCTTGCCGAGCTGGTACTGGGCGTGGGTGGTCTGGTTGAACTTTTCATCGTGGTCGATGCGGAAGGGCGTGTAGGCCGCGGTCTGGCCCGCCTGCACGGTGGTGCCGAGGCCGCTGGTCTGCGGAGTGAAGAAGCGGGCGGCGACCGAGGAGAAGACGACCTGTGCGGTGAAGTTGTGGATGGCAGGGACGTCGAGTCGGCCGTCGAAGCCGGGGACCTTGGCGTTGTGCCATCCGACGGGGAAGAAGATGGGGGTGGCCCCGAGGACGGAGAAGTCGTAGCCGGTGTGGGTGTACATCCAGACGTAGTCGGCGGAGAGGACGGCGAAGCGGGAGAGAGACTGCTCGAAGCCGGCGTGGAAGTTGTTGCGGTAGCCGGGGCGGTTGGGCGCGTTGGTGCAGGGGATGAGCGCGGCGATGACGGCGTAGTTGCATCCCTCGCTGGCGAGGACGAGGTTCTCGTTGAAGGGCGACTCCAGCGAGCGGGCGTAGGAGACACGCAGGACGGTGCCGGGGCCCTTGACCCTATAGCTGAGGGCGAGGCGGGGCTCGACCTGGCTGGCGGTGACAAGTCCGTTGTATCGGTCGTAGCGCAGGCCGAGGTTTCCGGACCAGGGGCCTTCGGTGATGGCGTCCTGGGCGTAGGCGGCGAACTCCTTGACGTCGGTGTGTCCGTGGAAGGGATAGAGCGAGCCGCCTTCGGTGAGGTCGTAGGGTTGGAGGGTGGCACAGGCGGTGCCTGGAATTGCGGAGCCGTTGGGGTTCTGGCATCCGAGGCCGGGGACGAGGGTTGGATCGACGATGCCGATCTGGAAGTTCTCGTTGAGGAAGGTCTGGGCGTAGTTGAGGCCGGCCTTGATGTTGTTTCCGCCGTGGGTGATGGTGATGTCGGAGTGGAGGCCGGTGTTGGCCAGTGATCGCTGCTGGGCGAGAGACTCCTGTTGCAGGTCGGGCGCGCCCAGGTCGGCAAAGGGGTTCTTGCTGGGGTAGTAGTTGAAGGCGTCGCGGCGGAAGAAGTAGCCCGCGTTAAAAACGGTGGAAGTATTGATAACGTGGGTGTAGCTGGGGGCGAGGTTGACGGTCTGGATCTGGGCGCGCTGATCGGAAGGGCCTACGGGAAGGCCGTTGGGGCCCGTCGGTACTGCGCCAACGAACTGGGCGATGGGCCACTGGGTGGCGTACTGGCTGTCGTAGGAGTTGGGTGTCTGGAACCAGGAGCGGGTGTAGTTGAGGTTGAGGCGCGCGGAGTTGGCGGTGGAAATCTGGTAGTCGATGCGGTCGAAGAGATTTTCCTCGTTGCCATGATCGTGGATGGCGTGGAACTCCGGCGGGTCGAGGAAGCGGCCGGTGTTCATGACATTGGCGGAGATGAAGTTGCCCAGCTTGGCGGAGCCGGTGGCCAGATTGAATCCGACGTTGGAGGAGCCGAAGGAGCCGTAGGAGGCGGTGACTTCACCGGTGGGCTTGCTCTCGCCCAGGCCGGAGCGGGTGGTGGCGACGATGACCAGCGAGGTCTTGCCGCCGTACTCGGCCGAAGGCGCGCCGGGGATGACCATCAGCGACTGCACTGAGTCCATGGGAATCTGGTTGGAGAAGACCTTGGACTGCTGGTCGGTGATGGGCTGGCTGTCGACGGAGAAGGAGTTGGATGCGTGGTCGCCCATGCCGTGGAAGAGGCCGTTGGAGTCGGCCGAGACGCCGGGCGAGGCGAGGGTGATGAGCGAGCTGACCGAGGAGGAGATGCTCTCCAGTGGGATCTTGGAGAAGAGATCGCGGTCCACGTCGGTGTGGCCGACGGGGTCGGCTTCGACCAGATCGCCGCTGGTGGTGGTGACGTCGACGACGGTGCTGGCGGAGGCGATCTGCAGGGTGGTGGTGAGGGCGATCGGCACGAAGGACTGCACGTCGACGGTCTGCGAGGCCGGGGCCATGGTCTTGGCGGTGACGGTGAGGCGGTAGGTGTTGAAGGGGATGTTGGTGAAGATGTAGGCGCCGGAATTGTCTGTGGCGGCGGTGTCGGAGAGGCCGCTGATGGCATTGGATAGGGTGACGGTGGCGTTGGCGATGACCGCGCCGGTGGGGTCGATGACTGTGCCGGAGATGGTCCCGGCGTTGCCGGCGGACTGGACGCGGGAGGGCGCGGGACGGCGCTGTGAGGAAGCCTGCGCCTGGGCGCGAGGCGCGGCCACGGAGAGCGATGTGGCGAGAATGACGAATGCTGCGGAGATGTCGCGTCGTTTGGACGTGTTCATGGAGTTCCCCTATTATGGGTTGCCTGTTGCGTTCTTGACGAGGTCCTATGCGGGAACGATGTCAAACGGCAGGCGGGGGGCGGGTGAAGAGGGCGAAGGTCGAAAGTGCGCGGGGAAGGATGGAGGGCGGGAGGGATTCAACCACGGCGACGACGGAGGCCGCGGGCGCGGGGGATGGAGCATGGATGGGATGAACGGAGACGTGGGCCGCGGCGCAGAGGGCGCAGTCTGCGTGGTTGGCGCCGTCGGCGTGGGTGTGCGCGACCTGCACGGAGCCCAGAACGACAACCAGAAGGACGCAGGCGAGCGCGAGGAGAATTCTCCACGGGCGATCAGCGTGCGTCTGTCTGTCGTTTAGACCCATACTCATAAACTATAGCTTAGGATGCGCGGACGGGACCGCAGGATGCGGAGGCGGGTTGAGGAGGGCGCGCAGGGCGGGCTCGTCGAGGACGGGGACGCCGAGGGCGCGAGCGCGGTCGAGCTTGGAGCCGGAGTCTTCGCCGGCGACGAGGTAGGAGGTCTTCTTGCTGACGGTGGCGGAGACGCGTCCTCCGGCCGATTCGATGAGTTCCTTGGCGGCCTCTCGGGTGAGCGTGGGGAGAGAGCCGGTGAGGACGAAGGTGAGTCCGGCGAGGGTGGAGGTGGTGATTTTTTTCTCGGCGGTCATTACCACTTTCAACTCGTGCAGCTTGTCTATCAGTTCCCGATTGCGCGGCTCGGCGAAGAACTCGACGATGGCCTGGGCGACGCGCGGGCCGACCTCGTTGACCTGCTCCAACTCTTCGGCGGGGGCGAGTCGCAGGGCTTCCATCGAGCCGAAGTGGGCGGCGAGGAGCTGGGCGGTGCGCTCGCCGACGAAGCGGATGCCAAGGGCAAGCAGGAGGCGGGCGAGGCCTGCGGGCTTCGAGAGGGCGAGCTGATCGAGAAGGGACTGGGCAGACTTTTCGCCCATGCGGTCGAGCTGGAGAAGGTCTTCCTTGCGGAGAGAGTAGAGGTCGGAGAGGGTGCGGACGAGGGGAACGCGCGGCTGTTCGGCGCATGCCTCGATGACAAGCGCATCGCTGATGCGTGGGGAATCCGAGGCTTCGGTTTTTCGGGTCGAGCTGTGAGCTATGGGCTGTGAGGCATGAGCTTCCGGTGTGGAAGCATCCTCACAGATGGAAGGGCTTTGGCCGAGGAGCTGCGCGACGAGTGCATCGCCCAGGCCTTCGATGTTCATGGCGTTGCGAGCGGCGAAGTGGAGGAGGCCTTCGCGCAGGCGGGCGGGGCAGTTGGCGTTGACGCAGCGCCAGTCCACCTCGCCCTCGGCGCGGACGAGCGCGCTCGAGCAGGCGGGGCATTCCTTGGGGAAGACAATCTCTTCGCTGCCGCGTGGACGATGTGTGTCTTCGACGACGGAAACGATCTTGGGGATTACATCACCGCCGCGCTCGACCTGGACGAAGTCGCCGATGCGGACGCCGAGGCGGGCGATCTCATCGGCGTTGTGCAGTGTGGCGCGGGAGACGGTGGTGCCTCCGATGAGCACGGGGGTGAGCACTGCTACAGGAGTAATTTTTCCGGTGCGGCCAACCTGGAAGTCCACGCGTTCGAGGTGCGTGATGGCTGCGCGTGCGGCGAACTTGTAGGCAATGGCCCAGCGCGGAGCACGGCCTGTGAAGCCGAGGCGGCGCTGCTGCGCAGTGGAGTCTACTTTAATTACAACGCCGTCGATCTCATAGCCGAGCGAGTCGCGCAGACCTTCGGAGTTGGCGATGAAGGCGAGGACTTCGTCGATGGAGCTGACCGTGGTGGCGTGGGCGTTGACGCGGAAGCCTGCAGTGCGGAGGGATTGGAGCGTGGCGGACTGCGTGGCGAGGAGGGTCTCGCCGGGTTCTGTATTATCCCACCCATCCCGCACAGAACGCGGTATGGATGGGGCACCCAATGTTGTGGATGGGGCAGCCGAATCATTGCCGTGGAGGAGGAAGTAGGCGTAAAAGTCCAGGCGGCGCTGGGCTACGATGTTGGGCTCCAGCGTGCGGATGGTTCCGGCGGCGGCGTTGCGCGGGTTGGCTGCGGGGGGGAGGCCTTGCGACTCGCGCTCCTGGTTGAGCTTGCGGAAGGCGGAGTGGGGCATGACGACCTCGCCGCGGACCTCGAAGCTGGCGGGCAGGCCGGCGGTCCGCAGCTTCGCTGCCGAGACACGCAGCGGGACGGAGCGGATGGTGCGGACGTTCGAGGTGACATCCTCGCCGATGGCCCCGTCGCCGCGAGTAAGGCCGCGGGTGAGCCGGGCGGAGCCGTCCGGGGCGGGCGCGTAGAGCAGGGCAAGGGAGAGGCCGTCGAGTTTCAATTCGCAGACGTAGCGCACCGGTTCGCTGCTGGGCAAGGCCTCGCGCAGGCGCGCGTCCCAGGCGCGCAGGTCGGCCTCGCTGTAGGCGTTGTCGAGCGAGAGCATGGGACGCGAGTGGGGGGTCTTGACGAAGCCGTCGCGGGGCTTGCCGCCGACGCGCTGGGTGGGGGAGTCGGGCGTGATGAGGCAGGGGTGGGCGGCTTCGAGCGCGCGCAGGCGGTTCATGCGCAGGTCGTACTCGGCGTCGGAGAGCTCGGGCGCGTCGAGCACATAGTAGAGGTGTTCGTGGCGGCGCAGCTCCTCGCGCAAGGCTTCGATCTGCTGGCCGGGGGTGGGTTCGGAAGACATTCTGGGATGATTATAGAGAGCGCTGGCTTGCCTGGTCGCGGGACTTTGCGGAGACGTACAGGTACCAGGCGAGCCAGAACGGCGTGGTCCAAAGGTAGAGGGCGGAGTGCAGGGTCCTGTTGGATAAAGGCGTGATCTCGATGAAGGCGCTGGCCAGCATGAGAGCGCCGAGCTGCGCGCGCGTGGTGGCGCGATAGACGCCCACCAGCAGCGCCGGAACCAGCAGCGCCTGGTCGGTGATCCATGCGTACGGGCTTGCGAAAACGGAGACCAGCATCAGCAATGCGCCATCCTGCATCCAGTCCCATCGGTCGCGGCGCTTCCAGAAGAAGTAGACTGCCCAGAGACAACCCGCGATTGCGGGGAGAAACTGCAGCGCCATCGTCTGCCGGTGAATGGCAAATCGCAGGGCGACCGCCATGCACGGGATGAACTCATATTCAATCCCGGAGGAGCGCATCATCCGGGCATACTGCGCCCAGACCGACGGGTCGAGCGCGCAGGCGGCCAGCGAACTTGCGGCGAGCGCCAGGACCGCGCCCGCAAGCAGGCGGTAGGCGCGGCGGAGCACCACCCACAGAAGCAGCACAGTGGCAAAGGGAAGAAAGAGGTGGGGCTTCAGCGCGCAGAGCCACAACGACAGGCCGGCGACGAACGGGCGGCGGCTGTGGAAGCGCAGAAAGAGGGTGATGCCGAGCAATGCGAAGAGCGCGGTCTGGCCGCACAGGACACACAGCAGCGCCGGCGCGAAGGAGTAGCCCAGGTAATGCAGCTTGTTGCGTGGGCGGCCGTGCATCAACCAGAGCATGTGGATCGAGAGAACCATTGCCGCCAGCAGGAGCAGCGACCAGATCAACGCTCCGGCGCGCAGTCCGAAGAGTCCCAGCGGGACCACCAGGCAGAGCGCGTAGGGAGGATTGCGCATGAGGAGGACCTGGGACTGAGCGGAGAAGCCAACCGATCGCTCGATCTTCAGAATCGTGGCGCTGTCATAGGGATTGGCGTGGGCAACGAGCTGACGGCCAGTCACCCAGAAGCTGACCACGTCGCGAGCTCCGGGATTGTTGCCCGAGAGCAACAGGACGCAGATCCCAAGGGCGAAGATTGCGAAGACAATAGCGCAAACGAAGACGGTCGCGGGTTCGAGGAACTTATGAGCGTCGCGGCGCCATAATCTCGGAGGATCGGGAGGGGCTTGCGGCATGGGCGTTTCAGGGTCTTGCCCATAGTACAGGACGGGCGGTAAAATGCCGCGCTCTTCTCGCGCAAGCGGTATGCTGGAACCTGTCTGCACACTCCCCATGGAACCCATCACACATCTGATGACCGGGGCCTGCCTGGCGCGGGCGGGGTTCAACCGCAAGGCGGCGTACGCGACGCTGGCAATGACGCTGGCCGCGGAGGCGCCGGACCTGGATGTGCTGTGGTCGGCGGATGGGCCGGTCGCGGCCTTCCAGCACCATCGCGGGATCACGCATACGCTGATCGGGCTGCCGTTCGAGGGGCTGGTTGTGGTTGGCGCGGTGTGGCTGTTTCATCGCTGGAGGGTGCGGCGGGCGAAGGCCGCGGAGAACAAGGTTGGCGTGGGCGCGAGCGAGACCGGCGTGAGTGGGGATTCGGCGATTGCGAGGCCGCTGACGGCAGCCCCGGTGCGCTGGGGGCTGCTGTACGGACTTGTGCTGATCGCACTGCTGAGTCACCTTCTGCTGGACTGGACGAACAACTACGGACTGCGGCCGTTCTTCCCGTTCAATCCGCGATGGTACACGGGGTCGATTGTGTTTATCTTCGAGCCGGTAATCTTTGTGGTGCTGCTGATTGCATTGGTTGCTCCCGCGCTGTTTGGGATCATCAATAGCGAGGTGGGCGCGCGGCGGGAGACCTTCCGCGGGCGGGGCTGGGCGATCTTCGCGCTGGCGGCGATGATGGGGCTGTGGGGCTGGCGCGTGGTGGAGCACGACGCGGCGGTGCAGTTGGCGTCGACGGCGAGCTATGGGCCGGCGGAGACGGCGGGCGCTGCGGGCGGAGCGGATTCGGCGGCGCAGGTTTTGCCTGCGCAGGTGCTGCGCGTGACGGCCAGTCCTTATCCGGGGAATCCGTATCGCTGGCATACGGTGGTGGAGACGCCGGACTACTACCAGATGGCCACGGTGGACACGCTGCGGTCGACTGTGGCGACCGACCCGGAGCAGGACCTTTTTTATAAGTCACCCACCACTCTGGCTACGCTAGCGGCCAAGCGGAGCTGGCTGGGCCAGGTGTACCTAGACTGGTCGAGCTGGCCGGTGGTTACGGAGATGGGGCCGGTGGCGGCGATTGGCGCTCCGGCGGGTACGGCGGACTGGACCGCGGTGCGGTTTATGGACCTGCGGTTCCTGTACGACACGCCGTTGATGCAGGGGCGCAGCGGGCCGCCGCTCTCGGGGACGGTGTATGTGGACGCGGACCGGAGGGTCGCGCGCATGGAGTTGTTCGGGCGCGTGCAGCGGTAGAACCGCGGACGGATACTCGTCTTGTACTCAGGGAACATTCTCGATCGGCAGCAGCGGTGACATATCCGGGGATAGTGGAACCGAAGCAAGGTTCGGAGCTGGTGGCTCCAGAAGGTCGCCTAAGTGTTGATAACGACCACCCAGAAAGTACAATGCGTAGGCCTGAAAGAAGGTGAGAAGGCAGCCCTGAATTCCGATTACACAATAGAACATGAATGCGGAGCCAATAATCCATAAGATAATTGTGCCGGCGACCATAAGAACCTGCCCGACCTCGCCAAGCGAGTGGAGCAGGAGCCATCCACCGAAGCCTATGAGACCCAACGGGATAAATGCGACCAACTCCACAATTAGGCCGACGATTTCCATTGCGATCAATCCGGCGATGGCCAGCACAACTTTAAAAAATGAGAAGCAAAGCATCTGCCACGGTTCCAACTTGAAAAGATTGATGAAAGCGCGAACTGCAGCACTCAAGGGTGCCTCATCGAGAGCGATGTATGGGAGAACGAAGTCGCCTAATAGTGATGAGGTGAGCAGAAAGAAGACTATCCAACACATGCTGATCAGCCACATCAGCCAGAAGCTGCCCACGAGTTCCGGCGAGGCAGATTGAGCCGATTGCGTTGGAAACTGCGACATTGAATGAGCAAACCAGCCGTAGAGTGGAAATCCTATAAATGTGCAGATGATCGTGGCGAATGCGATTTTGAGCCCAGCCCAACGCCAGGTGTGCTGGCGATATTTTCTCCAAAGGGGAGCAACAAATTGGGCTTTGTACAGCACAATATCGAACAGTACAAACTCCAGCCGAGCACCGATATAGAAGAGCACCGACATTACGGCGGTAGTTAACGCTAACAGGCCCGCGGATGTGAGAGCGGATTCTGTCCTACTCATTCCCTCTATTGGTTGCATCCAGGGTATGAGAAAAGCTGCGAGGGGCATAGGCATGAAAACGCATCCCATGAACGAGAGATATGCAGTCGCTGACAGCTTCCACGATCTACCTTTTAAGAATGGGTGAAAAAGGATGTGCTTGGTTCTGATAATGGCGGGGGAAATACATTTGGTTGCGCTGAGGGGCCTCATAAATGTGTACGAGGAGAGTAGCACGGAAATAAAGTAGCCACTGAAATTAATCTGTTAGCCATGGATCTCAGATTGTCGGTGCGGGCGGCGGGGGCGGGGGGAAGGCTGCGGCGTAGGCGTAGGCGGGCGGGGGCGTGGAGCGGTCGAGCAGGTCGCCAAGCAGGGGATAGCGTCCGCCCAGGAAGTAGAGGGCGTAGGCCTGGAAGAAGGTGATTAAGGAACCCATGAATCCGAGGACCACGCAGACTGCCCAGCAGAGAAAGGCCAGTGCGCCGAAGATGGCGCAGGCGATCAGCACCACGATTCCGGCGGTCCCGGCATGGCGCAGGGAGAACCAGAGGATGACTCCGACGATCCCTGGAGGGATGAGTGAGACGAGCAAGACCAGGACGACAGCGATCTCGGCGACGATGCCGAAGACGAGGCCGAGAACCATGCGAAGAATGATGTACAGGATGACCTGGCCGGGTTCCGCCGCGATGAGCGCGCGCAGGCGTCCGAGAGATTGCGAGATGGTGAGGTCTTCCAGCGCGAGAAAGGGCAGGGCGAGGTCGCGCACCAGCATATAGATTGCGCTCAGCACCAACAGAACGATTAAGACGGCGGCGACGAAGAGAAGAATCTGGGCGATGTGCAGGCCGGAGAAGAAATCGGCAACGCCAAGTGCGCCCGCCTCGTGAGCGTGATGGAAGAAGTAGAGGACGGCCGTGATGATGAAGGGCAGGAGAAGAAGCAGCATACAGAGGATGATGAGGAGCCTGAGGCCGATCCATCGCCATGTGCGGCTGCCGTACTTGCGCCACAGAGGGGCGACGTAGGTGTGGCGGATTGCGACCATTTCCAGCAGGACGAGCTGCAGGCGGGAACCAATATAGAAGAGGATGAGACCGACGACCAGGGAGATGAGGCCAATAATGACCGCGAACGCCACGACAAACGCAAGCATGGCGGGAGGAAGCTGGTGTATGCCGTTGGAGCTACCGCGACCGAAGTTGTAATTGAAGCCCCCGCCCATCTCCGCGAAGAAGGCGACGGCGGTGATCTTGAGAAACGTGCCCAGACGGAATGGACGGCCCAGAAGATCGTGGGTCCGTCCCATGGCGGGAGAGATGCATTCGGCTGCGCTGAGGGGTCTCATAAATGGGTAGTAGGAGATTAGCACGGGAATTGTGCAGCCGCACGAATTAATCTGCGAGCCACTGGGCCCAGGCGGCGAGGGCGCGCTCGCACTGGATTCGGTGGCGCTCTTTTTTGTCGCGGATGCGGCGGCGGAGGTCGTCTTCCAGCGGCGGCAGGAGGTCGAAGGTGATGTTGGCGGGCTGGAAGCGCTTACTTTCCGCGTGGGTGATGTAGTGGATGAGCGAGCCGTTGGCGGAGGCGCGCGGGGCGGGCGTGGGCTGGATGCCACGGGCGAGGGCAGCGCCGTAGCGCCCGGCAAGCAAACCTGAAGCGATGGATTCGGTGTAGCCCTCTACTCCGCTGAGCTGCCCGGCGATGAGGACCGAGGGGTGGGCGCGGAGTTGGAGCGTCTCGGTGAGCAGCGAGGGGGCGTCGATGTAGGTGTTGCGGTGGATCTGGCCGTAGCGCAGGAAGGCGGCGTTTTCCAGGCCGGGGATGAGGCGCAGGACGCGGGCCTGTTCGCCGAACTTCAGGTGGTTCTGGAAGCCGACCAGGTTGTAGCTGTCGGCGCGCAGGTTCTCCTGGCGAAGCTGGACGACGGCGTAGGGCCAGCGGCCGGTCCTGGGGTCGGTGAGGCCGACCGGCTTCATGGGGCCGAAGCGGAGCGTGTCGCGGCCTCGGCGGGCGGTCTCTTCGATGGGCAGACATCCTTCGAAGTAGTGGAGGGTCTCGATGGCGGGTTCGGAGTTCGTCGATCCCACCCATGACGATAAAGCTGTCATGGATGGGGCACCCGAGCTTTCGTGGCCGGGGATCTGCTCCCAGGGCTTTACGGGGACGGATTCGGCGGTGGTGAGGGCTTCGAGGAAGCGGTCGTATTCCTCCTTGGTGAAGGGGCAGTTTATGTAGTCGGCGGTGCCCTTTTGGTAGCGTGCGGCGAAGAAGACGCGGTCCATGTCGATGGTGGCGGCGTCGACGATGGGCGAGATGGAGTCGTAGAAAGCGAGGTGGTTGGAGCCGGTGAGACGCTGCAGCTCGGCGGCGAGCGCGGGCGAGGTGAGCGGGCCGGTGGCGAGGATGGTGAGCGCGTCTGGCTGGTCGGGATCGAGTGCGGTGACCTCTTCGCGGTGGATGGTGATTCTGGGTTCGGCTGCGATGCGGGCGGCGACGCGGCGGGAGAACTCGACGCGGTCGACGGCCAGAGCGTGGCCGGCGGGTACGGCGGAGGCGTCGGCCTCGGCGAGGAGGATGGAACCGGCCCGGCGCATCTCCTGTTTCAGCAGCCACGGGGCGGTGTTCTCGGATTCGGACTTTAGGGAGTTGGAGCAGACCAGCTCGGCGAAGTCTGCGGTCTGGTGCGCCTCGGTGGAGCGGGTGGGGCGCATCTCGTAGAGCTCGACCTGGCAGCCGAGGGCGGCGGCCTGCAGCGCAGCTTCCGGGCCAGCGAGACCTCCGCCGATGATTCTGATCTGCTTCATAGTTTCAGCATAGGGGATCGGCTGCTATTTGGCGTGAGCGGCTAGGGTGGCGAGAGGCGAGCCAGAGAGGCGCATGGTGGTCCACTCGGTGAGGGGGATGGCGCCGAGGGAGTTGTAGAAGTCGATGGCGGGAGTGTTCCAGTCGAGGACGGCCCACTCCAGGCGCGGGCATCCCTCGGCGACGGCGATGGCAGCGACGGCGGCGAAGAGGGCCTTGCCGATGCCCCGGCCGCGGAAGGCTGGGCGGACGAAGAGGTCTTCCAGGTAAATGCCTGTGTGCCCACGCCAGGTTGAGTAGTTATAGAAGTACAGGGCGAAGCCGGCGGGGACTAAGTTGCCAGTTGCAGGCTGCAGGTTGTCAGTAGAGGACACTTCAGCGATGAGGCAGTGGAAGCGCGGGGTGGGGCCGAAGCCGTCGCGCAGCAGGTCTTCATGCGTGGCCTGGGCTGACTCGGGTTCGCGCTCGTATTCGGCGAGCTCGCGGATGAAGGCGAGAATTTCGGGGATGTCGGCGGGGGTGGCGGGTCGGATTTGGAGTTCGGGCATGGGACTGGGCATTACCGGCGGGGGTGGTTGGATGGGGCGTTGGGATTGGCGGCGAGCCACTTGTCGAAGGGGATGGTGAAGTCGAAGAGCTCCTGTTTGCCGTCGAGGGTGTGGACCATCTTGACGTAGAGCGCGGAGTGTAGGAGTGCGGGGTCGTCGAGGCCCTTGATGTCGTAGAAAAGGTAGCCGGCGAGGGTGGAGTGGGCGTTGACGATTGTCCCCTGGAAGCCGAAGTCGTCGTCGTCCTGCGCGATGCGCTTGTCGATGGGGGTGCGCTTGATGGGGATGGGGATGAGCGGGATGCGCATGGGCTGGGTGCTGTGCAGGGTGAAGAGGCGGCGGTTGATCTCGTCCTCGGTTGCGGCGGGGAGCTTTTCGTTGGCGGCGGTGATGAACTGGAAGCGGGCCTCGTCGAGCTGGAGGGCGCGGTCGCCGTCGTTGGTGAGGATGACGCGGATGGGCAGCAGGCCGTGCTGAATGTAGGGCAGGCGGAAGAAGCTGCACTGCTTGGGGTCGTCGCAGGGGTCGGCCGCGATGGTGACGCGCTCGCCGGGGTGGGTGTCGTTGGCGGGGTACTGGGCGGCGGGCTTGGGCGGAGGTGCGGACCGGTGGCCGGCGGCGCGGGCGGTGAGGCAGAGGAGGGCGGCTATGATGGGGAGCACCGCTAAGGCCTGCGCTGCGCGGGGGTTGTAATGCGTGCTCATGCTGGGTTGATTATCATCATCACTGGTCTGGCGGTAAAGCCGGGCGGTTGTGGGAGAGAGCGTAGAGACGATGGGGATGGCGCTGTATAGCTTGCTGCTGGCGGTTGGGCTGGTGGTGTGCTCGCCGTTGTGGCTGGCGCGGATCGTGCGCTATCGCGATGGCGTGGGGCAAAGGCTGGGGCGCGTGCCGGCGGAGCTGCGGGCGGCGACGGCTGGGCGGCATGTGGTGTGGGTCCATGCGGTAAGTGTGGGCGAGGTGCTGGCGGCCACTCGGCTCATTGCGGAGCTGGAGGCAGCGCTGGGCGCGGGGTGGGTGGTGGTGGTTTCGACGACGACGGCGACCGGGCAGTCGTTGGCGAAGGAGCGGTTTGGCACGGGGCGGGTGTTTTACTATCCGCTGGACTTTGCGTGGGCTGTGCGGGCGTATCTGCGCGCACTGCAGCCGAAGCTGCTGGTGTTGATGGAGAGCGAGCTGTGGCCGAGGATGCTGGTGGAGTGCGGACGGGTGGGTGTGCCGGTGGCGGTGGTGAATGCTCGGGTCTCGGATCGAAGCTATACACGGGGATTGCGGGTGCGGGCGGTTTGGGGATGGGTGCTGCGGCGGGTGGATCTGTTTCTGGCGCAGAGCGAGGAGGACGCGCGGCGGCTGGTGGCGATGGGGGCGCGAGTGGAGGCGGTGCGGGCGATTGGGAACCTGAAGTACGATGTGCGGGCGGCAAAGGCGAGCCGCGTGGCGGAGCTGATTAAAGAGGCGGCTGCGGGGCGGAAGATTGTGGTGGCGGGAAGTACGGTAGGTTCCCAGAGTCTCACCCAACCGAACGAAGAGGAGATCATACTCAACGCGTGGCAAGACCTACCTCAGCGGGACTCGGGGCTTCTGCTTGTGCTCGCTCCTCGACATCCTGAGCGCTTTTTGTTCGTCAACTCGATCATCGACACGTTTTCTGCGAACGCTAGCAAGCTCGAATTGCTCAAAGGACCTAAAGGGTTCGCGATTGAGTACGACGTTATTATGCTCGACACCATCGGCGATCTGGCTGCGGTTTATGGCATTGCGGATGTAGCTTTTGTTGGGGGGAGCCTGGTGCGGCGGGGAGGGCATAATCCGCTGGAGCCTGCGCAGTTTGGCGTGCCGGTAGTGATGGGGCCATCGTATGAGAACTTCCGCGATGTGGTGGGGAAGATGATTGCGGAGGATGGGATTCGCATTGTGCAGGATAAGGAAGAGTTGGAGCCGGCGCTGGTTGAGTTGCTGACAGACCGCGAGGCGGCGCGGGCGATGGGAGAGCGCGGACGGCAGGTCTTTGAGGAGCAGCAGGGCGCGACGGGGCGGGCGGTTGCGGCGCTGGTTGGGATGGTGCGACCGTGAGGGCGCGGCGGTGGTGGGGATGGCCGCTGGCGCCGATCTATGCGGCGGGGCTGGCGTTGAGGGATGGGCTGCGGCGGTTGGGCGTGCTGCGGGTGAGGCGGCTGCGGTGGCCGGTGATCAGCGTGGGGAGTTTGTCGGCGGGAGGAGCGGGGAAGACTCCTGTGGTGATTGCGCTGGCGGAGTTGCTGCGGGAGCGCGGTTGGGATGTGGATGTGCTGTCGCGGGGGTACGGGCGGAAGGGGCGAGGGGTGGAGCGCGTGGATTTGGATGCCGTGGATGCGGCGGCGCGATTTGGCGATGAGCCGGTGGTAATTGCGCAGAAGCTGCAATCGAAAGGTTGTGCGGACGCCTCCCACCCATCCCGCAAAGAACGCGGGATGGATGGGGCACCCGATTCTGTGGTGGTTTGGGTTGGGGCGGAGCGGTTTGCGGCGGGCGAGGCGGCGGAGGGATTTGCGGCGAGTGGGGGAGAGCAACAGCAAGGGCAAAAGCGAAATGCGGGGATTCTTCCCCTTCACTGCGTTCAGGGTCAGAATGACAACTCTGAATTTGCGAATGACAAACCACGGGCGCATCTGCTGGATGATGGGTTTCAGCACTGGGGGTTGGCGCGGGCGGTGGATGTGGTGTTGGTGACGGAGGAGGATTTAGAGGAGGCGCTGTTGCCGGCGGGGAACCGGCGGGAGCCTCTGGCGGCGCTGGGGCGGGCGGATGTGGTGGTGCTGCGCGATACGGAGCGCGCGCGCGTGGAAACACGGGTTAGAGAGCTGATGCGCGCGGGCGCGGCGGTGTGGAGCGTGCGGCGGGATCTGCGGTTTGCGGATTGCGAGGGGGGCGGGAGCGCGGGGACCAGGCCGCTGGCGTTCTGCGCGATTGCGCGGCCGGATGGATTCTGGGCGATGCTGGAGGAGTCGGGCTGCCAGTTGGCGGAGATCGTGGCATTCGGCGATCATCATGCGTATGCAATGGTGGATATGGTGCGGATGGTTGCGATGGCAAAGAAGAGCGGGGCGACGGGATTTGTTACCACGGAGAAGGATGCGGTGAAGTTGACGGAAGCGATGATGGAGCGGCTGCGCGAGGTGGGGCCGGTGTGCGTGGCGGGGCTGACGGCGCGGTTTGTGGACGAGGCGGATGTGGTGCGCGAGCTGGAGGAGTGCTGCCGGTGAGAGTGCTGATTGTGCGGATCGGGGCGATGGGCGATGTGCTGCACGCGATGCCGGCGGTGGCGGCGCTGCGCGCGCTGCACCCCGAGTGGTTTATCGGGTGGGCGATTGAGCCGCGCTGGAGCGACCTGTTGCAGATTGCCGGGGACCCCAACGACCTGCAGCAGATCGAGGGGCGCTTCGATGCGCGCGCGCTGGTGGACCGCTGGTACAGCGTGGCGGCGGGAGCGTGGAAGCGCAGGCCGCTGGCCCCCAGGACGCACTCGGAGATGCGCGTGCTGCGCGATGTGCTGCGCGGCGAACGGTTCGACGTGTGCGTGGACATGCAGGGGGCGGTGAAGTCGGCTGTGGTGGGACGCATGGCGGGGGCTGCGGTATTTGCGGGGTCGGCGAGGCCGAGGGAGCGCATGGCGCGCTGGTTGTATGGGCAGAAGCTGGATGTGAACTCGGCGCATGTGGTGGAGCAGGGATGCGAGCTGCTGGGCGCGGCGGTCTGCGAGCGGTTGCGACCGGCACGGGTGATGCTGCCGATGGATGAGATGGACGAGCGGTGGGCTTCGGAGGCGGTGGGAGACGAGAGGTTTTGCCTGATCTCGGCGGGCGGTGGATGGGGCGCGAAGATCTGGCCGGCGGAGCGGTTTGGCCGCGTGGCGGCGGAGTTGGGACGGGCCGGCGTGCGGTCGGTGGTGAATACTTCGCCGCATGGCTCGCGCGAGGCGGAGCGCGTGGTGGAGACGAGTGAGGGGTTTGCGCGCGCGGTGCCCTGCTCGGTGGGGCAACTGATCGCGCTGGCGCGGCGGGCGGCGGTGGTAATCGGGGGAGACACCGGGCCGCTGCACCTGGCGGCGGCGCTGGAGAGGCCGGTGGTGGGGATCTACGGGCCGACCGACCCGGCGCGCAATGGGCCTTACGGCACGCGCTCGCGGGTGCTGCGCGATGCGACGAGCACGACCAGCCACAAGCGGGTGAGCGAGGTGGATGCGGGAATGTTGCGGATCGGCGTGGAAGAGGTGGTGACTGCGGCGATGGAGATGCTGGGGTAGGTTCGAGGTTCGAGGGAGAAGCGCAAGGCGATTTCTGTTGATGCGTGTAGCGTAACGCGCTATAGTTGTTGCAGTGATCCGGTCATTCAAGCACGCGGGGCTGGAACGGTTCTTCCGGACGGGCTCGAAGGCCGGAATACAGCCGAGTCACGCGAAGAAATTGCGCATTCTGCTCACAGCTCTGGACGCTGCCTCGAATCCGCAGATGATGGATGGCTCGGGGTGGGGATTTCATTCCCTGCGCGGTTCGTTGAAGGGACACTGGGCGGTATCGGTGAACGGCAACTGGCGCATTACATTTACCTTCCACGGCGAAGATGCCGAGGTCGTGAATTATCTGGATTATCACTAAGGAGACGTTTATGGCGATGCACAATCCTGCACATCCTGGCGAGGTCCTTCGCGACTACATTGGCGAGACAGATGTTACCTCTTTGGCGGAGCGGTTGAAAGTGGCACGGACTACGTTGTCGCGAATTCTCAATGGTCATGCGGGGATTTCGGCGGCGATGGCGATCCGGCTGGCCGGCGCGCTGCCCAATACGAGTCCCGAGTTTTGGCTGCGAATGCAGATGAACTACGATCTGTGGCAGGCGCGCAAGGGGATGAAGCTGCTGGCGCGAAGGGTGGTTCGATCGACTCCAGTCGCAGCATGAAGTCGTGCGGGCGAGAAGATTGTTGCGTTGAAGAGAGGCGAGCGGGCGAGCGTGAGCGGACGGACGGGTTGGCAGAGGATTGCGCGGCGGATACGGGTTCCGATGGGGTTTGTCTTTGCGGCGCTGTATCTGTGGCTGGCGCGACCGAGCTGGCGGGCGATGGCGGCCAGCGCAGCGCTGGTGCTGCCGGGGCTGTGGCTGCGCGGGTACGCGTCGGGCTATGTGCGCAAGGACGCGGAGCTGACCACGACGGGGCCATACGCGCATACGCGGAACCCGCTGTATCTGGGGTCGATGCTGATCGCGTTCGGGTTTGCGGCGGCGGCGGCGAGCTGGGTGATTCTGGCGCTGCTGGCAATGCTGTTCGCGGCGATCTACATTCCCACGATCCTGAGCGAGGAGGCGTATCTGCGCGAGCACTTCGCGGACTATGAGGCGTACGCGCGCGCGGTGCCCAGGCTGCTGCCGCGAGGCGCGGGCGCGGGCAGGGAGTTGGCGGCGGACGGGGCGGTTGCGGCAACGGGAGGCTTTTCGGCGGAGCTTTACCGACACCACCGCGAGTACAATTCAGCCATGGGCGCGGCGGCAATCTATCTGGCGCTGGCGCTGAAGCTGCTGTATTTTTCACGCTAAGAGTTGCAACTATCTTTCTTGTGCGAGCTGCGAACTGTTGATGGGTTTGATCGGTCTGAATCATATCGCGGCCCACTCCTCCGGCTTTAAGTTGGCGCGGCTTGCGTTCGCCGCTCTGCTGCTTGCGGCGTTGCTGGCAGGGCTGTCTGGGCTCTTGGGTGGAGACCAAACGGCGCAGGCGCAGACGTTGCAGTCCCCGACGGTCCACATGGTGCAGACGGCGCAGCACCCTATCCCAACGCTGCAACCGCCGGTTGCGGGTTATGCGTTTCCCGAGCGGCAGACGCTGACCTTTACCGTGGACTGGCGCGTGTTTACGGCGGGCAGGGCGGTCTTTCACCTGGAGCGGCAGGGAGACCAGTTGAAGGTGACAGCGACGGCGGACACGGTGGGCGCGGTGAATCTGCTGTTTCCAGTGGTGGACCGGTTCCAGTCGGCGATGGACACCGGGACGGGCTGCTCGGAGGGGTTCTGGAAGCAGGTGCAGGAGGGACGGCGGCGGGTATCGAGCGACCTGACATTCGACCCGAGCGCGGGCAAACAGACGCAGGTGGAGCGAAACCTGGTGAAGGGCACGCAAAAACAGCAGACGACGTCGATTCCCGCATGCGTGACGGACTCTCTGTCGGGAATCTTCTATGCGGCGTCGCAGCGGCTCACGGTGGGGCAGGACTTCGGCTTTCCGCTGGCCGATGCGATGCGCACGGTGACGGTGACCATGAAGGTGGAGGCGCGCGAGGAGATCAAGACGCCGGCGGGGACGTTCCAGACCATCCGGGTACAGCCCACGGCCGAAGAGGGCGTGGTGAAGAACCGGGGCAACATCTGGGTCTGGTACACCGACGACGCACGCCATATTCCAGTGCAGATCCGGGCGCGGTTGTTCTGGGGGACAATCACCTTCCACCTGCAGAGCGTGGAAGCGAAGTGAGTTGAGCAGGGGTTGGGAGTGAGTTGGAGCGCGGAGGTGAGTCGATGTTTCTGGATGGAGATGCGGAGCCGGGAGTGCCCGCAGGCCTAGTGATCGTGGGGCGGTTTGAGAGTCCTTCGGAGGCGCAGATGGCCAAAGGGATGCTGGAGTCGGCGGGGGTGGAGTGTTTTCTGGTGGGAGAGAATGCCAACAGTCTGCTGCCTGCGGCGTTCCGGGTGCGACTGCAGGTGCGGGTGGAGGATGAGGCGGCGGCGCGCGAGTTGATGGCGCAGAGTGCCGGGGATTTGGCTGGCGAAGGCATCGCGGATGGGTGAACCGCGGAGAAATTGGGGTGGCGAGGGCGCTGATTCGGATGGAAGAAGATCGGGACGGCATGGCTGGGAGTTGAATTGGACGCGTCATTGCATGTAATTTGGTCAATGCCGATTGTAGAACGCGGATCTGGCGGCGTACGCGCGAGCAAGGCTTTGCGGAAGCAGGCATTCGGCCAGGGCGGCGAACACAGGATGTGATCGCCGAACCTGTCGCGGGACCGGCAGGCCGCGTGAAATGGAGTGAGGTCGGCGGTTTCGCCCTGCAAGGAAATGGATGGTTTTGGAAGTGACTGGTTTGCAGAGTTCAAGCTCTGCGATATGAGTACGATGAGAGAGGGTTGGGAGAGAGCGATGAAGATTAATGGGATGAGGATTGCGGGCGTGTTGATGGCATGTCTTCTGGGTTTGGTTACGCTGGCACAGCCGGGGCGGCTGATGGCGCAGGCTGCGGCACCAGCTCCGGCAGCAATACCGGGAGCCGCAAGCGTTCACGGCCATGTGAACGACCCGTTGGGGGTTGTTCCGGTCCCAAACGGCGAGGTCAGGCTGACCACCGACCGGAACCTGAACACGGTGAACAAGAAGTTCGAGTACACCTTCCCGGTCGACAATAGCGGCAACTACAAGGGCTCTGACATCAAGCCGGGCAACTACGATGCGTGGTTCTATCAGAACAACAACAGTATCGACCGTATGCCGTCACAGGTATTTGCGGCGGGGGAAGACAAGACGGTGGACTTCGACATGAGCCGCAAGGAGTACATCGACAAGATGAGCCCGGCTGAACGCGACCAAATGGAGCAAACGAGGAAGCAGAACGCGGAGATCATAGCGAAGAACGCCAAGATCGAGAACCTGAATGCGCTGCTGAAGCAGGCGCGCGCGGACACGGCGGCAGGCAACTATGCGTCGTCCATCAAGTCCATGACGGAAGCGACCGCGGCCAAGCCCGATGAACCGATCCTGTGGGACACGCTGGGCGATGCGCAACTGGGCGACGCCGTGGCGGCGGACAAGGCGGCGAAGGCGGCCAAGACAACCGACCCGTCGATTCCGGACAAGTTGACTGCGGCGGTGACCTCGTACCAGAAGGCCCTCAGCCTGAATGCGGCGTCGGCCAAGCCCAGCACAGATGTTGCCGCGGTGGTCAACAACCAGCTTGGACAGGCGCTGGGCAGGCTGGGCAAGACACAGGATGCCGAAGATGCATACGATGCGGCGGCCAAGGCAGACCCGAAGGGTGCTGCGAGGTACTACTACAACGAGGCGGTGACGCTCTATAACGCGGGACTGGCGACGGGCAAGGTGGATGGGGTTGCCGAGGCGGCGGACAAGGCGATCGCGGCCGATCCGACCAGGGCGGATGCTTATTACCTCAAGACACAAGGGCTGGCTCCGCTCATCACCGCAACGGCTGACGGGAAGCTTGTCGCGCCTCCGGGCTTTGTGGATGCCTGCAACAAGTATCTGCAACTGGCGCCTGCTGGGCCTCATGTCGCGGACATCAAGGCGCTCCTCGCGGGACTGAATGAACAGATCCAGACAAACTACAAGGCGCCACCGCCGCCCAAGAGGAAGTAGACTGACCATGAAGGATGGAAACGGCCCTGAGCGATACGAGTCCGGGGCCTTTTTCTTGTAGGTCGGGGGTAGGGGTTTTACGGGCAATGGAAAAGCAACGACGGAGATACTGACTCTTCGAGTCAGAATGACGCGTTGGGAGAGTGAAATAAGGGTGGGGTTGGCGGATCAGGCTTCGACGAGGCCGTAGCGGCGCTGCCACTGTTGTTTGAGGCGGGCCCAGACAGCAGCGATCTGGGCGGGCGGGACGGCGGGATCGGGGCGGGCGGCGAAGCGTTCGGCTTCGACTTTGGCCAGCTCCAGGGTGGCGCGGTCGCGCAGCAGGTTGGCGACGCGGAACTCGGGGAGGCCGGTCTGGCGCGTGCCGAAGAACTCGCCTGGGCCACGCTGCTGGAGGTCCAGCTCGGCCAGGGCGAATCCGTCTTGCGTGGCGACCATTGCGTTCAGGCGCGCGTCGGCCTGCTCGGTGACGTTGCCTCCGGTCATTAAGATGCAGAAGCTCTTTGCGGCGCCGCGGCCGACGCGACCGCGGAGCTGGTGCATCTGCGCCAGGCCGAAGCGCTCGGCGTGGTCGATGACCATCACAGAGGCGTTGGCTACATCGACCCCAACCTCGATGACGGTGGTGGAGACCAGGACGTCGATCTCGCCGCGATGGAAGCGCGCCATGGTGACTTCCTTTTCGTCGGCGCTGAGGCGGCCGTGCAGCAGGCCGAGACGCAGGCCGGCGAGCGCGCCGGTGCGCAGCTCGTCGAACATCTCGGTTGCGGAGCGAAGCTTGGTCTTCGGCGTGGCGAAAAGATTGTCGGCCTTCGTCAGTCTACCCTTCGCAACGCGAGTCTTTGCAGCTGACCTGCTGACTTGCTGACTCGCTGACTCGCCTGCTGGTTCCGGTTCTTCGTCATGGGGGAAATCGAGCTCGGGCTGGTCGTCGCGGCTGCCCTCGATGACGGGGTAGACGAGGTAGGCCTGGCGGCCCTGCGCGACCTGTTTGCGGACAAACTCCCAGACCTCGGCGGCGTGCTCCTCGGTGGTGCGGTGGGTGACGATGGGAGTGCGGCCGGGCGGCATCTCGTCGATCATACTGACCTCCAGGTCGCCATAGAGGGTGAGTGCGAGGGTGCGTGGGATGGGCGTGGCCGTCATGGAGAGGACGTCGGGATCGGTTGCGACGCCATCGGCTCCGGGCTTGCGCATCAGCTTGAAGCGCTGCTGCACTCCGAAGCGGTGCTGCTCGTCGACGATGACCAGGCCGAGGTTGTTGAAGTCGGCCTTGTCCTCCTGCAGGGCGTGGGTGCCGATGACGAACTGCGCCTCGCCGCGCATGATGCGGCCCTGCGTCTGACGCCTGGTGGCGGGGTCGAGCGAGCCGGTGAGCAGCGCGACCTTGTACGGCTGCCCGGTGCGGGGCGAGACAACACCGCCGAGCAGCTTGCGCGCGGAGAGATAGTGCTGCGTGGCGAGGATCTCGGTGGGTGCCATCAGCGCGGCCTGGCAGCCGTTCTCCATGGCGACGATTGCGGCCTGCATGGCGACGATCGTCTTGCCGGAGCCGACATCGCCCTGCAGCAGGCGGCGCATGGGCTGCGGGCGGCGCATGTCCGCGACAATCTCGACGAGGACGCGCTTCTGCGCGGCGGTGGGATGGAAGGGAAGGACTTGTTTAATTGCCTCGCGCACGGTGGGGCCGGTGGCGAATGCGGTCCCGACGCGCTCCCTCATGCGGCGGCGCTTGAGTGAGAGGCCGAGTTCGAGATAGAAGAGCTCCTCGAAGATGAGGCGCCGGTGCGCGGGTGTGGTGGCGGACATCAGTTCTGGCATCGGTGTGCCGGCCTCGGGGAAGTGGACGGCACGCAACGCTTCCATGCGCGAAGGCAGGCCGAGGCGTTGCAGGAGCGCGGCGGGGAGGGTCTCGACCGCTGACTCGCTGACTCGCTGACTCGCTGATCTGTCGAGTTCCTCGAAGATGCTCCAGACCACGCGGCGCATCCACTTGGATGTGAGCTTCGCGCCCCAGGGAGTGGTGCCGCCGAGCGACTCGTAGACGGGGACGATGCGGCCGATTTCGAGGGAGTCTTCGGGGTCGGCGCCGTCGGGGAGGATTTCAAACTGCGGCTGGATCATTTTGAAGCGGCCCGAGGTGGGAGCGCCCGTGGCTGCGGCGGCCATGGCGGAGCGGGAGGGCTCCAGCTTGCCATAGACGGCGACCATCTGGCCGAGCTT